>Ga0070741_10001966_pt1 | contig 57906 bp, 55 predicted proteins | sample Coa_R1_4_FD_66440 | JGI IMG/M metagenome (GOLD analysis project Ga0070741, IMG submission 66440) | Surface soil microbial communities from Centralia Pennsylvania, which are recovering from an underground coalmine fire - Coalmine... | ecosystem: Environmental > Terrestrial > Soil > Unclassified ... | reverse complement strand
CAGCTCGATCAACGACGAGATCGACCGGCTGCGGCACTCGGCCACCAGCGGGCTGCTGTCCCGGCGCGACGTCATCATCGTGGCCTCGGTGTCGGCCATCTACGGCCTCGGCGCCCCCGACGAGTACGCCCACCAGCTGCTGACCCTGGCGGTGGGGGAGGAGCGCGACCAGCGGTCCATCCTGTCCCGCATGGTCGACATGGGCTACGAGCGCAACGACCTCAACTTCGTGCGGAACAAGTTCCGGGTCCGGGGCGACACCATCGAGGTCTTCCCGGCCTACGAGGAGCGGGCCACCCGCATCCAGATGTTCGGCGACGAGATCGAGCGGATCGTCTCGGTCGACACGGTGACCGGCGAGGTGGTCGAGGAGCTCGACAAGCTCGTCATGTTCCCCGCCTCCCACTACGTGGTGTCGAAGTCCCGGATGGACCGGGCCATCGCCCAGATCGAGGAGGAGCTGAAGGACCGCCTCGCCCTGCTGGAGAGCCAGGGCAAGCTCCTCGAGGCCCAGCGGCTGCGGATGCGCACCACCTACGACCTCGAGATGCTCCGGGAGGTCGGCGTGTGCTCGGGCATCGAGAACTACTCCCGCCACCTCGACGGGCGCTCGGCCGGGCAGCGGCCCTACACGCTGCTCGACTACTTCCCCGACGACTTCCTCACCGTGATCGACGAGTCCCACGTGGCCGTGCCCCAGCTCCACGGCCAGTACGAGGGCGACCGGTCGCGGAAGGACACGCTGGTCGAGCACGGCTTCCGGCTCCCCTCGGCGATGGACAACCGGCCGCTGCGCTTCGAGGAGTTCACCGAGCGGGTCGGCCAGGTCATCTTCATGAGCGCCACCCCGTCGGCCTTCGAGCTCGAGGTGTCGTCCCGGGTCGTGGAGCAGATCGTCCGCCCCACCGGCCTGATGGACCCGCAGATCATCGTCAAGCCGACCCGGGGCCAGATCGACGACCTGGTGGCCGAGATCCGAACCCGGGAGGAGGCCGACCAGCGGGTGCTGGTCACCACGCTGACCAAGAAGATGGCCGAGGACCTGACCGACTACCTCTTGGAGCTCGGCATCCGGGTCCGCTACCTCCACTCCGACATCGACACCATCCAGCGGGTGGAGATCCTCCGGGCGCTGCGGCTCGGCGAGTTCGACGTGCTGGTCGGGATCAACCTGCTCCGGGAGGGCCTCGACCTGCCCGAGGTGTCGCTGGTGGCCATCCTCGACGCCGACAAGGAGGGCTTCCTGCGGTCGGAGACGTCGCTCATCCAGACGATCGGGCGGGCCGCCCGCAACGTCGAGGGCCAGGTCATCATGTACGCCGACCAGATGACCGACTCGATGCGCAGGGCCATCTCGGAGACGGAGCGCCGGCGGGGCCTCCAGGCGGCCTACAACGCCGAGCACGGCATCGACCCCACCACGATCCGCAAGAAGGTGGTCGACATCCTGGAGATGATCCGGGGCCGCACCGACGAGGCGCCCCTCCCGGCCAAGGGCCGGCGCCGCCAGACCGCCCGGGAGGCCGCCCGCCGGCAGGAGCTGCTGGAGATGCCCCACGACGAGCTCGGCCGGCTCATCCAGACCCTGGAAGAGGAGATGCACGAGGCGGCCGCCGAGCTGCGCTTCGAGTACGCCGCCCGCCTGCGGGACGAGATCAGCGACCTCAAGCGGGAACTGCGGGAAGCGGGCTAGATGTACGCTGACCGTGTGGGTTTACAAGACGATTGTGTAGAGCCGCGGATCGCCGGCGCCTTCCGGGTGTCGCCCCGGGGCCAGCTGAGCCTCCCCGCCGACGTCCGGCGCCGGTGGGGGATCGAAGCCGGCGGGTCGGTGGAGATGATCGACCTCGGTCGCTCCGTCCTCCTCGTCCCCGGCGGCACCGGCACGCTGCGCCGGATGGTGGGCGAGGTCGTGACGCCGGAGCTCTACGAGGAGTTGCTGGCCGAGATCGACGACCCGGATCTCGCCGACGGCTAGTGGACGTCGTCATCGACGACCGGTTGCTCCTCGCCGTCCTGCTGCGCCGCGAGCCGGAGGGGCTGGCCGGCCTCCGGCGGCACGGAGCGCTGTTCACCACCGGGCTGTGGTACCACCGGCTGTGCCGGGCCGTGGCCGGCCGGCGGGTGGTCGGCCGGCTCACCGGCACCCTGGCCGAGGCGCCGCCCGAGGCCGCCGAGGCGGTGCTGGCCTCGGTCACCGAACTTCCGCCTACCATCGGGCTTCTCTCGCTGCGGGATCTGGCCTGGCCGATGGGTCGAATGGTGCAGGGGCATCGCCTGAACCTGATGGCTCTCGAGGCGCTGTGCGCGGCCAGTCGCGTCGGGGCGGCGATCTGTGTGGAGGAGCGGAACGACAGTCCGGGGCTGGCCCAGGCGGCCTCGGAGATGGGAGTCACCCTGATCCGGGTGGCGGCATGAGCGGAGACGGATGTCCGAGACGCTGATCGTCCGGGGTGCCCGGGAGCACAACCTCAAGAACGTCAGTATCGAGCTGCCCCGCGACCAACTGATCGTGTTCACCGGCCTGTCGGGGTCGGGCAAGTCGTCGCTGGCCTTCGACACGATCTACGCCGAGGGGCAGCGGCGCTACGTGGAGTCGCTGTCGTCCTACGCCCGGCAGTTCCTGGGCCAGATGGACAAGCCCGACGTCGACTTCATCGAAGGGCTGTCGCCGGCCATCTCCATCGACCAGAAGTCGGCGTCGCGCAACCCCCGGTCGACCGTGGGGACGATCACCGAGGTCTACGACTACCTCCGGCTGCTCTACGCCCGCATCGGGGTGCCGCACTGCCCGAGCTGCGGCCGCCAGATCACCCGCCAGACGCCCCAGCAGATCGTCGACCGGGTCCTGGAGCTGCCCGAGGGGACCCGCTTCCAGGTCCTGGCGCCGGTGGTGCGGGGCCGCAAGGGCGAGTACGAGTCGCTGCTGGCCGACCTCGGCAGGCAGGGCTACACCCGGGCCCGGGTCGACGGCGAGGTCATCGAGCTGACCGGGACCGAGGCCGCCCGGCCCCGGCTGGCCCGCTACGAGCAGCACACCATCGAGGTGGTGGTCGACCGGCTCGTCCGCCGGCCGGGGATCGAGCGGCGCCTGACCGACTCGCTGGAGACGGCGCTGCGGCTGGCCGAGGGCGTGGCCGAGGTCGAGATCGTGCCCCGCGACGACGAGCCCGGGGCCGAAGCCGAGGTCCTCACGTTCTCCCAGCACCTGGCCTGCGCCCACTGCGGGCTGTCGTTCGACGAGCTGGCCCCCCGGAACTTCTCCTTCAACTCCCCCTACGGCGCCTGCGAGCGCTGCGACGGGCTCGGCACCCGCTTCGAGGTCGACCCCGAGCTGGTGGTGGGCGACGACGAGCTGTCGATCGAGGGCGGCGCCATCGCACCGTGGGCCGGGTTCCGGGGCGAGTACTTCGGCCGCGTCCTGTCGGCGGTGGCGGCCGCCTGCGACTTCTCGACGGCCACGCCGTGGAAGAAGCTCAAGGCCGCCGACCGCAAGATCGTGCTCTACGGGACGGGCCAGAAGCAGGTGCTCGTCCAGTACCGCAACCGCTACGGCCGGGCCCGGTCCTACTCCACCCGCTACGAGGGGGTCATCCCCTGGCTGGAGCGGCGGCACTCCGAGGCGGAGAGCGACCGCACCCGGGAGCAGATCGAGGGCTACATGCGGGAGGTGCCCTGCCCGGAGTGCGGCGGCTCCCGGCTGCGGCCGGCCACGCTGGCCGTCCACGTCGGCGGCAAGAACATCCACGAGGTGACCAGCCTGCCGATCCGCGACTCGGCCCGCTTCTTCGCCGAGCTCGACCTGTCGGAGCGGGACCGGATCATCGCCGAACGGGTCCTGAAGGAGGTCAACGAGCGGCTCACGTTCCTGCTCGACGTGGGGCTCGACTACCTGTCGCTGGCCCGGTCGTCGGGCACGCTGGCCGGCGGCGAGGCCCAGCGGATCCGGCTGGCGTCGCAGATCGGCAGCGGCCTCGTCGGCGTGCTGTACGTGCTCGACGAACCGTCGATCGGCCTCCACCAGCGCGACAACCGCCGGCTGATCGACACGATGATCCGGCTGCGCGACCTGGGCAACACGGTGATCGTGGTCGAGCACGACGAGGAGACGATCCGGGTCGCCGACCACGTCGTCGACATCGGGCCCGGAGCGGGGATCCACGGCGGCGAGATCGTGGTCGACGGGACGCTCGACGATCTGATGGCCGAGCCCCGCTCGATCACCGGCGCCTACCTGTCGGGCCGGCGGTCGATCCCCGTCCCCGAGATGCGCCGTTCGCCGGGGGAGAACTGGATCGCCGTGCGGGGGGCGAGGGAGCACAACCTCGACAACATCGACGTCGAGTTCCCCCTCGGCTGCCTGATCGCCGTGACCGGGGTGAGCGGCAGCGGGAAGTCCACGCTGGTCAACGACATCCTCTACCACTCGCTGATGCAGCGGATCTACCGGTCGAAGACCGTGCCGGGCCGGCACCGCACGATCGAGGGGACCGAGCACCTCGACAAGGTCATCGACATCGACCAGTCGCCCATCGGCCGCAGCCCCCGGTCGAACCCGGCCACCTACACCGGCGTGTTCGACAAGATCCGCAGCCTCTTCGCCCAGACGCAGGAGGCCAAGGTCCGGGGCTACCAGCCCGGCCGGTTCTCCTTCAACGTCAAGGGTGGCCGCTGCGAGGCCTGCGCCGGCGACGGCACGATCAAGATCGAGATGCACTTCCTGCCCGACGTCTACGTCCCCTGCGAGGTGTGCAAGGGCGCCCGCTACAACCGCGACACGCTCGACGTGACGTTCAAGGGCAAGAACATCGCCGAGGTCCTCGACCTGACGGTGGAGGAGGCCTGCGAGTTCTTCTCCAACCAGCCGGTGATCAGCCGCCACCTCGAGACGCTGCGCGACGTCGGCCTCGGCTACATCCGCCTCGGCCAGCCCGCCACCACGCTGTCGGGCGGGGAGGCCCAGCGGGTGAAGCTGGCCTCGGAGCTGGCCAAGCGGGCCACCGGCCGCACGATCTACATCCTCGACGAGCCGACCACCGGCCTCCACTTCGAAGACGTCCGCCACCTGATCGGCGTGCTGCAGCGCCTCGTCGACACCGGCAACACCGTGCTGGTCATCGAGCACAACCTCGACGTCATCAAGACGGCCGACTGGCTCGTCGACCTCGGGCCCGAGGGCGGCGACGGCGGCGGCCGCGTCGTCGCCGAAGGCCCGCCCGAGGTCGTGGCCAAGGTGCCGGAGTCCCACACCGGGCGCTTCCTGGCCGGGATGCTCGGGCTCACGCCGGCGCAACCGGCGCCGTCGAAGAGGCGGGCGGCCACCCGAGCCACCCGCACCCCGAAGCGGGCGGTGGCGGCGGCGAAGTCGCCGGCCAAGCGGGCGACGGCGGTGGCGGCGAAGCGGCCGAAGAAGGCCTGAAACTAGCTGGCGGCGACGCCGGCCCCGGCGGGGCAGGCGGCGGGGCCCGAGACCTCGAGCAGGTGGACCGACCCCTGGCGGAACACCTCGCACAGGCCGGGCGTGGCCATCAGCGCCTTGCCGTCGACGTGGTGGGGGTTGTCGGTGAAGACCCGGTCGTCCCAGTAGACGTAGCGCACGTCGTAGCGGGCGAGACCGGCCGCCACCCGGGGATCCTGGCCGAGGTCGGTCAGGTGGCTGACCAGCCAGAGGCGGTCCTTCCATGACGGGCCGGGATTGGCGGGCTGGAGTCCGAGCAGCGGCGCGACGCCGTCGAAGGCGTACATCCACATCGCACCGTCGGTGTTCCCGTCGTTGAGCACCCGCTGACCGGCCGTGGTGTGGGCCTTCAGATAGGTGAAGGCCGCCTCGGCGTCGGGGCCGACCACCGCCCGCTCCCGGAAGAGAACCCGGAGGTCGCTGGTGGCGGTGCCGAAGCCGGCCAGGGCCAGGGCGACGGCCAGGCCGACGGCCGGGACGAGGGCGTTGCCGCCCGGCGTCCGCCGTTCCCACAGGGCCGGCAGCGTCTCGGTCACGGCCACGGCGGCCAGGAACGGCAGGATCAGCACGAGGTTGAGGGCCACCCGGCCGGGGTGCTGGTACCACGGCACGGTGAGGGCCCGGAGCGGGCCCTGGACCCCGGTGGCGATGAGGTAGAGCCCGAGCACCCCGGCGGTCGTGACCAGCAGGGCGAGGTGGCGGCGTTGCCGGAGGCAGACGACGACGCCGATGGCGGCCAGGAGCAGGACGACGTCGGCGCCGCCCCCGCCGACGATCGAGCGGAAGTTGGCGAAGGCGTGGCGGAAGGAGGCCACGCGGCCTTCGTCGATCCCGGACCGTTCGGCCGTGCCGCCGGCGATGAGGGACAGGGTCGGCGCCGTCAGTACGGCGCAGCCGGCGCCGAAGGCGGCCGCCCGGCCCGCCGCCGCCCGCAGGGTCGTCCGCCGCCGCCACAGAGCCTCGACCACCGCCGGGGCGAGGAACATGGCCAGCAACGGGATCTCGCTGGTGTGGGTGGCCAGGATCCCGACGGCGCCCAGGGCGCCGACGGCACCGTCGGCGGCCGGACCGTCGCCGGTCAGGAAGCGGCCGGCGACGAGGGCCACGCCGGGCACCATGGCGAGGCCGATGACGAGCGGCAGCCCACCGAACGACATGGGCAGCAGGGGGAAGAAGCCGGTCGTCGCACCGAGAAGGGCGGTGAGCCCGGCCAGGACCGGCTGGTCGGGCACCAGCCGCCGGACCGCCACCCACAGGCCGAGCGGCAGGACGACGGCCGAGAACAGGAACGTGGCGGCCAGCAGCCCGTCAGCGATGCCGATGCCGAAGATCCGGTGCGCCAGCGCCACTTCGCCGTGGAGCGCCAGCGGGTAGTAGGCCGTCTCGCCCGGCGTCGAGTTCGTCCCGGCGGCGTCGGACGTCAGGATCTTGCGGGGGTCGAGGCTCTCCCGCTCGGCGACCTGGGCGGCCATCAGACCGTGGTTGACGGAGTCGGTGTAGGGCGGCGTCGAGGCGAAGCCGTGGATGCCGAGCAGCCAGCTGCCCGACCCGAGGGCGATGCCGCCCAGCAGCAGCAGGGCCGCCGGCCGGGACAGCGGGGCCCGGTCGGGTGTCCGGCCGGGGCGAGACGGGCGGGCGTGCCACCACCGCCCGCCGGCCAGTCCGGCGACGACCGCCACGACGGCCAGGAAGGGCCCCGGGCTGAACGGAACGGCCAGGACGGTGGCCGCCTCCCCGAAGAGGAAGACGAAGGCGAACGACAGGGTCGGGGCGACGGCGGCGCACTCCAGGTTCGACCCGTCGGGGCGGATCGCCCGGTAGAGCAGCGCCCCGGGGACGGTCCCGAGGACGGCGAGGGCCAGCAGGGCGGCGGGACCCGGTTGCATCAGTCGGTCAGGAGGCGCTCTCGAGGCCGCCGGGCACGAGGTCGGCCTCCCACCGGCCGGGCGCGCCGGCGTCGGTGTCGGTGCCGGAACCGGCGGCGGGCTTCCGGGGCCGCAGCAGCGCCAGCTCCTCGGCCAGCTTCCGGGTCCGCTCCTCGAGCCGCGACAGCTCCCACGACAGGTGGGCCACCACCGCCATCAGGAACATGATGGCCATGAGGAACAGGATCGTCGGGCCGTAGTGGACGCCCAACGCCCGGGCGAAGCGGTCCATCGCCCCCCGGGAGAGGCTGACGACGACGGTGGCCGCCCCGACCGCCAGCCACAGCATCGAGTACTTCTCCCGCAGCTGGCGGCGGCGGACGAGCCGGGCGATGAACAGCAGGTAGCCGAGCGAGACGGCCACGGCGACGAGTTCGATCTGACCGTTCATCGGCGTCCTATCGGGAGGCGGGCTGGGCCGGCTTGGCGTGGTCCTGAAAGCCGATGGCCAGCATGAGTCGGGTGAGGTGGTACACGCCCTTGACCCCCGGCGACGACGGCGTGCCGCCCTGGCGGGGGTGCATGGCCACGTCGATCTCGGTCACCCGCAGGCCGTGGGAGGCGGCCAGCAGCAGGGCCTCGACGGTGTCGCTCAGGTAGTCGACGGGATATTCCCGGCTGAAGAGGGTGATGGCCTCGGGCCCCATGGCCCGGAAGCCGCTGGTGGTGTCGGTGATCCGCTCGCCGAGCCGGCGGGAGACGATCGACGACAGCACGTGCATGGTCGCCCGCCGGCCCCGGCCGAGCTCGTAGCCGGCGGCGAAGCGGCTGCCGACGACGAGGTCGTAGCCGTCCTCCAGGGTGGCCAGTAGGCGGCGGGCCTCGGTGGCGTCGTGCTGGCCGTCGCCGTCGAGCTGGACCACCCGGTTGAAACCGTTGTCGACGGCGTAGCGCAGCCCGGTGCGCAGGGCGCCGCCGACGCCGAGGTTGTAGGGCAGCCGCAGGACGGTGGCGCCGGCGCCGGTGGCCCGGTCGGCCGTGCGGTCGGTGGACCCGTCGTCGATCACGACGACGTCGGTGCTGAGCTGGGCCCGGGCGTCCCGCACGACGGCGGCGATGGTCTCCTCTTCGTTGAGGGCGGGGATCATCACCAGGACGCGGGGCCAGGCCAGCTTCACACTGTTTCCATCGGCTGCTGGCCGCTTGTCCTGTAGCGCCGGGTCGGCCCGTCAGCCGGCCGCCCGGGCGGTGATCACGAAGGTGTAGGCGAAGAGGGACGGGCGGAGGTTCCCGACGTGGTGGGCCAGCCGGCACACCGCTGGCGACTTCACCAGGGGGACGGGGATCGAGCCGGTGACCGAGGTCACCCGGAAGCCGCCCTCCTCGACCATCTCGACGGCCGTCTTCTTCGTGTAGAACCGGAGATGGGTGCGGTCGAGGATGCCCCGCTCGGTGTAGCGGAACCGGCCCCCGAGGAGGCCGAGGCGCACCGCCCAGTTGGCCACGTTGGGCAGGCTGACGACGAGGTGGCCGCCGGGGGCGAGCCGTTCCCGGAGCCGCCGCAGCACGGCCGGCGGGTCGGGCAGGTGCTCGAGGGTGTCGGCGAAGAGGATCACGTCGTAGGGCCGGGGCAGGTCGGCCGGGTCGAGGCGGGACAGGTCGCCGACCCAGACGAAGTCGCACACCTCCCGGGCCACGGCGGCGGCGGTCGGGTCGAGCTCGGCGCCGTCAACCCGGCGCCCTTCGGCCACCAGGCGGCGGGCCAGGTACCCGGTCGAGGTGCCGGCGTCGAGGACGTGGTCGCCGGGCTTCGTCCGGGCCAGCACCGCCTGCTGCACGAGCCAGTGGCCCCGGTAGGGGATGTCCCGGAGGGCGACGTAGCCGGGGTCGGAGTGGTCGACGGTCAGGGCCATGCCTCAACCTTCCTGCAGCGCCAGGGAGGGCCGGCGCCGCCGCCCCCCGATACGGGCCCGGACACCGCCGAGGACCAGCGCCGCCACCGCCTCGACCGGCCGCAGCCAGCGGGGGAGCGGGGCGTGGCCCGGCCGGAGCCGGGTGGAGAAGAGGTGGGCGAGGTCGCCGTCGCCGACGGTGCGGGCGGCCTGGACGGCCCGGCGCCTCTCCCGGAGCCACCGGCGGTTCCGGACGAGCCAGATCCAGCCGGCGGCCTTGCGCCCGCCCCACCCGTCCCGCAGGGCGGCGGCCGCCACCGCCGCCTCGAACAGCAGGAGGAAGGGGGCGAGGAGCACCAGCGTGCGGGTCTCGAACAGCGTCAGGAGGAAGATGCCCCGGTTCCGTTCGAGGAGGTACAGCTTGTCGGGATTGCGGGAGAACTCGTAGTGGTGGACGACCGTCGCCTCGGGCACGAACACCACGGCCAGGTCCTGCTGCCAGCACCGCAGGCTGAGATCGGCGTCCTCGTGGTAGGCGAAGTACCGCTCGCAGAAGCCACCGATCCGGTCCCACCGGTCCCGGGCCATGGCCATGCCGGCGCCGCTGGCCGATGTCACCGGCCGGCGCCGGCGGTGGTCGGCGGCCGGTTCGCCGAAGGCACCGGCCCACCCGGCGCCGAGGAGGTGCACCTCGTTGCCCCCCGAGTTGAGCCGGTCGGGGTCGTGGCCGAGGCGGATGCTGCCGGTGGCGATGCCCACGCCCGGCTCGAGGGCGGTGGTGGCCAGGTGCCGGAGGGCGTCGGAGGCCACCACGGCGTCGCTGTTGACGAAGGCGATCACCTCGCCCCGGCCGTGGGCGGCGCCGAGGTTGCAGCCGCCGGCGAAGCCCAGGTTGCGGCCCGGCCGGAGCACGGTCACCCGGCCCCGCCCGGCCACCCGCTCGACGGCCCCGCCGGTCGCGCCGTTGTCGACGAGGACGATCTCCAGGTCGGACAGCCCCGTCGAGGACTCCAGCGCCTCGATGCACTGGCCGAGCCACGGCTCCTCGCCCCAGGCGAGCACGACGGCGGTGACCGACGGACCGTTCATGCCTCTGTGATCGGCCCGACGGCCGCGGGGCTGAAGGCGGCCACCTGGTACGGTGCCCATTCCCGTGGGAGCTGAGGACAGCGCCGGGGCGGCCGACCCCTGGGAACAGCACGCCGGTTGGTGGCAGGAGGGGTTCACCGACGGCGCCGACCCCGAGTACGAGGAACAGATCCTGCCGCTGGCCGCCGAATGGCTCCGCGGCGCCGCCCGCGTGCTCGACGTCGGGACCGGCGAGGGCCAGGTGGCCCGCCTCGCCGTGCGGGAAGGAGCGGCGGTCGTCGTCGGCGTCGACCCCACGTGGGGCCAGCTGACCGTGGCCCGGGAGCGGGGCGGGGGACCGGTCTACGCCCGGGGGGCGGCGGCCGCCCTGCCCTGCCGGACGGGCACGTTCGACGCCGTCGTCGCCTGCCTGGTGTTCGAGCACATCATCGACTTCGCCGCCGCCATCGCCGAGGTGGCCCGGGTGCTCCGGCCCGGCGGGCGGTTCCTGTTCTTCCTCAACCACCCGCTGCTCCAGACGCCGAACAGCGGCTGGATCGACGACCACATCCTCGAGGAGCAGTACTGGCGCATCGGGCCCTACCTCCCCGACGACGAGTCGGAGGAGGAGGTGGCGCCGGGGGTGTGCCTCCCCTTCATCCACCGCCCGCTCCACCGCTACGTCAATGCCATGGCCGCCGCCGGCCTGCTCATCGAGCGGATGGAGGAGCCGGCTCCCCCGGAGGGGTTCCTGGCGCGGGCGGCCGAGTACCGGGAGGCGGCGACGATCCCGAGGCTGCTGTTCCTGGCCGCCCGGAAGACGGCGGGCTGATCCACAGGGCCCGCAGGCCGGCGGCCGCCACGCCGACGAGGGCGACGTTGCGGACGGCGGCGCAGGCCAGGATCCACGTCGGCCCGCTCCCCAGGTAGGCGGCCAACGTGAGGGCGGCCACCAGCAGCCAGGCCCGGAACCAGCGCCCCCCCAGGACGGCGGCCAGCGGCGCCGGCCAGGCGATGAACTGCGGGCTCAGCACCTTGTTGGCCAGGAGGATCAGGACCAGCGTGGTGAACGCCGCCAGCCAGGGGTCGGGCGGACCCCGGCGCCCGGACCGGACGGCCACCGCCGCCAGCCCGGCCAGGCCGGCCAGCGCCCAGACGGCGGCGGCGCCGCCCGCCCCGTCGATCTCGTAGGCCTTGAACCGGTAGGCGAACCGGGACGTTCCGCCGGTCAGCGCCCGGCCGACCCAGACGGTGGAGGCGGCCACCGACTCCACCTGCACGCCGCGGTGCAGCGAGTAGCCGAGGTAGGAGTCGTCGGGGTGGCGGGCCAGGAAGGCGGGGGCGACGAGCACGGCGGCCGTGACGACCAGGACGGCCGCCGCCGCCGCCGGCCGGGCCCGGCCCCACACCCAGGCGCCCCCCGGCGACAGCTTCATGGCCGCTCCCAGGCCGGCCACGGCCCAGCCGGAGGCGGCGCCGGCCGCCAGCAGGGCGGTGGATCCGGCCGCCGCCGCCATCGGGAAGGCGTCGAACCCTCCGGCCAGGAAGGGGAACAGCATCAATGACAGCGGGATCCAGCGCCACACCGCCCCGGGAACCGGCCGCAGCACCCACCACATGACGGCGGCCTCGGCGGCCACGGCCTCGAGGGCCAGCACGGCGCGCGCCAGGCCGTGGGGTACGGCGGCCGGCAGCAGGAAGGCCAGGACGGAACCGGGCGGGTACTCCAGGGCGAAGTCCCGGTAGGGGACGTGGCCGTGCCACACCATCCGCCCGAGGCGCCAGGGGTCGACCGGGGCCAGCACGTCGGCCGGCGCCAGCACGGCCAGCACGTGGACGGCGACGAAGGCGGCCAGGAGCGCCCGCCGGAGCAGCGGCGTGTCCAGGCGGGCCAGGGTCACATCAGGCGATGGCCAGCATCCGGTCGAGGGCCAGGCGGGCGCCGGCGGCGGTCTCCGGGTCGACCGTGATCCGGTTGACGATCTCCCCCCGGGCCAGGGCCTCCAGGCACCAGGCGAGGTGGGGCTCGTCGATCCGGAACATGGTCGAGCAGGGGCAGATCAGCGGGTCGAGGGAGAACACCGTCTTGTCGGGGTGCTCGGCGGCCATGCGCCGGACCATGTGGATCTCGGTCCCGATGGCCAGCACCGACCCGGCCGGGGCCTCCTCGACCCAGGCCAGGATCCGCTCGGTCGAGCCGACCTTGTCGGCCAGCGCCACCACCTCGTGGGAGCACTCGGGGTGGACCACGATCTGCACGCCGGGGTGCTCGGCCCGGGCGGCGGCCACGTGGTCGGGGGTGAAGCGCTGGTGGACCGAGCAGTGGCCCTTCCACAGCAGGAAGCGGGCCGCCTTGAGGTCGCGCTCCTCCAGGCCGCCCTGCTCGAAGCGGGGGTTCCACACGGCCATCTCGGCCAGGGGATGGCCGAGCCCGAGGGCGGTGTTGCGGCCCAGGTGCTGGTCGGGCACGAACAGGACCCGGTCGCCCCGCTCCAGGGCCCAGGTGACCACGCCCCGGGCGTTGGACGACGTGCAGCAGGCGCCGCCGTGGCGGCCGACGAAGGCCTTCACCGCCGCCGAGGAGTTGACGTAGGTGATCGGCACGACCCGCTCCACGTCGATGACGCCGGCCAGCGCCTCCCAGCACTCCTCGACCTCGTCGGCGTCGGCCATGTCGGCCATGGAGCAGCCGGCGTTGAGGTCGGGGAGCACCACCCGCTGGTGGGGCCCGGTGAGGACGTCGGCCGACTCGGCCATGAAGTGCACGCCGCAGAACACGATGTCGGTGGCGGCGGCGTTCTCGGCGGCGAAGCGGGCCAGCTTGAGCGAGTCGCCCCGGGCGTCGGCCCAGCGGATGACCTCGTCCCGCTGGTAGTGGTGGCCCAGGATCAGGAGCCGGTCGGCGAGCTCGGCCCTGGCCGCGGCGATGCGGGCTTCGAGCTCGGCGGGCGCGGCCAGGGTGTAGGCGTCGGGCAGCGGAGGCTGCAGTCGGAGCATGTGGTTTCGCCCTCCGAAATGCGAGCCCCGGTTACTGGCCGGTGGGAGCGGCCTGGCCCGTCCCACGGGGATGGCGGCCCCGGAGCGAAATTCCGCCCGCAGATGCCAGGTGCGGGCTGGTGCCAGTGTACTGGCACTTTCCGACAACGGCCGGGCCGGCCCCCCTATTCCGGCAGCCCGGGCAGACCGTCGATGCTGGTGGCGTTCTTCTTCCGGCGGTACTCGGCCAGCTCCTCCTCGGTCTTGCGCCGGACCCAGTCGCCCAGTTCGCCCCGCTCGCCGACGTAGGTCATGAGGGGGACGCCGAAGCCGCAGGAGTCGGAGATCCGCTCCACCGAGATCTTGATGACCGACCGGGTCCCCACCTGGGGCGGGAACCGGGCCATGAGCCCCTCCCACTCGGGGTCGCCGGCGATGTGGACCGTCCCCCGGCCGTGGAGCCGCACCACCCGGGGCGGGCCCTCGAAGGCGCAGAACATGACCACGATCCGGCCGTCGTTCTTGAGGTGGGCCACGGTCTCGATGCCGCTGCCGACGATGTCGAGGTAGGCGACGGTCCTCTCGTCGATGAGGGCGAACGTCCCGTCGACGCCCTTGGGCGACAGGTTCACGTGCCCCTCGTGCTTGCCGGGCGAGGTGGCCACGAAGAACACCTTCTGGCGGTCGATGAACCCCGCCAGCTTCTCGTCGATCAACTCGAACGTCTTGGCCATGTCTCCCTCCTCCGGACGATGATGTCAGGCCGGACCGGCAGAATGTGGGTCGATGCTCACCCGCCCCGCCGCCGGCACGATCCCCGACGCCCCCGGGTCCTACCAGTTCAAGGACCGGGACGGGCGCGTCATCTACGTCGGCAAGGCCAAGAGCCTCCGCAGCCGCCTGTCGAACTACTTCGTCAACCCGGCGCTGCTCCCCGACCGGACCCGCCACATGGTCACCGCCGCCGAGAGCGTGGAGTGGATCGAGGTCCGCAACGAGGTCGAGGCCCTGTTCCTCGAGTTCAACCTCATCAAGAAGCACAAGCCCCGCTTCAACGTCCGGCTGAAGGACGACAAGTCCTACCCCTACCTGGCCGTCACCGTCTCCGAGGAGTGGCCCCGGGCCATGGTGCTGCGGGGGGCCAAGCGCAAGGGCGTCCGCTACTACGGCCCGTTCGCCCACGCCTACGCCATCCGGGAGACGCTCGACCTGCTGCTGCGGACGTTCCCCATCCGCACCTGCAGCGACAACAAGCTCGACCGGCACCGCAAGCTGGGCCGGCCCTGCCTCTACGCCCACATCGAGAAGTGCTCGGCGCCCTGCGTCGACGCCGTCAGCCCCGACGGCTACGCCACGCTCGTCGGCGAGCTGCTCGACTTCCTCGACGGGCACACCGAGGCGATCGTCACCCGCCTCGAGGGCGAGATGCGCCAGGCCGCCTCCGAGCTGGAGTTCGAACGGGCCGCCCGCCTGCGGGACCAGCTCGGCTCGGTCCGCAAGGCCATCGAGCGCCAGCAGATGGTGGGCGACAAGAACGAGGACTACGACGCCATCGGCCTGGCCGAGGACGACCTCGAGGCGTCGATCCAGGTGTTCAACGTCCGCCGGGGCCGGATGGTGGGCCGCAAGGGCCTGGTGCTCGACAAGGTCGAGGAGCTGACGCCCGGCGCCCAGAGCGCCCGCATCCTGGAGCTGCTCTACGGCGACGCCGAGGCCGGCGACGTCCCCAAGGAGGTGCTGATCCCCGTCGAGCCCGAGGAGCTGGAGCTGTACGAGGAGTTCCTGTCCCACGTGCGGGGGTCGAAGGTGCGGGTGCGGGTGCCGCAGCGGGGGGCCAAGCGGGCGTTCCTGGAGACGGTGACCAAGAACGCCGAGGAGGCCTTCACCCGCCACCGGCTCAAGCGGGCCTCCGACCACAACGCCCGGGCCCGGGCCCTCACCGCCCTCCAGGACGCCCTCGACCTCCCCGAGGCCCCCCTGCGGATCGAGTGCTACGACATCTCCCACACCATGGGGACGGAGATCGTGGCCTCGATGGTGGTGATGGAGGACGGGCTGGCCAAGCGCAGCGACTACCGCCGCTTCAAGATCCGGACGCTGGCCAACCAGGACGACTTCGCCTCCATGACCGAGGTCCTCACCCGGCGCTTCACCAACTACCTGAAGGAGCGCGACGAGGGCGTGCGGGCCGGGAAGCGCTTCTCCTACCCGCCCAACCTGGTGCTGATCGACGGCGGCAAGGGCCAGCTGTCGGCGGCGGTGGCGGTGCTGGAGGAGCTGGGGCTGGAGGAGATCCCCGTCGCCAGCCTGGCCAAGCGCTTCGAGGAGGTCTACAAACCGGGCGAATCGGAGCCGGTCCGCATCCCCCGGGACTCCGAGGCGCTCTACCTCCTCCAGGCGGTGCGCGACGAGGCCCACCGCTTCGCCATCACCTACCACCGCAGCCGGCGCGACAAGGCCATGACGAAGTCGGTGCTCGACGACATCCCCGGCCTCGGGCCCGGCCGGCGCCAGCGGCTGCTCAAGGAGTTCGGCTCGGTGAAGAAGATCCGGGCCATGACCGAAGAGGAGCTGGTGGCCGTGCCCTGGCTGCCCGAAGCGGTCGGGCGGCGCATTTACGACCGTTTGCACACCCCCTCGCCCCCGGCTCGTTCCCCTCTGCCCGCCGGTCTGTCAACCTGGAGGGGCGATGAGTGACGAGCTCGACATCACGATCGTCACCGGCCTGTCCGGGGCGGGGCGGTCGGAGGCGGCCAACGTCCTCGAGGACCTCGGGTTCTTCGTCATCGACAACCTGCCGCCGCTGCTGATCCCCAAGGTGGCCGAGCTGGCCCGGGCCCCGGGCCGGCCGCCGACCCGCTACGCCCTCGGGGTCGACGTCCGCTCCGGCGCCCTGGAGGACCTCCACGTCTCGCTGGAGCAGCTCCGGGAGGCCGGGGCCCGCACCCGCATCCTCTTCCTGGAGGCGGCCGACGACGTCCTCGTCCGCCGCTACGAGGCCAGCCGCCGCAAGCACCCGCTGGGCTCGGGGGAGCGGATGACGCTGGCCATCGCCGAGGAGCGGGCCCTGCTGGAGCCGCTGCGGGCCGAGGCCGACGTCGTCATCGACACGTCGAACCTCAACGTCCACCAGCTGCGGGACCGGCTCCGCGACCTGTTCGCCGCCGGCCCCTCGGAGCACGCCCTCCAGACCAACATCGTGTCGTTCGGGTTCAAGCACGGCCTGCCGCTCGACGTCGACCTCGTCTTCGACTGCCGGTTCCTGCCCAACCCCCACTGGGTCGAGTCGCTGCGGCCGCTCCCGGGCACCGACCCCAAGGTCAAGCGCTACGTCATGAAGCAGGCCGAGACCGAGGCCTTCCTCGGCGAGCTGGAGCGGCTGTTCAAGCTGCTGCTGCCGGCCTACGTGAAGGAAGGCAAGTCGTACCTGTCGGTGGGGGTCGGCTGCACGGGCGGCCACCACCGCAGCGTGGTGCTGGCCGAGGAACTGGCCCGCATTCTCGAGCGCCTGGGCTTCCCGGCCCGGGTCCATCACCGGGATCTGGAACGTGGCTGACGAACAGGGTTCAGAGGGTTCAGGCAACGACGTCGGGAAGCGGCCGGCTCCGGCCCCCGCCCCCACCCGCATCCGGCGGCCCACCGGCGGGCGGCGTCCGCTGACGCCGATGCCCAAGGGCGACCCCTGGTCGCTGGGCGGCCCGCCCCCGGGCGGCCCGGCGGTGGTGGCGCTCGGCGGCGGGCACGGCCTGGCCACGGCGCTGGCCGCCGTGCGGCGCTACGCCGGTTCGGTGACGGCCGTCGTCAGCGTGGCCGACGACGGCGGCTCGTCGGGCCGGCTGCGCAAGGCCCACGACGTCCCCGCCCCCGGCGACGTCCGCAAGTGCCTGGTGGCGCTGGCCGCCTCCGACACCGTGTGGCGGGAGGCCTTCGAGCACCGCTTCCGGGCCGGCGACCTCGACGGGCACGCCCTCGGCAACCTGATCATCGTGGGCCTGGCCCAGGTGCTGGGCGACTTCGGCCGGGCCCTGGAGGAGGCCGGCCGGCTGCTGGAGTGCGCCGGGCGGGTCCTGCCCGCCACCACCGACCCGGTGGTCCTGACCGCCGACGCCGGCGACGGGCCGGGCGCCGAGGTCGAGGGCCAGGTGGCGGTGTCGAACTCCATGGACCGGATCCGCCGCGTCCACATCGTCCCCGAGGACGCCAAGGCCCACCCCGAGGTGCCCGCCGCCATCGAGATGGCCGACCAGGTCATCCTGGCCCCGGGGTCGCTGTTCACCAGCCTGGCCCCGGTGCTGTGCGTGCCGGCCATCCGCGAGGCGCTGGCCGCCAGCCGGGGGCGGGTGGTCCACGTCTGCAACCTCCGGGCCCAGGTCCCCGAGACGCTGGGCCTCGACGCCACCGACCACCTCCGGGCGGTCATCGACCACGGCGCCCGGGTCGACACCTTCCTCTACCAGCTGGGCGGCGACCTGGCCGCCGACGAGATCGCCGTCCGGGCGCTCGGGGTGGAGCCGGTGGCGGCCGACGTGGCCGGGCCCAACGGCCACATCCACGACCCCGGAGCGCTTGCGAAAGCCCTGGAGGGGCTCTTGTAGGCTCCTGGGAGACCGCGAATTCCCCAGGAGGAACAGCCATGGCAGTACGTGTGGGCATCAACGGCTTCGGCCGGATCGGCCGTTCGTTCTACCGGGCGATCCTGGCCCGGGGGGCCGGGGCCGGCGTGGAGCTGGTGGCGGTCAACGACCCGTTCGGCGACAGCCACACGATGGCGTTCCTCCTCAAGCACGACTCGGTGGGCGGGACGCTGCCCAACGAGATCAAGGAGAGCGACGGCGGCTTCTCGGTGGACGGGAAGGAGGTCCGCAAGCTGGAGTCGCGCGACCCGGCCGAGATTCCCTGGGGTGAGTACGGGGTCGACGTCGTGATCGAGTCGACCGGGATCTTCACCGCCCGGGAGAAGGCGGCCGGCCACCTGGCCGGCGGGGCCAAGCGGGTCATCATCTCGGCGCCGTCGGGCGACGCCGACGCCATGATCTGCATGGGCGTGAACGACGAGGTGTTCGACCCCGCCCAGCACACGGTCATCTCCAACGCCTCGTGCACGACGAACTGCCTGGCGCCGATGGCCAAGGTCCTCAACGACCGCTTCGGGATCGAGCAGGGGCTGATCACCACGGTCCACGCCTACACGTCGGACCAGCAGCTCCAGGACATGGCCACCGTGTCGCGCTCCGGCAAGCCGGACCTGCGCCGGATGCGGGCCGCCGCCCTGTCGATCATCCCCAGCTCGACCGGCGCCGCCCGGGCCATCGGCACCGTGCTGCCCGCCCTCAAGGGCCGCCTGGACGGCACGTCGCTGCGGGTGCCCGTCCCCACCGGTTCGATCACCGACCTGGTGGCCACGGTGGGCAACGACGTCACCAAGGACGACGTCAACGCCGCCTTCGCCGAAGCCGCCGGGGCCGCCTCCTACCGGGGCGTGATGCAGTACACCGAGGAGACGCTGGTGTCGGCCGACATCGTCGGCAACCCGGCGTCGTGCATCTTCTCCGCCCCCGACACCATGGTCAGCGGCCGGATGGTGAAGATCCTCGGCTGGTACGACAACGAGTGGGGCTACTCCAACCGCCTCGTCGACCTGGCCGCCTTCATCGCCAGGTAAGCCGGGCCCGCGATGAGCGCCGGGAACCTGCCCCGGCTGGAGGACCTGTCCCTCCGGCCGGGGAGCCGTGTCCTGCTGCGGGCCGACTTCAACGTCCCGTTGTCGTCGACCGGGGTGATCGAGGACGACCTCCGCATCCGGGCCGCCCTGCCGACCATCGAGTGGCTGTTCGACCAGGGGGCGGCGGTGATCGCCTGCTCCCACCTCGGCCGTCCCAAAGGGGCGCCCGACCCGAAGTACTCGCTGGCGCCGGTGGCCGAGCGCCTGGCCGGCATGCTGGCCATCGAGGTCCCGCTGGCCCCCGAGGTGGTGGGGGAGCGGGCCTCGGCCATGGCCGCTGGTCTCGGGCCGCAGTCCATCATGCTGCTGGAGAACCTCCGCTTCGAGCCGGGCGAGACCAAAGGTGACGACGACCTCGGCGCCGCCCTGGCCGGCCTGGCCGACGCCTACGTCAACGACGCCTTCGGCGCCGCCCACCGGGCCCACGCCTCGGTCGTCGGCCCGCCCCGGCACATCCCGTCGGCCGCCGGGCGGCTCCTGGCGGCCGAGATCGACGCCCTCGGGGGGCTGCTGGAGTCGCCCGCCCGGCCGTTCGTCGCCCTGCTCGGCGGCTCCAAGGTCAGCGACAAGATCGGCGTGATCGACGCCCTGCTCGACCGCTGCGACGTGCTGCTGGTCGGCGGGGCCATGGCCTCGACGTTCCTGGCCGCCCAGGGCCACCCGGTGGGCGACTCGCTGGTGGAGATGGACCAGCTCGACCAGTGCCGCAGCCGGCTGGAGACCGGCCGGGTGCAGGTGCCGACCGACGCCGTCATCGCCAAGGACATGGCGGCCGACGCCCTCACCGCCGTGGTGGCGGCCGACGGCGTCCTCGAGGGGTGGAAGATCCTCGACATCGGGCCGGCCACCGCCACCGGCTACGCCGCCGAGGTGGCCCGGGCCGGGACGGTGTTCTGGAACGGCCCGATGGGCGTGTTCGAGCTCGAGCCCTTCGCCGACGGCACCCGGGCGGTGGCCGAGGCGGTGGCGGCGGCCGACGGCTACACCGTCGTCGGCGGCGGCGACAGCGCCGCCGCCCTGGCCAGGTTCGGCCTCGCCGACCGGGTCAGCCACCTGTCGACCGGCGGCGGCGCCGCACTGGAGTTCCTGGAACAGGGCGACCTGCCCGGCCTGCGGGCCTTGAGAGAGGGGAAGCGCTGACGATGGCGGGGGAGGAGCCGGCCGGCCGCAAGCCGATCATGGCCGGGAACTGGAAGATGCACCACACGCATCTGGAGGCCATCCAGGTGGTGCAGAAGCTCAGCTACCGGCTGACGGCCGACGACTACGAGCGCTGCGACGTGGTCGTCTGCCCGACGTTCACGTCGCTGCGGTCGGTGCAGACGGTCATCGAGTCCGACAACCTGCCGATCGGGCTGGGCGCCCAGAACGTCTTCTGGGAGGACAAGGGCGCCTACACCGGCGAGGTGTCGCCGGGGATGCTGGTCAAGCTCAACGTGTCGTACGTCATCGTGGGCCACTCGGAGCGGCGGGAGATCTTCGGCGAGACCGACGAGATGGTCAACAAGAAGGTCAAGGCGGTGCTGGCCGCCGGGATGACGCCGATCATGTGCGTCGGCGAGACGCTGGAGGAGCGGGAGGCGGGGGAGACGGCGGCCAAGGTGTCGCGCCAGGTGCAGGGCGGCCTCGACGGGATCCCCCCGAAGCAGGTGGCCGGGATGGTCGTCGCCTACGAGCCGATCTGGGCCATCGGGACGGGCCGCAACGCCACCCCGGAGGACGCCAACGAGACCATCGGCACGATCCGCAAGATGGTGGCCGGCCTGGCCGGCGAGGGGCCGGCGGCGGCGCTGCGCATCCAGTACGGCGGCAGCGTCAAGCCCGGCAACATCGCCGCCATCATGGCCCAGCCCGAGATCGACGGGGCCCTGGTGGGCGGGGCGTCGCTGGAGGCGGACGATTTCGCCCAGATCGTGCGCTGGGCCTAGCGGCCGCCGCTGGTAGGCTACGAAGCTGTGCTGAACGCCATCATCATCGTCGTCCACCTGATCGTCTCCGGCCTGCTGATGCTGCTGATCCTCCTCCACTCGGGGCGGGGCGGCGGCCTGTCGGACATGTTCGGCGGCGCGGCCGGCGGGTCGATGGCCGGGTCGACGGTGGTGGAGCGCAACCTCGACCGCATCACGGTGGCCACCTCGATCATCTTCGCCTTCACGACGGTCCTGCTCGCCCTGCGGCTGAAGACCTGACGCCGGGTCAGCCGATGGATCCCACCGAGCCCCCTCCGAGCTCGGAAGAGGAACGCTGGCGGACCGTCCGGCCCATTCCCGACTGGCGCCAGCAGACCAGGCAGGGCCTCCTCAGCCGCTACCCGGCGCTGGGGGTCTTCCTCGTCGTGCTCCTGGCCGGCGGGGCCGCGCTGGCCATCTTCGGCGCCCTGCGGTCGGGCGGCAGGACGTCGGCCGCCGGGGCCGTGGGCGGCGTCGTGCAGGTGGGGGTGGTGGGCCTGCCCAGCCTCGACCCGGCCGACGCCCTCGACCCCAAGTCGGTCATGGTCGCCGACCAGCTGTTCGACACGCTGGTCCGCGACGGGAGCGACCTGCAACCGGCGCCGGGCCTGGCCCGGAGCTTCGAGGCCGACCCCGGCCAGACGGTCTTCACCTTCCACCTCGCCCCCGGCGTCCGCTTCGACGACGGGAGCCCGATCACCGCCGCCGACGTCAAGTTCACGCTCGAGCGCATCGCCCGCAAGGGGTCCGACTCGCCGCTGGCGGCCCAGCTCGAGTCCGTCACCGGCTACGCCGCCTGGCACACGGCCGGCACCGCCCCGGGCCTGGCCGGCGTCGAGGCGCCCGACGCCGCCACCGTGGTGGTGCGCCTCGACAAGCCCTTCTCCAGCTTCCCGGCCGTGCTGGGCCATCCCGGGTTCGGCATCGTGCCCAAGGCGGCGGTCGAGCGGCTCGGAGCGGCGTTCAAGACGGCGCCGGTCGGGTCGGGGCCGTTCCACCGGGTCGACTCCGCCGCCCCCGGCCGCCTCAGCCTCCGCAAGGTGGCCGGCCACACCCCCGAGGCCCGGGTCGACGGCATCGACTTCGTCGACTTCAAGGACGTCGACGCCGCCTACGCCGCCTTCCAATCCAAGACGGTCGACGTGGCCCCCGTCCCCCCGGCCCGGGCCGACGACGCCGCCAAGAGCTTCGGCCGCCAGGGGATGACGCCCTACGTCGGGCTCGTCTTCTACGGCCTCAACGTGAAGAGCCCCGACCTGGCCGACCCCCGCTTCCGGCAGGCCATCACGCTGGCCATCGACCGCAAGGCGATCGTCGACGACGTCTACCAGGGGTCGGTGGGGCTGGCGACGGGCATCGTGGCCGACGGCGTCCCCCGGCGCGACCCCGACGCCTGCGGCGACCGCTGCCGCCACGACCCCGACCGGGCCAAGGCGCTGCTGGCCGAGGCCTTCCCCGACGGGAAGATCCCCGAGGTGGCCATCGACCACGATGACGACGCCACCCAGGCGGCGGTGGCCCAGGTCATCAAGACCGACCTCGACACCGTCGGCATCCCGGCCGTGCTGCGCCCCCACCCGTTCGCCGACTACGGCAAGTTCCTCGTCAGCGGCCAGCAGGAGCTCTTCCGGCTGGGCTGGATCGCCGACTACCCGAGCCCCGACGGGTTCCTCACGCCGCTGTTCCTGTCGTCGTCGCCCGACAACCTGACCGGCCTGTCGAGCCCCGACGTCGACCGGACGCTGACCGAGGCCCGGGCCGAGGGCGACCCGGCGAAGCGCCAGCAGCTCTACCTCAAGGCGGAGCAGCTCGTCCTCGACCAGTACGTGGTGGTGCCGGTGGCCCAGCTGGAGAGCCGCATGGTGGCCTCGGCCCGGATCAAGGGGTTCGCCCTCGACCCGCTGGGCTCGTTCGACGGGTCGGCCGTCTCGGTGGCCAAGGGCAAGTGACGGGCCGGCCCCGGCGGCCGCCGGCCGCCGTCGTGGCCGTGGCGGTGGCCGTGGTGGGCGCTCTGGCCGTCGGTGGCTGCTCCCACCGGGGCCGGTCCAGAGCGGCGGGGGGGTCGTCGACGTCGTCGACGGCGCCGGCCGGCGGCGGGGGCCCGGCCGCCACGGGGCCGGCGGGCACGATCCGGCTCGGCGTTCCCGAGGAGCCGGCCAGCCTCGACCCGTTCGACGCCCGGTCCCGAACCCTGGCCGGCGAGGCGGTGCTGGGCCAGGTGCTGCCCCAGCTGTTCCGGGTCGATCCGGCCGGGCGGGAGCAGGGGTGGCTGGCCGACGACGCCTCGGTCCAGGTGGCGGCGGACGGGCGCTCGGCCCGCTTCGCCCTCCGGGTCGGCGCCCGGTGGTCCGACGGCACGCCGATCACCGCCGACGACCTGCGCTTCACCCTCGACACCGTCCGGGGGGCGGCCTGGCCCGGGCCCCGGGCGGGCTACGACCGGCTCACGGCGGTGGAGGGCAGCGGCGCCGGCGTCACCTTCCGCTTCGACGGGCCCTTCCCGGGGTGGCGGCGGCTGTTCTCCGGCCCCGACTTCGTGCTCCCGGCCCACCGGCTGGCCGGCCGGGACCTGGCCGCCGAATGGAAGCAGGGCCCCGACCTCTCCGGCGGGCCGTTCCGCCTCGGGGCGGTGACGCCGGGCCTGTCGGTCCGGCTGGAGCGCAACGACGCCTGGTGGGGGCCGGTGGCCCGGGCGGCGGCCATCGACGTCCTCGTCGTGCCCGACGTCCGGACGATGGAGCAGCTCCTCGGCCGGGGCGACCTCGACGCCGCCTGGCCGCCGGTGACCTCCAACCGCATCGGCCGGTTCCGGGCCCTGGCCGGCGTCGACGTGTCGGTGGCCGAACCGGGCGGGGCGCTCGAGGCCCTGGTGGCCAACGCCACGACGGTCGCCCCCGACCGCCGCCGGGCCTGGCTCGGCCTGGCCAACCGGGACCGGTTCGTGGCCGTCCTCCTCGGCGGCGAGGCGGCGCCCGCCACGGACCTGACCGGCCCGGGCGGCCCACCGCTGTCGGCCACCTCGAACGGCGCCGCCCCCGGCCCGTCCGCCGCCGGAGGGTCCGGGGCGGTGTGGGCCACGGCGGGCGTCGACCCGGTGGCGGGGCGGCTGAAGGGCGGGGCGGTGCCCACGCTGGTCTCGGCCGACGAGGACGAGCTGGCCCCGCTCGTCGGCCGGGTCCTCCAGCAGAACGCCCAGGCGGCCGGGGCCACCCTGGAGCTGAAGTCCGACGAGTCGACCACCGTCGACGGCGCCTGGCTGCCCGGCGGCCGCTTCGACCTCGCCCTCCAGCGGACCGTCTCGTGGCCCGAGCCCTGCTGGACGTGCTGGTTCGCCGACGCCGCCACCGGCCGGGGGAACGTCACCCGGGGCACCGGGCTCACCCCGCTGGCCACGGCGGCCGACGCCGACGGCGCCGCCGTCCCCGCCCTCGAGGCCCGGGTCAAGGCCGACGGCCTCCTGCTGCCCCTGTGGCGGCCCCGGGCCGTCCTGGCCGGCCGGAAGGTCGGCGGCCTGGTGGCCAACTCGTGGTCGCTCGGCCCGTTCTGGGCGGCGGAGTCGTGGATCCCGCCCGGCCGTTCCTGAGCACGACCGGTCGTGATCTTCGCCGGGCGGGGCGGCCCCGACGGACCGCCGTCAGACCGGGAGGGCCTCGATCACGCTCATGGGCGTGGGGGACGGGATGATTCGCTCCAGGCGGAACCCGGCCCGGGCCAGCAGGTCGGCGTAGGCGGACTCCGTCCGCTCGTTCCCCGAGATGCAGGCCAGCATGACCCAGTCGAGGCTCTTGGCGAAGTGCGGGCCGTCGCCCTCGGGCAGGATCATCTCGAACAGGAGGAGACGGCCGCCGGGCTCGAGCGCCTCCCGGCAGCAGCGCAGGATCGTGAGGCACTCCTCGTCGTTCCAGTCGTGGATGATCCAGCGCATCACGATGCAGTCGCCCCGGGGGACGGCCTCGAAGAAGCTGCCCCCCTCGGCCCGGCAGCGGCCGGCCAGCCCGGCCCGCTCGATCTCGGCCACCGTCTCGGGGACGACGTGGGGCTGGTCGAAGACCACCGCCGAGAGGCCGGGGTTGGCGGCCAGCGCCTGGAGCGTCAGCCCGCCCCGGCCGCCGCCGACGTCGACCAGTCGGCGGGCCCAGCTGAAGTCGTAGGCGGCGATGGCCGGGCCGCCCATGGCCATGCCGAAGTCGACCATGGCCTGGTTGAACACCGCCGCCTCGTCGGGGTGGGCGGCCAGGTACTCCCAGCCCGGCACGCCGAACAGCTCGTCGAAGGCCGGGCGCCCGGAGCGCACGGCCCAGGCCCCGACGTGGGCGGCCCGGCCGACCGGCCCGCCGAACATCCGCAGGGCGGAGCGCAGTGAGCCCGGAGCGTCCGACCGCAGCAGCGGCCCCGCCGGCCCGAGCGTGAAGGTGCCGTCGGGCCCGACGCTGGTGACACCGGTGGACGACAGCGACCGCAGGAGCCGTTCGGTGGCCCGGACGTCGAGGCCGAGGTCGCCGGCCACGTCCTTGGCCGCCCGCGGGGCGTCGGCGGTCAGGTGGTCGGCGACCCCCAGCTCGGCCCCGGCCATGACGACGCACATGTCGAGCCAGCCCACCAGCCGGCCCACCATCTCCCGGGCTACGGCGTCGTCCACGGGTCCACTCCGATCGGTCGGGTCGAGCCCGTTCATAGCATGTGCCGGAATCGCCCGCCCGGGCCGCAGCCGTCTCGCCCTGACCGACACCGCCGCCGCTACACTCTCTGCGTTCGCCCCCCGGGGGCGGCCACGTCGGAGTGGCGGAATAGGCAGACGCGCTAGGTTGAGGGCCTAGTGTCCGCAAGGACGTGGGGGTTCAAGTCCCCCCTCCGACACTGAGATATCGCAGCAGGTCAGAGGCGGTCTTCTGGGAAGTCCGGAAGCCGCCTTTTTCGTTGCCCGTCGCCGGTGGGCCGATTCGCGTGCGCTCCGTCTGAACGGGCCGAGGGCCGGTCGTCGTCTCGAGGTCAGCGGTCGCCGGCCAGCGCCAGCCGGACGAGGGGTTGGCCGCGGAGGGCGGCGATGGACGGCTCGTCGCCGTCGGCCCACTCCTCGGCGCCCCGGAGCGTGATCTGCACCGGCCGGTGCAGCCGTCGCTCGGCCCGGTCGGCGGCGCCGGAGACGGCGTCGCGGTCGGGTTCACCGATCACCAGCACGTCGACGTCGTCGGGGGCGGTTCCCGACTCGCCCGAGTACCGCGCCGCCCAGGATCCGAAGAGGTAGGCCTCGTCGACGCCGGGGATGGCGGCCAGCTCGTCGGTCACGACCGGGACCGGCCCGAAGGCGACGAGGAGCAGATCGGCCAGCGGGCGGTACAGCGGGCTCGAGAGATCGGCCCCGACGAGCCGGGTCGGCCCGACCCGTTCGGATCGGACCAGGCCGGCGGCCTCGGCCCGCTCGACCTCCCGTTGCACGGTGGCCAGCGACGCCCTGGTCTGGTGGGCCAGGTCGGTGAGCGACAGCGACTCCTGGGGCGCGAGCAGGAGCCGCGTCAGGATCTCCGCCTGGTGCGCCGAGCGGAGGAGCGGCAGGAGCGGCGGGGGCTTCGTTTTCATGAGACGCAACGATGTTCTCATGTCATGCAAGCAAGCCGGGCCGGCCGGTGTCAGGCGGCGTGGGCGGCGAGGTACTCGGTGAGGCCGCCCAGCGTGGCCAGCGCCGGGTAGTCCCGTTCGGGGATGTCGACGCCGGTCGCCTCGTGGAGGGCGGTGACGAGGTTCAGGAAGTCCATCGAGTCGAGGTCGAGGTCGACGTGGAGCTCGCTGTCGGGGGGCACCGCGTCGAGATCCACCTCCGGCGCGATCTCCCGCAGCGCGGCCCGCACCAGCGCGACGGCGAATTCATGGTGCATGACGCCTCCTCGCTCGGCCCGGGCCGTTCCCGCCCGCGGGTGCCTCCATCCTGCGCCGGCGTGCCGCCCGCCCGTCAGGGTCGAAGGTCACGCTCCGCTGGGCGAACGCCCCGTCCCGGACTCCTTCACCCGATCGGTCCGGGCCCCATGCCGGCGCGCCGCCGGTCTTCGCCCCTCCGCCGATCAACGCCGGTGCGCCGCTCGTGGCCGGCCCGCCAGTCCATCGTCTGACGGGGGGCGAACGGTCCGGGCTGCGCTTCGGGGAGGCGCCGGTCGCCTCCGGTCCGCCGGTCGGCCCCGTGCCGGCGGTCCCAGCCGCGGCGCTCGTCCGCGCCGACGGCCCCGGGGACCCCAGGTTCGTCGTTGCCGGCGAGGCCGTCGCTCATCGCCGCCTCCTCGCTATCTGAGGCGGCGCAGATCGGGGAACGGTGAAGCGATCGTCAGGGTGGCGTCCGTCGTCTCGGCGGGACTCCCCGTGGCGGCCGGAACATCCGCCGGCGCCGGTCGGGGGCACGGCACGGCCAGGACGGAGGCGGCCGTGACGTGGGCGACCGCCACGGCCGTCGATCCGAGGGCCCGTTGCAGCACTGGGTGCGGCCGGACGGCCACAGCCACCAGCAAGGCCTGATGCCGTTCGGCGTCACCGACGATGGCGGCGGGTGCCGCCGGGGCGTCGATGACCTCCCAGTCGACGTCGATCCCGACGTCGCCGCTCAGGCGGGCGGCCGTCTGTTCGAGCACTTCCCGGGCCGCCTCCGGGCTCGGAAAGCGGCGGGGGGCGCCCGGGACCCACAGGCAGACCAGCCGGGGAATCAGGCCGAACCGGCGGCTCCAGGCGGCGGCGACGGGTTCCAGCGCGGTGGCGGCGTCGGGACCGTCGATGCAGACCTCGAGCACTCCCAGCGACGGATCGGGCTTGGCCGCCGGCCCGACGAGGACGACGGGCCGGGCCGTCTTCCGGAGAACCTCGGCGGCCACACTTCCGAACACGACGGCGGTCAGCGGACCCCGCGCCCGTGTTTCGAGGCACAGGATGCCGCCGGGACCGGCGGCGTCGAGGAGCGCGCCGACCACGTCGCCCGAGGCCACGGCTTCGACCTCGACGCGGGGCGCGTCGATCTCCTTTGCGAGGCGCTCCAATTCGAGCTGGTCCTTGTCGCGGTCCCCCGGAAACGACACGGTGACGAGGCGCAGCGCCATCTCCGACCGGCAGGCCAGAATCTCGGCGACCTCGCACGCCACCGGGTGGGGCACCGACAGGTCCAGCGGTACCACGATGCTCTCGTCCATGAGGCCTCCCGAAATCGGCTGTCACGCCGATGTCTTCCTTCATTGCACCGCGGCCGGCGCTGACGAGGAAGAGGCGAACGTCCCGAATTCGACCGGCTTCAACGGACCGTCCCTCGCCGGCGGAGCGTGTCAGCGGATGGCGGCGAAGACGCTGGGCCGGCGGAAGTGGTGCGTGCGGTACTCGTGGAGGAGCCGGGCCACCAGGGCCTCGGGGTCCTCGTCGGCGACGACGACCGCTCCGGTGTCCTTGTCGATGCGGGCCAGGAGATCGGGGACGGCGTCGGCGATGCCGCCGCTGCCCTGGAGCAGACCGATGAGGCGGCCCTCGTCGTAGGCGATGGCGAACTCGCCGAGCGTGCCGGAGTGGCCGCCGACGACGACGATGGCGTCGGACGAGCGGATGGCCACCACCTCCCGGCCCATGAGCCCGGAGCCGGTGTAGACGAGGACGTCGTAGCCGTCGACCGGGGAGGCGTAGCGGTCGACGTGCTCCTGGCGGGAGAGGGCGGGGGAGATGCCGACGACGAGCCCGCCGCCCTGTTTGGCCCCGAGGACGGCCTCGTGCGGCAGGCCGGGGCAGGCGCCGGTGACGAGGGCGCATCCCCGGGCGGCCACCGCCTCTCCGAGGCGCCGGGCGGACCGGCGGACCGCGTCCGGGAACGGTCCGGCGGCCGAGCCCATGACCCCGATCACCAGCCGTCCGCCGGAGGCGCCGGGTTGGGCGGTTCCGTCCATCAGCCGACCCGGACCCACTCGCCGGCACGGGGCACGACGGCGGTCCATCCCCGGGTGGAGGTCAGCCGTTCCCGCAGCGCCGGGCCGTAGGTCGACTCGATGACGGCGATGTCGGCGGCCATTCCCCAACTGTCGCCAGCGGCCGGTCCCACCGGTAGGGGCCTTGGGGCCCCCGTCGCCGTGACCTTCGGCCTGATCGGCGGCCGGGCCTGGTTTCGGGACCTTTGGCCCCGCCGGGGGGTCGAACGGCCGTGACGAACCGCTGTCATTTTCTCCGAAAATCTTTGGAGAAAAACGGTTCCAACCCACAGGAACGGAGCACTGACATGGCTCTGCCCGGCGAAGTCCGCAGCCACCACACCGTATGGATCGACCTGCCCGGGGGCCGCACCCGGGCGTTGCGCTACGTGGCCGACGGCGACCGGCTCATCTGCCGGGGCGACGACGGCCTGGCCGGAGTGGCCGACGGCGCCACCGTCTTCGCCTCACTCCGGGGCCTGGCCAGCGGGCCCCTGGAACGCTACTTCCGGGTCTCGGTCCACGACATCGACGCCGGCGACATCGGGCTCGGCACGCTGGCCGAACTGCTCGGTGACACCGCCCTCGGCCGGACGAGTGCCGAGGTCGAGGCGACCCTGGAATCGATCCGGTCCTCCCGGCGGTTCGTGGCCCTCGAGGCTTGACCGGATCGCTCACCCGTCCTGCCTCCCGGGCGGGGGGTACCCTTCCCGGCGCCCGGACGGGCCGGAGGGAGCGCCATGGCGGGGGAGATCGTGGTCGGGATCGACGGGTCGGAACCGGCGGCGAGCGCCTTACGGTGGGCCGTGGCGGAGGCGAAGCTGCGGCATTGCCGGCTGCGGGTCATCCACGGGTACCAGACCCCGCTCGTCACCATGGACATGACCGGCGAGGCGTTGAGCGCGATGGAGGAGGCCAGCCGGCAGATCCTGGCCGACGTCGTGGGCGGGCTGCGGGCCGAGGCGCCGGAACTCGAGGTCGAGACGTCGTCGTGCCCGGCAGGCGGGGCCGAGGCCCTCGTCGAGGCCTCGCAGGGGGCCGAGCTCGTGGTCGTCGGCAACCGCGGTCGGGGCGGCTTCGCCGGCGTCCTCCTCGGCTCGGTCAGCACCCAGGTCGTCCATCATGCCGCCTGCCCCGTCGTGGTCGTCCGTTCCTGACCGGTCGCCTCCCGGTCAGGAATGCGCCGGGCCACCGCCGTCGCGGTCGCGGTCGAGCTGGTCGAGGAGCTCGTCGAGGTCGAGGATGTCGACGGTGGTGCAGATGCCGAGGAGGTCGCCGGCGCCGTCGACCACCGGCAGGTGATCGACGTCGGCCGCCAGCATGGCGGCGAGGGCCTGGCCGATCGTCCAGTCGGCCCGGCCGACGGGCGCGTCCGGCCGCATCACGTCGGCGACCGCCGTCGTGGGCCAGGTGGCCGGGTCCACGTCGAGGATGTCGGCCAGGAACAGCATGCCGGCGTAGCGGCCGGCGTCGTCGACCACGGCCACGGCCCGGCGGCGGGCGGTGGCGACGTGGGTGGCGAAGAAGCGGGCGATGGTGTGGCCGGCGTCGGCGGTGGCGGCGTCGCGCACCAGCACCGTTCCGATCGGGAGGCCCGCCCGTTGCTCCACATGGCCCGTCCGCCGCCGCCGCTGGTAGGCCGACACCGAGGCCGTGCCCATGGCCAGCTGGGCCACCACGGCCGCCAGCAGCCCGGGAACGACGAAGCCGGGGCGGCCGGTGGCCTCGGCCACGAACATCACCGCCGCCAGCGGAACCCGGTAGCCGGCACCGAGGAAGGCGGCGATCCCGAGGACGACGAACAGCGACTCGTTGGGCCCGCCGATCGCCCCGCCGATCAGCCGGCCGGTGAGGGCGCCCTGGACGACCAGGGGGACGAACAGCCCCCCGGCGCCGCCGCCCCCCACGCTGGCCGTCGTGGCCACGACCCGGACGGTCGCCAGGGCGGCGACGGCGGTCAGCCCCCGGTGCGGGTCGAGCGACCACTCCACGGCCCGGTAGCCGGGGCCGAGGCTGAAGGCCCGGCCGTCGAAGGCGGCCCGGGACACGAGGACGAGGCCTCCCAGGATCACGCCGGCCGCCACCGGCCGGGACCAGCCGGGGCGGGCGGCGGCCACGTGCTTGGCCTGGCGGAGGAGCCAGGCGAAGACCCGGGCGCCGAGGCCGCAGGCCAGGCCCACGACGGCCGCGCCGAGGAGGTCGGGAAGGTCGAGCGGCGGCCGGCCGCTGACGGGGATGAGCGGGTCGGTGCCGTGGATGGCGGCGTAGACGGCGTAGCCGCTGGCCCCGCCGACCAGGGCCGGGAGGAGGGCATTGCTGGCCAGGTCGTCCTGGTAGGGGACTTCGAGGGCGAAGACGGCGCCGGTGGCCGGGGCCTTGAAGATGGCCGCCACCCCGGCCGCCGCCCCGGCCACGAGGGCGACGTGGCGGTCGACGCCCCACAGGGCCCGCCGGAGGCGCCGGTGGACGCCCGCCCCGACCGCCGCCCCGAGGTAGATGGACGGGCCCTCGAAGCCCATGGCGGCGCCGCCGCCCAGCGTCGCCACGCAGGCCACCACCCGCCCGAACACCGGGCGGAGGTCGAAGCGGGCCTCGGGATCGGGCACCGCCCTGATGTACTCGTCGGCGGTGGCCGAGCTGGCCCCGCCGGCCAGCCAGCGCAGGGCCGCCGCTGCCCCGAGCAGGCCGGCCAGCGGCGCCACCACCTCCAGCCACACCGGGGCGGTGGTGACGCGGGCCAGGATGGCGTCGGCGGTGAGCGAGTCGAAGGCGGCCACGGCCAGGCCGGTCAGACAGCCGATCACCGCGGCGAGGACGACGGTCTCCCGGGTGCGGTCGAGCAGCGCCCGGAACTCCGGACGCCGGCGGTCGAAGCGGGCCCCGCCGACGGTCACAGCGACCAGCCCGTGGCCCAGGCCTGGTCGGGCGCCTCGCCGGCGGCGGCGGCGAAGGCCCGCAGCGCCTGGACCATGGCCGAACGGTGCCGGACCGGCATGGCCTCGAGGATGCGGTTGATCTCCGCCCGCCGGCGGTCGGTGACCGCCGCCACCAGCCGGCCGCCGGCCGCCGTCGCCTCGACCTCCACCTCCCGCCGGTTGGCCGCCCGGTGGCGCCGGGTCACCAGCTTGCGGGCCACCAGGCGGTCGCAGAGGCGGGTGGCGGTGGAGGCGGCGCACCCGAGATGCTCGGCCAGCTCCGACATGCCGAGCGGGCCCCGGGCGCAGAGCAGGACCAGCGTGCGGTACTGGGGGAGGGTGACGTGGTCGGCCACGTCGGCCAGCGACCGGGCGGCCACGGCGACCAGCACCCGGGAGGCCGACAGGACGGCCTCGGTGACCTCGTCGAGCGGCCGCGAAGCTTGCATGTACGAAAGATTGTAGAGCAGCAACGATTGTCACGGGGCCGAAACGCAGTGTTCACGCGCCGTTGCTCGTTTCTTCGGTACGTTCCGGGGGACCGGCACGGCGACCACGGAGGCGACGAATGGACCGTAAGACGTGCACGTCGATGATCCTCGAGGCCAAGCGGGCCAAGGGGTTCACACTGCAGGAGATCGCCGACAAGATCGGCCACCACGTGGTCTGGACCACGGCGGCCATCATGGGCCAGGCGACGATGGACGCCGGCGAGGCCCAGGCGCTCACCTCGCTCCTCGAGCTCGGCGACGACGTGGCCGAGGCCCTCCAGCAGTTCCCCACCAAGGGGTCGCTCGACTCCGCCGTCCCCGTCGACCCGCTCATGTACCGCCTGCACGAGATCACGCAGGTCTACGGCACCAGCATCAAGGCCGTGATCCACGAGATGTTCGGCGACGGCATCATGAGCGCCATCGACTTCGACATCGACATCCGCCGGGTGCCCGACCCCAAGGGCGACCGGGTCCAGCTCGTCTACACCGGGAAGTTCCTGCCCTACAAGAAGTGGTGACGGCGCTCAGCCGTCCGACGGCGTGAGGGCCTCCTTGAACTCGTAGAACTTCTGCATGAAGCCCTTCTCGATGATCCCCAGCCGCTCGCTGTCGCCCTTGGCCAGGGCCTTGACCAGCTTCTTGGCCTCGTCCCTGGTGATCTTGGGCGGCAGCGGGGGGATCTCGTTGTCGACGACCACCTCGAGGACGACCGGCCGGCGGGCGGCCAGGGCCTCGTCCCAGGCGGCGCCGATCTCGTCGCCCTTCTCGCAGCGGATGCCGACGAGGCCGACGAGCTTGGCCCACTCGGCGTAGGGGACGTCGGGCAGCCACTGCGAGTCGGGGAACTTCGGCGCCCCGGCCATGGCCCGCTGCTCCCACGTCACCTGATTCAGGTCCTGGTTGTTGAAGATGCAGAAGATCAGGGTGGGGTCGCTCCACCGCTCCCAGTACCGGGCCACGGTGATCATCTCGTTCATGCCGTTCATCTGGAAGGCGCCGTCGCCGACCATGGCGATCACCGGCCGGTCGGGGTGGGCGAACTTGGCGGCCACGGCGTAGGGGACGCCGGGGCCCATGGTGGCCAGCGTCCCCGACAGCGAGGCCTTCATGCCCCGGCGGAGCCTGATCTGGCGGGCCCACCAGGTGGTGGCCGAGCCGGAGTCGGCGGTCAGGATGCAGCGGTCGGGCAGCCGGGCGGACAGCTCGTGGGCCACCCGCTGGGGGTTCATCGGATCGGCGTCCATCATGGCCCGGTCCTCCAGGACCCTCCACCACCGGTCGATGCCGGCCTCGATCTCCTGGCGCCACGACCGGTCGGTCTTGCGGACGAGCAGCGGGTTGAGGGCCTGGAGCGTGTCCTTCGAGTCGCCGACGAGGTGCACGTCCATCGGGTAGCGGACGCCGATCAGCCGCCCGTCGATGTCGATCTCCACGCCCTTGGCCTGCCCCTCGGGAGGGAGCCACTCGGCATAGGGGAAGCTGGACCCGATCATGAACAGCGCGTCGCAGCCCATGATCATGTCGTAGCTGGGGCGCGAGCCCAGCAGGCCGATGGGCCCGGTCACGAAGGGCAGGTCGTCGGGCAGGGCGTCGCGGCCGAGGAGCGCCTTGGCCACGCCGGCGCCGAGCAGTTCGGCCGTCTCGATGACCTCGTCGGCCGCGCCGGCCGCGCCCTGGCCGATGAGGATCGCCACCCGGGAGGCGGCGTTGAGGATGTCGGCCGCCCGCTTGAGCTCCGGCTCGGGCGGGATGATGCGGGGCTTGGTCCACCCGATGCTGGAGAACACCGAGCCGTGCATCCGGGGCGGTGACGGCTCGGCCGGCGCCTCCTGCACGTCGCCGGGCACGATGATCGTCGAGACGCCCCGGGTGGTGAGGGCCACCTTCATGGCCCGGTCGACCAGGTGGCGGGCCTGGGCCGGGGCCATGCAGTACTGGACGAACTCCGACACGTCCTTGAACAGCGTCTGGAGGTCGACCTCCTGCTGGTAGTGGGCCCCGAGCGAGACCCGCTTCTGCTGGCCGATGATGGCCAGCACCGGCTGGTGGTCGAGCTTGGCGTCGTAGAGACCGTTGAGGAGGTGGATGGCCCCCGGCCCCGAGGTGGCGATGCAGCAGCCGACCTCGCCGGTGAACTTGGCGTGCCCGCAGGCCATGAAGGCCGCCATCTCCTCGTGGCGGGGCTGGATGAACTCGGGGTCGCCGCCGACCTTCTCGAAGGCGGTGAGGAACCCGTTGATGCCGTCGCCCGGGTAGCCGTAGATCCGGTGGATCCCCCAGTCCCGCAGGCGTTCCAGGATGAATTCGGCGACCTCGGGCATCAGAACTCCTTTCGGTTGGTGGAACGGCGGGCGCGTTGCATCACCTGGGCGACGTGGAGGGCCTCCCGCCCGGTGCCGGCCGCGATCTGGGTCTGGCAGGAGAAGCCGTCGGCGATCACCAGCGTGTCGGGGCCGGCCTCCCGCACCTTGGGGAACAGGCCCTGCTCGCCGCACTCCATCGACATGTCGTAGTGGCCGGCCTCGAAGCCCCACGACCCGGCCAGGCCGCAGCAGCCGGCCGACAGCGGCTCGATGTCGAGGCCCATGGACCGCAGCAGCGAGTGCTCCGGGTCCATACCGCCGGTGGCCTTGTGGTGGCAGTGGCCCCAGACGAGGGCCCGGCCCTCGAGGTGCGGCGGTTCGATGCCCTGCCCGGTGAAGAACTCGGCGAAGTGCACGGCGTTGCCGGCCAGCCGGTGGGCGTCGTCGTCGTTGGGCAGGAGCTTGGTCAGCTCGTCCTTGAACACCGCCAGGCAGCTCGGCTCCATCCCGACCACCGGCACGCCGTGGCGTACGTCGTCGCGCACGGCGTCGAGGCAGCGGCGCAGGTAGCGCCGGGCCAGGTTCAAGAAGCCGTAGTCGTAGAGGGGGCGCCCGCAGCAGACGTGGCCGGGGGGCATGACGACGTGCCAGCCGGCGGCCTCGATGGCCTCGACGGCGGCCATGCCGACATCGGTGTGGAAGTGGTTGTTGAAGGTGTCGGGCCACACCACGACCTTCGGGCCGCCGGCGTTGCGCTCGCCCCGGCGGGCGAACCAGCGCTGCAGCGTGACCGGGGCGAAGCGGGGGACGGGCCGGTGCGGCGTCATGCCCGCCGCCCGCTTCAGCGCCCGGGACAGCCCCGGCGCCCCGGCCAGCAGGTTGGCCGCCCGCGGCGCCACCGCCGCCAGGCGGGCCGTCTGGTCGATGAGCCCGAAGGCGTAGGCCTGGCGCGGTCGCAGGCGCCCCTTCCAGTGGTGGTGGAGGAACTCGGCCTTGTAGGTCGGCATGTCGACGTGGACGGGGCAGTCGCTGCTGCAGCCCTTGCAGGCCAGGCACAGGTCGAGGGCCTGGTGGACCTCCTCGCTGCGCCACCCGTCGGTCACGATGTCGCCCTCGAGCATCTCGTAGAGGAGGCGGGCCCGGCCCCGGGTGGTGTGCTTCTCCTCCCGGAGGACCATGAAGCTGGGGCACATGACGTCGACGCCCTCGGGCGTGCGGCACTTGCCGACGCCGACGCAGCGCAGGGCGGCGTGGGCGAAGTCGTGGTGGTCGTTGTCGTAGCTGAACTGCGTCGCCGGCCGCCAGGGGTTGGAGTCGACGCCGAGCTTGAGGTCTTCGTCGAGGCGGTAGGGGTCGACGACCTTGCCGGGGTTCATCTTCCAGTCGGGGTCCCAGATCCGCTTGAACCGGCGGAAGGCGTCGACCAGTTCCTCCCCGAACATCTTCGGGAGCAGCTCGGCCCGGGCCTGGCCGTCGCCGTGCTCGCCGGACAGCGACCCGCCGTAGGAGATGACGAGGTCGGCGGCCTCCTCCATGAAGCGCCGGAAGTCGGCCACCCCCTCGGCGCTCCGCAGATCGAAGCTGATGCGGGAGTGGATGCAGCCGTCGCCGAGGTGGCCGTAGAGAGCGCCGCGGAGGCCGTACCGGTCGTAGAGCGCCTTCAGGTCCCGGAGGTAGGCACCGACCTGCTCGGGGGCGACGGCCGAGTCCTCCCAGCCGGGCCAGTGGTCCTGGCCGTCGGGCGGGAAGGCGGTGGCCGCCAGACCGGCCTCCCGCACCACCCAGAGCTTGCGCTCCTCCTCGGGGTCGTCGAACAGCCGGACGCCCTTGGGAGCGCCGGCGTCCTTCTCCAGGCGGGCCTGCAGTGCCAGGGCCCGGGCGTCGGACTCCTCCTTGGAGTCGCCGCCGAACTCCACCAGCACCCAGGCGTTGCCCGGCGGCAGCTGGGACAGCGCCGACGGGTGGAGGTGGAGCTGCTCCTGGTTGTGGAAGAGCACGTCGTCGAGCGCCTCGCAGCCGATGGGACGGGCCTCGAGGATCTCCGGCAGGTGGTCGCCGACCGAGAAGATGTTGTCGTAGCCCACGACGAGGAGCGACCGGGCCTTGGGGTTGGGGACGAGCTTGAGCGTCGCCTCCAGCACGGTGACGCACGTCCCCTCGGTGCCGCACAGCGCCCGGGCGACGTTGAAGCCCTTCTCGGGCAGCAGCTCGTCGAGGTTGTAGCCCGACACCCGGCGGGGGATCGGCGGGAAGCGTTTGCGGATGAGGTCGGCGTAGCGGTCCCGCAGGTCGCGCAGGTCGCGGTAGATCTGGCCCCGGCGCCCGCCCTCGGCGATGATGCGGGCCAGCTCGTCGTCGCCGGTCGGGCCGACGGTCATCCGCAGGCCGTCGTAGGTCAGGACCTCGAGCTCGGCGACGTTGTCGGAGGTGCGGGACCCGTCGCCGTAGAACCGGGCCTGCACGGAATGGACGCCGCAGGAGTTGTTGCCGACGTTGCCGCCGATCGTGCAGTAGCTGTGGGTCGAGGGGTCGGGAGCGAAGACGAACCCCTGCGGCCCGGTCTTCAGGTTGACCTGTTCGTTGATGGCGCCGGGCTGGCAGCGCACCGTCCGGCGCTCGGTGTCGACCTCGAAGATGGCGTGGAGGTACTTGGAGAAGTCGATGACCACGGCGTAGTTGACGGTCTCGCCCGACAGGCTGGTGCCGCAGCCCCGGGCCAGGATGGGGGCCTGGAAGCGGTGGCAGACCCGATGGGTGGCCACCACGTCGTCGATGGTGCGGGGGATCACCACGCCGATGGGCGGCTGGCGGTAGTTGGAGGCGTCGGTGGCGTACAGCGCCCGGCTGGCGGAGTCGAAGCGGACCTCGCCCTCGACCGCCGCCCGCAGTTCCGCCTCGAGGTCGTCGACGGCGATGGTCTCGGTGCCCCGCATGCCCGTCCGGAAGGCCGGCCCGCCGGCCTTGGCCGGGACGGACGCCTTCCCGTTGCGCAGCTCGATTTTGGTCATCGGGCGTTACTTACCCAACCGGCCGGGACCGCGGGGCTCGGTCACAGGACCGTTACACGGCTTGGGGAGCTTCACATCCGGCCCGGCGTTGCCGTTGGGGGACCACCGTGTACTTCGGGTCGTCGGCCGACTGCAGCCCGGCGTGGAAGATCCCGAACCGGGTGGCGGCCGAGGCGGCCAGAAGGGCGAGGCCCGACGCCGCCGTCACGACCCGGTGGCGCCGGCCGAGCTGGGAGCCGACGAGGCCGGCCACCGTGAGGACCTCCCCGGCCCGCATCAGCCGGCCGGCCCGGCCCGTCTTGTAGGGCTCGGCCACCATGCCGATCTCCCGTTCCATCCGCTGGGCGGCGGCCAGCTCGGTGAGGGCGCCGAAGGCGGCCAGCTGCCGGGCCGGGCCGGCCTCACCGGGCGGCGCAGCCACCAGGCCGAGGCCGCCGGCGGCGGCGGCGGCGGAGCCGGCGAAGACGAACGGCATCTGGCGGTGCCCGTCGTGCCAGGCCGGCACGGCGGTGTCGGCGATCAGCGCGGCGGTGTAGGAGGCCACGAGCGGGCCGAGGCCGGCGGCGCCGGCGGTGGCGGCGGCGCCGAGGCGGCCGGCCCGGCCGGTCAGGGCCGACGCCGCCGCGACCCCGGCGGCGGGGACGTAGCCGGCCAGCAGCCAGGAGCCGACGCTCATCGGCGACGTCGGCTTGAAGGTCCGGAGCATGTTGAGGAACCGGGCGGGGCGGCCGAGGTCCTTGACCAGTGCGGCCAGCGACAGGGCCCCGGCCGTCGCCGCCCCCGTCTTGGCCGCCCGGGCCAGGGCCGGCCGGCCGGTCAGGTCGGCGCCGGCCGCCAGCACCGACGACGCCCCGGCCAGGCCGCCGAGGAAGAGGTAGCCGGCGATCTCGGTGCTCTTCCACACCGGCCGGTTGAGGACGGGCTTGCCGTAGTAGGAGCCGAACTCGGCCTTCGGCACCATCGGCTGCTCGCCCCGGCCGCCGGCCGTGTGGCCGTTGCGGCGGCCGGCGACGGCGCCGACGAGCGCCTCCCGGTCGGCCTTGACGCCGGCCAGGCCGGTGCGGGTGACGTCGGAGCTCACGACGGTCTCCTTCCGAGGAAAGCGAAGGCCGCCCCGGCCAGCAGCGTTCCGGCGGCGGCGGCGACGCTGCGCCACATGGCGGGCAGGTCGCGGGTGGTCACGACCGGGTCGGGCGGCAGGCCGTAGACCTCGGGCTCGTCGAGGAGCAGGAAGAAGGCGCCGGCCCCGCCGACGCCGTCGTCGGGGTCGCGGCCGTAGAGGCGGGCGTCGCCCAGACCGGCGGCGTGCATCTGGGCCAGGCGGGCGTCGGCCCGGGCCCGCAGCTCCTCCAGGTCGCCGAACTGGATCGACTCGGTCGGGCAGGCCTTGGCGCAGGCCGGGACGAGGCCGTCCCGCAGGCGGTCGTAGCACAGCGTGCACTTCCACACCCGGCCGTCGCCCTGACGCTGGTCGATGACGCCGTAGGGGCAGGCGGGAACGCAGTAGCCGCAGCCGTTGCACACGTCCTCCTGGACGACCACCGTCCCGAACTCGGTGCGGAACAGCGCGCCGGTGGGGCAGACGTCGAGGCAGGCGGCGTGGGTGCAGTGCTTGCAGACGTCGCTGGCCATGAGCCAGCGGAACTCGGTGCTCGTCCCGTCGCGGTGGCCGTTGTGGAACAGCCCGGTCTCCTGGCGGCCGACCGGTTTGCGCTGCTCGATGAAGGCCACGTGGCGCCAGGTGTCGGCGCCGAGGCCGACGGTGTTGTCGTAGGACATTCCGGTGAAGACGAGCCCGTCCTCCGGGATGTGGTTCCACTCCTTGCAGGCCACTTCGCAGGCCTTGCAGCCGATGCAGACGCTGGTGTCGGTGAAGAACCCGACGCGGGGCCGGTCGCCCATCGTCAGACCTCCGTCCCGGTCCGTTCGGTGATCCCCGCCCGGCGCTGGTAGTCGGCCACCAGCGCCCCCCGGGCGGCCCCCCGGGGCCGCCGGCCGGGCCGGATGTCGCAGGCCAGGGCCTTCACCTCCTGGATGTGCACGTTGGGGTCGAGCGACATGTGGGCCAGGTCGTTGGCGCTGTCGCCGGTCGAGTAGCCGGCCGTCCCCCAGTGGTAGGGGAGGCCGACCTGGTGGAGGCGCCGGCCCTGCACGACCAGCGGCGTGAGCCGGTCGGTGACCAGCACCCGCCCTTCGATCGCCCCCCGGGCGGTCACGATCGTGGCCCAGTCGCCGTGGCGCAGGTCGCGCTCGGCGGCCAGCTCCGGGGACACCTCGCAGAACATCTCGGGCTGCAGCTCGGACAGGTAGGGCAGGAAGCGGCTCATGCCGCCGGCGGTGTGGTGCTCGGTCAGCCGGTAGGTCGTGGCCACGTAGGGGAACACCTCGGAGCCGGCGGCGTCGCCGCTCGGCTGGTAGCGGTTGTGGCCGTCGGCCGGCATGACCTGGCGGACGGGGTTGCGCTGCTGGCCGTAGAGCACGTTGCGGAAGGGCGACTCCTGCGGCTCGTAGTGGGTGGGGAGCGGCCCGTCGACGAGCCCGGCGGGGGCGAACAGCCACGCCTTGCCGTCGGCCTGCATGATGAACGGATCGGTGCCGGAGATGGCGTCGGGGCCGCTGGCGTCGTCCGGCGGCCGGTACGACGGCGGCTTGTCGACCTTGAAGTCGGGGACGTCGTGGCCGACCCACTTCCCCTGTTCCTCGTCCCACCAGACGTAGGCCTTGCGCTCGCTCCAGGGCCGGCCGTCGGGGTCGGCCGAGGCCCGGTTGTAGAGGATGCGCCGGTTGGCCGGCCAGGCCCAGCCCCACTCGGGCGCCACCCAGCTCTGCTCCGAGGCCGGCTTGCGCCGGGCCGGCTGGTTGACGCCGTCGGCGTAGCACCCGCAGTAGATCCAGCAGCCGCAGGCCGTCGTGCCGTCGTCCTTCAGTTCGGTGTAGGAGCCGAGGGGCCGGTGGCCGGCGTCCCAGCCGTTGATCTCGGCCAGCACCGCCTCGGCGTCGGGCTCCTCGATGGCGCCCTTCGTCGGGTAGTCCCACGTGAGGTCGAGCACCGGGCGGTCCATCTCGTCGGCGGAGCCGGCCAGCTTGGCCCGGATGCGCCGGCCGAGGTGGTACATGAACCACAGCTCGCTGCGGGCGTCGCCGGCCGGCTCGACGGCCTGGTGGTGCCACTGCAGCATCCGCTGCGTGTTGGTGAAGCTGCCGTCCTTCTCGGTGTGGGCGGCGGCGGGGAGGAAGAAGACCTCGGTGGCGATGTCCTCGGGGCGCAGCTCGCCCGCCTCGATCTCCGGCCCCTCCTTCCACCACGTGGCGCTCTCGATCAACGAGAAGTCCCGCACCACGAGCCAGTCGAGGTTGGCCATGGCCAGCCGCTGCAGCTTGCCGTTGGCCGAGCCGACGGCGGGATTCTCGCCGAGCACGAAGTAGCCCTTGCAGGTCCCCTCCAGCTGGGCCATCACCGTCTCGTAGGTGCTGTGGCTGCCGGTCAGGCGGGGGAGGTAGTCGAAGCAGTAGTCGTTGGCGGCGGTGGCGGCCTCGCCGAACCAGGCCTTGAGCAGGCTCACCGTGTAGGCCCGCATGTTGGCCCAGTAGCCCTTGTGCGTCCCCTCCTGCTCGATGAAGGCGTCGAGATCCTGGTGGGCCTCGGCGTGGGGCATCGGGATGTAACCGGGCAGGATGTTGAACAGCGTGGGGATGTCGGTCGAGCCCTGGATCGAGGCGTGACCCCGCAGGGCCATGATCCCGCCGCCGGGCCGGCCCATGTTCCCGAGCAGCGTCTGGAGGATGGCGGCGGTGCGGATGTACTGCACGCCGACGGTGTGCTGCGTCCAGCCGACGGAGTAGACGAAGGCGGTGGTGCGGTCCCGCCCGGAGTTGGCCGTGATCAGCTCACAGACCTGGCGGAACAGGGCCGGCGGCACGCCGCAGAGCTCCTGCACCACCTCGAGCGTGTAGCGGGCGAAGTGCCGCTTGAGCACCTGGAAGACGCAGCGGGGGTCCTGGAGCGTGTCGTCGCGCTCCGGTTCGGGGTGGACCGGCGGGCCGCCCGAGCCGTAGGAGTGGCCCTTGGCCGTCTCGCGGTGTCCGGCCGACGCCTGGACCGGGCTGCCCTCGTACTGCCAGGTGGACGGGTCGTAGCTCCGCCGGTCCCGGTCGAGGCCGGAGAACACGCCGTCGAGGTCCTCGGTGTCGCGGAAGCCCTCGTCGAGGAGGAACGGCGCGTTGGTGTAGGCGACGACGTAGTCCCGGAAGAACTTGTCGTTCGACAGGACGTAGTTGATGATCCCGCCGAGGAAGGCGATGTCGGCGCCGGCCCGCAGCGGGACGTGCACGTCGGCCAGCGCGCTGGTCCGGGTGTAGCGGGGGTCGACGTGGATCAGCACCGCCCCCCGCGCCTTGGCCTCCATGACCCACTGGAACCCGACCGGGTGGCACTCGGCCATGTTGGAGCCTTCGATGACGATGCAGTCGCTGTTCTGGAGGTCCTGCTGGAACGTGGTGGCGCCGCCCCGCCCGAACGAGGTCCCCAAACTGGGGACGGTGGCGCTGTGTCATATGCGGGCCTGGTTCTCGATCTGGATGGCCCCGAGGGCGGTGAACAGCTTCTTGATGAGATAGTTCTCCTCGTTGTCGAGCGTGGCGCCGCCGAGGCTGGCGATCGACAGCGTCCGCCGCACCCGGTTCCCGTCGCGGTCCCACTCCCAGCCCTGGCGGCGGGTGGCGATCACCCGGTCGGCGATCATGTCCATGGCCCGGTCGAGGTCCAGGCGCTCCCACTCCGTGCCGTGGGGCCGGCGGTAGAGGACGCCGTACTCCCGCGCCGGGCCGGTGGTGAGCTGCAGCGACGCCGACCCCTTGGGGCACAGGCGCCCCCGGCTGACGGGCGAGTCGGGGTCGCCCTCGATCTGGGTGACCTTCCCATGCTCGACGTACACGTCCTGGCCGCAGCCGACGGCGCAGTAGGGGCAGACCGACTTCACCACCCGCTCCGCCCGGGCCGTCCGGGGCCGCAGCGACGCGCTGGCGGCGCTCCGGACCGCCGCGCCGCGGCCCAGCCGGTCGGTGCCGGTGAGCTGGCGGTAGACCGGCCACGATTCGATCCAGCCCTTGACGCCCATCCGTCCTCCTCTGGTCCTCGCCAGGAGGGTTACCCGGCTGGGGGCGGAATACGCCGCCTGTTCGGCCCGAAGGTGCGTAACGGCTCGGTCACAACTCGGGGCCGGCCCCGGACGGTGCCGGCCGGCGGTGCCGCCGACCTCCTGCACCGCCACGGGGTCACCCCCCGGGTGGCGGCCGTCGGCTCACGGGACGGGGAGGTCATGGCGTCGGTCAAGAGCCGGCTCCGGGACATCGCCGAGCTCTGCGCCGACGTCCTCCGGGCCTTCGGCGCCCAGCGGATCGACTGGCTCGACCACCGGGGTAAGCGCCTGCGCCGGTGGCACCCGGCGGGGGACCTCGACCGCTAGGACGGGCCGGGTGTAACGGTGCCGGGGCGGGCGAGACTGGGAGAGCGGTCGGGCCTACCCCGGAGGCGGCGATGTTTCTCGGTGCGTACCATTTCGACGGCGACCCCGTCCCCCTCCTCGCCGCCTACCGGCGGCTGATGCGGGGCTTCCCACCGGCGACGAGCGATCTGCACGTCTGCGTCGAGCGGGCCGACGGGATCACGGTCTACGACGCCTGCCCGTCCCGCTCGGTGTTCGCCGCCTTCAGCGCCAGCCCCGACTTCGCCGGAGCCGTGGCGGCGGCGGGGCTCCCCGCCGCCCGGGTCGAATTGCTCGGCGAGGTCCGCACGGCCCGGCTCCGCCAGGGTTTCGAGGCATGAGCGCCTGGTCCGAACTGGCCGGGATGGACGCCACGGCCCAGGCCGACCTCGTCCGGCGGGGCGAGGTGACCGCCGTCGAGCTGGTCGAAGCGGCCGTCGCCGCCGTCGAGAAGCTGAACCCGACGCTCAACGCGGTCGTCACCCCGACCTTCGAGCGGGCGCTCGACGCCGCCCGGGCGGGGGTCGGCGGACCCTTCGCCGGAGTGCCGTATCTGGTCAAGGATCTGATCGTCGAGATCGAGGGCGTCCGGTTCACCGAGGGCTCGGTGTTCCTGCGGGACAACGTCTCCACCTTCGACTCCGACCTCGTCGTCCGCCTCCGCCGGGCCGGGCTCGTCCTGCTGGGCAAGACGAGCACCCCCGAGTTCGGGATGGCGCCGACCTGCGAGGCGATCCTGTTCGGGCCGACCCGGAACCCCTGGGACACCGGCCGGTCGACCAGCGGGTCGAGCGGCGGGTCGGCGGCGGCGGTGGCGTCGGGGATGGTCCCGATGGCCCACGGCAACGACCTCGGCGGGTCGCTGCGCTACCCGGCCTCGGCCTGCGGGGTCTTCGGGCTCAAGCCCACCCGGGCCCGCAACCCGCTGGGGCCGGAGTACGGCGACGCCATCGGCGGGTGGGCCGCCGAGCACGCCCTGACCCGCTCGGTCCGGGACAGCGCCGCGCTGCTCGACGCCACGTCGGGCCCGTCGCCCGGAGACCCCTACGCCGCCGCCGGGAGCGGCCCGTTCCTACCCGAAGTCGGCCGGCACCCCGGCCGGCTCCGGATCGCCTTCACCGACCGCACGCCCGAGGGCGTCCCCGGCCATCCCGACTGCGTCGCCGCCGTCCACGACGCCGCCGCCCTCTGCGCCGAGCTCGGCCACGACCTCGTCGAGGCCGACCTCCCCGGGCTCACCCCGGCCGTCGGGGCGGCCATCGGCACGGTGTTCGGCGCCGCCACCGCCTGGATCGTCGCCTACTGGATCCGCAAACTGGGCCGGGAACCGGGCCCCGACGAGCTCGATCCCCTGACCCGGGCCTACTGGGACATGGGCCGCGGCGTCTCGGCCGCCGACTACCTCCTGGCCATCGAGGACTGCCAGGCGTTCTCCCGGGTCGTCGCCCGCTTCCTCGGCGGGTACGACCTGTGGCTGACGCCCACGCTGTCGTCCCCGCCCCTGGAGCTCGGCCAGATCGTCTCGACGCCGGACGAACCGCTGCGGGCCCTGGAGAAGGGCGGCCCGACCGTCGCCTACGCCGGCGTCGTGGCCAACATCACCGGCAACCCCGCCATGTCGGTCCCGCTGTTCTGGAACGACGCCGGCCTGCCGATCGGCGTCCACTTCCTGGGCCGCTTCGGCGACGAGGCGACGCTGTTCCGGCTCGCCGCCCAGCTCGAGGCCGCCCGCCCCTGGCACCGGCGCCACCCCCCGGTCACCGCCGCCGGCTGACGCCGCTCCGGACCCGCCATTCCGGCGTTCCTCCGCCGCCATATCCGGGCTCGTGCACGCCGGTTCGGGTCAGAGTCGAGCGACGTCGATCAGGGGTTCCTTGATGCCGTCGGGATCGGTGCTGTTGTCCCAGTCGGTGCTGGCGGCGGCGAGGAGGGCGGCCCGCACGTCGGCGGGGCCGGCGGCGGGATGGCGGGACAGCCACAGGGCGGCGGCGCCGGTGACGTGGGGGGCGGCGAAGGACGTCCCGCTGAGCAGGCCGTAGGCGTCACGGTCGGAGCCGCCGCGGCCCCGCACCGGCAGCGTCGACAGGATGCAGACGCCCGGAGCGATGAAGGTCACCGCCCGGCCGTAGTTGGAGAACCCGGCCAGGGTGTCGTCGTGCTCGTCCCGGCGGCACGACGGTGGCCCGCCGAGGCCGCCGGGCCGGCCGTCGGAGTCGGCCAGGGCCGACACGGTGATGACCTCGCCGTAGGCGGCGGGGATGGTGTCGGAGGCGTCGACGTGGTCGTTGCCGGCGGCGGCCACGTAGGTGATACCGGCCCGCACCGAGTGGCAGATCGCCGCGTGCAGCGTGTCGCCGTCGGTCTGGCCGCAGTGGCCGTCGTCGCCGCCGGCCCCGCCGACGCTCAGGTTGGCCACGGCGATGTCGTTGCGCCGGTCGCGGTCGAGGCGGGTGGCCGTGACCCAGTCGACGCCGCACAGCAGGTCGCCGACGGTGCCGTTGCCCTCGTCGTCGAGCACCTTCACCCCCCACAGCCGGGCCCCGGGGGCGACGCCGACGACCCCGATGGAGTTGTCGAGGGCGCCGATGATCCCGCCGATGTGGGTGCCGTGGCCGAAGCGGTCGGCGTAACCGTTCCCGCCGACGCAGTTGACGCCGCCGGCCACGTCGAGATCGGGATGGTGGCCGTCGATGCCCGAGTCGAGGACGGCCACGTTCACGTCGACGGCGCCCCGGCCACCGGGGTTGCCGGCCGGCGCGGCGGCGACGACGTCGGCGTGGATGCGGCGGATGCCGGTCGGCACCACCTGGCCGGTGGCCCGGACCGGCGCGTCGGCCCGCAGCCCGGCCACCGCCGGGTCGGCGGCCAAAGCGGCGCGGGCGGCGGCCGGCAGGGGAGCGGCGAAGCCCCGCAGCGCCGCCCGGTACACGTGGCGGATGGGAACGCCGAAGCGCTGCGCCACGCCGGCGGCGAAGACATCGGGGTCGCCGGCCGACGGCTGCAGCGTCACGATCGTGACCGCCGCGGACCGGTGTCCGGCACGGCGGTCGGAGCCCGGCGCGGTCGGGGTCCCGGCGGCGCCGGCCCCGGGGCCGGCCGCCGTCGGCTCGCCGGCGATCCCGGTCGCGGTACCGGCCGGGCGCCCTGCAAGGCTCGAAGTGGCCGGGCCCGCGCCGGCCACGGCCGGACAGGCCGCCAGGGCCGACGCGGCGATCAGCGCTCCGGCCAGGAATCGATGCACAGGCGGTCCCGGCCGGACGTTCGGCGCGCTACGGGCTATTGGCCGTTGCCGGCGGGCGGGGCGGCCGGCAAGACGACCGGCGCCGGCTCCGGTGGGGTCACCGGCGCGCCGCCCGAGGCCCGCGGTGTGGTGGGAGCGCCGGGCGCCGGGGTCGCCTGAGCATCGTCGGCCGGGGTCGCCGGCGCCGCCGGCGCCGGGGTCGCGGGAGCGCCGTCGGCCGGGGTGGCGGGAGGCGCCGCGGCCGGGGTGGCGGGAGCCGCCGCGGCCGGAGTGGCGGGAGCCGCCGCGGCCGGAGTGGCGGGAGGCGCCGCGGCCGGAGTGGCGGAAGCCGCCGCGGCCGGAGTGGCGGGAGCCGCGTCGGCCGGTGTGGCGTGGGCGGCGTCGGAGGGGGTGGCGGGGGCGGCCGGTGTGGGGGTGGCCGGAGCGGCGTCGGCCGGGGTGGCGGCGGCCGGGGTCGTGGGGGCCGGAGTGGCGGCGGGCGGCTTCACGTCGGGAGCGGTGGTGGCGGCGGTGATCTTCTCCTCCACCCAGTTCCCGCTGGTGGCGTCCTTGAACTCCTTGGACGCCTGGCCCAGCGACCGGGCCAGCTTCGGCAGCTTGCTCGACCCGAAGACGAGCAGGGCGATGATCAGAATGATGAGCAGTTCCGGCGCTCCGAGATCCACGATCCCTCCCCTGAACGCCGCCGTTCGGCGGTTGGCGCCCTGCCAGGCTACCTGCCCGCCGGGTCCTGCGGTCCCCGGCCTGAGCGGCCCTGAGGGATCTTGACGCAGGGCCCGGTCAGCGGGTCGGCGGCTTGACGATGGCCGACACGGCGTCGACCCGGGGCGACTGCGCCTTCGGCTTCATCCCGAAGGGGTTGAACGGCTTCCCCTGGCAGCCGGGCTGCTTGTAGAAGAAGATCACCTTGCCGGTGTCTTCGCTGTTGTTGGCCGCCGACTTGATCGGGAAGTCCTTGCAGGCGTTGTCGGTCAGCTCGGCCATGTTGCCGGCGTAGCGGGGCTGGTCCCACAGACACCAGGTCTTGCAGGTCTCCACGCCGGCCCCCGCCCCGCCGACCCACGCCAGCTGGACCGGCACGGTCACCAGCGCCAGCACCGCCGGGTACAACCATCTGCGCCCGATCATCCGTCACCTCCTCGGTCGCCTGTGCTGCGTTCGTGGGCATTGTCGTACGGACGGGCGCAGCGGCGGTGGACCGCGGCGGCCCGCCGGCCCTCCGTTTCCTCAAAAGTCCTCTGTCCTTCCTCGAGAACCTCAGAGGTCCTGAGACGGATATCCGAGCCGGCAAAAGGCGCCCCGGCGGGGCGTTACATTCACAGCGGCAACACTGGCCTCTCGAGCACCGGCGGAAGGGTCGTTGGGACAGATCACCGGAGCACGGCGCCGTCGGCGACGCACCGGCGTGGCCGCCCTGGCCGTGGCGACGGCGACCGTGGCGGCCGCCGTGGCCGGGCGCGCCGGGCGCAGCGGCGCCCAGGCGGCCAGCGGCGGGCCCCGGCCGGCGGGAACGGCGCAGACGTTCGGCTCCGAGCCCGACAAGACCTGGGGCACGAGCCCGTCCGACGATCCGGCCGACGCCGGCCGGGACAAGGCCGGACGCGTCATCACCCTGGCCGAGGTCGGCAGCAAGGTCTTCGTGGGCGGCGAGTTCACCGGCCTGACGCCGCCCGGCGTGAGCACCACCAGCGCCCGCAACGATCCCACCCAGGTCGTCCACCGCCCCTACCTGGCCGCCTTCGACGTCGCCAGCGGCGCCCTCCTCGACTGGGACGCCCATCCCGACGGCCCCGTCCTGTCGCTGGCCGTCTCACCCGACGGCCACCGGCTCTACGTCGGAGGCATGTTCAAGACCATCGGCGGCCGGCACGCCGCCCGCCTGGCGGCGGTCGACGCCGACACCGGCGTGGCCGACGCCACCTTCACGCCGCCCGTCCCCGACGCCTACGTCAAGGCCATGGCCCTGGCCGGCGACCGGCTCTACATCGGCGGGGCCTTCGCCCATCTCGGCACGACCGCCCGCTCCCAGCTGGCCGCCGTCGAGGCCGCCAGCGGCGAGGTGGTGCCCGACTGGATCCCGCCGCCGACCCGGGGCGGGCACTTCGAGGGCCACACCGGCACCGCGGTCGAGGACCAGAATCCCGGCAACGTGGCCGACCTCAAGGTGACCCCGGCCGGCGACATGGTCGTGGTCGGTGGCAGCTTCCTGCACTTCGCCGGGCGGAGCGGGCTGGTCGTGCTCGACGCCCACACCGCCCAGCCGACGCCGTGGCAGCCGGTGCTGGACCGGCCCCGGCCGGTCTACGGCTTGGACATCTGGCCGACCGACGGGCGCACGATCTTCGTGGCCGCCGGCGGGATGGGCGGCACCGTGGAGGCCTTCGTGCCCGGCGGCAGCCCGAAGCCGAAGTGGGTCCACCGCACCGACGGCGACGGCACCGACGTGGCCGCCACCGACCAGCGCGTCTACTTCGTCGGTCACTACGACTACGTGCTGGGCAACAACACGACGTGCGGGACGACGTCGTGCACCGGCGGCAATCCCGGTGACGTCCCCAACCGTCACATCGCCGCCTTCGATCCGCAGACCGGCGCCCAGGACACCTCCTTCACCGCCCAGTTCAACACCGCCCAGGGGCCCGAGGTGGCGCTGATCGGCGCCCGGCACCTCTACGTGGGCGGCAACTTCACCAAGGTGAACTTCCTGGCCCACCCCGGTTTCGCCCAGTTCCCCGAGCAAGGAGGGACCTGAGATGCCCCGTCGCCGCCTGCGACCCGCCGCCGTCATCGCCGCCGCGGCCGCCGCCGGCCTCGCCGCCGGCGCCGTCGTGGCCTGGGCGAATCCCGGCGACCCGCCCGGGACGATCCGCACCGTGGCCGGCACGACCCGCAACTACAGCCAGGGCGGCTTCTCCGGCGACGGCGGCAAGGCGACCGACGCCCAGCTCTACAACCCCCGGGCGGTGGCCTTCGACCGGGCCGGCAACGTCTTCGTGGCCGACGCCCTCAACCACCGGATCCGCCGGATCGACACCAACGGCGTCATCACCACGATCGCCGGCAAGCCCCCGGCGGCGGGCAACGGCGCCCCGGCCGGCGCCTTCGGCGGCGACGGCGGCCCGGCGGTCAACGCCCAGCTCAACGAGCCCCACGGCGTGGCCGTCGACTCCCGCGGCAACGTGTACGTGGCCGACAGCGTCAACAACCGGATCCGCCGCATCAGCGCCGCCGACGGGACGATCAACACCATCGCCGGGGGCGACAACAAGCACGGTCAGCCCGACGGGCCGGCGGCCAGCGCCGTCCTCAAGTTCCCCAAGTCGATGTTCATGACTCCCGACGACGTGCTCTACATCTGCGACACCGGCGGCAACGAGATCATCCGCATGGACCTGAAGGTCCAGCCGCTGGTGATCGTGCGGGTGGCCGGTGACAGCCAGTCGAAGAGCTACGGCGGTGACGGCGGCTTCGCCACCGACGCCCAGCTCCACCATCCCGAGGGCGTCTGGGTCACCCCCGACCGCACGGTGTACATCTCCGACAGCGAGAACGATCTCGTCCGCCGGGTGACGCCCGACGGCAAGATCGCCACCGTCGCCGGCGACAGCGCCGCCGCCGAGCGGGCGGCGGCGTCGAACCAGTACCCCATCCCCGGCAGCTCCGACGGCGACGGCGGGCCGGCCACGGCCGCCCACCTCAACGGCCCGCGGGGAATCGCCGTCGACGGCAACGGCGACGTGCTGGTGGCCGAGGAGACCGGGGGGCGGATCCGCCGGATCGACCGGGCGGGCGTGATCACGACCATCGCCGGCAACGGGCAGTCGAAGGCCCAGGGCCACAACCCCCGGATCGCCGGCGACCCCGGCCCGAGCCCGGCCCTCGAGGCGCAGTTCGACACGATCCACGACCTGAACATCGACCGGACGGGCGACCTGTGGATCGCCGACAGCAAGAACAACCGCGTGCGCGTCGTGACCGATCCGGCCCACGCCCCGGCGGGCAACGGCGCGCCGGGGTCGCCGCCGCCCGACCCGGGGCCGACGACCACCACGGCGTCGACCGAGCCGCCGTCCACGACCACGACCACCACCGCCGCCGCCACGACCGCGTCCACCACCACGACGACGACCGCCGCCCCGCCGTCGCCGCCTGCCAGGAAGAAGGCGGCGGGGAAGTCCACGACGACGACCACCGCCCCGGCCGCGCATTCCGCCAAGGGCCGCCGGTAACTAGTCATTTCGGACTACGCCAGAACCGTCCCGACGGGCTATTCACCCGGGGCTTCGCCGCGTTCATAGTTAATTGCGACATAAGGGACGCTCAAGAGGAACGCCGGCCAATGGTCAGGAAGAGTGCGACGAAGAGCAGGCCCGTCGTGGTGCGGGTGGAGCGCAGCGACGACGCCTTCGACGTGGTGCTCGAAGACGGCGACGAACTGGTGCTGGCCCACTACGACGCCCTCGACTGGGACGGCGCCGAAGAGGACGCCGAGCGCTACGCGGCCGAGGTCCGCCGCCTGCTCGGGGCCGGATCGGCCGGGTCCTAGAGGTCGTCGGAGGTTCCGAGAGGAAACTTCAGATCTCGCCACATCGCTGAGGTTGACACGTAAAACTTCGACGAAGTTGAATCGCTGAAGATCCTGTCCGACGATCAAAGGATGCGTCGATGATCCAGCGATTCCCCCTCGTGGTGGCCGGTGTGGCGCTGGCCGCCACGCTGCAGGCCCCGACCGCCCGGGCGGTCAGCCCCGGCGAGAACGGCCGGACCGCCTTCCTCAAGGCCGGCGACGCCTACGTCTTCGACGGCACGTTCAGCCGGGCGGTGACCAACGACGGCGACTGGCAGGACCGCGTCACCTGGTGCGGCCACGAGTCGCTGGTCGGGGAACGGGCCGGCGTGGGGATCGTCGAGGTCCCGGTCGACCACAAGACCAACGCCGGAACGGAGTTCGTGATCTACCGCGATCCCCACAACACCCTGCGGGACCCGGCCTGCAACGCCGCCGGAACGCGGGTGGCGGCGGTGGCCGGCAACACGGTCTTCACCGTTCCCACCGACGGGCGCGAAGGCCCGAGCCCGCTGGCCATCACGTCGAGCGGGGGAGCGGCCCTCGAGCCGGCCTGGAGCAGCGACGACCGCCTCGTGGCCTTCGAGGACGCCGCCAGCCCCGGCCAGTCGGCCATCGAGATCGCCTCCACCGACGGTCGCTTCGTGTCGGGCGGCAGGGCGGTGACGCCCCCCAGCCCCGGCCTGCGCCACGGACCGAGCTGGTGGAAGCACAAGATCTACTACTGGAAGCAGCCGTCGGCGATCGTCCGGTCGCAGGGCATCTTCTCCGTCGACGACGGCAACATGAACGAGTTCGGGCCCTACGGCGGAACCAACAGCGAGGCCTGCGTCGACCCCGCCGCCCTGCCCGACGGGGACGGCTTCGAGTGCGTCGGCGCCGACACGCTCATCAAGCGCTTCCCCGGCCCCCGGACCCTGAACGACACCGATGCCCGCAAGCCCGACGTCGAGTCACTCCACCACGACCACGACCACGGCCACTGGCATTGAGGGGGACCGGCGCTAGCCGGTCACGAGCCGGGCGGGGTCGACGCCGTAGTCGATGAGCGGGAAGCGGCAGAAGTTGTGCTCCGGGCAGCCCGGGCAGGTGCGCTGTTCGACCTGGACGAGGACTCCGCCGCGGAGATGCCAGCAGGTGCCGCAGGTGGAACACAGGAAGTTGGTGTCGTGCTCGGTCGAGACCGGCCGGAGCGCCTCGCCGTGGCACCGGGGGCAGCCCCGCACCCCGGCGATCACCTCGGCGTCGGCCTCGTCGGCGAGGTCGTCGCGGCTGACCGTCCCGACCAGCCGCCCCCGGTCGATCAGCGGCACCTGCCGGATCCGGTGGGCCTGCAGCAGGCGATAGACGAAACGGGTCGGCGCGCCGGCCGGCGCCGTGACGAGGTCCGGGGTCATCACCGAGGCCACCGGCGTCTCGGGCGGCCGGCACCGGGCCAGGGCCCGGACCACGAGGTCGCGCTCGCTGACGATCCCGACCGGCGACCCGTCGTCGCCGGTGACGATCACGGCCCGGAGACCTTCGGCGGCCATGAGCCGGGCAACTTCGGCGATCGAGGCGGCCTGGCTCACGGTGGTCACCGCCCGCCGGCCCGCGTCGATCGCTCGCATAGCGTCATCGTGGCGAACCGGGGACCGGCCGCCTAGACCGGAAGGCCCCGGAGTTGGGGGCCATCCGGCCCTATCGCGGCGGGCCGGCGGGCCAGGGAGAGCTGCCGGCAGCCGAACACGACGCCGGCCTCGAAGATGGCGCAGGCCACGTCGAGGACGCCGGTCGGCTCCGGGGTCCACCGCTCGGGGCCGATCGGCACGCCGGCGGTGCGGGACAGCACCCACACCGCCAGCACCGCCGCGGTCAGCAGCGTCGTCGACGTCCACAATGCCGGGGACGGGCGGTGGAGGGCGGCGACGACGACGCCCATCTGCCAGACCGTCACGGCCAGGAAGAACACACCGAAGAGGGCGTACTCCTCGAAGTGCTCCGGCGTCACGACGGCGTGGATGGCGCCGGCGGCGCCGGAGCACAGCGCCACGGCGCCCATCAGCCGGTCGGAGGAGCGGGCCAGCAGGGCCCGCCCGGCGACGGCGGCGAGGACGCCGAAACCGACAGCGGTGGCCAGCCCCCGGGACGGACCGGCGGCGGCGATGTGGTCGACGTGGCCGGCATGGGCCAGCAGGGCGGTGGCGGCGGCAGTGGTGAGCATGGCGCCCATCCTCGACGGCGGGCCCAATGGGACTCCAGGGACGAAAGTCCCATGCGGGAAGGGCCGCTCGGCGCCAAACCAGGGACCGGTCAGCCCTGTGGTCAAAAGGGACGAACCGCTTGGATGCCAACTAGTCACCCGGCCGATCCGGCTGGGGCCCACCGAGGAGGGCCGTATGTCCCGCCTGCTCCGACCTCTCATCGCTGCTGCAATCGCTACTGCGGCCTTCGCCCCCTCGAGCCCGGCCGGCGCCGCCGGCGACGTCGAGGTCACCCTGGCCGCCGGGCAGTTCGCCCCGGCGGTGACGACCGTGCCGGCCGGCAGCAATCTGACCTTCGCCAACCACGACCCCATGAACTACCCGATGGTCATCGGCAACCACAACGTGATCCCGGACTCCAGCGTGGGCGCCATGCTCCCGGGCACCAAGCCGTTCCCGACGAGCTCCAACCTCATCACCCCGGGCAACAAGTGGACCTGCAACGCCGCCGCGGCGGGCGGGCTCACCTGCACCGGCAACGACAACAAGCCCACGGCCGTCCCGCCCGGCACCTACGCCGTCGCCTGCGGTCTGCACCCCAACCAGATGCACGCCCTCATCGTCGTCAAGTAAAGGAGCGACACGATGATTCGACCCACCAGAATACGCACCACGGCGATCCTGACGGCGGTGGTCATGCTCGGCGGCTTCGCCCTGGGTTGGCCGCGTTCGGCCAAGCCGACGGCGGCCAGGGCCGAGGAAGCCCCGAAGAAGGTCCACGTCGACCTCAACATCCAGGAGAAGACCATCAACGTCCTCGGCGTGCCGACGACGGTGTGGACCTACAACGGGACCATCCCCGGACCGATCGTCCGCCTCCACTACGGCGACACGCTGGAGATGACGCTCAACAACACCCACAATCTGCCGCACACGCTGCACACCCACTTCATGGGTTATGACATCTCGTCGGACGGGTCGAGCGCCACGGCGCCGTTCCCCTTCGTGCCCCACCAGAACGACGACACGGTGGGAGGCGGCGCGGCGGGGCTGGTGCCGGGCATCGGCAACAAGCCCGGACCGAAGGTCGGGGCGAACCCGGTCGGCCCCTACGACACCCGGGAGGACGAGGACTACGCCCGTCCCGGCGAGTCCCGCACCTACACCTGGAAGATGCGCGACGTCGGAACGTTCTGGTACCACTGCCACGTCATGGAGGCCACCAACCACATCGCCAAGGGCCTCTTCGGCGCAGTCATCGTCTACCCCAAGGGCTGGACCTGGCAGGAGGACGCCCCCGACGCCCTGAACGGCAACACCAAGGCCAACCTGACCAACGCCAAGGGCGAGCACCTGCGTGAGGACGTCGTGATCATGTCCGAGAAGGTCGTCGGACCGGGGACCGAGAGCGACTCCGCCATCGGCCTGGCCGCCAACGGCGGCGCGGCCGGCGGCCCCGAGCTGGCCAACATGCGGGGCTGGAACGACCCCTACCTGATCGGCCCGTTCATGCCCGGTGAGAAGGGCCTCATCCACGTGATGAACATCGGCGAATCCGGCAAGAGCTGGCACCTGCACGGTCACCACTGGTACCGGCTGTGGCAGACCTGGCACCCCTGGCAGGGGGCCCCGGCCTGGAAGCAGATGAACGACACGGAGCCGGGCCCCGGTGGCTACAAGGCCCCGCCGTTCGACCCCGTCCCGTTCACCCCGGTGGCCGAGCTCGACCACACCCGCTGGATCTCCTCCGGTGAGATCATGCCGATCCTGATCCAGGCCGAGCAGCCCGGCTTCTGGTTCGGTCACGACCACGCCGTCCCGCAGGCCTACCTCGGCATGGTGCCGTGGCTGGTCGTCAAGAACCCCGCCGGCACGCCGGAGGCGGCCAAGCAGGACGGGCTGATCAAGCAGATGCAGGACGAGCACACCCGCCTGATCCAGCACGCCGGCGAGAAGCAGACGCTGCCGAGCATGGAGAAGATGCACGCCATCGGCGCCGCCGGCTCCGTGCACCCGGCCCACATGGCCGACCCCATGGAGTCGATGCACCACTAGTCACTAGACCTGGAACGGGGCCGCCCGACCCCCCTCTCCCGGGGCGGCCCCGTTCCGGTATCCCGTTCCCGCCGGCCCTCTGGAGGCTTCCCATGGGCGTGTCCCGGTTCCGCCTGCTGCTCTTCGCCGTCTTGTCGACGCTGGGGTTCGCCCTCGTCGTCGTACCGATCGGGCCGTCCGTGTCGGCGGCGCCGGCCCCCGTCAGGGATGCGCCCGCCGCCGCCCCCGCCGACGTCAGCGTCGACCTCGTCGCCTTCCACGCCCAGCCGGAGAAGATCGAGATCACGACCGGGACCACGGTGACCTGGGTCAACAAGGAGCTCTTCGACTACCCGCTGGTCTCCGGCAGCCACGAGATCAAGGCCGACGACGGTTCGTTCGCCTCGCCGGCGATGGCCCCGGGCACCCGGTGGTCGCACCGCTTCCTCGTGCCCGGCACGTTCACCTACCACTGCGCCCACCACACCGACCTGGCCGGCCAGATCGTCGTCACCGGCCCGGCCATCGTGGAGGATCTCCAGAAGGAGATCGGGATCACCGAGCCCAAGCCCGACGACCCGACGACGTGGGGCTTCGCCCCCAACGACCTGATCATCCCCCCCGGCACCACGGTGGTGTGGCGCAACAACGGCACGAACAAGCACACGGTCACGTCCAACGACGGCCTGTTCAACTCGCCGGAGATCGCCCCCGGCGCCACGTTCACCTGGAAGTTCGACCGGCCCGGCGCCTTCGGCTATCACTGCACGCCGCACCCCTGGATGCAGGCGGCGATCCGCGTCGTCGCTCCCGGGGCCACACCCCCGCCGCCCCCGCCGCCCCCCGCCCCCGCCCCGATGGCCATGACGCACACGCCGCGGGCGGCCACGGCCGCCGCCGGGAACGGGCCGGTCACCCACGACGTCGACATCGTCGAGGTCAACCCGGCCAACCCCAACAGCTGGACGTTCGACCCGCCGCTGCTCGACGCCCGGGCCGGCGACACGATCGTGTGGCACAACACCGGCGCCATGAAGCACAGCGTGACGGCGGCCGACGGCTCGCTCGACTCCGGCCTCATCGAACCGGGTCACACGTTCTCGAAGACCTTCAGCGCTCCGCTGTTCTTCGACTACCACTGCACGCCCCACCCCTGGATGCACGCCGTCGTGCGGGTGTCGGCCCTCACCGGCGGGCCGCCCCCGGCGGCGCCGCCCACCGGCCGGTCGGCCTCGGCCGGCGCCGCCGCCGCGGCCAAGGTGCAGCGGACGGGCGACGGACCGGCCACCATCCCGGTCAACATCGTCGAGCCGAGCGTGTCCGACGCCATGAGCTGGGGCTTCACGCCCAACGTGGTCGAGGCCCGGGCCGGCGACACGGTGGTGTGGCGCAACACCGGAACGCTGCAGCACAGCGTGACCGCCGACGACTTCGACGCCGGCCTGATCGATCCCGGCAAGACGTACTCCAGGAGCTTCGAGCGGCCCGGCGTCTACGCCTTCCACTGCACGCCGCATCCCTGGATGAAGGGTGTGGTGCGGGTGGCCGCCGCCGACGGGGGCGCCGCGCCGGCGATCCCGGCCGACCTGCAGCCGGGATCGACGGTGACGGCGGGGGGACAGGGAGCGGCTCAGCCGGGCGGCATCGCCCAGGCGCTCCCGGCCCTGCGGAACTTCCTCGAGCACCCGGAGGACCGGACGGCGCTCAAGCTCGGCATGGTGCTGCTGCTGGCCGCCGCCGTCGTGGGCCTCACGATCCTGGGCGCCCTCAGGACGCCGAGCGCCGGAACTTCGGGCTGAGGGCGGCGGCCGACAGGACCACCACGGCGCCTTCGGCGATCAGCGACCACAGCCCCAGCGTCTCCGTCCAGTTGCCGATGTCGTCGGTGGCGGCGGGGAGGCCGGTCGTGCGGGACAGGCAGTAGCCGACGAAGGTGGCGGCGGCCAGGGCGCCGGCCACCACGAAGCCCCGGCGGTCGCGCCGGAAGAGCATCACCGCCGCCGCGACGCAGCCGGCGATGAGGCCGATGTAGGCCCAGCCCAGGTACGGCGTCTCCTCCATCTTGTCGGCGAGGTCCAGCAGGTGGATCCAGGCGATGCCGACGAGGCCGACGACAGTCAGGGCCTCGAAGACCGGGACGCTGACCCGGCGGGACCGGCGGACGGTGGTGGCGGCTGAACTCATGGCACTGCACTCCTCGTGGTCGACATGGCGGCAAGGCACAGACACCGCCGAGGATGACGAAAACGGGCTAGTTACTTCCTGAAGCAACCTGAAGCGGGCTTCAGGGACCGGCCGGCGGCCGCCGGGGAAGAATGGAGCCATGCGGATCCTGGTCGTCGAGGACGAGGAGCGGATCGCCGACGCGCTGAAGCGGGGCCTCGAGGCCGAGGGCTTCGCCGTCGACGTGGCCGCCAACGGCACCGACGGGCTGTGGCTGGCCACGGAGCAGGAGTACGACGCCATCGTGCTCGACATCATGCTGCCCGGCGTCAACGGCCTGCGGATCTGCAAGACCCTGCGGGACAAGCGGATCTGGACCCCGATCCTCATGCTGACGGCCAAGGACGGCGAGCTCGACGAGACCGAGGCCCTCGACACCGGCGCCGACGACTTCCTGTCGAAGCCGTTCTCCTACCCGGTCCTCCTGGCCCGGATCCGGGCCCTCCTGCGCCGCAGCAGCGGCGAGCGGCCCACGGTGCTGGTGGCCGGCGACCTCGAGGTCGACCCCGCCACCCGCACCTGCCGGAAGGGCGGCGTCGAGGTGAAGCTGACGGCCCGGGAGCTGTCGGTGCTGGAGTACCTCGTGCGCCGGGCCGGCGAGGTCGTCTC
>Ga0070741_10001965_pt1 | contig 57917 bp, 42 predicted proteins | sample Coa_R1_4_FD_66440 | JGI IMG/M metagenome (GOLD analysis project Ga0070741, IMG submission 66440) | Surface soil microbial communities from Centralia Pennsylvania, which are recovering from an underground coalmine fire - Coalmine... | ecosystem: Environmental > Terrestrial > Soil > Unclassified ... | reverse complement strand
GTGGATCTGCTGGATCTGCTGCACAGCCGCATTATCGAAATCGGTGCGCGACTGCAGAAGTTCACTGTATCCGGTGATGATGCCAAGCATGTTGTTGAAATCGTGTGACACGCCTCCCGCAAGGCGCGCAACGGCTTCCATCTTCTGCGCCTGTCGAAGCTGACGCTCCAGCAATTTTCGTTGAGTAATGTCCTCGGCCGTTCCCGCGTAGTACGAAGCGGTGCCATCCTGGTTATAAACGCAGCGTAAGTTCAAGGACAGCCAGAGTTCGGAGCCGTCTCTGCGGCAGAACTCGTCTTCATAATTGTGCAATTCTCCGCCGGCTTTGATATCGGCCAGGAGGTCCCGGCGCTTTTCCCCCCGAGGGTACAAGCTGGCAATTTCTCTGATCTCCGTAAGCGCCTGCTGCGGAGAATCGTAACCAAGCATGCGCGCCATCGCTGGATTCATCGTTACAAAGTCTCCCTCAGGCGTACTTTGGAAGATGCCGATGATTGCCTGCTCGAATATGCTCCGATATCTTTCTTCGGCCTGGCGAAGAGCTTCTTGCGCTTGCTTGCGAATTGTGACGTCATGCTTGATAGCTATGTAGTGCGTTATTCGGCCGTCGTTATCCGCTACTGGTGTAATCGTCATCTCTTCGTTATAGAGCGATCCATCTTTCCGACGATTGATCACTTCCCCTCGCCACACTTTGCCCGAAGAGATGGTGGACCACAGATTCGCGTAAAACTCCTGGCCGTGCTCTCCCGACCTAACTATTCTGGGTGTTTGGCCGATGCTTTCATCCATGGTGTAGCCGGTGATGTCGGTAAAGGCGGGATTCACCCATTGAATTACGCCATCCCGTGTGGTGATCACTATTTCGTTTGCAGCGGCTCTTAAAGCTACGGCCTGCAACCGCAAATGTTCCTGTGCCCTTTTTTGCGCGGACATGTCCATTCCTACCACCAGGACGCAACGCTTGCTCCGAAACGCAATGCCCTTGGCAGCCAGATGGAACTGAACCTTTTTGCCTTTTTTGCACAGAAGAGAGGCCTCGGTATCCGCTGAAGCCGATGTAAACGCCGCTTCGATACTTTGTTGAATTCCTGGACGATCTTCTTCGGCCACCACATCCACAATTCTGATTTGCGATAGCTCTGGTGCTGAATACCCCAGCGTCACCTCTAGCTGTGTGTTCCACCGTAATAACCGACCTTCTGCATCAGCAATGCATAGCAACACAGGCATGTGTTGGTTAAGTAACTCCCAGAATTCTTCACGCACTTTGATCGCGTCCCGGAACTGTCGCTCCTTGCGGATAACTTGCCGACCCAGGACGAATATCGCAGTCGCGAATAACACAATGATCGTGTCGTGCCATTGCCAAATGTAAGCGTGAGAAAGAAGCACCCGCGTGAGGAAATAACAGAGTGCGCAAGCCGAACCGCTAAGCACTGAAAAGCGGAGGACTCCGAGGGATGCAGACTGCCTCAACATCGACTACTTTCAGCGTCCAGAATTACAGACATGCCGATTTTAGGACGCATCGACACACGAGTTTGTGAGTTGCGTCACAATTGGACACCAAAGTAACGGGTTCCGTGGAGCGCCGGCACATCGCTCGTTGTCCTGTTCTGCGTGCATTGGCTGGGATATCGGCATTGCGACACGGGGCGATCACGGTGCCGATGTCGTCACAATGCAATATCGTGCTGTGTGGGTGAGCGCGAACTTAGGGTTCGCGGGGCGGTTTCGTGGAAGCAGGTCTGTTACTCGGGTGTCTGCTGAGATCGATATCGCGCGGCTCTAGAGTCGGACTGTGCGCTAAACCCAGCAGTTGTTCCGTTAGTCCAGCTGCCTTTTGTGTCTGCGCCAGAATCGCCTGAAATTTCTCCCGGGCACCAGAGTCGGCAGATTGCTCATAGCCGAGCTCCGCCCAACCGGTAATTACTCCAAGAAGGTTGTTGAAGTCGTGCGCGATGCCTCCAGCGAAGCGGTCCATCTCCTTGGTTCGCAGCTTTCGAACGGAACCCAGTGATCTAAGTTCCTTCTTCGCGCGGGCGTTCCTCCCTTGCATGGAACTTCCAGAGAACACCTCGCCTCGAACGCCTGCTGGGACATACTGCTGATTGCGGCTGTGAAACTTGGCCAACACTGCGTCGACCGATATACCAGAAAGATGAATGAAAGGCATTTCCACTCCGCGGGAACGCAACACTCTGAGCGCGTCAACTCTTGCGAAGGAAGGGATCGAGTAGTCGCAAATTACAACGTCCCAGGATTCTCCCAGGGCAGTTAGCAGATCCTCTGCTTGGGTAACACGTTTTGAGAAAACGCGGTACTTGCCCCAGTCTAGCTGACTGCAAATGCGGGATGCAGCATTTTCAGAATCAGCCACTATCAAGACTCGCAGAGAAACACTCACTGACTTTTACCTTTATGCTTGGTATCCAACAATCTTGTGCAGATTTCCGTCCTGGGACGATCGGCCAGTGCGGTGGGCGTCGTCTTTGCTTGGAGTGCCTCAGCGGTGAAGCTAAACACCCCCAGCGCCACGGGCGGCCGGGAGCAGAGGGCGGGAGACCTTCCGAGCGGATCAGAACCCAAGACAACCATCTTTAACGGTTTCAGTTTCGCAGACTAAATTTGCGTTGAACTCACCCTGTGCGTTGTCGTTCAACAGACACTTCTTTGATATCAGACTTTGGCTGCATGCAGCACAACAAGTTGCGGTTGTTACGAAATCAGAACAAGCGTAAGTGCCTTCTAGCTTCCGTACATCCCGCGTGTGCCGAAAGTCCGGCAGAAACCCGGCGCAGACGGCGCACCGACATGTGCGCACGTGCGCAAACGTCTTCCAGGTCTGGAGCGGGTGAAGCGACCCCTTGCAATGCCTGTAAGCCGAAAGAGGACGCGCGGAAATCTGTGGTGAGATACTAAGATGCTAAGCTGGCAATTCCCCGGACTGCCGAATTATCGGCAGGCAGCTAGTCGGACGAGAATGCTACGGCAGCTTGAATCTCAGTGCAGGTGCTGTACCGGATGCGGTTTCGGATTCAACATCAAGTCTAGGAAGCAGGCTAGAGCAGACTGGTCTTCCTCCGTCAAGCTTGTAAATTCGATGCCATTTCCAAAATGTGGATGACATGTGACCACAATGGCATCGGCGTGAATCTTCTTTTCCTTCAACCATAGAGTCACCTCGAGTTCCGTGCCGGGTTCAATGGTGATGCTCATCTCCACATAGAAGCCGCCAAGGCTTACGTCGCTGGTTGTAACCCGGATTGGCACTTCGCCACCTTTTACTCTGATCTGGGCTTGAACGGGCGTAGAAATGCGCGGGTATTTTCTTCGTTCTTCACGGCGCAGTTCCAGGTAGCTTTCGGCCATTTGTGTTTGTTTCATATCATTCCCTGTTCGACCTCTTTACTTACATATCGACGGGTCTAAATGCTTCGGCGAGCATCGTAGTTCATCGGTCGCTTGCAGCATGCTTTTTGAGGTTTAGATCACCGAGCGCCTAAACCCATTGACTGTGCAAAACCCATTCTGCAGTTCTATCGTCGAAATGAAATCCATATTTTTGCCAGGGAGCCCCGGGACCTTCTTTTCTTACCGCCCGAGCTCGCCCGGCAAACCGGTCACCAGCTACAAAGACGTCAACGATAGACGATTTTGTGAGTTCGGCCCGGCAGGGTGCCAGGAAACCTTCACAGCTGACATTCTCTGTCTGCGTGGTCTCTTCGAACGGCATGCCGTGGACATCCACTCCCTTGATCCTCAGGGTCACCCGCATGCGCACCCGAACGTGTGCCCGTCGTTCAGCCGGCTTGCCGTTCAGCTCGGTCTCCAAGCCTTTGCGGAGATCATCAAAATTGATAGGCTTTTCGAAATACCCTTTAGCGCCTATGGACTTGCAATGATCTCTGTACTTTGATCCAGCCTCTCCCGAGATCACAAAAATCGGAATCAGTGCCGTGTAGCTCAGGGTTCGCAGGCTCTGGCACAACTCGAACCCTGAACACCTGGGCATCATCAGGTCCATCAGAATGGCATCCGGCTTATGATTCAGGGCTAGAGCAATGGCCTGTTCCGGGTCTTCGGTTGCTACAACGTCGTAAGTATCGGAAAGGCGCATGCGCAACATGTTCCGCATCGATGATTCGTCGTCGACGATCAGGAGTTTTCGCATGCCGCAGGCTCCTTTGGCGTAGGAGTGAGATGAAGTGACACATTGTGGTCAAGAACTTCGCGGATCTTGCGGGCTAGGGCCTCGCGCGTGAATGGCTTTTGCAGGAAATGACTGCCTTCCGGAATGACTATTCCTCCAACTCTCTGGCCGGTATAGCCCGACATGAATAGAACTCGCACTCGATCAGACAAAGCTGTTAGCTGTTCAGCCAGCATTCGCCCGCTTATACCGGGCATAACGAGATCGGTGAGGAGGAGATCGATTTGGCCGTTGTAATCTCGATTTAGCGCGAGGGCTTTGTCGCCATTTTCGGCCTCCAGAACCTTATACCCATATGATTCGATAATGCTCCGGGTCAGAGAGCGAAGGGAGGCTTCATCTTCCACCAGCAACACCGTCTCGCTGCCTTCAAGCTGTGCACGGGTGCCCGCGAAAGGGGCGGCCTCAATTGCCTGATCGACACGCGGCAGGCAAATCTTAAAGATCGTTCCTGTGCCTGGCTCGCTATAGACATTGATGTAGCCGCCACTCTGCTTCACGACTCCATATACAACCGAGAGGCCCAAACCCGTGCCTTTGCCTTTCTCCTTCGTTGTGAAGAAAGGCTCGAAAATGCGGGTTTTCGTCGCTGAATCCATTCCGATGCCAGTGTCGCTCACCATCAGCTGCACATATTTTCCAGGTTGAACAGGATACGGATATTGCCTGGCTACGGCCTCATCGATCTCGACATTTCTCGTCTCGATGATGAGGTTTCCACCGTGAGGCATCGCGTCGCGAGCATTGACCGCCAAGTTCAACATGATCTGTTCAATCTGGCTTTCGTCCGCCTTAATGTTCCCCAAATCAGCCTGCAACACAGAGCGTAGCTGAATGTGTTCACCGATAAGGCGCAGAAGAAGCTTCTCCATGTCGAGCACAATCCGGTTAAGGTCAAGAACTCGAGGCTCCAGGACCTGTTGCCGGCTAAATGCCAGAAGCTGCCGAGTCAATGCGGCAGCTCGCCTACTCGCCTGCAGGATCTCGGAAACGCAGCTGCGAAGAGAGTGGTCCGCGGGCAACTTTTCTTCCATGAACTCGGTGTAGCCAATAATTACCCCTAACAGGTTGTTGAAATCATGAGCGACGCCACCTGAAAGCTGTCCAACCGCCTCCATCTTTTGCGCTTGCCTAAACTGCTCTTCAAGCTTGCGCTGCGATGTCACGTCACGATTGACGATGACTAGCTTTTCGATTTCTTCAGTGTCCCCCGTTACCGGATTGACTGTAGCTTCCATTTGCCGCCACCACCGATCTTTGTGGCAGACGCGATAATCGATTCGCTGGCCGACATGGGAGCGTAGTGCTTCATGCACCGCGTCCTGCACTTTGCCCTTGTCTTGGGGATGAATGTGCTCAAAAGCCGACGTATTGTTCAGGTCTTGAGATGTGTAACCTAGAATGCGCTGATAGGCAGGACTGTTGTAGAGACGCTTTCCTTGCTTATCAACAACCGTGATCATGTCTGCTGCATTTTCGGTAATGAGACGGAACAGCTCCTCGCGTTCAAGCAACTGTTTGCGAATCCTTGACAGCTGAATCTGTTGGTACACGGCGTAAAAGTCAAACAGCAGGACCATGGCAACTAGTCCCCGCACTGCCATTCGAACTTCGACGGCCGTAGCATCAGAATCCCTGAGGAGCACGACGAAGGAGACGATTCCGACTGTCAAAAGGATGGTCACTGCATAGGCCAAGCTCCACAGCCACCATTGCCGTCTCTCAGCTTTCCGGAACAATGGGGGTGTCTGCCTGCCTACTTCCGCCGAATCGATGCTCTTTCCAACCAGCTCGCCAGCATGAATGACGGCACTCAAACGACTCACCTCGGGCACTTGCGCGCAAGAATTCCATAAAGCCTAGAGCATCATGCGGGCCAAAATGCGGGCAAAGCTCGCACGCCACTGTGGCTTTAATCTCAAGGGCTTGCAGAGTTCCCCTGGAGAAGTCCAGAGTCTAGTGTTCGTGATTTGTCCGCCAACTTTACGCCTCCGTCCAATTTCCGAACAAGGCGTAGAGAACGGTAAAGCACCGATAAACCTGTCCCAAAATCGAACCGTAGTTACTGCGGTACTCTACCCAATGTAATGCCCGTAGTCTAAAGTCCAGACGTTCTGCAATTGTGTTTCTATCCAGTTTTCGTACAGGCATTCAGTCGGGCTACCGACGATCTAGGGTAGCGGTTTTGAACGTGATGCTTGTCGTGATTTCATGTTCTTCTCGGCAATGACTTTGTGGTTCCGATGACGACTACTTCTCATTCTCAGCGGCTGCTCGCAATCGACGACGAACCCGACAACCTGAAACTGATTGAGAGTGCCCTGGCCCGAGAAGGGGTTGAGATTTTAACCAGCAGCGATCCCAGGGCAGGCCTTGAACTCTTCCGCAGTGTGCGGCCACAAATCGTATTGCTGGACCTGGTTATGCCGGTGGTAAACGGGATGGAACTGCTAGTAAGAATGCTGGCAGAGGATCCCGGCGTAGATGTCATCATCATGACTGCGCATTATTCGACGCAGTCGGCGGTGGAAGCGATACAGAATGGCGCGTGCGACTACCTCAACAAGCCCTTAAATATCCAGGAACTGCGCGACCGGATCAGCGGTTTGTTGGCCCAAGCCGATGAACGGCGAAAGACACACCAGCTTGATCAAGAACTGGTCGGTGCCTACCAGTTCGAGGGGATTGTCGGCCGTAGTCCTCTCATGCTGGAAGTGTTCGCGAAGATCCGCCGGGTGGCGCCACATTTCCGCACCGTGCTCGTTACCGGTGCCACTGGGACGGGTAAGGAACTAGTTGCGCGTGCCCTGCATCGCCTGAGTCCCGCCGCTTCAGCGCCCTTCACAGTCCGAAACTGCTCCGCCATTGTAGAAACGCTGCTGGAAAGCGAGTTGTTCGGCTATGTTCGCGGCGCTTTTACCGGCGCCACTCACGACAAAGTCGGTGTTTTTGAGTACGCAAACGGCGGCACCGTGTTTCTCGACGAAATTGGGGATCTGCCTTTCTCAGCTCAGGCAAAACTTCTCCGCATTCTCCAAAATGGCGAGGTCCAGAGGGTCGGCTCGCCAAACCCACGGACGGTGGATGTGCGCGTGATTGCGGCAACTCATCACAACTTGCGGGACCTGGTGAAAGAAGGCAAGTTCCGCGAGGATTTGTTCTACCGGCTCTCCATGGTTGAGGTGGAATTGCCAAAGCTGATGGACCGACGCGAAGATTTGCCATTGTTACAACGCCACTTTCTTGAGAAATTTGCGGCCCAGTACTCTAAACCCGTCTCTGGAATGACCCGCCGTGCCCAGGCACGGCTCGCGAGCTATACCTGGCCAGGTAATGTCCGTGAGCTCGAAAATGTTATCGGAAGCGCAGCGATTATGGTGGAAGGACCGGTAATCGATATTCGTGATTTTCCAGAGCCGCTCCGAAGCGGGGTCAGGCGCGAAGCGGAAAGCGACGGAATTCTTATGTCGTTCGAAGAAGTACAAAGGCGTCATCTTCTTCGGGTGCTGGAATACGTAGGCGGCAACAAGACACGAGCCGCGGAGATTCTCGGCATTAGCCGGGCGACAATTTACGAAATGCTGGCGACGCTGAAGCAAAACACCAAAGCTCCCAAGATATTAGCAACCAGCAGTTCAGCCTGAACTCTTGATGCAATTGCACCTCCTGTCTGCCCGTATATCGAGGGTGAGCTCGGGGGAGATCATTCCTGAGCCCAGCCCAGTCTCCAGTCAGCGAGGAACTTAATCATTGGATGGTCAAGTTCAAATTCAACGTGTGCACGATCTGTGCCCCATTTTGTCCTGAAAATGTTGCACTTACTTGAATCACTTCAGTTGTAGGCGCCGGCGAGGTGGGCTGTTTTTCCACGGCTCCGCAAGCCACCATTCCCAGCATGCTGGCTAGCAGTAGGATCGCAAGGACTGCACTCCGTACGCGACCCTTCCGGCCGCCAACTCCCGAGATTCCAATAAATCCAAGAACAAAGCTCGCAAGACTCCAAAGCACAGCACGATTGGACCTAGAGGGCCCCGAAATTCTGCGGGCTAATAAGGAACTAGCTACGCTGACGCGAAGAGACGAACTCTTGGTCTGACCATTCTGGATGGTCACCGCCGGCGGAGACGTTTGGCAGGTGATTCCGGCAGGCACCTGTTGGCAGGCGAGGTCAACCTTTCCGCTGAATCCACTGAGGGGCGTCACTGTAAGTGTTACTGACCCGGATTGACCCGCGGGCACGGAGAGTGACGAGAGATTGCTGGTCAGACGAAAATCGCCCCCTGCCGTACTCGTGATGGTCTGTGTAAGCAATGAGCTTGCACTCGCCTGAAAATTTGAATCTCCCGAATACGCTGCGGAAATGGAATGTGTTCCGATCGCCAACTTTGACAGCGCAAGAGATGCCACGCCGCTGTTCAAGGCCACTGTGCCGAGAGATACGCCGGCATCTGTGAAGGTTACGGTGCCTGAGGGAAGCAGTTTGATAGAGGATAGTTCGGGGGTGACAGTCGCAGTCAAAGTCAGTGCTTGTCCAAAAGCGGCAGGATTTACGCTGCTCACTAGCGACACCTGGCTTGCAGCTAGCGTTATCGACTGCGTTACAGTCGGGCTGGTACTGCCCTGGAATGAAGCGTCTCCAGAGTAGCTGACGCTAACGGTATGCGTGCCAACCGCCATATCGCTCACCGTAAATGAAGCTTGACCGGCGTTTAACGAGGCTGATCCGATTACGCTTGTCCCGTCCAGCAATGTCACAGTGCCAGTCGGCACTCCCTTCACGCCGGAAACGCTGGCCAATACCAGCGCCGTGAAATTCATTGGTTCGCCAGACTCAGCGGGATTCACAGAAGATGTAAGTGAGGTCTTAGTACCGCTGATATTCAGAGACATTGTAATACCGGGGAAACTTTCGCACCCGGCGATGGCGTCCAGAGCGCCGTCCCCGTTCACATCGGCAAGCGCCAGTCCGTAAGGGTCCGCATTTGAGGGATAGTAGACGGCATTATAGAACGTGCCATTCCCTTGACCGAAGAGAATGCCGATCTCCCCTAAACCTGCATCAGCGTAGATGAGGTCGATTTTCCCGTCTTTATTGATATCGGTGGCCTGAATCTCTGCGGGCCAGGACCGGCCCTGATCACTCGATGCGTACAGAGAGCGCGGTTGAAAAGTACCGTCGCCCTTCCCGAGCATGACTATGGTGCCTACGGCCCCTCCCGTCCAATCCGCTGCCGTGACAGCCAAATCGAACTTGCCGTCTCCGTTGAAGTCACCGGATGCGATGCCGAGAGGGCCGTAGCTAGTGATGTCTGCATCGGGAAGACTCTGAAAGCTGCCGTCTCCATTACCTAAAAGAATGGAAATGTAGTGCGACTGCGATTGAGTTATGGCAAGGTCCAGTTTTCCGTCTCCGTTCAGATCGACCGAAACCATCTCCCAACCCAGTGAGTTGAGCGGATAGGCGACCGGAGCAAGAAAGCCCTTTGAGCCATCGTTGAGCAGCACTGCCACACTAGAACTTCCGGCGACAGCGATATCTGGTTTGCCATCCTGGTTGAAATCGCCGGCGACGATCCCGTACGCAGTGCCGGAAAGGGCTGGAAAAGCCTGCGCCGACTGAAATGTGCCGTCCCCTTTCCCCAAAAACAACTCTACGTTTCCTGTGAAGGAGTCGCTTGCCGCGATGTCACTGTTGCCATCCCCATCGAAGTCAGCAGTTGCTACAAACCACAGACCTCCACCCGAACCGTAGTTAGTTGGTGGGGCGATCGCGGCGCCACTGTTAGTGAGAAAGACCAGGACGCCAAGATGGGCATCGCCATAGTTACCTACTACAAAATCCGGCCTGCCATCATGGTTGAAGTCTGACGTTGCCATGCCATTCGCATATGCGCCAGCATAGGAATTGTCGTTGCTCTGTTGCCAGAATTGATCGAGCGCCGCCAAAAAGGTTCCGTCGCCCACGCCCTGCAAATAAGACAATGGGGTCACAAAACCGGGGCTGTACTGGGCGGTAATCAGATCTGGTACGCGATCACCGTTGAAATCGGCCACTACGGGTGCATACCAGAAAAGAGTACCGAACGAATAACCCTGATGGGCATCCTGAAAACTGCCGTCTCCCGCCCCAATCAGTACGCTCAGGCCGTTCTCATAGTCATTGATGGCGATAATATCTGGATTTCCGTCGCGGTTAACGTCGGCAACGATCACTCCTGCCGGATACGGACCAGTCCAATGCGAGACGCCGGTGGCGAACCCCGTGCCGGTGTTTAGGAAAACAGACACTGTATTGCTCTGACAGTCTGCAGTGATGATGTCCCGTTTCCCGTCGTGGTTTACGTCGGCAACTGCCACGTTGCTCTGTATCCAGTTGCACGATGCTACCTGCCCTTGATCATTGGTCAGTGTGATGGGCGGCTGAAATCCGCCGGCAGTCGCCAGGAACACGCTGGAAGTGGTGATCAGGTCCGGTCTGCCGTCGCCATTAACATCCTCAAAGACCCCAAATGTCACCGAACCCGAATGTGTAACCTGCGTCGGGCTTTGAAACGTGGCATCCCCATTTCCTAGCAGGGTAGAAACAGCATTGCTGGAGCTGTCCGCGACCATGACATCCGGGATCCCATCTCCATTTACGTCATTAAAACCTACGATGGTGGGATTTGAAATGGCATCGCTATAGTTCAGAGGATCATTGAAGGTTCCATCGCCATTGCTGGTGAGCACGTCGAAGGAGCCGCTATGAAAGACAATGAGGTCCGCCTTGCCGTCACCGTTTAGGTCAGCCACAAAAAGATTTTCGACACTGGTGTCGGCGTTTTGAGAGAACGCCGCAAAAAGCCGGGGAGCTTGAAACGTTCCGTCGCCATTGCCGAGAAGCACGGAAATTGATGGATTCCCATCGATGTCATACACCAGCACCGCCACATCTACTTTTGAGTCGCCATTGAAATCACCCTGTACAGGCATCGTGGCAGAGCCGCCCGAGGCAATCTGCGGCGCCGCGAAGAATCCCGCATTTGTGGGAGCGGAGCCCGATCCGGCGGAATACGCCATCGAGCGAGCGCTTGCCCGCGCTTTGACATGGGGCCTGTGGACTCTACTTAGCTGTCGTGTACTTCTCTTTGCAAGCCCTCGTCCAATCGCTGGCTGCTGATTACCACGTGCCTGTGCATAACTCGCAATCACGGCCAATAAGCAAAATACATATGCTGCGGCAATCCCTCGCAAACCATGCATGGCAATTTACCCTTGAAGAACAGAATTATCTTGGGGGGAGTTGCAGCTTACATATGTGCAATACAGCATCCAAAGGTAAATGCCTCAAACGCTGTAACTTACGTCCGGGCCACTCGTCAGAAAGCTGGAAAGCGTAGGAAAGGCAGACGGAACAGAGTTGTCGTCAGACTACACGTGGGTCGCGCGATAGCTTATGAGCGGCATTTTCGTGGCTGGTTAATGCTTGCCCGTGCAGCTCATGCCACTTAAAGATAAGCCGTGACGTTTTACATATCTGGTAACCAGCTCGACTGCGGCCTACTAATTAGGAACGAAATGTTCGGTAAGCTTGGAAAGCATCGAAAGCAGCCGCTGCTCATCATCTTCCAAACGAGACTTCTCGAAATATGCTGCGGCTCCCGCTTCCACAAGCTTGCCTTCGTTCGCCCTCGAGAGGCTCGACAACACGACCACAGGAATGTGGCGGGTGGCCTGGTTCTCCTTTAATATCCGTAGTACGTCCAGGCCCTGTACTTTCGGCAATAACATGTCTAAAAGGATAATGTCGGGTTGGGACTCTCGTGCTAGTCGCAGGGCTTCTTCTCCATCGCCAGCTGTTACAACCCTGTAGCCGGCTCGTCCAAGTAGCCTTTCATGAGACAAACGCAAGAACTTGCTGTCGTCTACCAAGAGCACAGTCGGTTTCACGATCAACTCCTTTCAACTACGCTCGCTCGCCGTTCTATGTGCCCCTATATCGTCTTCACCTCAGGTGAACAATGGCTTTGCCAGAACCTGGCTCTTGCCCGCCCGAGCCGATAGATCCACTTCATCCGAGGGCGAGGCAATACTCTGGTCTGCGGGGAGGGCTGACAATTCGACACAATTCCTGCCGTGCTTTTTAGCCCGATAGAGCGCAGCATCGGCTACGTTAAGCAAGTAATCCACGCTGTGAGAACCGTCAAGTTCGGGATTTGTCGCCACCGCACCCATGCTCATGGTCACGTGCCGGCCCTGCACCGCGGGCAGATTTGCAACTGCCGCCCTAAGTTGCTCGGCTCGCCGGCAGAGCGCCTCTAAGTTGCATCCAGGCAGGATAATGAGAAATTCTTCGCCACCATAACGACCGACTCCATCGAAAGAACGCACATGCAGTCTCAGCCGGTTGGCAACAACCTTGAGAACTTCGTCTCCTGCGGCATGCCCGAGGGTATCATTGACTGCCTTGAAGTGATCGAGATCGCCCAGAATGACGCCAATGGAGCCGCCTTCGCGTTTGCTGCGGGCAATCTCCCGCGACAAAGAGGCAGTTATTTCAGCTCGATTCCACAGCCCGGTAAGCGAATCATGGGAAGCAGTGTAGCGAAGGCGTTCTCGAGCTACCGTGAGTTCGCGCTGTACGTCGAGGATGCGCTTTCCCGCGAGCACCCGCGCTTGCAGTTCCAGTGGATCAAAAGGTTTGGTCAAAAAATCATCTGCCCCGGCTTGCAGGCCCTCAAGCAGTTTGCTCTTTTGATTGTTTCCAGTAAGCAAAATCGTGTAAACGTAGCGTTCTCCCAGATCACCCGACCTGATGCGTCTACAAAGCTCCAGACCGGACAGGTCCGGCATGACCCAATCCAAGAGCGCTAGACGCGGCCCGTCCGGACGGCTGAGTAGCTGCCATGCCTCCGCACCGTTGCACGCTATCTCGACTTGGAATCCCCAACCCTCAAGATGGCCAGGCACCATCTTTCGGTACACCGGCGAGTCGTCCGCAAACAGTACGACCATGAACCATCTCCCCTCAGTTGGACGGGCGATCAGGTAATGCAATTCAGCCGCCAATAACAGGTTTTGGTAAGTCGTAATTGTGGTATCGGTTACGCGAAGCAGGCAGTCGCGCCAGTGTGCGCACCGCGGAAACTCGTTCAGGAAGCGAACACTGGTCGGACTGGAGGTACGGTACTCGATATTTACCAGAAACAGCGACTTTGTGTGCGGTGACCCTGAACGGCATTATTACCGGCGTGTAAAGTGGGAAAAGGAACATGAGGAATCGCCACTGCCGACTGTGCTCTCGTTACGTAACTCCGCAGTAGCAACGGGTGTTATTGGATCGGCATACCTTTCGAATTCACGAGAACAGGTTGCGGAAAAGCGAGGAGCGAGGCATCTCTCCGGATCCTCAGCCGTAGTGTTCATCAAGCGGAAGCCAGCCTCACTTCGGGGAGCGAGCGTGCTGAAAGATAAAGTCGTCGAGAAAAAGAATCATCAGAACCAGCGATGCTGGGTGGGGCTGAAGTGGTCACGCGGTAACAATAACGCCAGTGCACGAAGTTTTGCTGGCACGGTGATAACTGTGACGCACTCCCGAATCAAAGTACACGGCGTCCCCTGGTTCCAGGTTGAAGGTCTCGGACCCGATCGTGAGGTCCAGTTTCCCGCAGATTAGATAAAGCAATTCCACCCCGGGGTGCTGGTGGGGCCGGGACTTGTCTGCGGCCACGGGTTCGAATTCCGCATAGAATGCATTCAGCTTGCGTTCTGTAGCCTTGAAGTCCAGGCTCTCGAAGTTATATGCGATGCTCTTTTCATCCGGGCTCTCTGGAAACCGCAAGCGCTCCTTCTTGCGTGTAATCGCCACCACGTGACGCTTACGCTCATCAGTAAAGAAAAATTCCAGCCCCACCCCGAACACCAAGGCGATACGCAGCAACGTGGGCAATGTGGGAAACAGTTTGCCGCGTTCCAGTTTTGAGAGCATCGCCGGCGAAAGGCCGGTGTGCTTGCCCAATTCCACCAGCCCCATGCTTTTTCGCAAGCGTAGGCTCCGCAGTTTCTCCCCCAAGGCGTAGGGTCGAAGCCCTTCTGCAATTGTTTTGTTGATCACTCTCTTCTCCTGTTTTATCAGCAGTACAAGAACCAGTTCGACTTTTGACTCGTATTCACATGGATTTCAGAATGCCGTGGTTTTGTCGTACGGAGCAAATAATTATTCTCTATAGTTAATACAGCAAACGGGCAATACTGCAACCAAAAACAGAGTGGAACAAAATCTAAGGAGAAATTGAATTGAAAGCAGCTAGCTTTGCATTGATTCTCAGCATCCTCGTCAGCGCACTGCCGGCTGCTACCGGTTCCGCCCAAAAAGGACATCGTTGGCACCGCGGTCGCAGCGGGGTCCTTCAACACGTTAATTACAGCACTTCAGGCCTCCGGTCTGGCTGACACGCTGAAAGGCAACGGGCCCTTCACCGTGTTTGCTCCAACCGACGGAGCCTTCGGCAAGCTGCCGGCAGGCACCGTGGAGTCGCTTCTCAAGCCCGAGAACAAGGAGAAGTTGAAGGCGATCCTGCTCTACCACGTCATAGCGGGTGACGTTACCGCAGCGCAGGTAGTGAAACTGTCTTCGGCGAAAACGGTCAATGGTGAGGACCTGAGGGTGACCGTCAACGACGGCACCGTCACGGTCAATGAGGCGAGTCCGACGTTTTGGCTTCAAATGGCGTGATTCACGTGATCGACTCAGTGCTCTTACCGAAAGAATAACCAACTGGAGGAAAAAATCAATGCTCAGTTCGGTTGTCTATGCCCTGGTTGGCTTGGCGGCGCTGTACCAGGCTGTTTCGTTCAAGGCTATTCAGCATCGCTGGGGATACGAATCGGCTCCGGCCCGCGCTCGTTAGAAGGAAGATGGAAGACGGGGAGAACGTATCTGTGTTCTCCCTTGCTTCATTTGTCATGAAAATCCAAACACTCAGTCTCAATCCCCGTGTCACTGTGCGGAAACCGGGAGCCCCTGATCCAGAAGGAGGGTGCGTGGTCTACTGGATGCAGCGTGCTCAGCGGGCAGTGGACAACCCAGCTTTGGATGTGGCGGTGGAGCTTGGTAACGAACTCGGCAAGCCAGTAGTTGCTTTTCTCGCCCCAGTGCCCTTTTATCCTCATGCTAATCTGCGTCACTACCGTTTCCTTGCCGGCGGAATTTTGGACATTGCAGAGGGGCTCTCCAAACGCAATATCGGCTTTGTGTTGCGGACGTACCCTGATCACAGCCTCGCTAAATTTTGTGAACAGGTCCGCCCGGCGATCGTAATTGGCGACGAAAATCCGTTGCGCGACACTGAGCACTGGCGAGTACGCGCAGCCCAGCATTTGCAGGTACCTTTCTGGACTGTTGATGCCGATGTTGTGGTGCCATCTCGCCTGTTAGGTAAAGAGCACTATGGCGCCCGGACCATCCGGCCCCGAATCCAAGAGCTGTTGCCGCAGTTCCTGGTTCCAGCGAAGACCATCCAAGCGCGAATACCCTGGAACAAGCCACGAACTCTGCAGTCACTTTCGGCACATGAGGATTTCACCGCAGACTGGTCCATCGATCGAACAGTTTCGCCGCTCGAGAGCTGGCAGGGTGGAACTAAGCGTGCGCTGAGCGTTTTAGCGGACTTCGTCAAACATGGATTGCGGAATTATCCCAAGAATCGCAATCATCCGGAACTTTCCGGAACCAGCCGCCTCTCGCCATACCTGCACTTTGGCCACATCGGCCCTCTCACCATCGTGCACGCGGTGCAGGCAAGTTCCGCGCCGGCCGCTACGAAGCAGGCCTTTCTGGAACAACTGATCGTGCGCCGGGAATTATCGGTCAATTTCGTCCGCTACAACTCGTACTATGATTCCTTCGAATGCCTTGAGCCCTGGGCGGAGCGCTCTTTTGCCCAACACTCGGGCGACCGTCGCCCTATTGTTTACGACCAGGACAAGCTTGAGCGGGCTGAAACTCATGATGCTCTGTGGAACGCTGCTCAGAAACAAATGGCCTTGACGGGCTGGATGCACAACTACATGCGCATGTACTGGGCCAAGAAAATCCTGGAATGGAGTCCGTCAGTGGCTACCGCTTACCAACGTGCGGTTTGGCTCAATGATCATTACGAACTCGACGGCCGCGACCCTAATGGCTATGCGGGCATTGCGTGGGCGATTGTGGGCAAGCACGATCGCCCTTGGTTTGAGCGTCCGGTGTTCGGGCATGTGCGATACATGTCGCTCGCCAGCACCGGAGGGAAGTTCGACTCGAAGAGTTACATCGCGCAGATCGGCAAACTGGAGCGGGCACATGTCTAGGGACTGCATCGCGCTCCTGATTTTCTTAGGCATCTGTTTCGCCGTGGCTGCGAGCGCATCGGTACTCACGGCAAGCTCGGTGAAAACTTGGTATCCGGGTCTGCTCAAACCAGCGGGTACTCCGCCACCCTGGGTCTTCGGTCCAGTCTGGTCGATCCTTTACCTGCTAATGGCGGGGGCTGCTTGGCTAGTATGGAAGCAGCGCATGCACGAAGATGTGTGGCTGACACTGGCCCTGTTCATAATGCAACTGATCCTCAATGGACTTTGGTCTTTTGTGTTTTTCGGTCTGCGAAGGTCCGGAGCAGCCCTGGTCGAAATCATTGTTTTGTTGGCGGCGATCGCCATAACTACTATGCGATTCGCGGAATGCTCGCGCCTGGCATTTTGGCTGATGACGCCCTACGGCGCCTGGGTACTCTATGCCTCCTACCTGAACTTTGGAATCTGGCGCCTGAATAAAGGCGCAGCATGAAGGTCCTGGTTACTGGTGGATCCGGCTACATCGGCCGGCAACTGGCGGAAAAACTCTCGGGAGCGGGTCACGACGTCACCTGCATGGTCAGGAATGTGGCGTCGGCACCGCAATTTCATCGCCCGCAAATCAAATTCGTCGAAGCGGATGCGTTGCAGGCCGAGACACTTCCACGCGCGCTAGACGGAATCGAAGTAGCCTACTACCTCATCCACTCCATGTCCGGGCGGGTGGAAGGGTTTGAATCGCGGGACCGACAGGCCGCCCACAACTTCGCCGTCGCCGCCAAGCAGTGCGGAGTGCGCCGTGTGATCTACCTGGGTGGACTGGCAGCGACTGGAGCGACGGTTTCAGCGCACCTGAAGAGCCGGCACGAAACGGGCGTGGTGTTGCGAGAATTTGGGCCTCCTCTCATCGAACTCCGCGCCGGCATCATCGTTGGAAACTGCAGTACGTCCTTCGAATCATTCGCTGCTTAACAGAACGGCTGCCGATCATGATCTGCCCTCGTTGGGTAGTGACAAAAACACAGCCGATAGCGGTCAGCGACGTACTCGAATACCTCGAAGCTGTCCTTGACTTGCGAGAAATGGTGGACGAACCCATCGAGATCGGCGGTTCGATTATCGAGACCTACCGCAGCATCATGCTAGCCTGTGCCCGGCATCGTGGGCTCCGGCGACTGTTGCTGCGCGTTTCGGTGCTGACGCCGCGATTGTCGTCCTACTGGCTCGACTTTGTCGCTCCGGTACCCCTGCGGTATCTCGCCCTCTCATCGAGGGACTCCGAAGCGAGTCCGTTTGCACCAATGCGCTGGGCGCCAGACTGTTTCCATCCATCCGACCAATCTCTTACGCCGCAGCCGTTCAAACAGCGCTGCCGGCCGGCACCTTTGACGTCGTTGCCGAGCATGGAAGGAGCTTCGCACCGAACATTCCGCGCCGAGGGGATCATCTGCGACGTGAGGGAAACGATCGTCGATGCTACGCCCGAAGGGGTCTTTGAGTTGGTCGCGAACCTCGGAGGGAAAAACGGTTGGCTTTATGCGAACTTTCTGTGGTCTATCCGTGGCTGGATCGATAAAGTTACGGGCGGCGTAGGCATGAAACGCGGCCGGTCACGAGCGTCCGGAATCGAAACCGGCGATGTCATCGACTTCTGGCGCGTCGAACACGCCGATCCGCCGGGCACTGTGCTGCTCCGGGCAGAAATGAAGCTGCCCGGTGAAGCATGGCTGCAATTCAACCTGACACCTCAATCCCACAACCGCACGCTACTGCGGTGCTGCGCATGGTTCCAGCCGTGTGGCTTGACCCGAGAGATCTATTGGTGTGGGTGTACCCGGTTCATGCGATGATTTTTTCCGGCATGCTCAGGGCGATCAGGAAGCGCGCGGAACAGAGCTCTCATCAGGCCGCAACCCGTCCGTAGAAACGTTGCGAGCCAAGCTAAACTATCCTGTCTGTTCGCTCAACCCGTAGGGCCGATGGCAAGGCACGCCGCTCGCCAGCTCGAAGGTGCTGGACATTGCCATCGCTATACCGGACGCAATCAAATTGTTTTCAGACCTAATCAGGACTCGCCTGGCCAAGGGTCATGCTATGCGCAGGGTTCCGACAGCTGCCTGCAACGGCTCAGTTTTGCTCTGTTCTGTCGACGGTGTGCCTTTCGGAATTGGGATCGTCACGCATACCCGCGTACCAAAACTCCCGGAGTCGATATTCATCGTGCCGTCGAATGGACGCAGCCGTTCTTGCATTCCTCTAATTCCCACGCCCGAATGCCCCGACCTGATCTCGGCTAAGCGTTCAGACGAAATACCTTTACGCTCGTCCCGGATCTGTAACCTGATTTGGCCCGATTCTCGCGCCATTCCAATCGAAGCCGTCTTACTCTGGGAATGCCGATGGACGTTGGTTAGGCATTCCTGAGAAACGTCCCGGTCGGCTCAAGGACAGAGGCTCTGCCGGAATTGAGATCGCGACCGAGCTGCCTCCGTGAGTCCAACGATCGCAGGGGTAAGCGCAGCTGCGCCAGGGAGGTGTGTCGGAGGCTCTAGACCACAAGGTCCGACCGTGGAACGCTTCAGCGCTCAGGTGTGCTGCTTCTTAGCGGCACTGATGAAGCCACTCGGGTTTACTTTAAAAGCGCTAATAGCGTGAGGGGCCGCATAAGGCGGCTCCCAATCTCACCCTGACAACGGATTTGGGGGGCGCCTGGATTCTGGAGCCATCCGGTAATACAAGTGTCATGTGCACAGTCGCACACGTCCTAGCTGGGTAGCTCTTGTTGGCAGACCTGCGCCCACGTGGCGATCGGCGTGGTAACCGAAGGGTCCCAATGGCTTTGGCTGCATTACGGCGTATACAGCTCGGCGTTGGCAAGGATCGTCGAGTTATCGGAAAGGCCGCCTGCCGCGAGTACTCGGCCGTCCGGCAATAGTGTCAATGCGTGCAGATAGCGTCGGCTCGTCATGTCGCCGACAAGCGCCCACGTGCTGGCCGTCACGTCAAGCGATTCACAACTTGCTAGGTCGAAATAATACGGACGTGTGTAGCTATAACCTCCGGCTAGCATCACCGCGCCGTTCTTCAGGCGCACAGAACTGGGACCGGCGCGCTTGATGTTCAGGTTTCCTGTCGCACTCCAGCTGTTGACTCCGGGATCGTACACCTCGCTCACATCACCGGGGAGGTATCCGACGACTCCGCCGGCCACTACAACTCTCCCGTCAAAAAGAGTCGTTGCGGAGTGCAATGCTCGCCCACTGATCATGGACGCCACACTCGTCCAAGTCCCAGTTGTTGGGTCGTATAACTCGACGCTGTTGCTGCCGCCCGTGATGGTGTAGCCACCGGTAACCAGCACCTTGCCGTTCTGCAGCGCGGAAGCGGTGTGATAATCCCTCGCGATTTTCAAGTTGCCGGTCAGCGTCCATCGACCAGTTTGCGGATTGAACAGTTCCGCGGCGGTGGTCACCGTGCCGCAATTCACCTTATTGCAGCCGCCTTCGACCAGGACAGTTCCATCCTTCAGCACTGTGGCTGCGAAAAAATACCGCAGCATGGACATCCTACCCGCAGCCCGCCACACGCCCGTCGCTGGATCGTAGATCTCCGCAGTAGCGGTTGCAGCCGAGCAGTTCGTGTTGGTGCAACCGCCCGCTACTAACACTTTCCCATTACGCAACCGGGTGGCCACATAGTAGGCTCGCGCCACCTTCATGTTGCCAGCGGGAGACCAGGTGCCCGTCAACGGCTCGAATAGTTCCGCGCTCGCTAGCGCACCCGTGCTGCCCAACCCTCCGGCCGCCAGCACTCTTCCGTCTGGCAGCGGGACCGCAGTGAACGCATATCGCGGCGTAGCCATGCTGCCAGTAGCGGTCCACGCGCCGGGTACCTGCGCGACGCTCACGCAGGTCAACAGCAAAATACCCATCAAATACATTGAGGGAGTTGGTCGCATCATGGTTGCAGCTCCTTTGACATCGAATTGTCACTACAGGCCCGTGCAATGCTCCGCCAAATTCTGGGATGGCGTGCTGTTGAGGGTTATGCAGATTTACTGCCGTGGTCGAAACGAGTTGGCGTAAGACACTAGCCCGCGCAACAATCCAATCACGACCGCGCTCACAGATCAGTGACAAAGCTCACTATGCAACGTGACCAAAGCGGATTTGAACTGGAAGGGTGATCGCTTTTCGCACAGATGACGACTGGAGTCAGTTCGGCGCTTGGCGCTCTGTTCGGATTTCTCTACAGATTGTCAAAAACTTTCTTCAGCGGACATATCTCTTCCTCACTGACATCCCGTCATCTTCTGTGCTTCAGTTGAAGTGGAGCAACTGCTCCAACAAAAATTCCAGGTGGCTCCCAATGCGAATGCTAAAAACAGTGCTCATTCTTTTCCTTCTGTTGCTGCCCATGGAAGTGAACGCTGCTCCCGTCGTTTTCAACCTGAAGCCGATCACGCTGACGAATGGCTGGCGCATCGCCGGAACCGTTACGACCGACGGCACGGTTGGCCAGCTTACGGCTGCGAATTTTGTTGATTGGAATCTCAAAGTCGTTCAGACCACCGACTTTGTCTGGACAGAAAAAGACAGCAATGCGTTCGGCATCTCCAGCGTTACCACTGACGGCAACAAGATCTTCGTGCCGACCTCGCCCGACGGGGTTCGTGATGGCGGCGCGCTTTTCTTCAGCCGTGGCGGCGGTGGTGGACAGATCGCCACCAACGTGGTGGTCGCTGACTTCACCCAGTTGAGCTCCACTCTCGGTTACCCCGGCGGCATGGCCGGATGGCAGGATGAAATCTGGGGTCTTAACTATGTGGACCTCAACCAGGCAAATCACACACGGTATCGGGCGGCCTCCCTGCTGGCAGGCCGGCCCAATGTATTCCAAGTGCACGTGCCGACCATTGCCACCAATCCGCTCCTGATGACCGTCTTCGGCACGATCACCACCGACGGCACCATCGGTACGCTGCTGTCGCAAAACATCCTTGCGTGGAACATCACTGCCCGCAACCAGGACATCACCTACTACACGCCGGCCAAGAGCACGGTGATGGCCGCAACTCGCACCTATTCGGATGGCGTTTCCATCTCGATTGCGCACGCCGGGGGACAATTCAAGATTGGCATCAGTGGGGCACGTCCGACATTTGTCACGATTGCTGACTTTACCGACCACTTCATGCCCGGTGGGTTCGCGAATTACTATATCGGCAATTACGGCATCATGGGCGAAAAGACCCCGCTCGTTGCTCCCGGGACCAAGGGCTACAAGGCGACGAAGTAGTTGATTTTCGGTTGATAGCGAAATGGCGTGTTCGCCCTGGCTTACTGCCACCGTGGCGAAGATCGAGCGGATGTAGAGAGACATCCATAAGGAGGAGTATTTGCGCGTTTCGTCAGTCCCCAATACCGCTGACTTCTACGCCAATCGGCAAGGATATACGATCAATGGGTCGCGACGTCGAATGTCTCAGGGCGCGCCATTGTCCCTGAACAATTCACTTATCATGCGAGCCGCGCGTGCCGCGACGACGGCCGAAGCGCGATCTGACAACATCCAAGCCGGAGCAACCCGTTTCAGCACCCCCTATATCTAAACGTCAAAGGCAGAAATGCTGATCCGTGCGATGTCTTCTCGCTACGCAGCTTTGCCGAGGATCAATCTGCACCACAGGAAGAAGTAGTCATGTCAGTTCGTTCGTCTGAGCCTGAACTCATTTTCCAACTCGAAATTCCTTTCCGAAACACTCTTCAACCGCTATGGGCCGCGCTCTTGCCTGGGTTCCTGGGGCTTATGTTGGCGGCGTCTGCCGCGGCTCAGGCCGTCGTGCAAGCTCCTCAGACGCCCCCGCCGGGAAAATTTCTCTATGTGGCGGGATCGTACGAAATGGCAATTAATCCCAACACCGGCGGTCTTCGCTTTATAAAGAACCTGGGAACTGCAGCCGCGACTTTCGTGGATCCCAGCAATCACTTCGCGTATGCACCTTCCTATATCGCCGGGCCAGTCATCTACATTTATCGGATCGACCAGGCGAGCGGCTCTCTGCTGGCAGTTCCCGGCTCTCCTTTTCCCGGCGATCCATCTGATGTTTACGCGTCATTTTTCCCTGACGCCAAAGGAGAATTCCTGTTCTCCATAGGGGAAGACGTCAACTCCGATTTCTTTCTTAGCGTTTTCCGCTTTGACCGCACCACCGGTGCGATCAGCGAAACTGACCGCATTCCCGTGACTAACGAGACATTCCTCGGCTGGGTCATCAGTGACGTCGCGGACAAGTACGTTTTCCTTGGCGAATCCAGCGGCATTGCCTGCTTCAGCTTGAATACGACCACTGGCACTCTCTCCGAGGTCACCGGTTCGCCGTTCCCTTCCCGATCCGTCACTATGTTGGGACTCGACAAGAACTTCCTCTACGCGATGAATAACGACGACACACTCTCGGGATTCAAGATCAACGAGCAGACGGGCGCACTGACTGAGGTTTCCGGTTCACCGTTCCAGAATCCCCTGCAGCAGTGGCTGGCGATCGACCGCGTCAACAATTTCCTCTATACCAGTAACACCAACTTCTTCTCAGGAAACACGACTAATGTCATCACTACCTTCCGCATCAACACGAGCAGCGGCACTCTGCTCCCGCTAGCCAGGTCAGGCCAGGACATCTTGCATGAGCCGGAGAAAGTTGTCGCCGACCCGTCGGGCAGGTTCGTGTACGTTGGAGACCTTAAGTTGGAGCCATCCTGTGTTTTCGATCAGTGTATCGGTGCGACCAATTCCTTCGTTGTTGATGCGGCGACGGGAAAATTGACGGTGGTTACGAAACAAATTCCCTATCCGGGCGATCCCTATGACGGCAACTTCAGTCTTGCCGTGGCACGTTGACCGAATAGCCACTAAGGTTTGGTATCGGACAAATTGCGCCCAGGTCTTCGAACCTGGTTGACTTTGCCTGCCCCATCTCTTGCCTTTGAATTTGGCTTCAGATCATAGCGCGGCACCTTCCAGCCAGCCGCATTTCTATGTCGCCGATCATTTCTTTGTATCTATAATGTCGCAGGTCGATGGCGTGAGGTCGTTTTAGGAGGAGAAAATGCGGCTTGCACTGAACACGCGTGAAATAGGAGACGTGATCGTTGTCCAGTGCACTGGACGGGTCGTGGCAGGGGCGGAAATGGAATCGTTGCGCTCCCAGATCCTTGGATTGATGCCAGAACACAAGGATTTCGTGTTGCACCTGGGCGACGTGGCACTGATCGACAGCAGCGGCCTGGGAATGATGGTGCGATTGCTAACTGGACTACGGAGGTCGCAGGGTGATCTGAAATTGTGCAACGTGCCGCAGGCGATCGACAACCTGCTCAGAATGACGAATCTTGATAGAGTGTTTGAGATCCACCAGTCCGAGGAGAGCGCGATTTCGGCATTCTATAAGCGCCGTTCTGCGCCAGAATCCACGAGTACCTCCGGACCTCCCGTTCTGTGCGTCGACCACAACTGTGACGTGCTCGCTTATGTGCGAGAGTTCCTGAAAAAGCGCGGATACGATGTTCAAACCACGGGAAATCTTCACGATGCTCTGATTCTGCTCCGGGTAACCCGCCCTGCTTTACTTCTGCTGGGCCCGAACTTGAACGCGTCACCGGCAACCCAGAAAGAGTTTGAGCAGGCCTGTATGCGCGCGCCCGTCGTGGAACTGGGTAACGATTTCTGCACGTTGGACGCAGGCCAAGCGGCATCCCGACTCATGGACAGAATCCAGGATCGGCTGCAGTCTGGCGCGACAATGCCCTCCTAGTCAGCGTTTCATTCACGTCGGCAGAAAGCCATTCCGGCCGAGGCGTCAGATCTCAATCAGTTTTCTCGCGCCACGGCTTCATATGTCAATCTATTGAAGTCGACGCATGACCTTGGGCCAATGATATCGTTGTGATGGCACGCCTGGAGGCGGGATTTTTGGATTGATAGATGGATATTCTCCAGAAACTATTTGAGCGGCATTTCCGCTCGCCGGCAGTTCGAGTGAAACCCTTGCAGGGCCAATTGGGCGGGTCAGCGCGTAGCATCATTCGCCTCGGTAACGATGCTCATAGTGCCATAGGCATCGTCTATGACGTGCGCGAAGAGAATGTCGCGTTCCTGAATTTTTCGAGACACTTTCGCTCCCATGGCCTCCCCGTGCCCGAAATCTACGCTGAAGATGTTGAGCACAACGCGTATCTGGAAGAGGACTTGGGCGACACAACCCTGTTCGAATTTCTCTCGCAAAACCGTGCCGGCGAGGAGATTGGCCCCGATGCTACTGAGGCATACAAAAGAACTTTGGCTGTATTGCCGCGCTTCCAGGTCGAGGCTGGACGAGATTTGAATTACAAAGTCTGTTATCCCAGGTCCAGTTTCGACCGTCAGTCGATTGCCTGGGACCTCAACTATTTCAAATACTATTTTTTGCGTCTCGCGGGAATCCCGTTCAATGAACAGGCTCTCGAGCACGATTTCGCCCGACTCACGAAGTTTTTGCTGACGGCTGAGCACGACTACTTTCTGTACCGAGATTTCCAATCCCGTAATGTCATGTTGCGCGACGGGCAGCCGTTCTTTCTGGATTACCAGGGAGGACGCAAGGGCGCACTCCACTACGACGTCGCGTCGCTGCTGTATGACGCAAAGGCTGACCTGCCGCCGCACGTTCGCGATTTATTACTGGATGACTATCTTGACGAGCTGGAGAAGTTCATCAGTGTTGATCGCGACACTTTCATGCGGCACTACTATGCCTTCGCCTACGTGCGCATCATGCAGGCCTTAGGTGCATACGGATTCCGCGGCTTCTACGAACGCAAGGCGCATTTTCTCCAGAGCGTGCCGTTTGCCCTCAAGAATGTGCGCTGGTTACTGCACAACGTTCAACTGCCTGTTGAACTCCCCACGTTGCTCGAGGCATTCACCGCCATGCTAGGTTCCGAGAAATTGCGGAGCCTGGACATGGAACAGGACTCGACATCGGCAAGCGCGGCATCCGCTACAGGCAAGCTTGTAGTGCGAATCTTCAGCTTTTCTTTTCATCGCGGGGGCGTGCCCAAAGATGAAACGGGAAACGGTGGCGGCTTCGTGTTCGACAGCAGATCAGTTCCCAATCCGGGCCGTGAGGAACGATTTAAGGCACTCACAGGCAAAGACACACCCGTGGTGGACTACCTGCAGCAGCAGACGAGCGCCCACGAATTCCTCGCCCACGCGGCATCATTGGTAGATGCGACTGTGGCCAATTATCAGGATCGCGGATTCAGGAATCTCATGATTTCCTTCGGCTGCACGGGCGGGCAACATCGCTCCGTTTATTTTGCCGAGCAAATGGCGAAACGCTTGCGTGAACGCGATAATGTGCAAGTCATTGTGCGGCATCTTGAATTAGAGAAGATGGCCAAATGAGAGCGATGATTCTGGCAGCCGGCCTGGGCACGCGCTTACGCCCAATTACCGACAACCGGCCGAAAGCCCTGGTGGAAGTCGGCGGACGTACGTTGCTGGAAATCACGCTCACCCGCTTGCGCGGCTTTGGGATAAAAGACGTAATTATCAATGCGCACCACTTTGCCGACATGCTGGTGGACTACCTCAAACAGAAGAGCAATTTCGGCATGAATCTCGAGGTTTCCCGCGAGCAGATTCTGCTGGACACGGGTGGGGGGCTGAAGAAGGCCGCGCGTTTTTTTTTCAGCTCTGCTGACCGTGCCGAACCGTTCGTTTTACATAATGTCGATGTCATCAGCTCGATTGATTTAGGCCGCATGCTGCAATTCCATAATAAACAGCATGCCCTGGCGACGCTGGCAATGCAGGACCGGAAGACCTCGCGTTACCTGCTCTTCAATAGCGATTCGCAACTTTGTGGCAGGCAATCTGGGCAGGATCAGACGGCTCCCGTTCCAGGTTCAGGAGAGAACGTCCAAGCGCTTGCTTTTTGTGGAATCCACATTATCTCTCCACGCTTGTTGACCATGATGATGGAGGACGGAGCGTTTTCGATCATCAACACCTACCTGCGTTTGTCCGCTGCCGGAGAGCGAATTCTGAGCTTTCGTGCCGATGACTATTATTGGCGCGATCTGGGAAGGCCTGAGGATCTCGCCCAGGCCGCTCAAGATATTGAGCAAAACGCGAGTCTTGCTTAGGTCGGCGCAGCTGTTCACAGAAAACTGTTGATTCCCCTCGCAAGCACTATCACACGTGGTAGAAACGAGGTATGAACGCACTTCCTCGATTCGATCTGAGTGGCCAGGTAGCGCTGGTGACGGGTGCAGCCCGCGGACTTGGCCGGGCGATCACGCTGGCGGTTGCGGAGGCTGGCGCTGATGTAGCCCTTGGGCTGCGCGCGAAAGACAGCGGAGCGGAACTCGCTGAAGAGGTGGCCGCTCTGGGCCGCAAATCGCTGCCGCTCCAAATGGACGTAATGCGACTGGATGAAGTCCGCGCCGCGATCGCGGAGACCGTTCGTCGATTCGGGCGCCTCGACCTTCTCGTCAACAACGCAGGAATCGCACCGGAAAATCCAGCGGAGAATGTGCGCGAAGAAGATTTTGATGCCACGCTGGCGGTGAATCTGAAAGGGACGTTTTTCGCTAGCCAGGCTGCGGCGCGAACCATGATCGGGCAGAAGCGTGGATGCATCATCAACATGAGTTCACAAGCTGGCTTCGCTGCTCTACCTAACGAGAGCATTTACTGCATGACCAAGGCGGCAATCGCGCACCTGACGAAGTGTCTGGCAGTGGAATGGGGAAGGTACAACATTCGCGTCAACGCGGTGGCGCCGACCTTCATTGATACGCCTGGCACTCAGGAATATCTCTCGCATCCGGCAAATCGCGCGGACGTGGTAGATAGAATTGCTGGCTTGCACCGCATTGGGGAGCCCGTGGAAGTAGCCGGTGCGGTAGTTTTCCTGGCTTCAGACGCCGCTTCGCTCATAACCGGACATACATTGCTGATCGATGGTGGGTGGACGGCAAGGTAGGGGCTAGCGACGCGCGTGCCTAAGCGCGCGGTGCATCAAGGCACCACAGCCTTGACTTGGTTGGAATAGCTGCTTTCTTTACCGCCGCCATCGACCGCGGTGGTCACATAGAAATAGGTCACGCCACTCTGCACGGTGCTGTCCGAATAGTTGGTATTTGGGTCGAGGCCAGCGTTGATCTTGTGATAGGGCCCGCCCGATTTGTTGCCACGATAGACATTGTATCCAGACACCTGAGAGGTACTCGGATCCCAAGTAAGCCCGACCATGTGTTGTGCGGTAACTCCGGTTCCCTTTAACGATTGGTTCAGAAGATTGTCGGAGGCGTTGCTTTTGAACGAGAGGGTGCCGGATGCGCGTCCGTTGGACTGCGGTGAAAATGTCAGCGTAAAGGTCGCGCTCTGGTTGGCCTTGAGGGTTAACGGAAGATTCAGACCCTTAATGCTGAATTCCGAACTGCCAGACCAATTGTCCGAGGAAATCGTAACGCTGGCACCTCGAGCAGAAAGCGTCGCCGTGTGGCTGCTGCTGGAGCCGACAGTCACGTTTCCGAAATTGGCCGAGGCCGGGGTAACCGTGAGTTGGCCAGCACTCGATGTGGTCCCCGAAAGTTTGGCGGAGACCGCCAATTTTGAGGTACTCGAAACGACAACCATGCTGCCGGACGAGTTCCCGGCGGAGGTCGGCGCAAACTTTACGTTGAACGTAATGCTGGCGCCCGGTTTCAGGGTGGCGGGAAGATTCGGACCGCTGTAACTGAATCCGGAGCCAAATGTCGCGGCACTGGACAGGATGACTTTCGAAGGACCGGTATTTGTAATAGTTTCAAAAGCCGTCTCGCTCTGCCCCACGGGGATGCCGGGGAAAGTAATGGCCGAGGGACTGGCAAGCAAAGGAGCGGCTCCCACGCCTTCTCCAGAGATATTCATCACCAGCGGTGAATTAGGTCCCGTGTTCGCCAGCGAAATTTGGCCGTTCACAGCTCCCGCAAAACGGGGAGCAAACTTCACTTTGAACGTAGTGCTCTCGCCCGCCGCCAAGGTCAACGGAAGATTCAGCCCACTGGTAGTGAAAGCGGCGTTGCTGATGGTGTGGGATTTCAGCGTGACAGAAGTCGAGCCGGCGTTGGACACAGTGACGGACACAGTGGGCGATTTGCCCAGCAAAACTTTGCCAAAAGCAGAATTGGCGGGATTGAAGGCCAACTGCTCTGCGGCGGCGCGGCTTTCGCCAAAAGGCAGGACGGTCAGGGTTACGATTGCAATGGCAACCCAGATTCGCCCATGGAGGTACTGGGGGAGAGTACGCATGGCGTTCCCAGTGTCCACGAGAGAGCCATTGTGGGGAATATCACAGAAGGGCATGCGGTGGAGCTTTGTGCCGCAAACCCTTGATGTGACGCGCGCTTGGGCGCGTGTATATATTTTGTAGACAGCGGACTGACAAGCTCCAGGACTCAGTTGTTTCGCTTAGCGGCCGAATCGATCCTCATAAGCTTTTTTTTTAAGGAGTCGGGATCGCCGCCGAGACCTGATTCGAATAGGTACTTTCATTCCCACCCGAGTCGACTGCCGTGGTTACATAGTAATAAGTTTGGCCCGCTTGGACGCCCGAATCGGTATACGCAGTTGTGGGGTCCAGAGAGTTGATCATGGTATATGGGCCGCCCGAAGTGAGGCCCCGATAGACGTTGTAACCGATCACTACTGAGGTGCTCGCCTTCCACGATAGGGCGACACTGTGTTGTGGCGGCGTGGTTCCAGTACCGGAAACACTTTCATTGGCCGGCGAGTTTGTGGCGTTGCTGACAAATGAAATCGTGCCCGAGGCCGCGCCCGCAGTCTGAGGCGTGAAGGTCACGGAAAACGAAGCGCTCTGCCCTATGCCGAGAGTCAGTGGCAAAGAGATGCCACTCAGAGTAAAGACGGAATTGCTCGAACTATCAGAAGTGAGCGTCACGCTGGCGCCACTGGCGGTTATCGTCCCCGTTTGAGTTTGACTGCCGCCCACCACGACGTTTCCGAAATTCATCGACGCAGGAGAGACCGTCAGTTGGCCCGGGCTGGTCGCGGTGCCGGATAGCGAGATGGAGAGATTTGGATTGGACGCAGTCGAGGTCACCGAAATGCTTCCGCTGTCATTACCGGCGGCAGTCGGGGCGAAGGTGGCGTTAAAAGTAAAGCTCTTACCTGCTGCCAGGGTCATGGGCAAGGTTAATCCCGAAACACTGAATCCGGGACCGGTTGCCGAAACTTGTGAGACCGTCACGCTTGATCCGCCAGTATTGGTAAGCGTCTCGGAAAGCGACAGGCTGCTCCCTACTTGCACGCTGCCGAAATTCAATGAAGCTGGATTCGCGACTAAGGTTCCCGCGGCAACCGCTGTACCACTAAGCAAGATGTTCAGTGGCGAGTTGACCGCAGTGCTGGTAATAGCCACAGTACCGGTGAAGTTGCCCGTCCATTGCGGAGAAAACGAGACGGTGAAGCTCTGACTTTGTCCGGCGGCGAGTGTCAGCGGGACATTCAATCCGCTAATGCTGAAACCACTGCCACTGGGGGCCGCACTCGAAATGGATATCGAGGATGATCCGGAGTTGGTGATGGTTTCGGTCAGTGATTGCGTGGTGCCGACTGTGACGTTGGAAAACGTCAAGCTGCTGGGATTCGCAACCAGGGTGCCTGCGCTGGTGCCAGTGCCGTACAAAGATATCGAGTTCGACTGATTGCCGTGACTCATGGAGTTCGTGAGCACGATGCTGCCGACCACATACCCCGTATTCAGCGGAGCAAATGTGGACGACAGGTTAGTGCTTTGTCCCGGATCCAGAGTGAGTGGCAAAGCAATAGGAGTAAAACTGAACCCCGGTCCACTGACCGTGATCTGGGAGATGGTAAGCGTTGCCTTGCCCTTATTGGTCAAAGCGATGGCTAACGTGCTGCTGCCTCCCACGGCAACATTGCCGAAATTCACGGAACGATTTGGGTTGATACCTGCGGACAATAGTAGGGGCGAGATAAGAATGCCGAGGAGGGTTAGACAAGTCCAACCGGTTCTCCATAGCAAATAGGGACGTTTCAAGGCGTCGCCTCTCTTGCTCGTGCCTATCGGCACGGGGGGATGATGGAGCCGCAGCGAACGATGTGCTTACCGACTACCTCGGGGCATTTTTCGTACGCTATTGCGCGATTATCAACGCTGGCGAAAAGATCTCTAGATGACGAACGTGCATCCCAGACTCTCGGAAGTACATACCCCAGCTGTCGAACGAAAGACATGCACTAATGAGTACCGAGGAGGAGAAACAAACATTTCTGCCACGCGGTAAACAGCTTGGAGTGGCCGGGGTCCGTGCGTGCTTTGGTGTTGGAAGTGAGAGTCGCGTGCGAATAGATGTGCGGAATTCGGGTCGCTCATCTCGGCCGCCGGTTATGGATGTGCCCTCGTAACATGGCCGGCCGCACGGAGCCAAAGCTCCGAAATCATCTCTTCAGAGCTAAGGTGTGGGAATTACGGCTTGGACCTCATTGGAGTAAGTACTCTCTCCACCGCTGGAGTTGACAGCGGTCGCGACGTAGTAATAAGTTGCGCCCGCCTGCACAGCGGAATCCGTATAAGCAGTATTGGGGTCGAGACTGGAGTTGATTTTCGAGTACGGTCCACCATGATTTGCACCGCGATAGACGTTGTATCCGGCTACCACCGACGTACTCGCGGTCCAGGTCAGATCGACGCTGTGCTGCGGCGGCGCAGTGCCAGTGCCGGAGACTGACTCCACGGTCGGCGAGGTGGTCGCATTGCTTACAAACGTAATCGCCCCGGACGCGCTACCGGAGCTTTGTGGCGTGAACGTAACCGTAAAAGATGCGTTCTGCCCCGCGTTGATGGTCACAGGAAACGAAATTCCGCTCAGGACAAACTCGGCGCTGTTGGAACTTCCCGAGCTTACGGTGACATTGCCGCCACTGGCGGAAAGCGTGCCTGAGCTGCTATGGCTCTGTCCGACCACCACGCTGCCCAGGTTCATAGATGTCGGCGAGACGCTGAGCTGGCTAGGCGTGAATCCGTTGCCCGAAAGTGGAATCGAGAGGTTCGGGTTAGGCGCGTCGGAAATGATCGAAATGCTTCCGCTGCTGTTTCCGTTCTTTGTAGGAGCGAACGAGACATTGAAGGTCGCGCTCTGACCAGCCGCAATTGTTCGCGGGACAGTAAGCCCGCTGAAACTAAAGCCGCTGCCGGTGGCCGAGGCTTGACTCACCGTAATGCTTGACGTCGAGGAGTTGGTCAGACTCTCGGAAAGCGTCTGCTTATTTCCTACTTGGACGTTGCCAAAATTAAGACTGGAAGGGCTTGCCGTCAATGAACCCGCGGCCAGGCCGGTTGCTGAAATAGCGACGTTTAACGTGGAGTTGGACGCGTCGCTTACGATTGCAAGGTTGCCATTGACGGCACCCGAGGCCTGAGGCGCAAACGTGACGGTAATCGTTTCACTGGCGCCGGCGCCCAGCGTGGAAGGCACGGTCAAGCCGGTGAAAGTAAGTCCGGAGCCAGTCATGGCCGCCTGCGAAATAATTACGGCGCTGCCGCCCGAATTCGTGAGCTGGAAGGTTTGCGACTGAGTGTCGCCAATTTGTACGCTCCCCATGCTGACGCTGCCGGGATTGGCGACCAACGTTCCCGCCGTCACTCCGGCTCCGGCCAATGCAATGTTGACGCTGGCCGTATCGCCGACAATCGCAACCGAACCGGTGACTGCGCCCGTAGCCTGCGGGCTGAACGTTACATTCAGGGTTGCACTTTGGCCGGCAGCCAGGCTCGCGGGCGCTGTCAGGCCGCTCACAGCAAATCCGGTACCGCTGGCGCTTACTTCCGAAATGTTGATGCCAGACGTGCCAGCATTGCTGACATTCACTGCCAAACTCTGCGTACTGCCAATCAGCACATTTCCGAACGTGAGGCTCGGCGGGTTCGCGGTCAACATGCCCGAAGCCACACCGGTGCCAGCGAGAGGCAAAGTCACGGCAGGATTGGAGGCGTCACTAGTTATCGAAAGAGATCCGCTTGCCGCACCAGTGGCCTCAGGGGAAAAGATCAACGAAACAGTCGCGCTCTGGCCGGCGGCAAGAGTCGTGGGGAGGGTCATGCCGGAAAAAGCGAATCCGCTTCCAGATGCTGCAGCCTGCGATATTGTGAGGGCAACGCCGCCGGTGTTACTTACGGTGGCCGCAATCTTCTTCGTGGTCCCTACTGGAACATTCCCAAAATTTATGCTGGCGGGAGAGACGTCGAGCTGGCCGGCAATCGAGCCGCCGTTTGAGGGCTTTGGATTTGCACTGACCCCCTGGCAGCCTGACAGCGTGACCAGCAGCAACCCTACAACAGCGAGCTGAAGCAGCCGTGTCGGGAATTCATGGTTGATTGCTGCGGCATCAGCCGCTAGCGAGACACCCTCGCGCGACTCGGAACGATGTGACCGTAGCTGTGATCCTAGTGCGGAGAAATTGGTCATGATGGCCCGATTCGCAGTGCTTAGCGCAATCGCACGCTGATTGTGCTGCCTGTAGCAAAGCTTGAACACCTCTCAGAAGGTCAGCCATCAATCTGACGAGGGACCACGGAGCAGTAACGGGTGGGTGGCCGATCGTACACTCTCTAAAGGGTTGCTGGCTTTCATGCTTTTGGACTAACACTCGCAAGTGATTCCGGCTTTAGAGATTTGGGATTAAAGGTAATCTCGCGAACTTATGTGAACACAGGCAGTTGTAAGCGACCATGCCCATTCGTGCGGCTCTTCGAACCGGCCTGTGGATGCCGGTCTTGGCGATTCACACGATAAACGGCCAGGGATGTCTTGTTGGGGCAGGTGCCCATTCGGACCAGGTGCGTGCGCACGCACGCGAATAAGGCTTAAGACTTCTGAGTGTCGCAAATCTTCAATTGAGGACAAAATGGCCGGCATAGGAAGCGGACAGCCATTCTGAGGTAGAGTTGTAGTGCTTAAGAGGACAGGTCTAGGAGCTCGGAGCTACAGAAAAATGGGCGCAGCCGAAGCTGCGCCCGAGTAATAAGGAGAAGCGCTCTTACGCCAGTTCTCTGCCCTGTTTGTTCCGCCAGAAGATCGCCGCAAAGCATGCGAGCCCGGCGGTGAGCAGATAAACAATTGGGTTTCCACCCTCAGGCACCTTCATGCTCAAGAATTCCTGGGGCGGAGTCGTGCTGCAGTTCCCTGCCGGACACTTATAGTCTCCAGTCGGAACGTACACCGTGAAATTCGAAAAATCTGCGGAAGAGTAGTTTTGCGATGCTGCTTGATTCAGCCAGCCTTGCGCGGCTGCGCCCCAAGCAGAGTTGTAGGCGCTCAGATAAGGAATTGCGTTCTTGTCGAACACCGCCCACGCCGCGAACTGAATTTCGCCGATGGTGGTTGGGTTTGTGGCCGCAAGGAGCTGAGTGACCAGCCACGCGGCTTCATTGTAGAGTTGCGTCTGTTGCGACCCCGAAAGATTCCATTTCTGAGTATTCAGAGTCGAACCCAGACTGGAGAAAGTCGTCGAGCTGGCAGTCCATGACTCACCCAGGTAGGTTTCATCTGCGAAGTCATCACAGATGACGGTAGTAGTGACGCCATTCACGGTTGCCGTGTACGGACCTACATAAACGCCCGCCATAACGATATTGCCTGCGCTGGTGAGCGTCATGCTGTCGGCCACCGCGAACGGAGCTAACAACAGCAGAAACGCGGCCGCGAAGAGCCAACGCTTCTGAACAGCTGTCGACATTGATCGTCCTCCTAGGATTGGCGGGGGAGGAGGTTTTATCGCGCGAATATTAAGGGGAGGAGTTCGGGAGAGAAATATCCAGGCACTACTGTTATCGCGTGCTCTGGAAAGCTTGTCAAGATTGATAGTTTTTGCTGTTAAACATGCACGGCTGTGCAACGTACGGCATTATCTTGCACAAGGAAAATGCCAAAATGGGTCAATTAGTGGGTAAATACGGGGACGAAAGCGGCACATTTTTGCATGTTAGCAATGACCGCCGTGATTGCGAGGGCAAAGCCTAACTCAACCCCGCATTAACCGCTCGGATGGCGATGCAGCACCGGCTCTTGCTCATCGTCAGATTTTGCGCCTGAATCTGGCTCGTCGTTGGTGTGTCGGTGAAGCTTGGGCTTCCCGTCATGAGTGATGTGGTAAGAGACGAGCGAGGATCCCAGTCGAGCTTTTACCTCCTCGAATTCACTGGTATCGAGAATGTAATCGGAACGCGTCGGCAGCATGATGGCAATTTCTTTTTGGGCCCGCCTGATGCGATCGTCTGTCATGGGATGCGTCGCAAAGGCTTTTGCCACCAGTTTGCGAGAATGCTTTTTGCGAGACTGAAGTTTCTCGAAAAATTGTACGAAAGCCTGGGGATCGTAACCCGTCGCGTACTCGTACTCGACGCCCAGCAGGTCCGCCTCTCTCTCAGCGTCCCGTGTGTACTTGAGAAATGACATGGGTCCGGCCACGCCGGCCAGGCTGCGGAGCGCCATCCCGGCGGGGCCGCCAAGGTAGAGCAGAGGCACTGACAGCGCATTCCAGATCTGCTGTCGGGTTTCGGCCCGAGTGGCATGACGGGCAGCGACATGCGCGATTTCATGAGCCATGAGTCCCGCTAACTCAGCTTCATTGTCAGCAGCCAGAATCAACCCCGTGTTGACATAGAAGAAGCCGCCGGGCAGAGCAAACGCATTGATTTCGTCTGACTCGATGACCTTAATAGTGAACGGAACCTGAGCATCCGAGTGACGCACAATGATCTGGCCAATTCGGTTCACATATTCGGTAATGACCGGATCGTTGACCAGCTTGCTGGTGAGATCGACGGTTGTGGCAAGTTGCTGACCCAGTTGTTCCTCTCTCTCGATGGAATACAGGTTCAGGCCACTGCCTATGTTGCGATGCCCAATCCGGTCGATGTCGTATTTCATATCCTTATTGCGGATGTGTGGAGTGACCACTCCGCTTTGCGCCGCGCTGACCGAAGGCACAGCAGACGCGGACGAATAAGCATCCTCCGCCTGCACTGAGACTGCCAAGAGGGCGAAAGGCAGCGAGGCAAGAAGTAGCCTTGAAAAAAGTCGGAGGGAAAGGACCCGCATGCGTGTCCTTCCAATGCTGCAACGAAGCAAGCGCGACGGGCGCATAGCGGCCAGCCTGGTGAAAAAATGGCGGAAATGGAACGGCACAACCGTAATACTGGCTGAAGAGTGTACCACCAGTTTGAGAACATACTGTCAGCAATTTGCTCCATAACCGGAGGCGAAGCTCTGGCGCCCAGTACGGGAGCGCTGCTGGGTTGCAGGAAATGCAAGCCCCCGGTAGAACGGCATCAGGAGTCTCGCCGTTGCAACCCGCGGGATGTCGTGATCGATTACACTGAGCTTGAGAGCGCGTTTCAAACAGCGCGGTGCAGAAGGTCTACGCTCCACTTAGCGGGCCGGATCGCGTTGTGCCTCGCTTTTGTCAATAAATGACCCTGAGGAAAATGACGTCAATTCTCCCCAAAAACATCGCGGTTGCTAAACGGTCCAGGAGCTGGACAAGCGAAGTCCGTATTGGAGCCGTAGCTCTGCTGTTGGCGCTCGCGGTGGGCAGCATGCGTTCGCAGAATCTGGCCACGGGCACAGACCGGTCAGACGTGTTGCAATTTCTGGACCAGACGATCAACTGGTACCGGCAAATGGATATCGAGAGGAGCATTGCGACCGGACCTGACGACGTAATCATTGTTAACGATAACCGTCCGTTGGCGGATCAGATCGTGCATCTTGGCTTCGACTACGCGAGGGCGGAAGCGGAATTTGCTCCCCCGGGCAACGTGAAGGTCGACGAGAACCAAAATTCGGGAGGATCGCGATACCAGTCGTTGGTCCAATTAGCGAGCAAAATCGACCAGCAGATTAAAGATGCGCAGGCGGAATTACAAACCGACCGGCAGAAGTTGGAGTTCGCTAGCGGGAAGAGGCGCCGCGAGCTCGAGGCAACGGTTTCGGAGCTGCAGAGCGAAATTGATTTGGCGAACGCGCGTCGCGACATTATCCGCAACATGGCCGACTTCGTGGGAAGCTCGGCCAGCGGCAACCTGGGGACGAGCAATCTAAAAGGACAGATCGAGGCGTTATCACGCACTGTGCCCGTGGATGTTGCTGGAAGCACGAGTGGCGGCTCTTCAAGCCAATCTACCAGCCAAACGCGTGTTTCTCCCGCGATCTCTGAGAGCAAGGCTGAGCCAAGCGGGATTTGGGGCCTCACGGCCGATATCTTTTCCCTTTCGGGTAAGTTTCGAACCATTAATGACCGGATGAAAGCGACCGATGCCTTGATGGACGCGGGCAAGCAACTGCGGAGCCCGCTAGTCGCCCGCTTGAAGGACTTGACGAGGCAAGGCGATGCCATAGCGCAGCAGGCGGATACGGCGGATCCGGCCGCATTGGCACAGCAGAAGAAACAACTAGATACGTTAACCGCCCAATTCAAGCAGCTCTCCGCCGCTACTCTGCCACTGAGCAAGCAATCCATTTTGCTCGACTTGTACAAGCGAAACTTGCTGAATTGGCAGAGCACTATCAAGAACCGCTACGCGACCGATATCAGGGGTTTATTGCTGCGGCTACTTATCCTGGTGCTGGTTCTGGGTTGCGTGCTGGGAGCGGCGGATCTTTGGCGCAAGGCGATTTACCGCTACGTTCAGGACCAGCGCCGGCGTTATCAGTTTCTTCTGATTCGCAAAATTGTCATGTGGTTTGCGATCGCTATGGTCGTGGCCTTCGCGTTTGCCAGCCAACTGGGATCGGTGGCGACTTTTGCCGGCCTGATCACAGCGGGTGTAGCGGTGGCGCTGCAGAACGTGATTCTTTCTGTGGCGGGCTACTTTTTTCTCATCGGCAAGTTCGGTATTCGAGTCGGCGATCGCGTACAGGTTGCGGGGGTTACCGGCGAAGTTGTGGAAGTCGGGCTAGTGCGGTTGCACCTCATGGAACTGAGCAGTAGCGGATCGGAGATCCCCACAGGCCGAATCGTAGCGTTCTCCAATTCCATTGTCTTCCAGCCGACCGCGGGTCTGTTCAAGCAAATTCCCGGGACGAATTTCGCCTGGCATGAAATCACGCTCACGTTGCCGGGTGATGGCGATTATCACTCTGTTCAGCGAGACCTGGCGAAGGTAGTGGACAATGTGTTTGCCGAATACAAGGACGACATGGACCGGCAACGTCGGCAGATGGAACGCACATTAGGGTACACGTCGACCAGTGAGTTTCGTCCGCGAACATATCTGCGATTCACTTCCGGTGGACTCGAGGCGGAGATCCGCTACCCAGTGACGATGAAGAACGGGAGTGAGATTGACGACCGAATCACGCGGGAGTTGGTCGATGCCATTGCCGAAAATCACCGTCAGCAAGCTGCAGGACAGGGCACACCAACGGTGAAGCTGAAGACCGATGTGCCTCCGCCTAGCGGGTAATCTCTCACTTAGTCGTGACCGGCAAGAGCGGTTTCCTTCGCGGGCTCAGCACTGACGGCAATATCCGCGACGCGGCGGCGCTTGCGACTGCGCACCAACGATTGCAACCGGTCGAGGTAGACGTAGTACACGGGTGTGATGTAAAGAGTCACGACTTGTGAAAAGAGCAGGCCGCCCACCACCGCTAGTCCCAGTCCACGCCGCGATTCCGCACCAGCACCAAATCCAATGGCAATGGGCAGCGTTCCCATTAGCGCTGCCATTGTCGTCATCATGATGGGGCGGAAGCGGACGAGCGCGCCCTGATAGATAGCCTCTTCGGGGTGCTTGCCTTCAACCCGCTCGGCTTCGAGAGCGAAATCGATCATCATGATGGCATTCTTCTTAACAATGCCGATCAGCATGATCACGCCAACGAAGGAGTAAAGGTTTAATTCCTGGTGGAAAAGGATCAGGGTAAGCAGAGCGCCTACGCCGGCCGAGGGCAAGCCAGAAAGAATCGTGATGGGGTGGACGAAGCTTTCGTAAAGAATTCCGAGAATAATGTAAATCACGACAACAGCCGCAACCAGCAGCAGTCCCATGCCCACGAACGAGCTTTGGAATGCCTGGGCTGTTCCCTGGAAAGTGCCCTGGATGTCGCCGGGCAAGACCTTGGCCACGGTCTGCTCGACGAGCTTGGTGGCATCGCCCAGGGCCACTCCGGGCTTCAGGTTGAAGCTCACCGTGACCGCGGGAAGTTGACCCAGGTGATTGACGGTCAGCGGCCCGACTGAGGGCACCAGTTTGGCTACGGTGTCGAGCGGAATTAACTTTCCGGTGCTGGAACGGACATACAGCAGCGACAACTGGCGAGGATCGTCCTGGTATTGCGGCAGTAGTTCCGTGATGACGTAGTACTCGTTGTTGGGCGTGTAAATGGTGCTGATCTGCCGCGTGCCGTAAGCGGAATAGAGCGCGTCAGAAACCTGATTGGGCGTGAGGCCTAGTGCGTAAGCTTTGTCGTGGTCGACTTCCACCGTGAGTTGCGGATTTTTCACCTGCAGGTCACTGGTGACGTCCTGGAGCTGGGGCAGCGCGCGAAGGGCTGCTTCGAGCTTGGGCCCGCTGCGATATAACTCGGCGGTGTCCGGTGTCTGCAGCGTGTACTGATATTGCGACTTGGTTAAGCTACCGCCGATTCGGATAGTGGGCGGAATCTGCATGAATACATTAATTCCGACAATGTTGGCCATCTTCGGCCGAAGCGACTGCAAGACCTGCACCGCTCCCATGTGGTTGACACGATCCTTCTTGTCTTTTAGACGGAAGAAAATGCGGCCCTGGTTAATAGGCTGGCCAATCGAAGACATGGTGTTGAGCACGTTCGGATCGTGGCGAACCACGTCCGCGACCTGCTGCTGCAATTTCATCATGTCGCGAAAGGCAATTCCCTGCTGAGCTTCGGTGAAGGCAAAGGCAAGGTTCTGATCTTCGTCAGGAATAAAGCCGGTTTTCGAAATCGAATACAGATAGAACGTCAGGGCGATGACGGCAAAAGACACCATCAAGGTCGCGAACTTGTGGCGCAGAACCTTCTTCAGCGACCAGTCGTAGCCGCGTAACCAGCTGTCGAAAACACTTTCACTCAGGTTGTAGAGCCTGCCGTGCTCACTCGCGGCCTGGTGCCGCAAGAACCGGCTGCAGAGCATGGGGGTCAGCGTCAGAGAAACAAAGCCGGATACCAGGATCGCAACGCCTATGGTCACGGCGAATTCGTGCAGCAGCCGTCCGATAATACCGCCCATAAACAACAATGGAATAAACACTGCAGCCAGCGACAGCGTCATCGACAGAATGGTGAAGCCGATTTCGCCGGCACCGTCCATAGCAGCGCGCATGGCGCTCTTGCCCATCTCCATGTGGCGGACGATGTTCTCCAGCATGACGATGGCGTCATCGACTACAAACCCTACTGAGAGGGTTAAAGCCATCAGCGAAAGGTTATCGAGGCTGTACCCCAGCAGGTACATCACGGAGAACGTTCCGATGATGGACATCGGCAAGGCAAGCGAAGGGATGATCGTCGCCGACAGATTCCGGAGGAAAATGAAGATCACCATGATGACCAAGCCGATGGTCAGAACCAGCGTGAACTTCACATCGTCAACCGACGCGCGGATGGAGACGGACCGGTCATACAGGGTGGAAACTGTTACGGCTGCGGGAATGTGCTCTTCAAGCTGCGGCAGCAGCTTCTTGATGCTGTCGACGACTTCGACAGTGTTTGTCCCGGGCTGGCGCTGAATCGCCAGCACGATAGCGCGGTCTCCGTTGTACCAACTGGCGGTCTTGTCGTTCAGGACGCTGTCGCTCACGCGGCCAAGTTCGCTCAGTCGCACTGGTGCGCCATTGCGATACGCCACAATCATCGGGCCGAACTGGCGCGCGTCCATGCGCTGGCCGTTGGAGAGAATCGTAAAAGTATGATTGGCGGCATAGAGCGTGCCGGTTGGCAGGTTCGTATTGCCGGCCTGTAATGCGCTCGTAACCTCGTCAATGCCGATCTGCCGCGACGCCATGGCATTCGGATCAAGCTGCACTCGAACGGCATACTTCTGCGAGCCGTAGACTTGCACCTGGGCAACTCCACTGACCATGGACACGCGTTGTGCGATGGTAGTCTCTGCGGCTTCGTCGACATCCGAAAGCTTCATCGTGGGCGAACTAAGAGCCAGGTAGAGAATCGGCGAATCGGCAGGGTTCACTTTCTGAAAAGTCGGGGGGGTCGGCATCTGCGGCGGGAGTTGGCCGCTCGCGGCTGCGATCGCAGACTGCACGTCGAGGGCGGCGCCATCCAGATTGCGGCTCAAGTTGAACTGGATGGTGATCGACGTGTTCCCCAGAGAGTTGGTCGAGGTCATTGAGTCGATGCCGGCGATCGTGGAAAACTGCTTTTCGAGCGGCGTCGCTACCGACGATGCCATGGTGTCGGGACTCGCTCCCGGCAAGGACGCGTTGACCTGAATGGTGGGAAAATCCACGTTGGGAAGGTCACTCACCGGCAGCAGGCGATAGGCAAACAGGCCGAATATGAGAATCGCACTCATGACGAGAGTCGTCATGATGGGACGTTTAATGAACGTTTCCGCAATACTCACTGGCCACCTCCGGCGGGTTGTGAAGCGGCATCCGACGTGGTGTTTTGAACCATGACCTTGGCATTGGGCGCTACACGGATTTGACCGTTCACAATAACGCGCTCCCCAGCATTCAGACCGTCGCCAATAATCGTGAGATTCTGATACGTGCCGCCGGTCTTTACCAGGCGGGCCTCAGCAACATTGTCGGAAGTGACGATGTATACATACTCGCCATTCTGTCCAGTCTGGATCGCCTTGGTGGGCACCACGACCGCATTCTTCTCCGTAGCCAAGTTCAGAACCACATCGACGAACTCACCCGGCCACAAGCGACGATCTTTGTTGGTAAAAGTCGCCTTGAGCTTGATCATTCCTGTCGAGGTGTCCACGCCGTTGTCAATGAACGTCAGTTTGCCTTCAGCCGGGTTGGTGGCCTGGTTTTTCGGATAGGCAAAAACCTTGAGCTGACTTGTCGGATAGCGGCGGATCTCCTGCAACTGTGTTTCAGGAACGGAAAAAGTGACGTAGATCGGCGCGACCTGATTGAGTTGGACCAGGTAAGGCGTGTCGTTAGCTTTAACCAGATTGCCGAGGTTAATGAGAAGAGCACCAGTGCGCGCGTCGATTGGCGCCACGATATCCGTGTACTGTAGCTGCACCCGAGCGGCGTCCACCGCGGCCTGATCAGCGTAAACCGCTGAGGCGTCGGCTCGAGCTTGCGCTGAGAGCTGATCGGCCTGCTCGTGTGAAATCACACCCTGCTTCTCAAGTGCGGCATAGCGTTCGGCTTGCGCTTTGGAGTTGGCGGCCTGAGCCTCGTCTTTGCGCAGAGTTCCGATCGCCTTCTCAAGGTCGGCTTGGAAGGGCTTTTTGTCCAGTTGGAAAAGTAGTTGTCCGCGATGGACGTCCTGGCCTTCTTTGAACAAAATGTTTTCGATCTGCCCGTTAACCTGCGAGCGGATTTGCACCGTCTGGTAAGACTCGACATTCCCGATCGCTGTGATCTGCAGAGGGATATCGCGCTGCTGGGTGGTCGCGACGACAACCGGCGCGGGTGGACGTGCACCTGCGCCGCCGGGAGCAGCGGCTTGTACTTCTTTCTTGCTGCAACCCGCCAGGAACAGTGAAATCAGAATGAGAATGAATGCGCTAATTCCAATGAAAATGCCTCTACGCCACATTTAAAAGTGCTCCGTTTTATCAACCAATTTGTTTCCGGTGACCGTCTGGAGAGTTGCCGGAAATCCTAGTGTCTCTTCAAACCCATCAACAGTATCGCGCTTCTGAACTACGTTGAAACCGCTTGTCTGAGCCGCGAAGTGTCCGGCTTCCTTGGGGACCTGGGAACGAAGCCATTCGACGAGCGCTCCTCCTCGCCTCCGTTTACGCCGACTTCCTTTTTAGACGTTCGTCCATTGTGACCGTTATAGCCAGATTGCGAGACCCCGTTCAGCCAAATGTCAGCCAATTGGCGGCCGACAACCCGCGGGCTTGCCTGCTGATACCGCGAGCCGCCGAACAATTCCTGAACAAGAATGTGGTTCGAAATCATTCCGATAAAGCCGCGGGCGGCGATCAATGGGTCCATCTTGCGGAAGTAGCCACGCTTCACCATCTTCCGGAAATACTCCGCGAGCAGCTCGTAGGTCGCCGCCATGTAGGTCCGAAAGAAATTGTCGGTTAACTCTCGGTTGCGCAGGGCGCTGAATAGAAGCAGACGCGTTAATTCGGCATCCGCCTCGCTGCGTTCGAGCAGGCTTTCGGCAATCGCCGCCAGCACTTTTCCCGGGTCGCGCTCGGAAAGAAGGTGCTGGCGCATCTTCTCCGTACGCCCGGCAGCTTCGACTTGGCTCGAAACTACCGCCCAGTAAAGGTCCTCTTTTGTCGCGAAATGGCGAAAGATGATCGCTTCATTAACCGCCGCCGCTTCGGCAATCTCCCGGGTAGTGGTCCCGTCGAAGCCTTGGGAAGCGAACAAACGCATGGCGGCGTCGATCAATTGGGCGCGACGGTCTTTGGCTGGTAAACGCATGTAAGTGATTACTTATTTCTATAATACAGGAGAGAAACGAGAGGCGGCAACGGTGGATTCGGCGACCGGCACCATAGATGCGGTCAATGTTTCAGAATCGGGAAAGCTGCGGATGCTCGGAAAGGCCCGCACGTGAACACAGACCAGCCTCTCGGAACGTCAAGTCGAGGTTAGCAGCAGTGCGATGGCCAGCTACAACCGTTGTCGCCCGTCAGCTAGGCCCCGACCATTCCGGCGCAATCGTGACTTACTGATTCGATCCTGAATTCGGCTGCTTGGCTTGTTGAGCTTTTTTGGCTCGGGCAGCGCGAGCCACATCTCCCGGCGCCGCAGGGCATTCATGGACGCCGCAAAGTGAGGCTGGCGTGGACAGCAGTTCGTCCTTGTATTGCAGCTCGCGGTTCGCGCCTTTGTCCATGTCTATATCAAATCGCATGGCGCCGCCTGCCGCATGGAATGTACGACCCCAGCCGGAATATCCCGCCAGGCGTATCGCCATGGTGTGATCTCCATTTTTGACGATGACCTTAACCGGAGCTACGCCAACCAGTCGCTCGTCAACATAGACCTCCGCGCTGGTTGGTGAAGAAGTGATGGTGATCTCAGTAACTTCACTCTCGAGCACGGTAGCCGGAATAGGTGTCAGGGAGCCGCCAAGCTGGGGAAACTTTCGGGGATCAATGACAATGTTGCCGTTCACGTACGCGGTCACTTCGGCCCCGCTTGGGATCTTGATATCTTTTCCAGCTACCGAAGAAGGCCCGATCGCCAATGCGGTGTTTCCAGAGGTGGGGCTGCCGCGCAGCGGCGCCTTATCGCCATCGGCAAGGCGCAGGTAGTCGGCTGCGACTTCAAGCTTGGCGGTGTGATCCGCGCTATGCTTCGATTGTGCGGCCGAGATGGTGCCGAACGCCGCTCCTCCCTTTTGCACAACGATGATGTTGCCTACGTGCACTTCGTCAATTACTTCCAGTTCCACACTCTCTCCCGACTTTGCGTCGGAGGAGGAAAGATTGCGATTCACCTTCAACTTCACCGGCGTACCATCGGCGAGAATCGGCAGACTCGCGACGTCAGCCGAGGTGGGGTAAGCCTGCCCTATGGCGTTATAAGGAACGGCTAAAAGAAAGAGGGACAAAATGCAAGCGGCAGCAATTCTGTTCATCGCACATCCACTCCGGGCTGCGGACGCAGCTACCGAAAACTTAGACCTGAGCAGGATAACGAGAAAGTTACGAAGGTCATTGCAGGCGGCTAAGTTTGCAGTAGGTGAGAATCTAAATCAAGCACGAGGCATGCCGTTCAGGAGACGCGTGCAGAACCTCCGGCCAGCAGCGCCAATGGGAGATCACTCAGGACGTCGCGTAGCATTAAAGACGACTTTCCCGAAGCGACGGCGCTTTCCACTGTCCGGCCGGTGAAGACGTCGGTCCAGATTTCCGGCGCATTCCTGGGAAGCGTAATGGCAGTCTGCCCCCAGGCTTCCTTACTCCAAAGCATGTTGTGTAGAAGACCAATCTGGGTCACCAGGCGGGGCGTAAGCACCAAAGCCCAGTTGCCACCACTCCTGCGCGCGAAGGCGAAGAGTTTCTCTTTCTTGCTGCCGGTTGTACTTAGCGGAAGGTAGTGACCGCTGGTGAAGAGTTCCGGGTTCGCGCCACGAAAACTTAATGATCGGCAGGCGATGAAGAGCTTGATTCGGCCGTCAGGCCAGTTCTCGAGCAATTCAGGAATTTCTGTCTGTTCGCTCCGTGGGTTGCGGCACACTTCGGCAAAGCGAAACATTCGGTCGTGAAAGTCTACCGGGCCGCGGTTGTCGGGATCTACCAGACGCAAATCCCAAAGCTCCGAACCCTGGTAAAAATCCGGCACCCCGGGGAAAGTTACTTTGATCAGCACTTGCGAAAGACCGTTGAGCGCACCGTAAACCGCGACTTGATTTTGAAATTGCAGAAAATCAGCGAGGAAGTCGTTGCTTTCGCCGGGCTTCATAATAGCCGCAATAAAGTCCACGAGCGCCTTCTCGTGCCGGACATTAGGCACGGTCCACTTGGTGTGGACCATGGCTTCGCGCGTGGCTTTCACCATGTAGTCCTGCAGGCGCTTTTGAAATGCGGGGACGTCCTCCGGTTTAAATGGCCAAGCCCCGATCATGGTCTGGTAAAGCAGGATTTCTTCATTCGCAGTAGGCACCGGCGTGCCCGCGACCACACGCTTCTTCCGACGATTCCATTCTTGCCAGCGCTCGAAGCGGAATTCCCACTCAGATGGAATTTCCGACAACACGTTGATGCGCGCGCGAACATCTTCCGCGCGCTTGGTGTCGTGAGTCGAAGTCGCGTTGAGCGAGTGAGACCAAAGCTTCTGCCGGCGCTTCCCGAATTCGTGGAAAGCAGACACCGAAATTCCCGACGAGTTCGGAAATCCCCCCACTTCGTTCAAAGAAGCCAGCCGGTTGTACACATAGAGAAGCGAATCCTCGAAACCTTTAGCCATCAGCGGGCCGGTGAACTGTTGCCAGCGCATGACGAAAGCAAGGCGTGCCTCCCGCTGCTCAGGAAACAATTGCGGCGCCTGCTGCAGCAACAATACCTGCCGGAGGAAATCAAAACACGCGGGGTTCAACACGGGATTACGTTGTTCGGCCTTCTCGATCGCGGTCTCGATATACTCCGCCTCACCGGGATCCACATCAAAGCTGCGGAGGTACGTCCGGTACACCTGAAGATTCGCAATGGTTTCCAGCAGAGCACGGGCTAGATCGCCTCGCGGCAACTCGCGCGCGTAGCGGTCTTGCTCCGCGAGCACGCTAAGGTGGCGTCCCAAGGTATTCATTTCGACTGCGAGCAAGGTCTCCATCACCTGCTTCTTTTTCTCGTACACCAGGTCTTCGTAGGAAACCTGAATACGACTGAAGCGGCGGTAAATATCATCCAGGGCTTCGCTTTGCTTTTCGTCGACAAACAGGCCATTCAGGTAATTAAGAAAGTCATAACCAGTTGTGCCATAGACCGGCCACTCTTTGGGCAGTAGCTCACACGCCCCCAGAATCTTCTCGACCACAACGTAGAACGGAGCTGATTTTCCGGAGCCGTTTCCCGGACAGATTCGTTCCTGGAGGCGGCGGAGATAACCAACCGGATCGCGTAAACCGTCGATGTGATCGATGCGCAGCCCGGTTACCAGTCCACGTTCAGCCAAGCGCAGCACGACAGAATGCATGGCATCGAAGGTGAGAGGGTCTTCCACCCGCATTCCGACTAGATCCGTGATTGTGAAAAAACGACGGTAGTTGATGCCTTCATTGGTGTTGCGCCAGTAAGAGATGACATAGGCCTGATCGGAAAGCAGTCGATCGAGCCAACGGAAACTGGATGGAACTCCTGTCTTGCCGTTAAACGTCCAAACGTTTTGGTCGACGAAACGTCGAACTTCAGGCGAGCTGTTGTAGAGGCGCCAGAGCCTTTCCTTGATGGCGGACAATCCCAGTCGACGCTCACCCGCTTTTTCCGCCAGCAGCGTGGCGCGTTCTGGCAGACGATCAATGGCGGACAGAATCCCTTCGAACTCCTGATAAGCGCCGGCTTCAGGACCTAGGTTGTCGCGGAGCTTCTCCAAGCGGTGTTCAAGTATTTGGCGATAAGGTTTCGGCGCGATCGGCAACTTGGTATCGAAATAGCGAACGAAAAAGCCCGCTTCTTCGTACGAAAGCACAAGCTGCCGATTCTCCAGCGCTTCCGCGTAACTCGTCCCTAACAACGGAAGCAGGATGCGGTTATCGAGAAAGCGGCTGGGAGGATGCCAGTCCACATCGAAATACGCGGCGTAGGCCGACCCCGGCCCTTCTTCCAGCATGTCCATCCACCAGGGATTCTCGCTGCTGGCGGCCATGTGGTTGGGAACAATATCGAGTAGCAGCCCCATGCCGTGCGCCTGCAGCTGCCGGGCGAGGCTGTCGAATTCCTCTTCGGTGCCAAGCTCGGGATTGAGGCGAGTGGGATCGGTTACGTCGTAGCCGTGGGTGCTGCCCCGACGGGCTTGCAGAATGGGCGAGGCGTAGAGGTCCGAGATACCGAGATCATGAAGATAGTTGACCAGTCCTCGCGCGTCTTCGAAACGCAAACCGGAATGGAACTGCACCCGGTACACGGCGACCGGGATTCTGGGCTCGGTCATCAGGCGACTCGTAGACGAAGCTTGTCGGCGACCGCATGGAAATGATCGACCCAGGATTGCGCATTAGGATCGCCTTGCTGTGCGCGGGCCCGGTTCTGGCTGTACACTCCGTTCATATTCTGAGCGTACAGGTTTTGCACCTCCCACAAGTTCACGCCAAAGGGCATGGAAGTCGCCACGTTCACGGCCTTCTCCAGATCCTCTAAACGATTCAGATCATCTGGCCTGGAACCAAACTCGCGCGCGGCTTCCTCGGCGCGCTTGCGAGCGACAAATTCAAGGGTCTCGCGATCGAGCGCGATCTTCATCATGCTTGCTTCGTGCAAGAGCGACTGCAGGCGTTTCAGGTCGGGCTTGTCCGATTCCAATTCCTTACGGATCTGGCTGTTGACCGCGAATTCGCCCATGATGTGAAAAATCCTGGGCTGGGGCAGGCCGAGGTCGGCGAGAAAACGAATCAGGGGAACATGCTGCTCGTAGATGCGGCGATTGGCAGCTTCGACTTCCTGCAAAGTGGTGTCCAGAACTGTGTTGATAATTCGCTTCTGCTCATCGCGGAACAGCGACTTAAGCGAATAGATATTTCCGCCAAAGTCGCGGTCGAGAAGACGGATCACTTCCGGTGTGTCAGCGCGGCCGAAGGCTTCCGTCAACTCCCGCTTGGTCTCGTCATAAGCCTGTTCGTCGATGAACTCGCGCACCCCGCCCGCAACATTGTGGCCTCCCAGATAAACGACTCCGAAGCTCAGGTGGGACGACTCGCGGGTGATCTCCGATGTGATGCGCGCCCGGCCGACCGCAAGTTTCATCTTGCCGGTTTCCTGCATCACGTAATCCTGGCGATCAACCTGGTAACTGTAGATCGTCGCGTTATCCGGATACGACTGGAACATCGAGCTGATGGAATAGTGGGCAGCGAGTTTCGCCAGATCCACGCTTGCGGGTTTGACGAACTTTTCATAGATGAGAGCGCCGTCGCGGTGCTCGGGGATATTGCTCTTTGACAGAGCCAGCCTTTCTAAGAAGCCGGGCTCAACCGGCTCCGCAAAAACATCGTTCGCCAGGTGAATGGCTCGTCCGGCATACTGGATCACTTGCACCGTTTCGATTCCGGAAAGCTCGTCGAAGAACCATCCGCAACTGGTGTACATAAGCATTGAGTGCCGCTGAATCTCCAGGAGCTTCAAGGCACGCACAGTTTCTTCTTCGCTCAGTTCGCGTGTCGCATGCTGCTGGAAAAAGCGATGCAGGCTCTTAACCGAACGGTCGAGGATTAGATTGATGTAGTCGTTGCGCGCCGCCCAAGGGTCTTTCAGCAACGGCCGCGCGGCCTCTTCGTAGCGAGAAGCGAGAGTGTCGCGCAACCAGTCCAATGCGCTCCGCAACGGGCCGCGCCATTCCTGGTTCCATCCCGCATGCCCGGAGTTGCAGCCGCAGTTGCTTTTCCAGCGCTCCACGCCATGTACGCAACTCCACGAGCTATTTTCGAAAATTTCCACCATGTGAGTCGGCGGGTGATTGGCGAGAAATTCGCCGTAGTTGGTCAACTTCGCAAGCTCTTTCTCCTCGATGTGGTTGAGCGCGTAGGAGAGAGCCATTTCGCCGTGATGGTGATGATGGCCATAACTCTCACCATCGGTGGCGATGTGCATCAGTTGCGACCAGTCGCGGGTGTCGGAAAAGCCGCTCAGCAGTCGGTTCGCAAAATTCTCGCCATTATTGAGCAGTCCTTCAAACGCCACGGCGCGGGAAATGGGGCCGTCATAAAAAAACAGGGCCATCCTGCGTTTAGACGGCAAGCGAACTTCATACGCGCGGGTGGGATCGATGCGGTCCCCGCTGACATCTTTCCAGGAGCGTCCGCCAAGTCGGCGCACGCGAGAAGCTTGCCGCGGGGCGAGGACGGTGAATTTGATCCCGTTCTCGGCGAGAATGTCGAGGGTTTCGAGATCGACCGCGGTCTCCGGCAACCACATGCCTTCCGGCTTGCGACTAAAACGGTGTTTAAAATCGCGAATGCCCCATTTCACCTGAGTGATCTTGTCGGCGCGGTTGGCCAGCGGCATGATCATATGGTTGTAGGCTTGCGCCATTGCCGAACCATGACCGGAATAACTCTGCGCGCTCTCGCGATCACCTTCTAGAATCGACTGGTACACGCGCGGCGCCTTGTCGTGCAGCCACGAGAGCAGCGTCGGGCCGAAGTTGAAGCTGATCTTGGCATAGTTGTTTACGATCTTTACGATCCGGTCTTCGCCGTCGAGGATGCGTGAAGCGGCGTTCGGAGCGTAGCACTCAGCAGTCACCCTTTCATTCCAATCGTGGTAGGGGTAGGCGGAATCCTGGATTTCTACGGTCTCGAGCCAGGGATTTTCCCGCGGCGGCTGATAAAAATGACCGTGGACACAAACAAATCGTTCCATGTTGATTCCTTTTTCCCCTTACAGACTTCGCAGCAAAGAAAAGGAGGTAGCGCACAGATGCAGTTGAACTTCCCGTTCCCCGCTTAGTCGCGCAGCGATCCGCCTCCCAGGCCCCGCCCACTGCTCTCCCGCTGAATTCAAGAGCTCTTCCCAATTCCCAGCTTGTGAAATCTTGAGACTTCTTGGCTGGCTGCTCAAATTGAAGGCGAGCAGGACGCGAGAATTACCTGCCCACCGGCTCACAACCAGACATTTTTCCTGCTCAAATACCTGGACACGCAAATTTTCCTTGCTTAAGTGATGCAGCGCGGGGATTGTCCGCCGCAGTGCCAAAAGCTGTTGGTAGAAGCTCCATAAGGTGCGGTGCGGTCCAGTATCCGCAAGTTCCGGGTTAAGTTTGGAATTCAAAAATGTAGTTTCGTCCTGTGGATCGGGCGCCTCCCCTTTCCACGCGAAGGCCGCGAATTCCTGGTTACGGCCGCGGCGAACCGCTTCGATAAGGCTGGGATCAGAATGGCTTGTGAAATATTGAAATGGAGCGGTCTCGCCGTACTCCTGCCCCATGAAAATCAGGGCCAAAAATGGAGAAAGGATCAGCAGTCCCGCGCAGAGTTTCTGCGCCTCAAATGAAATGGACTGAGCGAGGCGATCTCCCAGCATGCGGTTACCGACCTGGTCATGGTTCTGCGTGAACACCACCAACTGCTGGGCATCGATGTCGCGGGATGAATTGCCGTGGCGACGCTTCCGATATTCCGAGTATTCGCCAGTGTAGACGTAACCACTGCTGAACGCTTTGCCGAGCTGCTCAACTGAACCAAAATCCTGGTAATAGCCCTCATTTTCTCCGGTCACAAGAGCATGAACCGCATGGTGGAAGTCATCATTCCACTGCGCATGCATGCCGTAGCCATGCCGGTCGCGGGAGAAGACGAAGCGGGCGTCGTTGAGATCAGTTTCGGCGATGAGAAATATCTTGCGGCCAGTATTACGGGCGAACACGTCAATTTCACCACTCAGCAGTTCGAGAAAGGGCTGGGCGTTGCGATCAACAATGCCGTGAATGGCATCCAGGCGGAGCGCGTCGACGTGAAAAGTGTCGACCCACTGCAAGGCGTTTTGCACGAAGAAGTTCACAACCTCGTCACTCTGCGGTCCGTCGAAGTTGAGGGCTTGACCCCATGGAGTCCTGTACTGATCGGTGAAATACGGCCCGAAATCGGCCAGGTAGTTCCCTTCCGGACCCAAGTGGTTGTAGACGACGTCGAGCACGACGGCCATCCCGCGCTGGTGGCAAGCGTCGACTACGCTCTGCAATGCGTGCGGGCCTCCGTAACTCGACTGCACGGCAAATGGAAACACTCCGTCGTAACCCCAATTACGCTCACCGGGGAACTGCGCCACGGGCATAATTTCCAGTGCCGTAATGCCGAGCTCCTTCAAGTGGTCTAGACGAGGAATGACCGCGTCCAAAGTTCCTTCACGTGAGAAGGTCCCGACGTGAAGCTCATAGATTACGTAGTCCTCGAGATCCAAGCCCGACCAGCGAGCATCACTCCAAGGGAACTGTCGCAAGTGACAGACTTGAGATGACTTATGGACACCGAAGGGTTGGTACGCGGAAGCGGGATCGGGCCGTTCTTTGTCGCCGTCCAGGCGAAAGAGATAGAGCGAGCCGGGTGCTACGCCGGGAACCACGGCCTGAAAGTAACCCCGTTCATCACCATCGAGAGAGACAATTCGTTCTTGCGGTTCAATGAGCTTAATTTCAAGGCGCTTGGCACGCGGTGCCCAGACTGTGAACTCGCAGCGTCCATCGTCCAGGCAAGTTGCGCCCACTCGCCGCCACCACGGCGCAGCACGCGATTGTCGGCTCACGACGAATTCGGATGCCGTTTGTGGCTCGCAAGACCATGTGGTCATGTGATTTTAGGCGAGCCCCAGAAGAATGCGGAAGAGCAGAACCCACCGTCGGACATTCGTCGTCATCAGCAGGTTCTCTTTCACATGCTCGTGACCATTCTTGCCGAGCCGCCTCGCGAAGTCTGGATGTGTCAACAGGTACCGTATCTGGTAAGCGCAACCTTCAACAGAATGCACCAGGACGCCGGTAAGTTTATGAATCACCTGCGTGGGAATTCCGCCAACGGCGCCGGCAATCGTCGGCTTGGATTTCCATAGTGCCTCGGTGACGGTCAACCCAAAGCCTTCTTTCAGCGATTTCTGCACAACTATGGTAGACGCGCGCTGCAGTGCATTGATTTCCAGCGCCGACCATGGCGGGAGATTGAGAATGATGATGTCGGGATCGTCGCCCGCCGCTTCCTGCACTTCCTGTAAGACGATGTTTCCCTCGGGGTCGTCGCTGGCGCCGCCGCCTGCAAGCACCAACTGGCAATCCACATAGTTGCGCGCCATTTTGTATGCCTGCACCACTCCTACCGGGTCCTTCAGCCGATCGAAGCGCGAGATCTGAGTGACAATAGGCCGCGAACGGTCAATGCCAAAATCGTCGCAGACCTTCTGAACATAGCTTTCGTCGAGATCCTTGTTCTTTTCCGCGAGCGGATCGATGCAGGGATAGAAGAGGTACTGCGGCACTGCGAGCTGGCGCGCGAAAGCCGGCGATGAAAAGATCGCGGCGTCATACTGATCGACCATGGGACGCAAAAATCCCCAAACATCCGGATTAGGGTTGGAGAGGTCAATGTGGCAGCGCCATATCCATTTGGCAGCTTTGTCTTTCTTGGACGCGACCAAAGCGGCCGGCTGCGGGTCGTGGATGACCACTAGCTCCTCGTCGAACTTCATGCGCTGGCGGTTTTGCTCGTTCGTGGCGAGAAAGACCTCCTGAATCTGACGCGTGAGTTCGTAATTTCCGCCGTGCAAGGCGTTGTGAAACCCCTTTGTGATGTCGAAGAAATCGTTGCCCCCGGTGATGACATCCCAATGTGTCTCGATATCCAACTCGCCCAGCAGTGGCACCAGGCGAACCAGCATTTCCGCAACACCGCCGCCCACAGCAGTGGAATTAACCATCTTGACGGACTTGCCGGTCAGGGGAGCTGCGAGAAGGCGAAGTTCATCCAGCGCCGACTTGCCGATGATGGACTCGTAATCCTCGAGCTTCGGAGGCGGAGCAGGCACGGGCGGAGTTTCCGAAATGCGAGGCTTCTTACGCCTTTCCCGCGAGGGGGTGGGCGACACAAGGGGTTCGGCGGCAGGGGCAGATGCTCCGACTTGCGGAGTTGCGCTCTGATCCAGGACGGCCGAGCTTTCGCGGTTCTGCGTCTCATTCATAAAAGCAAACTTTCCCTGTCTTACGCTCTGGCAGTTTGCAAAATACGGACCAGTTGAGCCCGCACATCTTCGAGTGTTGCCGTGTATATATCGATTCGATTTAAGTTAGCGGCGACCTTGTTCAGCCCGAGTTGCTTCTCGAGCCACATCGAAAAGTCATTGGAGACCATCTTCAGCCGCAAGCGTGCTTCGATGAAGTGATGATGGATGGAGTGGATGCTTACCTTCCCCAGTTCGTCGATGAATTCTCTCAGGTTGTGCGCGATAAATGGCGTGGGTACGACGACGCTTTCCGAAGACAAGAAGTAGAACGGCTTCAACGCTGGGCGCTCCGCAACCGCGGGATTTGCTTTCAGGTAGTCTTGCACGGTTTTCACGATCTGCTCACGCAAGGACTCCAGCGAAGTGAAGGTGCGCACGTCCACATTGGACAGACGCTCGGCAAGACCTGCTTCGTTGCAATCCGTGTAGGCCCAATGAGCGAAATCGTTCGAAAAGCCTTCCCGAATGTAATGGTGTTCCTGCAAGGTCTGAATTGTATGTTGGAAAATGGACTCTTCCGGGCACGAACGCAAGGCCGAAAGCAGCTCGCCGAGATTGCCGGCACGGTCTCTCTCGATCTGGATCAGGCTGGCCGACGAATTGAAATGAAACGGCTCAGCCGCTGCTTGCGAAAGGATTCCGCTAGCCGATGAAGTATTCATCGTAAACGCCTCAAATCAGAATGAAATTGGGCCAGCACCCGCTGGCTGCTGCTACGGAAAAAAGACAGAGAACGAGAATGCTAGATATATTCCAGACGACGACTTTAAAGCCGGACCTGCTTTGCCGCCATACATCAAAGTCCCTAGTTCAGGTGTACTGGGGCTGTAGGCGAGAGAGCTCATTGGACTTGCCGGCCACCCTGCAAACAAAAACGCCACCCGCAGGTGGCGTTCGTGAGCCGTGCAATCTCTCAGCGCTGGGGATGGTTGTTATCCGTGGCGCGATTACTGGACGTTTCGCCCTTATCTTCGCGCGATTCCCGCGCATACTTACGGACCGTCGCCACAAACTGCTCGGTGCCCGGAGGTACAGCAACCTTGCCAGTGAGAATATCGGCAAACGGGACACCCTTGCCATACAGCACGCGAGTTTCGTCGTCATCCTGTTTGACCACCGCGCCGTTAAGCGTCACACCTGCGAAAGCGCCGCGCGCGCGAGAGTAGGTGAGCATTTCACTCTTCATTTTCCAATCGGTCGCACCCTCTGCATGCCGGCCGATCGGACCAGCCGCCGCGGACGCGTCGGCGCCGATCTTAAACTTGCTGGCAAGCAGTTGATCCATGCCTTTCTGGTTCATAAACAGCATTACCAGATCAATAGCTTCGCCACCGATTTGCAGGCCCCAGTCCCCACCCGCGATGCTAAACGGCGCAGGAGCGCTCCACCGTCCCGAAGCCGTGCGGCAGGTAGCGACGCCCTTGCCGTACCGACCACCAATAACAAAGCCTGCTTTTAGCATCGAGGGTACAACCGCAACGCATTTTGCCGAACTGAGAACGTCTTCGGGAATGCCCTTATCCGGCGTTCCCATCACTTCATCGAGGACCTTCGTGGCGGCCTCGACTCGCTTGACCTCGTCCGAAGTGTTTTTGTCCGAATCCTTCGCATAGCACATGGCAGCCGTCAAGAATAGTGCAATCAAGACAGCCGGCGCTTTCTTGAAAATTAAACTCATGACCGATCTCCTCGCCGTCTATTCAGAATATGTGACTATGACAGAATCTCGCGCCAAGCATTTGCACTCCATCCGGTACTCTCTGTATCGAGTTCCAGAAGTTGCTGTAGCAGAAGAGTTTTTCAGCGTGCCTAAGTTCTTGCCTTTAGCAGAGAGCGCGCGTATTTAGACGCCCGGCTTCTCCATAGCTGGCGGCTGAACCACCTGCACTATGTTGTTTCTCACAGCGTACAACACCAGTTCACTGACAGAATGCAGGTTGAGCTTGCGCATGATGTTGGAGCGATGTGTCTCCGCAGTTTTGACGCTTAAGCCCAAGGCGACGGCCACTTCCTTCGTACTCTTGCCTTCAGCCAGCAGTTGCACGATCTCTCGCTCGCGAGGCGTGAGGATATCGCGCTCACCTTCATCGGCTGGCCGAGGTTTGCTGCTGAGGAAACTTTCCAGCACCATTTCCGCGACTTTGGAGGTGAAGAAGGTTTTATGCCGTTGCAGAGCCTCAACGGCGGCAATCAGGTCGCGACCCGCATCGGATTTGAGTAAGAAGCCCCTCGCGCCCGCCTCCAGAACTTCGCGAACGACTTGCTCGGATTCGTGCATAGTGAGAATGAGCACCCGTGCCTGGGGAAGATTGCGAAGGATCTGGCGCGTAGCTTCCAGACCATTCAGGTTCGGCATTCCAATGTCGAGAATGACGACATCGGGTTTGAGGTGAAGGGCTTTATCGACCGCGTCGCGCCCGTCGGCCGCTTCTGCGCAAACCTCCCAGCCTGCATGTCCTTCCAGCAGGGCCTTCACGCCGTGCCGCACGACTTCATGATCATCCGCTACCAGGATGCGAAGCGCTGCCATAATCCCTCCACTCTTAAACCTTCTTTTAAACGTCGTGCGCCGGCCGTTGCCTTCATGTTATGCCGCCGACTCTAGTTCGCCGCCGGTTTTACCTGACGGCGGGCGGGAAGACGGCTTCGTTTCCTCGGCCCGAACGGTTGTAGCAAGCAAACTCGGAGCCATTGTGCTAAGAATTCGCACAAAGTTCTGTTCTTCTTCCAACGTGTTCTGCAGTTGTGTGGCCGTGTCGAGTTCGCCCAAACTGGTGGCGTATTCGCGCAAGCTGCAGTAGCGCGCAATCTCGTAATGTTCCATGGCCTGGGTATAAGCGATCAATGCCAGATCAAGCGCAGACGATTGCAGCTTCTCCGCAGTTAAGCGTTGCAATTCACAAATAAGACTTTCAACCACGGAGCACTTGTCGGGCTCTGCTATTTCCGTACCTGCGCGAACAATCATTTCCATGCGAACCACATGATCCTTCGTCTGCTCCAAGTGCGATTCGAATGCACGCATCAAGTCAGGATAGGAAGCTGCTTCCATGATCACGGGCAATGCCTTGGCCATCTGGATCTCAGCATCGTACGCTTTGCGGAGCTCCCGCGTGTAAAACTGTCGAAACGAATCTTGCGTCATAGAACCTCGTTAACCTTCAAAGAACGGCGGGAGGCGGGCGTCGGGTATCGCCCGGCGCCTGCCCTAAATGGTTGGAATCTGAGGAGTGCGTCTGTGCGCACTGTAGTTCCTGCCGTTCTTCGGGGCAATCAGGACGCCACTGTATACATTCACTTAAAAACCCCTAGCCGCGCGTTGATCGCGAGCAGCATCCTCGCGCTGTTGCAGACTACTCTGCACGGTTTCGAGCAGCGTTTTCATGTCTTCTGCGTGTTCTTCCTCTTTCGCAAGAATTTCCTCCATGATTCTGCGGCTGGTTGGATCGTTGCCGCCGAGATAGCGGACGATTTCGCCGTACGTTTCGATCGCGATGCGCTCCGCAACCAGGTCCTCGCGAATCATCTCCACGAGCGTATCGCCTTCGACATACTCGGAGTGGCTGCGCGTGGCCAGCCCCTCAGGATTGAAATTGGGTTCACCGTCGAGCTGCACGATGCGTTCAGCAATCTTATCTCCGTGCTCCTGTTCTTCCTCGGCATGCTCACGGAATTCCTCAGCGACAGCCTGGGCGTGAATGCCTGAAGCCATGTAATGGTGTCGCTTGTAGCGGAGCACGCAAACCAGCTCAGTCGCAAGTGCCTGGTTCAAGATATTAATCACCGTCTCGCGGTCTGCCTTGTATGCCTCCGTGATCGCTCCCCGTTCTATGCCCTGACGAGCGCGTCGCCGGATCTCCTGCATGTCGGAGAGAAATGCGCCGACCTTTTCTCTCTCAAACTTGAGTTCAGTCACTTTGTCTTTCTCGGATCTGTCCATGTAACGGCCTCGCTCCATTCTTTCGTGTACAGAGTTTCCCTTTTCAGCATACTGGTTGTATGGGAGGACTGAATATCAGGTGAAATTTGTACCCGTGCTACAGGAAATCCTTAGCGGGCTGTGAGGTTCCATCTGTGTCACGTTGATATTGCAAATCACGTCCGACAAACGAACAACATCCAAGCTGTGGACCAAAAGGAGGCAGGTATGAAGCAAGATATCTGCAATTGGCTAATTGGTACTTTGCTCGTGTTGCTCGGAACTGCCGGGCTCGCCCAACAAAAGCCGGGAAACCCGCGACTGCCGGATCCCGATACTCCGGCGCAAACGCAGCAATCTACCAGCACTCAATCGGGATCACACAGCTCCGATACGCCGCAAAGTAACCGTCAGCCGGACAGCCAGATGTCAGCCCAGGAAAATGGGCAAGATCAAATGAGCTCGAGCAATCAGCAGACTTTTCTGGGCACGGTCGAGAAGACGAAACGCGGTTACGTTCTGAGAGATCGGGGCTCGAATGCCAGCTTCAACTTGGATAGGCCCGATCTGGCGCAGCAATTCGAGGGCAAGCAGGTTAAAGTGACCGGCAAACTCGATTCCCACCACACGATTCACGTGGTGACCATGGAACCTGCTGGATAAAGAGTGACCTCGACCTAAGACGTTGTGGGAAGGATTGCAAAGCTGATGGGATGCTGAACACGGCGCCAGGCCGTCTTCTCCGCAAGACGGCCCGACGCTCGTGATGCATGAACGGCTTACCGCCTAGCCGTCGTTTCATGCAACCTGTAGCGCACCCAGGCAAACGCCCGG
>Ga0070741_10001964_pt1 | contig 57920 bp, 47 predicted proteins | sample Coa_R1_4_FD_66440 | JGI IMG/M metagenome (GOLD analysis project Ga0070741, IMG submission 66440) | Surface soil microbial communities from Centralia Pennsylvania, which are recovering from an underground coalmine fire - Coalmine... | ecosystem: Environmental > Terrestrial > Soil > Unclassified ... | reverse complement strand
ACCGCGGCATCCCTGAGGTGTCGCACTCTCAAACGAGACACATGCCCCAATACCTCCGTCTGCACGAGTTTCTGGTTAAACCCGGCTGCGAAGCTGAATTCGAGCGCATCTACGGATCCGCCGGAGATTGGGTGAAGTTGTTCCGTGAAGCAGAGGGATACGAGGGAACAGAACTGCTGCTCGACTCTGCGAGGCCAAGGCGATATGTCACCATCGACCGCTGGACCTCGGAATCGGCCTACAACGCATTCCAATCGCAGTTTGGAAAACGTTATACCTCGCTTGACCTTGCCTGTGAGCGTCTGAACGAACTTGAGAAAGCACTGGGCGGGTTCATAAGCGGCGACTCCGGGTAGAGAGCCTGACCCGCGTCTTTGGGTCAGGCCTCGCCAGCTTGACCCCGCCGCGGTCAGCTCCTACGATGCTGTTTGGGCTCATGATCTCCGGTACAGGATGGCATCGTTGTAACTCTCGCGCCGGACTTTTCGCCCGCCTGGTGGTCGTTGTCGTACTGCTTCCAGCCAGCCTTTTCGCCCAGGCAAATTCAAACCAGCAAATTGCGAATTTTACAGATATTGCAGAGAAGGCCGGCCTTACTGCTCGTGTCGTGTTCGGTGGTGTGAATACTAAGAAATACATTATTGAGACCACGGGCACCGGAGTCGCAATCTTCGATTATGACAATGATGGCTGGCCCGACATTTTCGTTGTCAACGGCACCACGCTCGATGGGTTTCCGACCGGCAAGGGTCCCACAAACCACCTCTACCGTAACAATCATGACGGCACTTTTACCGACGTCACGGTGCGCGCCGGACTAGCTGCGAGCGGCTGGGGGCAGGGCGTCTGCGTCGGCGATTACGACAATGATGGCTGGGAAGACCTCTACGTCACTTATTACGGCAAGAATCGTCTCTACCACAATCAACAGGGGATATTCACTGACGTTTCGGAGAACGCCGGAGTGGCCGGATCGGGCAAATCGTGGGGCTCGGGATGCGCGTTCCTCGACTACGACCGCGACGGACATCTCGATTTAATGGTTGCAAACTACGTCGACTTCGACGTGACTACGGCGCCCGGGCCGGGTCAACGCGCTTCCTGCATGTGGAAAGGCGTTGCCGTGATGTGCGGCCCGCGCGGGCTGCCTGGGGCTAAGAACATCCTGTATCACAGTCGCGGCGATGGCGCATTCGATGATGTCACGACGAAGGCACACATCGACCGGGCGGATGGCCATTATTCACTCAGTATTTCTACGCTTGACTTCGACGACGACGGCTGGCCCGACATTTACATTGCCTGCGATAGCACACCGAGCATTCTTTACCGCAACAATCGTGACGGTACCTTTACCGATGTTGCGGTTACGGCGGGTGCTGCTTTTAACGAAGACGGCCGCGAGCAAGCCGGCATGGGTACCACGATCGGCGACTACGATGGCGACGGACGCCTCGATATTTTCAAAACCAACTTCTCTGACGATACTTCCACTCTCTATCGCAACAACGGCGACGGTACGTTCACAGATGCCACATTTTCTGCCGGCTTGGGCCTGCACACAAAATATCTGGGTTGGGGCACAATGTTTTTCGACTTTGATAACGACGGCTGGCCCGACCTGCTGCTGGTCAACGGCCACGTCTACCCGGAGGTGGACCGGTTCAAGCTGGGCAGCAATTTCGTAGAACCTCGTATTCTCTATCACAACAACGGAAACGGCACCTTCACTGATATCTCCGAATCGAGTGGCCAGGGTATAACCACTGCAGCGTCGTCGCGAGGGCTCGCCATCGGCGATCTGTGGAATGATGGAAAACTATCAGCAGTGATCAGCAACATGAACGACCGGCCGAGCCTGCTGGTCAACCAGGTCCGTACTGCGAATCACTGGATGGCCATCAAAACCGTTGGAACCAAGTCCAATCGCGACGGCATAGGCGCAAAGATCACGATAAGACTGGGAAAGCGCATTCTGGTGGATGAGGTACGCAGCGGATCGAGCTATGACTCCAACAGCGACATGCGCGTGCACTTCGGACTGGGTACGGCTACCAAGGTTGATTCTGTTGAGATCCGCTGGCCGAGCGGTCTGGTGGAGCACTTCGAATCTCTGCCAGTCGATCACATCCACACAGTCAGGGAAGGCTCCGGCTCGGCGGGCAGCACTGCTTCAACGGCCAGCCCGACAAAAAAGTCTTAGGGCCAGTTGACGGTAATCCCCACTCGCCGGTTCAACATTGCTTGGCTACCTCGTCGCTTTTGTTCGTGCCGTTTTCTCAAACTGCATGGTTCGGATTACACCTTTGCCTTCTTCCACAAAAACAACCTGGTTTGGCCTAAGGTCTTTGAGCGTGTCCACCTGTCCGCTGGGCCAGCGGATCTCAAGCAGTTCAATTTTTTCCGCTTTTCCTAAACCAAAGTGGACTCGCAGATCATTTTGCGAGATGTAGCTGCCCCCGCTGCGCACTTCGTCGATCTGTGAGTGCGGAGCCTTTTCGTCCGGCGGATGGGTAACGCACCGGATCCGCGCCCCGATGCCGCTGCGGTTCGATTTGGTTCCGATCGTTTTGACCTTTATCCAGTTGTTTGGCAGTCGCGTGTCGCAGCGCAACAATTGCGGGAAATCATTGACCGTGTTGACAACAACGTCGATGTCGCCGTCGTTGTCGAAGTCGCCGAACGCACAACCTCGCGCTGGAGCAGGAGTCGAAATACCCGCGCCAGCCTGGAAGGACACGTCCTCAAAGTGTCCGTTGCGCTGGTTCTTGTAGAGCAGCTTACGCTGCGCATATCCCGACTCCGTCTTTAGCTGCTCAACCTCCGGATACACGTGTCCGTTGCAGATCAGGATGTCGGGCCAGCCATCGTTGTCCATGTCGATGAAACCGCATCCCCAGCCAAGAAATTGCGTGTGGGCCCCGAGTCCACCGGTGAATGTCGCGTCTTCAAAGTTCCAGTTTCCACGATTGTGATAGAGAGAAGGCGTGTCTCCGGCAAAATTGGTCTTGGCAATATCGAGATTGCCGTCCAGATCGTAGTCCGCCGCTGCAACTCCCATGCCCGCCTGCGGTTTACCATCCGGGCTCAGCACGCATCCCGACTCCAGGCCCACGTCGACGAACTTGCCGTTGTGCTTGTTCTGGTACATTGCACTCGCCGTGGAATCGTCGGCAACGTAAATGTCGGGCCAGCCATCGTTGTCGAAGTCTGCCGTCAGGACGCCCAGGCCGTACGTTCCGTTGGCCTGCAGAATTCCTGAAGTCTCCGAGACATCGGTAAATGTGCCATCGCCATTGTTGTGATACAGGATGTTGCGTCCGCCGTTCAGCCCTGGAGGCCCGCAGGCGACCATCACACCCTTGTAAAGACAAGGTCCCGACTCGGGCACCGGAGCCGTCGCCAGATCCAGATCGATATAATTCGCCACGAAGAGGTCGAGGCGACCGTCGCGATCGTAATCCACGAACGCGCAGCCCGTGTTCCAACGAGTCCCTTTCCCCGCCACTCCAGCTTTCTCGCTCACGTCGGTAAAGGTGCCATCCCCGTTGTTGTGATAAAGAATGTTCTTTCCGTAATAGGTGACGTAGAGGTCGTCAAAACCATCGTTGTTGTAGTCGCCAACACAACAACCCTGTCCCCAGCCGTACCGCCCAACTCCCGCCTTGACCGTAACGTCGGTGAATGTGCCGTCGCGATTGTTTTTGAACAAATGCGACATGGGCTGCTGAGACGCGGGGACATCTTCCAGGCGCCGGCCGTTTACCAGGAATATGTCGAGCCAGCCATCGTTATCGTAGTCGTAGAACGCGACGCCACACCCGGTCGTTTCCAGTAGATATTTGTTCTTGTGCTCGCCGCCAAAAATCGTCTTTACATTCAGACCCGATTCGCGGCCCACATCCACGAAGCTGATGCCGAGGTCAACTTCTGTTGCGCTGGGCCGGCTTTGCCCGGTATTTGCGTTTTGCGTGAGCGCGGAGGTCAGTAACGGGGGTTGCGGAAGGGCAAGCGACAACACGCCCTCGAGTGGCAGCACCAGTGCGGTTCGACTCAGAGACTTTAAGAAATCGCGCCGTGAAGAAGAGGACAACAGAACTTTTCCCGCCAGCTGTACCTATTGCTAGAATTCACCCTTTACGTTTGTATAGTAGAAACTTGAAGATTGGCAAGCGAAGCAAGAGGTCGCGGTCAGAACGCGACGTCGCAATGTCCCGACCACAAGTCTTTTTCCGGCAATCTTCGCCAAAGTATTCGGATAATCTTCGAGCACGCCGCCATGCCTAAACTTTCCCTTGCATTTCTATGCCTGCTCGCGATCGTTTTAATTTGCTTGTCTGCCAGTCCGATACGTACGAACGCGCAGAATCAGCCGAAACCACTCGAGCTTTCTCGTCCAGCTCGAGCTTCCGAGTTCTTACCCGTTGTCGGCCAGCGTGCAGCGCTGTTCGGCCAGGAGACCGGCAGCCTGGAAGGCTGGGTTTATCCCCTAAAGATATTTCGAGATTTTCACCTCAATGTGCTGACCGAAGGTCGCGTGCTACCGGCCGAGACATTGGCCCGCACTGTCACGGTGCGCCCCGAGTGCGCAGTTATCACCTATTCCGGCGATACATTCTCCATCCGCGAAACGCTTTTCGTCCCTGTGCACGAGCCGGGCGCGCTGATGCTGTTCGATGTTCAAACCGTGCAGCCACTCGAACTCGAAGCCGGCTTCGAGCGAGATTTTGAACTTGAGTGGCCGGCCGCGATTGGCGGCACCTACATTAACTGGGACGTCGATCGTCGGGCGTTCTATTTTGGAGAAGAGAGCAAGAAGTACGCGGCATTTCTTGGGTCCCCAACGTCGACCGATGCCAGTGTTGAGTACTTCACTAACTACTCCGCTTCGCGCCAGAGTTCGTTTCGCCTCGGGGTGATCAATAAGGGCAGGGAATCACGCGTTATCGCGTTTGCGGCATCCGTGCAGGGAGCGCCCGATGCGGAAAAAACCTACAAACATCTCTTGGCAGATGCTGCTGTGCTACTTATTGATTCTGCCGACTTTTACCGCGATTATTTGAACCGGACGGTCAGCCTCGATCTCCCGGACGCGCAACTCCAGCAGGCCTATGACTGGTCGCGCGTAAGTATGATCCAGGGACTGGTACAAAACCCCTCGCTCGGAACCGGGCTTGTCGCGGGCTATCGCACCTCTGGCGACTACGAGCGGCCCGGCTTTGCGTGGTTCTTCGGCCGCGACTCCCTGTGGACCTCGTTTGCTCTAAATGCCAGCGGGGACTTTGCAACCACGCGCACGGCACTCGATTTCCTCAGTAAATTTCAGCGCAACGACGGGAAAATAGAGCACGAGATCGCACAGGCCGCGCATCTGGTGGACTGGTTCAAAGGTTACCCATACGCCTACGCTTCCGCCGATGCCACTCCGCTCTACATCATCGCCATGAACGATTACATTACGGGAAGCGGTGATGTCGAATTCGTTCAACAGAAATGGGAGAGCATCTGGCGGGCATATCAGTTTTTACGTTCCACGTACGGTTCTGAGGGGTATCCGCAGAACTACGGCGTTGGGCACGGCTGGATCGAAGGTGGCCCGCTGCTACCGGTAAAAGCGGAGGCGTATCAGGTTGGCTTGGGAGCACAGGCCCTGCATGCCCTTGCGAACCTGGCGCGGCTGACCAGTAAATCGGAGTTGGAGTCAGGTCTCGAGAAGGATTTTGCGACGCAGCGGGATTTGCTCAACAAGATGTTCTGGTCGCCAGAAAAGAATGCTTACGCATATGCCGTCGATCTCCAGGGCAAGCGGATCGACATTACCAGTGTTCTGACTACCGTCCCAATGTGGTTCGGGCTCCTGGAACATGATCACGCTGAAGCCACTCTGAATCAGCTGGCGGACGACGATCACCAGGCCGACTGGGGCATGCGCATCATCTCGAACCGGGATCCACATTACAATCCGGGTGGATACCATTTTGGTTCGGTGTGGCCGCTGTTTACCGGGTGGGCTTCGGTGGGCGAGTATCGCTATCACCGCGCGCTTCCCGCGTTTCTGAACCTGCGCGCCAATGCGCTGCAGGTCTTTGATGACTCACTCGGGCACGTCACCGAGGTACTCTCCGGTGATTACTATCAGGGCCTCTCGACCGCATCGCCGCACCAAATATGGTCCGCGGCCATGGTGGTGAGCCCTTTGCTGCGCGGCATGATGGGACTTCAGTCAGATGCTATTTCGCACTCGCTTACCTTCGCGCCCGAGCTTCCGGTCGACTGGAGAACCGTCGCTGTCCACAACATCCATGTCGGCACGGTGATCCTCGATCTCACTTATGAAAGGGACCTCGATGGCATCACACTTCGCGTGCAACGAAGCGGTTCCGGGGAATGCAATCTGACGTTTTCTCCCGCTCTCAGCCTGCACGCTGAAGTGGTAAGCGTCGACGAGAATGGTCATCACCTGCAACCGAAGATCGAGCCGAACAGCGAGGACCAACATGTCACCATTACGATCCCGGTGAAAGCCTCGACATCTCTCCGTGTTCGCACCCGCAAAGATTTTGGAATTGCCTTCAACCCTGGGTTGCCGCCGCTGGGGAGCGACAGCCAGGGTCTGCGAATCATCTCGACAACCTGGAATTCCCGACACGATGCTCTCACCATTCATCTCGCAGGGATTGCAGGATCGACCTACGAGCTCCCTCTCTGGAATGGTGGCGAGATTGCCTCCATCCGCGGCGCCGAAATCAGGAATTACGACCAGAGCATGGCTATCCGCCTCGCCTTTCCATCGGGACACTCCAACACTTACGTCCCCGCGTTGGTTCAGTTGCAGTTGAGGCCGTGATTGCGCTGAAGCAGCCGCCCGTGACTTTTCAGGTGATCTAAATCACGAGGTCGCGTGACGCATTCCGTTGAGGAACAAGCCAAAGCTGGCGAAACTTGGTCGAATTTTCTTTGTGTGCGGATTTAATTACGAACTGGGGGGCAGTCATGAGCCACAGTGCTGGCATTGCTGACGAGGTTCGGACCTTGATTGACATGCAGATCAAGACGCTCTCCGATTCCGGCGTGGCTGCTTTGCCCCGCCTCGATTGGGGACCATACAAGGCCAGAGAAGTCCGCATTGAGGCCTTGCTGCGCAAGTTGGAAATCCTCAGCACCTGCCAAAACAACTAATCGCACATTTTTTTGGTTCGCACACAGCGGGCGCAGACCTGCCCTCGCACCGTCTTCTCTCAGAAAGCCGAGTCCGATCATCGCATCTCTTTTGCTGCTCGTGATCAGCCCGACATCGATCACCTCGTCTTAAATCGACACCCAGGAAAAGTTGCAGGATGTTGCAACTTTGCCCCGAGTATGTCACCACACGATGCGCTGAGAGGCCGCACGGCGCGCGGAGTTTCGCCGCAACGGTTGCAATTTCTTGCATGTTAAAAAAAAGGGCACAGCACTTCTATTTTGGTTGTACTCAAATGCGATTTCGTGTTACTTTCCGTCCCCGCCAAGTTTGGTGCAAACCTTAGCGGTAAAACTCAGGGCCCCACTACAACCAACAATAACTACGACTAACACTAGGAGAGAAAAGTAATGAACCGACCCTCTAGACTGCTAACAGCAGCCGTAGTGGTTGCGTTTGCGGCGTTGTGCACTGTCAGTGCATTCGCCCAGGCTCGTTACGTGATCACAAATGACGACAACTCCCCCAACACGGCGACTTTTTATGCAATCGCCCCCGGGGGCGGGTTGTTCACGGCGAAGACAATTTCCACAGGTGGTCAAGGCTTGGGAGGCGGTTTCTTCGCTACCCCACGTGTCAACGTTGTTCATAGTGCGGACGGTAATTGCGTGTATGTGTCGGACGCGGTCAGCAATGACGTGGCCGGGATCAACATCAATACGCTGAAAAAGACGGGAACTTTCCCTGCGGGTCCTGGCGACAGCGGTGATCTGTACGGAATCGGTTTGGCCATGAACGCATTCCACCTGTACGCTGCGTACACTGCCTCCAACACGATCGCCACCTACGGCATTCTGCCCGGCTGCAAACTGCAATACCTGAGCTCCATCACCGCAGTCGGGTTGAACGGGAATCCAGTCGATGGGATTTCGGTATACAGGAACAAGATTATGGTCGTAGCTTATGGCGACGGCTCGATCGAATCCTTCGATATCTCTTCCGGCGTGCCGGTTTCCAACAATGACTTACAGTTCTCCAGCGGCTACCCCAATGGCAACGATCCCGGCGGCGTGGATATCACCCAGGATGGTCACTACGCTATTTTTGGTGATATTCCGACCCTTGTCGGATTCACAACGGTTGAAGTGTCTGACATTTCGACAGGCAAGCTGAAGCCGACTACGGTTTACGGCGGCGATGGCAGCTTGGGAACCGCGATCAACTCCAATAATGTTCGGCTGAGTCCCGACGAAAAATGGATTTACATCAGTAACAACTCTAGCGGCCAGGTGACGGCAGTTGGGTTCAACGCTTCTACCGGTGCTGTTACCAGCACCAATTGCGTATCGAACACCCTCAGCGGGTACTTCTTTACCTGGTTCTACACATCCGGGTTGGCGACCGCCCAAGCTACTGGCAATGGCAAGACTATCTACGTTGCCGAGTGGGGACAGCCGTCATCCATCGGCGTAGTGAATGTTTCGGTGAACAGTAAAGGTCAATGCACACTGAGCGAGTCCGCCAAATCGTATGTCAACGATGCCAATAGTCAAGGACTGTTGTCGCTCGGTGTATATCCTCCGCGCGCCTTCTAAGGTGAGTCAAAAACGCGACAAAGCACGGCCTTGTGCCGTGCTTTTTTATTGGTTGGTGCGCAAGTATAACGGACACCTCTGCAGGAGCATTAGGGAGAAGAGTGCGGAAATCGGGATCATACAAGCGAGGCTCGGGGAGCCAACCTACGCGGCAGCGCGAGGCATTACATCGCGTGGAAGAAGGCCAAGCTCAATCGGGACGGGGAGCCGACGAGGGGATTAGATTAGAGCTTCGCGGACGCGTAGGAGTTGATTTCGCAGTTTAAGCAAATCTCTTCAAACTTGGGTGCGGTCCATTCCATAGAAAAATCTCCTTCCAAAATCCTTGAAGAGTATAGCAAGAGAGGCAATTCGACGCCATAGCACTTTTGGATGGTAAACGAAAGTCTCCAGCCGCTAAAAACCCCTCCAGGCGCGTATTTCGTAGGTTTGCAAGCCGGTCCGGTGACCTCCAAAAGTTATCCACAGCTATGTACCTGCTTGGCCACTTCTGTTCTCGATATGCCGCGTTTATCTTTCTCGTTCCAAAAAGCTGACCGGAGGAGCCAGAGCAAGATGGCAGGTTGTGCCGCCCTTAGCGATGTCAACTTTCTTTCTTTGCAGTCGGCAGTTTTTTGCGCGCAATGTGAATTGATCAGCCAGAATACGACCCCGTATTGTCTGGCTTGCGGCAGCCAAGCTGTTTTGAGCCTCTCACGCGTGCTGGGCGGGTCTCTAAAAAACCAGCAGACCGCGCATCTCATCGCGGATGCCGAACTGGACCGGCTTGTGCGTGAGTTGTTGCGTACCGTCCCTCGAGCGGCGACGACCGAGCCATTCCAGAGTCGGCGTCCCGCACTCGGCGGATCTTTTGAGCAGCGGGACGCAAGTGCGGTGCCGTCACCGACTCATGCCACGGCGGGAACTACGGTATGTCAAGCGCCGGAAATATGTCCCGAGGAGATGGATCTCGAGCCGGGCATCAGTATCATTGCCGAACGCGCGCAGACGTTAACGGGCGCCACCGGGGCCGCAATCGCTTTACGGAATGGTAGTGACATCGTGTGTCGTGCGCGAACCGGCCGCACCGCGCCCGATCTCGGGGTGCGTTTGCAGAAGAGTTTTGGCCTATCGGCAGAATGCGTTCGCAAAGGAGAAGTTTTGCTCTGCCACGACGCCGAGTCGAATCCGCAGGTTGACATTGCGAGTTGTCGACGCTTGGGCGCCAGATCGATCCTGGTAGCCCCACTGCGGCACTTTCGCCAGACACTAGGCGTATTCGAGGTCCTGTCCGCCGCACCTTACGCCTTCGATCACCACGACATCGCCACCATGCAGCTTCTCTCCAGCATGATGGTCGCAGCCATGTCGCGATTGTCTACGATCCGGCAAAGTTGGAAATAGCCGAGTCGTAGACTAAAGCGCTCCAGCTTTCATCTCTCCCCGTCGCGCTTACTAATTCATTCGCCAATCAGCGGGCGACCTTGCGGTGTTGAACAGCCTGGCTGCGCGCGATGACAAAAAGTTCACGTACTCGTTAGTGACCGACCGCCCGGTTCGAGCGACAATAAAGAGTGAACGAGCCCACTTCCTCGAGCACCATAAGCATTGCTCATGAAACTTACAGCCAAACACGGAATCCCCTGGATCATCGTCTCGGCTGTGATGGTGACCATCCTGGGACTGCTGGGTTGGCTGCAGTATCGCTGGAGCACACAGATCAGCGAAGCCTATGAAGCGCAATTGGGTGCCAGCTTACAGTCGCTCATGATGGATTGGCATACCGAGTTTTTCCGCAACTTCGCGGGAATCTGCATATCGCTCCAAGTCGGACCTGATGCCGGCGCTCACGATGGCTGGCAGGATTATGCACAACGCTATCAGGAATGGCGACAAACCGACAGTGATCCTGGGCTGGTACGCAGCGTCTCCATATGGGAAACCAGCCAGCCGGTTGCGCCTCGATTGGCGCGCCTGGATGCCCATGCGGTCACAACAGAAGCAGATATCAGTCCGGACCTAATGCCTCTGCTGCAGCATTTGCAGGCGAATTCGTCGAGCCTCGCTCAGGCTTTGCGGGCGTGGCTTTCTGCTACTGAAGCAGCGCACGTGAGCGGAACCAAATCGCCATCTGACCAGCCGCAAAGAACGGACCCTCTCACTGGCTGGCAGTTTGACCCTGGTTTGCCGGCGTTGGTGCACCCAATCATTCACCATCCCATATCCGGGGATGAGGTCCGATCCAAACCTGGCGCCGTGGACTGGATCGTCGTGCTGCTGGACTTCGACACCATTCGCGAGCGCCTTCTGCCCCGCTTATCAGAGCGGCACTTTGGCGGCTCGGATAATTCAGAATACGAGGTGGCCGTAGTCTCGGGTGGAGATCATCAGGCGGTGATATATGCATCCGATCCTGCGTTCAAGCTGAACCCAGCAGTGAACCCGGATGCCAGCATGACTATCTTCGGACCGCCGCCGTGGAGTGTCGAAGGGCACCTCTGGCAGACCATCAAGAACGGTATTGCCTCGCGGAACGCGCAGCGATGGCGGAAATTTCCTGCCCCGGTCTGGTTTCCTATCATCCGACAGGACTCCAATGACACGGGATGGAAGCTGCTGATGATCCATCGTAACGGTTCACTTGAGCAAATTGCGTCGGGAATTCAACGGCGGAACCTGGAAACCGGCTTCGGCATACTCCTCCTGTTGGCTTTAGCCATGGCCATGGTGATGGTAGCCACGCAGCGGGCCCAACGATTAGCTAAGCTGCAAATGGACTTCGTGGCTTCGGTTTCTCACGAGTTACGCACGCCGTTGTCGGTAATTTCCTCGGCTTCGGACAACCTCGTCGATGGTATCGTGCGCGGAGAACAGCAGCTACAGCAATACGGGTCGGTCATCCGGGATCAAAGTCGTCAGCTTACTGCATTGGTCGAGCAGATTCTGCTGTTTGCCGCTACGCGAGACGGCCAATATCATTACCAGCTGAGCATCTTGAAGGTTCCGGAGATTCTTGGTCGTGCGCTTGGCAATATCGCCGGCCTGGTGCAGCAGTCGGGCTTCGTGCTGGAAGAGTCTGTTCAGCCCGATCTCCCCATGGTTCGTGGAGACCTTGGCGCAATATCCACGGTTCTGCAAAATCTGATTATCAACGCGATCAAGTATAGTGGCGACAGCCGCTGGGTCGCGGTTCGGGCCGCGGTCGTCGAAACGGGCAATCGCCAGCACGAAGTTCAGATCACGGTGCAAGATCGCGGAATCGGCATTTCCGATGAGGAAGTGCAGCATATTTTTGAGCCCTTCTATCGCTCTCCGTCGGTCGCTGCTGCACAGATCCACGGAACCGGCCTCGGTCTGCCACTCGCCAAGCGAATTGCCGAGGATATGGGAGGACGCTTGAGCATCGTGAGCCGTCCGGGCGCGGGCAGTTCTTTCACGTTGCACTTGCCATGCGTAGAGCAAACGGACACCGATCTGTCCATTTTGAAGAATTCACCAGCTGCGATTGGACACACGAAACGAACATGAACGAAAGAATCCTGCTCGTCGAGGATGAAGAAGGGCTTCGGATGACTCTCAGCGACCGGCTGCAGCGCGAGGGTTACGTGGTGAATTGTGCCCACGACGGCATTGAAGCAGTTGACATGGCCCAACGCCTGCCATTCGACCTTATTATTCTCGATCTCATGCTGCCGCGCAGAAATGGCTTCGACGTGTGTCGCGAAATTCGCCACAGCGGAAAAAACATTCCCATTCTCATGCTCACGGCCAGATCCGAGACTGTGGACAAGATCGTGGGACTTAAGCTGGGTGCCGATGATTACGTCACTAAGCCATTCGAAATGGCGGAAGTCGTCGCCCGCGTAGAAGCCTTGTTACGAAGGTTGCCAAGCAAGACTGCCGATTCCCGCGATGTGCTGCATGCGGGCCCCATTCGCGTCGATTTGCGCGGAACCGAAGTGACCCGCGATGGACGGGTGGTGAACCTCTCCGCCCGTGAATTTCAACTTCTTCGCTATTTCCTGGAGAATCGCGGAACCACGTTATCGCGTGACCAGCTTCTGCAAACGGTGTGGGGATATGGTGGGACTACGTTCACCCGCACCGTCGACGTGCACGTCGCCAGCTTGCGACAGAAGCTGGAGAAAGATCCACAGCAGCCGGAGCTCATCTTGACTGTCAAGGGAATGGGCTACAAGTTTGCCGGCTAGTCCCCCACGATTGGTCGTCCTTCCATACTGTTGACCACGTTCTCCAGAGACTTCACGCGTTCTTCCACTGCTCAACTCGCGCGTAGCGAATCTGAACTAAATGAAGCTGCAGCTTCATATTCATGAACCTCTATTCATGACTTGCGCGCCTTCGTGAACGTTTCATGACATTTCGACAAATCTTGACAAATCACTTTACCTAGACTTTACAGCACTTTTACTTCGTCAGCCTCGCGCGCTGTGTCTAATCAGTCAAGACCACTTCGTAAGAACTGAAAAACTTGAGCGAGGAGCAGCAAGTATGAAGAGACCATTTTTGCTTACCATTGCCCTGGCGGCTGCATTGAGCGCCACCACGACGCTGCACATCCGGGCTGCCAACCGTGTAGCGCCAAGCGGCGCAAGCATTGCGGAACAGGCCACGAACGGCGCGTTTCGCGATGGCTTGTACGTTGGCCGGATGGACGCCAGCACGGGTAGGGACGCACACGTCAGCAGCGGACGCTGGAGTCGCGAGAACGACCGCGCATCCTTTGCCGCTGGATATCGCGCAGGCTACCAGAACAGCGGGGCTGGCCTTGGACTTCAGTAACACAGACGAAGATGGCAGGTAAATCGGCAGTGGAGGTGGTGCGGGGCCGATTTGCCTGTCAAATAGACGTTCCAATTCCTCGTCGCATGCAAAGAAATGTACTAAATGTCAGCATCGTGTCACGAGATCAGAGCATTTGTCACGATCCCGACTCAACCCTGCAGATCTGCCAAGGCTTTCTTCACTTCATCAGCATTCGGATAATCGGGTTTTATCTTCAGCACACGTTGCAGGTGCTCCCGCGCCAAGCCCGGTTGATCTGATTTTTGGTAAGCGAGCCCCAGATGATAATGGTAAGTAGGATTTGCCGGGCTCTTCTTCAGGGCATCCTTGAAGAGATCGATCGCCGATCCATACACGCCTTTCTGGTAGTAGGCCCAGCCCAAAGTATCGGCGGTGCTCGGGTTATCCGGCATGCCACGTCGCGCAGTCTGCGCCATGGATAACGCGAGGTCGATGTTTCCCCCTTCTTCTAGCAACACGTACGCCAGATTGTTGGAAACGATGGGATTTTCCGGTTGAATTTCCAGCGCTTTTTGATAGTACAACTTAGCGTTGGTCCAATCCTTTCGCGATTCGCAAAGTTCTCCGATCAGGACATAAAAACGGACATCCCGCGAGTTGTCCTGAAGCGCCTGCTGGTATGTCGCGATGGCCCGCTCGGGAGCGCCTTCCGCAACCATCAGCTGCCCCAGTTTGAGTTGGGCGTCTGCGTTCTTCTTGTCCAGTTGAATGGCTGTGTTGAATTCAGCTTCGGCAGCTTTGAAGTCTTTTTTGCTGTCGAACAGCACGGTACCCAGCAGGTCGTGGAAAACGCTGTTGTTGGGAACCCTGGCAACTTGCGCATTGCCAGCCGCCAAAGCCTTGTCGACCTGCTTTTGGGAGACATACAAGTTCATCAGTCCGCTTAGCGCTTCACCCGATGCGGGATCCCGGGTCAGCGCGTCCTGATAAAATTTTTCGCTTTCTGCGAATCTCTTTTGTAATTGACGCAAATTGCCCAGCTGAATGTATCCACCAGAATCCTGCGGCGCGAGCGAGATGGCGGTGCGAATGTCGGTCTCGGCAGCGTCGGCGTCTTTTCGGTTCATCTCTGAGATTGCGCGCAGGAGATAACCGTCGGGCGCCGTAGGTTGCGCGTTGACAATCTGGGTTGCTATGTCGGCCAGCTGCACCATATCTCCGCGCCGCATGGCAATATTCGCCAGCGCTCGCTGTGCGTCCACCAGGTCTGGGCGTAAACGTACGGCGTCCCGCCACTCACTTTCAGCACGAACTGGATTGCCCATCTGATCTAAGGCGGCCCCCAGATGGTAATGCGCGGTGGCATTGTCGGGATCGTTTTTGATGACCGTCTGTAGAACATTCGCCGCTTGGTCGGGCTGTCCCTGTCGATTCAGAATTTGCGCTTTGTAAAGGAGAGCTTCGCCATCCGAGGGGCTGGCCTTCAATATCTCCCCGTTCAGCCGAGTTGCGTCGTCCAGTCGATTCTTTACGATTAGCAGCTGAATGTAGTTTTTCTTGACCTGCAAATCTTTTGGATGGTCGTGGTAGACGGACGCATATTCGTCGACCGCCTTGTCGAGATCGCCATTGGCAAAGTAAAAGTCTCCCAGCATGCGGTATCCGCTGGAGTTGTCGGGGAAGTCGCGGCTGGCTTGCCGGAGGAAATCCTCAGCTTGCTGTTTCTTGCCCTCCGAAAGATAAAGGCGGGCCAGGCCCGCCCGAGTCTCGGGAGTTTTGGGATCAACCTCTATTGCACGTCGAAAGGCCTGCTCTGCCTCTTGAAAGCGATTGTGTTGCTGGTAGTAGGCGCCGAGCGCGAGCAGGGCCGTGGGATCGCTGGTATCGAGTTCGGAAGCTTTTTTGAAGTTGTTCTCCGCAGCCTCCGCCTGGTTGGATCGCACCTGCAACATGGCGAGATTCAGGTAGGCTTCCCAGCGGTTCGGGTCAAGCTGAATTGCTTTCTCTAGCTCCTGGACTGCCGCGGTCAAATCGTTCTGTGCGGCGTTCAGGTTCGCCAGCAGCATGTGCACTTCAGGGTTGTTGGGTTGGGCCGAGATTAATTCATCGATCTGCTGCTCCGCCTGCTTCAGGTCACGTCCCGCAATGAGCAGCTTCGCCATATTGATGCGGGCTTCGTAATGCTCGGGGTTGACCTCTACCGCCCGCCCAAATGACTGGTAGGCCCGGCCCCAATCCTGCAGCTTCATGTACGTCAACCCAAGCTGATAGTGAGCCTCCGCGAACCGGGGATCCACTTGGGCTGCATTGCCGAACTGAATCGCGGCTTCGCGATACTTACCTTGCGCAAAGTAGCTCTGGCCACTCTGGAAAAATTTTTGCTTGCGCACGTTAGGGTCACGTGAGCAGCCCGTCAGAAGAGCTGCCATAAGTGCAAGGGAGATGAGAAGACGAAGTACGGATAAAGACCTCATTCGGGAGTTCTCCGGAGGTGCGCCAAGCGCTGCTAATTAGGGGAGATCACTACAAGCTTAAGGTATCCGCGGCCCAATGGCACGCGAAAGTTACAACAGTCACGATGCAGTTTGTGGTTTGCGCCGCATCTGAGTATGCTTTTTTAAGCCTCGGTATGAAAGCAAGATCCCTGCAATTCATTCTGGCCATTGGTCTAGTCGCCTGCGCCATGGCTGCCATGCGATTCAATCAGTTTGATGTCCCCGTGCTCAGATTTCTTCGCCGTGGCCGAGTTGATCCGGTCACATTGCACCTGCAAGGCGAGTTCATGGAAGCCAACCTCGGGTCGGCCCAGGAACGCGACGGCTCTGTGACCGTGCGTATGATCGCCCAGCAATACGTGTTTGTACCGCGCTGCGTGCTGGTGCCGGCCGGTGTCCCTATACAGTTTCGGGTTACCAGCGCGGACGTCGTGCATCTGCTCTCCATATCCGGTTCCCACGACGCCATGAAGGTTGTGCCGGGGCGCGTGAGCGAAGCCCATTTTCAGTTCGAGACGCCAGGAGACTACAAGATGCCGTGCCGCGAGTTCTGCGGGGCAGGGCACTACGCCATGAGGAGTGAGATGCTGGTCGTTCCGCGCGAACACTTCCGGGCTTTAGGCCCAGACGAAAGGGTCAACTGTGCTTCACGATAACCCAAATGCAAATGGCAACCCGAGGAGTTGGCGTCGAGGGAAAATTCTCGCTGGCTTCTCGCTACTTTTTGCACTGGGCATGAGCGTGTACCTGGTCCAAGCGAGTAGCGCTGAAGCTCTGGCGCGCATTCCGTCGAATGTAGCCTGGACCGACGCCACTATCGCTGCGGCGTACGACGGAGATGCTCTCCGCGGTCTCCTCATTGCGAAGAAATGCGACCATTGCCACGGTGGCGAAGGCTTCAGTTCGACTGCAAGCATTCCTAATCTTGCCGCCATGGATCGGCTGGTCATGTGGAAGCAAATGGCTGATTTCCAGACAGGCCATCGTAACTCGCCCATGATGCGCATGATTGCCGTTCCGCTCACATCGAAAGATGTGGCCGACCTTGCCGCTTATTACGCGATGCTGCCGAGTTCATCCGATCCGCAGGATAATCGAAGTTTTCCCGGAGCTCCGGCCTCACCTGCCGATGCTGCTGTAGCCGTGCGCCTGATAAGCCTGGGCGACGGGACGCGCGGTATTCCGCCGTGCCAGGCGTGCCATGGGCCGGTAGCGTACGTGAAGGGCGCTCCTTCCTTGGCGAGCCAGAACGCGGATTACCTCCTGCAGCAATTGGAAGGCTTTGCCAGCGGCGATCGCGCCAATGACATCAATGAGCCCATGCGGAGCATCGCGAGCGCGCTGACGGGCTCGGAACGGCACGCTATTGCGGCCTATTACGGCGGAGGCTCGGGCCGGTTCCAGTGGGCGCCTCCGTGGGCACAAGGACCACGATGAAGGCGGGAGCTAAGTAACGAGGCGGAATCGCAACTCGCTGGCGAGAACTGCTGAGCCTCTTATACGAATTGGGCGAAAGCTACTGCGCGGCGCCTTTCTGTTCGGCTTTCACATGGTCCTCGAGTAAAGACATCAGCGGTTCGCGCAAGTTGGGACCGGAGGCAATCAGGCCGGGCAACCATGGCTTGCGGTTATTGCAGTGAAGCGGAGTATTCGCCAGCGTCCCTACAAACCCTCCTGCACTCATGACGAGGGCCGCGCCCGCGGCCACATCCCACTCATGCTTGGGCGTCAGTGTAAAAGTGATGTCGGCCAATCCCGCGGAAACGCGCGCCAGCTTGTACGCTACCGAGCCCATAGGCAAGATCCGTAGTCCTGAATCCTCAAAAAACTTCCACTCGCCCCGTTTCACTTCGCTGCGGCTGGCGAGAACCGTCGCTCCTTCGAGGTTTTTGCGGGCGCTGGGCCCGGCCGGCTTACCGTTGTAGGTCACGCCGGTGTCGAGCGATCCTACGAAACTTTCTTTTGTCGCAGGATTACAAATGCCGCCGGCGACGGGGCGTCCATCCTCCACCATGGCAATGGAAACGCAGAATTCCGGTATGCCGGCTACGAATTCGCGCGTTCCGTCGAGCGGATCGACAACCCATACGCGGCGCTTTTGGAGGCGTGAGAGGTCGTCCACACTTTCTTCTGAGAGCCAACCTTCGTCTCCGCGCAGGAGGTTTTGGCGCAGCACAGCATCCACCGCCGTGTCGGCTTCGGTCACGGGGTCATGCCCCGCCTTGTACTCGGCTTCGATCTCGCCGGGCGTAAAACGGCTGAGGACGTTACGAGCGGCTTCGAGCGCAGCGTGTATGCGCTCGATCGTTCCTTGTGACGAAGAGTGAATCATCAAGTCCTTTGAGCTTGGAGATCAGGCCAGGAGCATTCTGGCGCCGGTAGCGAGCAGCACCGTGCACAGAATTCTCCTCAACCATAGCACGGGTACTTTTGTGCTCAGGTGAGAACCGATCAGGCCGCCGGGAATAGACCCTATCAAAAGCGAGCCAACCAGCACGGGATCCACGTTGCCAAGCCGGAAATGCAGGAAACTAGTGACGCCCGTCAGCAAAATGGCGTGAACAATGTCGGTGCCAACATTCACTTTCGGGGAGAAGCTGTAAAAAAGCAACAGCAGCATCATGATAATGCTGCCCGAACCCACCGATGTCATGCCGACGAGAAATCCGGCGACCAGGCCGATCAGCGTCATGCCTGCAAACGACTTCATCGTCGGCGGGCGATGAACGACGCTGTCTTCGATTCGGGCCTGGAACAGCAGCAGGGTCGGAATGCAGATCAGAAGCACGCCCACCGCAGACTTGATGAAGTCGTTCACGCCGGTTCCGTACACGCTCCGGAGATAGGTGAGAAACGCGATGCCCAGGATCGAACCCGGCACGCTACCGGACGCGAGCGCCAGCACTACATTGCGCTTCACCGTACCTTTCCTGAAATGAAGGAAACCGGCCGGGATCTTGGTTACGAAGTTGAAGAGCGCATCGGAACCGACGGCCGTAATGGCGGGCACCTTCAGGCCAAAGATCAGCAGAGGGAGCAAGAGAACCCCGCCGCCAAGGCCCGTCAGGCCAATAAGCGTGCCCACCACCAAGCCGATTACGATTTTGACTGCCAACAACGTCATAAGGCCCTCAGACAGTACGCGAGGCGCTAAGCCGCCGCCCCACTCACTCCGATGAAGCCCTGCTGCTCAAGATGGAGAATAACTTCCTGAGCAGCCTCCTCGGGCGATAAATTGGCGGTATTGATCACTACCTCGGCGTCGTTTGGAGCTTCGTAGGGATCAGAGATGCCGGTGAACTCCTTGATGATGCCTGCCCGTGCCTTGGCATACAGGCCCTTCCGGTCGCGTTGCTCGCAGGTTTCCACCGGAGTTGCGACGTGAACCAGCACAAAACCACCGTAAGGCTCAATCATCTCCCGTACTTGTTTACGAACCGAATCGTACGGCGCAATGGGAGCGCAGATGGCGATGCCGCCGTTCTTGGTGATCTCCGACGCCACATAGCCAATCCGTCGGATGTTGATGTCGCGATGTTCCTTGGAAAATCCCAGTTCGGAGGACAAGTGTTTGCGAACGAGATCGCCATCGAGGATCGTCACTGGCCGTCCGCCCACTTCCAGAAACTTCGTCAGGAGCACATTGGCAATTGTTGATTTGCCTGAACCCGAAAGCCCGGTGAAGAAAATCGTCACGCCCTGAAGATGTCGTGGAGGATAACTGCGGCGGAGTTCGTGCACCACCTCGGGATAAGTGAACCATCCGGGAATGTCTCGTCCTTCGTTCAAGCGTTGGCGAAGATCGGTCCCGGATATGTTGAGCACGCGCGACCCGTTTGGCACCTCGTTATCGGGGACGTATTTGTCCTGGTCTTCGAGGTAGACCATCATATTGAAGGGCACCATTGTCACTTCAAGATCGCGCTCATGCTTCTTGAACAATTCCTGCGCTTCATAGGGACCGTAGAAAGGTTTCCCGTCGGTGTCTTTGCCGGGACCGGCATGATCGCGGCCGACGATGAAGTGCGTGCAGCCGTGATTTTTTCGGATGATGCCGTGCCAAATCGCTTCTCGCGGGCCCCCCATGCGCATGGCCAGCGGAAGCAGGGATAGCTTTACTGTCCCTTGCGGATATTTCGAAAGCAATAGTTGATAGCAACGCACTCGCGTGAAGTAATCAACATCGCCCGGCTTGGTCATTCCCACCGAGGGATGGATGAGAAGATTAGCTTCTACCTGCTTGGCGGCACGGAAAGTCAGCTCCTGGTGCGCGCGGTGCATGGGGTTGCGAGTCTGGAATGCCACCACCCGACGCCATCCCAGGCGCGAAAACTCGGCGCGCAGCTCGGCCGGCGTGAGGCGAATGGAGCGGAAGTCGTAATGCGAGGGCAACTGCATGCCTTCCACCGTGCCGCCGACGTACCAGGAATTCGCCTTGTTGATGACGTAATCGGCTCCCGGGTGAGCTGGACTGGTGCTATTGAACACCGCCTTAGCTTCGGCCTTGCGATCAGGCTGCCACACTTCTTGGACGTTGAGAACCGCGAGCATTACGCCTTCGGGATCGCGCAAAGCAATCTTGCTGCTGCCCGGAGTTAATTTCTTGGCAAACTCCTCCGTAACGTCGAGGGTGATGGGCATGGGCCACAGAACGCCGGACGACAGGCGCATGTTGTGACAAACCCCTTCATAGTCGGCGCGATTCATGAATCCAGTAAGAGGAGAAAATCCGCCACTCAGCAGCAGTTCGAGATCACAGAGCTGGCGTGCGGTAAGGTCCCATGAGGGCCACTCGCGGGAATGCGATTTCAATTCGCGGGACCTCTCGGCACTCGCGATCAGGTCGATGAGTTCACCGCCGTGCGGTGCGATCAAGTGACTGGTGGTGGTTGCGACGGTCAAGCTGTGAGCCTCCAGGTTCGGATTAGGTGATGTGGTTAGATTAATTCCTTTGCTTGGCGATTCCCGCCTGTTGTCGAACGCATTTGCTGACCGGGAATTGCAAGTACAGAACTATTATCGTGCAGCGCTAAGGCGGAGGAGGAAACCCCGACACCCCTGACATCTCGTTGCCTGTTCAGCGGAGCAAGTGCCCTGCCTTCGATCGAAACCCCACTAAATCTATGTACTTCAATAGAATAGCAATCCTGCAGGGCGGTTTTCCTTAACCCACCCTTTTCCGACGAATGTGTAAATGATTGCAACTTTTCTGGACAGGATTCGCTTCATACCGCATTCGCTCTCTAACTCGGCTCGCGGCGTGCCGGTTCTGCACCATTAGCTGCACCGACATTTGGCGGCATGTAAGTTCAAGCTGGAATCTCGAATGTCCTGATTTTTGGCTTCGAAATGTTGCCTTCCACAGCTAATGCTGCGGCGTAGCCGTCGGGAGCGCGCAGGTCCTGCACCGACCAGCGGCAGGCTAGTGATGCGTCAGGCCGGGTGGCCAACAGTCCAGCTGGCCTCGTGGGATCGATCTCGACATCGAAACAATCGAGAGGCAGATACAGCCCCGTGCCCCAGGCTTTCAGAAGCGCTTCTTTGCATGTCCAGCCACGATAGAATGCGCTCCCTCGCTTGTCCTCGGGTAAGCATTTAAGTGTTTCACTCTCGCCAGGCGAAAAGAAACGCACGGCCAGCGTAAGGGCCTCGATTTCGGGCTTCATCTTCTCGATATCCACTCCGATTTCTCTGCCCCGAGTAAATGCGAGCAGCGCATGTTCATCGGAATGAGATACGTTAATGCGCAGATCTCCAGCAGGTTGCTCGAGTGCGGGCTTACCGCGAGCCGAGTAGCGAAAGCGGATTCGCTCGGCCGGGCAAGTCGTGTAGCCCGATACCAGGCGGCGGAGGTGTGCGCGAGTCACGATGTAACGGCGCTGGTCGGGTTCGAAATGAAATCGTGCAGCCCGGGCCTGTTCATCGGCAGATAAGATTTCTTGCAGTTCATCCCCGGTTGGCGCGGTTGCATTGAGTGCGACCGTCCAGATGTCAACGGAGTCATGCTGCAAGGAAAGCGGCATTGAAGTAAGCAAATTGTTCTGAGATTCCAGAAAACGTTCCCTCTCGTCTGCCCGGGGTGCCCGACATTGTAACGGTCAGGTAGTCGAATAATCGGACTCTACGAGGTATCCTATATCCAAAGCATCCCATTTTTTGAACTATGCAACTCTCAGTAATCATGCCGGTATACAACGAGCGCGCCACCCTGCGGCAGGTGGTGGCCAACGTGCTCGGGGTGGCGACAGACCTGGAATTGATCTGTGTGGATGACGGTTCACAAGATGGTTCTCGCGAACTCCTGACCGAGTTGCAACGCGAATATCCCCAGGTTCGTCTTTTCCTTCATTCCAAGAACATGGGCAAGGGAGCGGCTTTGCGGCGAGGTATCGAGGAAGCACGCGGCGAATTTGTGATTATTCAGGACGCAGATCTGGAATACGACCCGGCTGAATACCCGCTCATGCTCGAGCCGCTGCTGGAGGGCAAGGCAGATGTGGTGTATGGTTCCCGCTTCCTCGGCGGACGCCCCCATCGCGTGCTGTATTTCTGGCACTCGGTAGGAAATAAAATTCTGACCCTGATCTCAAATGCCCTCACCGACATCAACCTGACCGACATGGAGACTTGCTACAAGGTGTTCCGCCGTGAAGTGATCCAATCCATTCCCATCGAAGAGGATCGATTCGGCTTCGAGCCGGAGATCACGGTCAAAGTTGCGAAACGTCGCCTGCGGATTTACGAGGTTGGCATCAGTTATTGGGGCCGAACCTACGAAGAAGGCAAGAAAATCGGTTGGCGAGACGGTCTGCGCGCGCTTTGGTGTCTTCTCAAATATTCCGTGAAGGTACCCAGGACCTTAAAGCAAAGCGATGCGCTCCCGCACGGGACCCTCGGCGGAGTAGAAAATACGCTTCGTGACGGGAGCCCTTCGCGACACTGAGGAATCGGTTTTTGATGGTCAGAAAATTCAGCAAGACTTTTTATTCAATTGCCAGTCCTGTAAGGGCTTAGAAAGAAAATGCGGTTGCGTCGCGTCGTGTAAAAGTTCCATTCTACCCTGTAGAAAAAAGGAAATTTGTCCTAGGGTGTTTCTCTTAACGTCGAGGAAACGGCTGCGAAACTTTTTCCCAACCGAGGGTTTCATACCCGCAGCCCCGCGTGTATCGCGGTTGAACAATGTTCGGTTGTCACAAAGAGAGAATTCTCTCCGTCACATATCAAAACTTTCTTCTATGGCACCTTGACTGCAAGGAGAAACAATTACATCTCCATTCTTAGTGTTGTAACGTCCGAGTGTTACGGTTGCCCTTCAGTCGAATGTTTGCGCGCCGCCTCGTAGGAAAGACTGTTGGTGAACGGGGAGGAAAAATGATAGATGGCGAAATTCGCTTAGGTCCGAGAGAACAACAAATCGTTACCCTGCTGCTGCAGGGCTACGAAAACGAGGACATCGCCAAAGAGCTGAACATTGCACAACGCACTGTGAAAGCTCACTTCAACCGGCTTTTCCTGCGATTCGGGATCAGCGGCGGCATCAAGCGGGTAAAACTCGCTACATTCTTATTTCGGAGACAGCTATGGTCGGAGAGGGGCGGTACGGAACACGCACTCCCAGCGAACGAGAGTTTCGCGTCATTGAACTCGTCGCGCAAGGACTCAAGAATAGAGAAGTCGCGGATGCCATCGGTACCACGGAACATGTGGTCAAGAACTATCTGCGCGTCATCTACGACAAATTAGGTCTGTGGAATCGCGTGGAACTGGCGCTCTGGTACGAGGCGCGGCGCTTCGAAAAGAACCTGGCAGCCTCGGTTGCTTACGCAGGGGATTAGGGAGCGAATACTGGCGAGAATAGAGATGGTTCGAGCTAGTCGCAAGCTTTGCGGGCGGCGGGCTCGAACTGGTCCATCTGTGCGTCTCGCTGGCTTGTGTATTTTCCCTTGCTGGTCCTTCCGTACAAATCGGCGCCCGGGCAGTAGTACAACGCGGTTTGCAAATCCACCCAGACCTTTAGATCTGGATTGCCGTTGTCGGCCGGCGCTTGCGGCGGATCGGCCAGTCCCAGATCGACTAGAAGTTGTTCGCTCAGCGAAAGCTGCGACGGTTGCGGCGCTTGCTTTTTCTTAGCTGTTACGACTGGCGGACGACCAAGGGCATTACTGCTGGCTGTGGCCGGGCCGCTACGCAGCATCCAGGCAACTGCCGTCGCGACCAGCAGCAGCGCGATGCCGAGATAAAGATCGGCACGCTTAGTGTTCCAGAAATTCGCAACTGCGATTTCGTTCGCGCGAAGCGTGTCCAGCCAGGCCTTTGCTTTCGACGCCGATTGCCAGGTAGAGGAATCGGGAGCCACTGTGGGCGGCGAAGCAGGCTGAGTTGTGTTCTGCGAAACAATATTGGGTACTAATTCCTTCTCGGGCTGCGCCGGTCGAGGTTCAGGGAAGGTGAGATCGGGATACGTTGCCGCGATCGACTTCTCCAGTTCTGCCAATGTTTCCATCGGCAGTTCCCGCGCAATTTCCTCTTTCGCAGACAAATCGGGCAAAGCGGCAGGCACGGATGGCAGAACGTCACCATGTTCCGATTCATTAAGGCGGCCCAAGTCGGCAATCAACGAATCCGCATCCGTCTGATCCACGTGCGCCGAATGGCCTGATTTTTCGCTGCCACATACTCCACAGAATAGCTGCGCCGGTTCAATTTCGTTACTGCAGACCGTGCAAATGCTGGGTGCTGATGCCTGGCTTTGACGCTGAAATTGCGTTGGCACGGCAGGCAAAAGTTCAGGTTCCTGATTCTTCGGCGGGCTTGGAACACTTGTGTCAGTGGCAAGCTTTTCCAGTTGGGGCTTCAGTGCTTCCAATGCCTGCAACATGGTTTCGCGCTCCGCGGCGAGCGCTTGCTTCCATTGCTTCTCCTCAGATCGGGCTTTCGCTTCGGTCACCAATCCCGCGAGAAGCTGGCAACTGCGAATGTCCGGTTCCTGAAAGGCATCGACCTGCTCGAAGTGAAGCTGCAGTGAGCCTACTACGCTGCCCTCGTAATAAATTGGAACCGCTATTAGCGAGCGGATACCCAATTTCCCGCACAATGCCGCATCGAGTAGATAGTCGCTCTCTACGTCGGGCGAGTGTAAAGTTGCGCCGTTGGTCAGGCATTCCGTGGTAAGGCATGCGTCTGCGGGAACAACATGGCCTACCAAGCGCATCGCATTTCCGCTTCCGGCGGAATACACCAACCGAGACTCACTCAGCATTCCGATGAGGGCGCCATCCGCATGGACGATACGCTGGGCCCGCTCACAAATCAGTTCAATGGCTTCCTGAAATTCCAGGTGGGATGTCTGAATCTGGTGCTGGGTGGCTACAATTTCGGCCAAGGCTTGTGAGGTCGCATCCGAGCTGGACGCGTTTCCCCCTTGCGCTTGCCCCACGCCGACCTGAGTCCCCGTGGTAATTTCTACGACATTGCTCTTTTTGGCCGCCGGCGACCCGTGTCCCTCCACCCCAGCCGGAGGTCGTGCATGCACCGAGTCAGCGGCCGCGGAGACGATTGTAGCTGTGGCTTGGGCTTCCGCCTGCTCCGCGGAATGCAAAGAATCGTTATGTTCCTGAAGAACATACGCCGCCTGTAGTAAATGCTGAAAAGTTTCGATGTCCAGGCGCGGCTTCCGATCGGGTTTCGGCACGTCTTTCACTTCACTGATTAACAGGTTTTCGGCTGACATCGGCTCACGTGCGCAATTGTAGTGCAATTCGCAATCCAAAGGCACGGCCCATTCGGGCTACTAACCCTCATGACAAGTTGAGCTTATGGAACCCGCAGGGCGAACTGAGCAGTACGCAAGCAGAACTGCAACTCTTTGCACATGTTAAAGATGGAAGCTTTCCGGTAACCGTGTGGCCGGTTACCTTTGTGAAAACGCCAGCCGCAGCAGCGCCGCCGACTTGAGTCGCCCCAAGCGGTAGCCCTATTCCTTTTCGTTATCCTCAGATTTACTCCCTGACTTTTCGGGACTCGGTTTTTCGTTGGCAGGCGCCGGAGCTTCGATCTTGATTCTGGTGTTGTCTGGTAAACCGTAGACGCCCGCGGTGATCACTTGCTGTCCTGCTTGCAACCCGTCTGTGATCTGTACCAGCTCGCCCTGTCTTACACCGAGTTTTACATTCTGCTGGTGTGCGCGCCCGTCAGGGCCGGCGAGCATCACCGATGTGCCGCCATCGGACGCAGTAAGAACCGCCGTGGAAGCGATCGCAAGTGCATTAGGGACGGTGCGCGCCACCATGGAGACTTGTACGCTGCCGCCAGGCCGCAGAGTCCCCTTCGGATTCACAGCCTGGACCCAAACTTCGACTGTTGTGCTATTGGGGTCGAGTGCAGGACTGACGACGCTCACCGTGCCTTGCATGGCCTCGTCAATCCCGGGAGCAGCGATGGTTGCTCTGTCGCCGACTTTCAGTAATGCGGCTTGCATCTCCGGAATGTGAGCCCGAGCGATTACCTTAGAGGTGTCCATGACGGTGATCAAGGGCGCTCCGGCAGCCGCCATCTCCCCCGGGTATAGCGGCCGATCAGTGACTACGCCGTTGATCGGACTGTGAATCTCGGAATAATTTAGCTGCGCCTCGGCGCCCATGTACTTGCCTTTTGCAGACTGCAGTTGGCCGGCGGCAGACTTCATCGTGTTTTGCCGCCCAACGGCAAGTAACGAGTTCAGGTGCTTCTGAGCTATATCGTATTGGTTTTTTGCTTGCTGGAGATCGACGGCTGATTGGTCCAGTTCCTTTCGAGGCATCGCCCCTTGCGCATAGAGTTCCTGGCGGCTCGTGTACACCTTTTGTTGTGCGTCGAGCATTTTTTGGGCTGCCTCCACGTCGAGTGAGGCCTTCTGCATTTCTTCTGGAAGGCTTGCCGCTGTAGTGGTCTCGTAACTGGCTTGCGCTTGCTCGAGGGCACCGCGGTTGTCTTCAGCAGCGGCCGAGAGATCGCGGTTTTCAAGTACGGCCAACAGTTCGCCGGCATGGACCTTCGAGCCGCGCTTAACATAAAACTTGCGAACCGGAGCGCTGATTTTTGGCGTTATTGCGGCCTGGGCCAAAGGGAACAATACCGCCTCAGACGTGACAGTCTGCTGCAGCGTGGTCTCCTGCACGGGAACGACCTGTACCGACACGACTGGTTCCTGGTTGCCGGATTCGTGAGAGCACGCCCCCAACCCCACAAGAAAGATCAGCACGCAAAGAGCAGCCCAGATCTTCAACCTTCTGCGTCTGCTGCCAATGTCGTAGGGTAAAAGGGATTGCATGAGTTTAGAAACTGCCCGTGAGCGTTTGTAGGGTCGCTATTGCGGTGCTGAAGCGTGCCTGCCCATCGCTGTATGCATTGCGTGCCTGCGTAAACGTGTTCTGCGCGTCGACCACTTCCAGGACAGTGGCTTCGCCAGCCTGGTAGCGCATATTCGTAAGCCGCAGGCTTTCGGCCGCCAGTTCCGCAGACGAGCGGAGCGATTCCAGTTCGGAGCGAGAAGTCTCGGTTTCGGCGTAGAAGGCCCGCAGGTTGGCCAGCAGTTGACGCTGCGCAAAGCTGAGTTCAACCTGCGCCTGCCCGCGCTGCAGCTTGGCTTGTTTCACCTTGCTCCATCCTGCGCCCCAGGTCCAGACTGGGAACTGGAGAGTTGCGCTTGCCGAATACCCAAGATTACGAAACGTGGAATTGGTAATTGGATCAAACGTATTCACCGCAAAGCGATTCGCATCGATGCCATAAAAGTAGTCCAGGGTCAGCGTTGGCAGAAGACCTCCAAAGGCTACGCCAACCTCATGCTGAGCCGCTTGCAAGGACGACAGGGCTGCGCGCAAGTCCGGATTCTTGTTAGCCGCAAGGTTCGCGACTTCGCCGAAGGTAGGCACGGGTTGTGGACTCTGCAAATCATCGACTACCGTGAAATTCTGGTTGAAGTCAGGAAAGAGAAGCACGGCCAGGTCTAGACGCGCTCTCTCCATTGCCAGTTGCGATTCCTGCAGGTCGCGGTGTTGTTGTTGATACTGAATTTGTGCTTTGATGACGTCTGAGTGCGCCACCTCGCCGCCATGTTCCAGCTTCTCGCTGATGTTTAGAAAATGCTGCGCTTCGGCATCAGCCAACTGCGCGGTGGAATACTTATGTTCCGCGGTCACCAGGGTGTAATACGTCCGGGTGACCGCTACGACTAAACCGCGCGCGGCAATCTCGGCTTTCGCTTTGGCCACCGCCTCCGCCGCGCGCGCGCGACGAAAGTCAGAGACGCTGGAGTACGAGAACACCTGGTGGGCATTTCCCTGGCTGATGTACTCATGGACGCCATTGTTCGCAATGAAGCGTCCGCTGGCTGAACCATTCCCCTGTGTGTAGAGAAACTGGCCGTTGTAACCGACGCTCGGCAACAACGCTGCGCGCGCTTGGACGCGATCTTCTCGCGCTAATCCGAATCCCGTCAGCGCAGCCTGGAAGTCCGGGCTATTTTTCTTTGCCATTTGCAGCGCGTCCCTAAGGGTGATCGTCTGCGGCGCAGCGGTGTTTTGGGGATTCGCAGGGTTGCTTCCGGAATTCATGTTCGTGCCTGAACTCTGGCCGTTGCTGTCGAATGTGCCTGCAAGCTGGTTGGGCATCGTTTGAGCACAGGCGAGCCATGCGATCGTAGTTGCCAGGGCTATGAGGGTTCGATACACGATGGGCATGCACACGCGCATATGCCTCCTGATGGTACTCAGAATGCAAAGGGTTGGATTAAGCAAACCTTAAGTCGGCGCAGTGTGGGCCATCTCTTCTGCATTTAGGATGGGCAGTTCGACCGTAATCCGTGTGCCCTTACCGACCGTACTGCTGGCGGTGATGTGGCCTCCGTAAGCTTCGACCAGCGCTTTTGCGATCGCCAACCCCAGCCCGAATCCCCCGGTGGCGCGGGTGCGCGATGGATCCCCGCGATGAAATCGCTCGAAGATGTGCGGCAGTTGATCGGGTGGAACTCCTACCCCGTGATCTTCGAAAAGAATTCGCGCAGGACCGCCGTTTTGTCGACTCACAGCTACATCCACCGATGATCCTTCCGGGCTGTAGCGAATAGCATTCTCGAGCAGATTAACCCAGATGAGTTGCAAATCTTCCGGATCAGCACGCAAGAAGGCGCCAGTGTGATTGACAAAGTGAATTGCGATGTGGTGTTCGGCCGTGAGTGGTCGCAACCGCTCAATCGCTTCCGCGCACGTTTCTGCGATATCGATGGTTGGCAGGTCGCGGCGAAGGGCCCCGTGTGCCCATTGTTCCGCGCGGGCCAGGCGTAGCATCCAGTGCAACAGGTTTTCCAGGCGCTCCATGTCTTCAAGAGCCAGCGCAATGCCCTGGCGGTACTCCTCCGAACTGCGGGGCTTCTGTGTGATTGCCTGCAACGTCGATTTGAGTATGGCCACGGGAGTCTTCAATTCGTGTGCCGCATTACCGAGAAATTCCCGTTGCTGCAGAAAGGAGCGGTGCAGGCGATCGACCATGGTGCTCATGGCGTGGGTAAGCGGTTCCAATTCCGCAATCTCGCGTATTTCCTCGGGAGCTTGGAATTGCCAGTTCTGCGCGGAAACCAAAGCCGCCTGCCCAGCCAGGCGCTGCATCGGCAACAAGCCGCGGCGAATGCCCCATAGAGCAAGTGGCACTGTGATCGCCAGCAGGACTGCGCCTGCCAGCGCGATGTAAAGGCCTGTGATCCTAACCTCGAGATCGACACCCTCGGTTGGTGATGCATAGATCACGTTCAGAAACGCGGGCGGTTGTCCAGGCTCGCTGTCTAACACCGGCATGTGGGAGAGACGTACTACGCGGTAGGCAGTGCCATTGTAATGGATGGTCCAAAAGCCATCTCCGGGGTGGCGTGCGGCCTCGAACCAGTTGGGAGATCGCGCTAGGATTGTGCCTTGATCGGTTGTCACCAGGTAAAGATCTGGATGTTTGGCGTCCAGCGGCGGCGGAAGCATGCTGCCATCGAAAATCAGGTGCGGCGGGTCTTGCTCCGTGTATCGCACTAAGGCCGTCAGGCTGGTCGCACGAGCCTGGATATTGTTCTGTAGCGTCGCCATGAGTTGGCGGTGCGTGAAGTACACACCTGCCAGCAATAATCCGGTTGCCAACATGGATTGCGACAGAACGACGGCGGCAATCAATCGGCGCTGGATAGAGTGCCTAAACAAAATTCAGCCCTTCAGAATGTAGCCTTGCCCGCGGACCGTGTGAATCAATGGCGGTCCCGATGCTTGGTCGAGTTTGCGACGCAGACCCGAGATATACACTTCAATTACATTGCTGAATTTTTCCCAGTTGTAGTCGTACAAATGTTCGAGGAGTTCGGTCTTTGAGACCACGGCTCGTGGGCGGTGCGCCAAGTATTCGAGGACGCGGTACTCCATCGCGGTGAGATTGATCTCACGGCCATTCCTGTTGATCCTGCGGTCCAGGGTATTGATCTCCAGGTCGCCGATTCTTAAGGTCGGCGATCCTTTACCTTTACCGCGTCTGACGAGCGCCTTGCACCGGGCCAGCAACTCTCCCAGATCAAACGGTTTGGTCAAATAATCATCGGCGCCTGCATTGAGCAGGCCCACAATCGATTCCTTTTCGTCGCGCGCAGTGAGGACGAGCACGGGTGTGTCCTGTCCTTCATTCCGGATAGTCGTAAGTAGTTGCAGCCCCGGCACCCGCGGCAGCATGAGGTCGAGCACGATCAGGTCGTACGAATTGCTTTGGGCCATAAAAAGGCCGTCTTCACCTTCGCGGGCGACATCGACAGCGTACCCAGTGCTTTCCCGCAGGCTCTGCGCGATGTTATCTGCCAAACGACGCTCGTCCTCGACCACCAGAACTCTCAAAGGAATCGCCTCGTCAGTCAGTTAGAATTCCAATAGAAGAATAGATCAGCCCGCCGCCGTTCATGTCTAGTTTTGTCTCTAGAGGACGGAAGCTTAATAACGCCTTAATGTCAGGGCGGTGATTCCCGTTTCTGTCTGAATTTCCCAAGCTTCGCTCCCGAAAGCGGCACGAGTAGCACTAATTGGGTCACGAAACCCGGGGCGACACGCACAGCTGGATTCCAACTTACTGATATTACGTTGGGAGTAGACTAGGCGAAACTTTGGCGAACATCTTGCATTGTATGCTGCGCTCCCAAACCAGCCCGAGTTGCACATTGATGAGGTAGCCGATGCTCGATCTGGACACAATCAAGATCACGCCACGCGATGCGCAGGTCTTGCAACTGCTCGTGCAGGGCTGCAGCAACAAGGAGATCGCCAGCCAGCTGAAAATCAGTCCGCGGACGGTCAAGCAACACTTGCGCACATTGTTCTTGCGCGCCGGTATTACCGACGGCCGCAAGCGTGTGAAGCTTGCCACTGCCGTTTTCATCAAGGAGCAGACCAATTTATGCAACCACGTTATCAGCTGACCAACAAGGAGATGCAAGTAGCCACGCTGGTCTGGGAAGGGCTCACGAACCGGGAAATTGCCAAACTCGTTGGCACCACGGAACAGGTCGTCAAGAATTATCTGCGCACTACATTTGACAAGTTGGGAGTCTGGAGCCGGTTGGAGTTGGCAATTTATGTGGCGAGCCATGGTGGTTCGCGCTGGACACAAGAGTTTCGCTCAGATCAGTAACCGTGATTAGGTAAGGCCCAGTAAACACTTACGAGCATCTGCGGCCGTATGGGGGATCGCTTGCTAGCAGCTGATCGTTCCCTATCATCAGTGAAGGAGAAGCGCACTGCGTACAAACCTGCTTGGTTGTGCTGGGGATCTTATTGCTTGTGCAATTGTCGAAAAGCATGTTGCGGTGTGCCAGATTTCTGCCCGGTTTTGCACAGCTCGTAAACAGGTCGGGGCCGAACTAATTCCTAGTTGAGCTGTTGTGAACCGCAACAGGTAGGCTTTCGGATTTTCTGCGACCGGTGCCTGGCCGAATCTGCAGCAAATGTGGTGCATGGGGCTGTGTACAATGTGCATCCTATTGAGAGTCATAGGATTACTCTCCGCTGAATTCGATTGACCTAGTTGTCACTGTTTGGTAAACCATCACGGGCGCACAGGTGGGAAGTCAGAAATCCATTGAACCAGCCAGTGCGCGGCGTCCGACGTTCTATTGCTGCAGTCGGTTCCCCTAATGCTCATTTGCTGAAAAACATCGCCGCCGGGCGGTAGCGATAACAGCTACAGCTGAGCCAATCACTTCATCATGGCTTTCATGCGACACAAAGGCGCGGTTCTAGTAGTCGATGACTCTCCGGAGATCCGCAAATACTTCCAGACCTTGTTGGAATTGAATTCTTACACGGTCAAGACCGCCAATGATGGCATGGAAGCGCTGGAGTTATTGCTGCAAGGCTTCACACCCGAGATAGTGTTGCTTGATATCGATATGCCGGAGTTGGACGGACTGGCAACGCTCGAGCGAATCCGGATGATTCGCCCCGAACAGAAGGTGATTATGTGTTCGGGGCAGGCAGATCCGTGGTATGCACACCGGGCGCTTGCTTTAGGCGCTGAGGCGTATCTGGTGAAGCCTGTACGCCACCTTTATCTCACAGCAGCTCTGGAACGATGCCTCACTCCTGCCCGCAAACTGCAACACACTGCACAGTCGACCGTTATCCCCTTTCGCGTTTCTCGCACCTGCTGAAGCCATCACCTCAAGTTGCAGAGCAGGTAGAACTCTGGAAGTCATTGTATTCATAAGCTACTTCGGGGTTTTATGAGGGCGCAGCGAGCCCTCGAGGAGGTGCCTGTTTGCGGGTTGCGAGGCGGTACGCGAATTGCAATTTTGGAGAGGCAGAATCAGGCTCGGCCGACTGTCAGGACCAGGTCTGTTGAGGGTAGGTATGGCTTACAAAGAGATCTTCTGGATGGCCTGCGACTCCACCGAGCAACTGCGGGCGGAATATGGCCCTTTCCACACCCGCGAGGAAGCAGAACGGGAAGCACGAAAACTCACCTTCGGCTACCTGCTACGCTACGAGCACATCATCGACGAAAATGAAGAAATTCAGGAAGTACGTTGCATTTTCGTCGAATTGCCCGAATCCGTATTGCGGGAAAAGCCGCCTATCAACCTGCATACTCGTTGCGCCACCTGTGGAGAGTCAGCCGTTCATCAGATTTCCTGGCAAGCGGAAGTTTGGGCTGACATTCACGAATTCGAGCACTCCCGGCACCGGGTACGCCTCTTCGAGCACACTCGCGGAGACGGTTTGAAAGAGATCGCCAACTGGCGAGGCTAGTGCGAGGAACCGTGTCTTGCACCTCTGACGTGCCTACACTGCGCGGCATGGATTTGCTAAGCTAATGCCGACTGCAGGATAGCCGTTGTGTACGGCTCCTTACCTGTGGCACTTCAATTTCTCAGGTACCCAGATGCTTCTGATCATTTATGCCCTGCTAAGTCTGATTCCGCTTCTTGGCATCGTGCTTATAGTTATGCAGGGATTGATTTTGACGGTTGACGGTCTTTTCCTTTCACTGATCTGCCTGACGATATCGGGCATTTTCGCAGCCACTGCACTGTTCGAATTGAAGCAAGTCAAGAAGGGCACCGGCAAAGGAGCCGGAACGTCCGGTAGAACCGTGCCCGTTGCGGTGCGGGCGACAGGCTCAAGTAGAGTGGAGCAAGGCAGGGTGGAAAACGTCAGTTTTTTTGAGTCGGCGGTGGGTCAGCCGAATAAATCGATTGTGACCTTATCCGATGGGGAATCGGCTTCGCGCATGCTTGTGCTCGAAGGCGACGTGCGCAACGCTTTGCCGGTCGGCAAGAAAGTGGCTATCGCCTGCAAAGACGAAGGCGGCCGGAATATTCTGCTGGATGTCAGTTACGTTTGACCTTGGAGGCTGCATTACTGAGTTCGCCGGCTGCGGACTGCTCGATAAACCACAATACTGTTCCATGCGTGGGCTGAACCAGTTTTGCGGGGTATTGTTGTTCGGTCCCGCTTCCTTCCAACACCTCGCGTAGAGCCATCGCCTTATCAGCGCCGCTAATCAGAAACATGATCTCGTCCGCGTTATTCAAAACCGGCACGGTCGCCGTGATGCGAAAAGTGTCAAACTTTTCCACCCAGTTTTCTGTAACCAGCCTGTGTTTTTCTTGCAGTGCCGCACTATAAGGAAAGAGGGAAGCTGTGTGGCCATCCGGACCCATGCCGAGCATGATCAGATTAAAGTTGGGAAGTTCATCCGCCTGGAGACGGAAGAATTGCCGCAAGGTTTGTTCGTATTCCCGGGCCGCGGCAGCAGCATCAAGTTTCTCCGCGGGAACACGAAAAATGTTCTTAGCAAGGTGAGGCAGCTTGGAAAGCATGGCTTCGTCAGCCATCCGGTAATTGCTTTCAGGATGATCTGGGGGCACGTGGCGCTCGTCGCCCCAAAAGAAATACATCTTGTCCCAGGGAAGCAAGTCTTTGTACTCGGAAGCGAGCAACGCAAAGAGGCCTTTTGGCGTGGATCCCCCGGACAGCGCAACTGTGAAGCGCCCGTTCTTTCGCACTGCGTCTTTTACCTGCTTCACGAACTCGTCGGCTGCGGATTGAAACAGTTGCTCAAGGGTGGGAAAGACGTGGATTTCTTGCGAGGCACTCACGTTCAAAACTCCTGAATTTTTACCGCGCCTTAACGGCTGCGCAAAGAGCAGCTCCAAGCAAAGCAGCTCGGTCATTTGTGACGACTTTCACGGGAATTGACTCAAGCAGCGGCTGCATGCGCCCCTTGCTTACAAAGGCTTGCATGAAGAGCGGTCCGGAAAGCTTGGGGAGGATTTTGGGAGCGATACCGCCACCGAGGAAAACGCCGCCCGTCGCGAGAATTTTCAAGGCGAGGTTACCCGCCTCCGCGCCATAGATTGAGACCCAGAGGTCTAATGCCTGCTCGGCGACAGCAAACTTGCCGTTGAGCGCCGCGTGCGAGATTGCAGCTGCCGCGTCGCCATGAGCCATTTCCTGCGTGAGCCACTCCGGCTCGTCTTCATGGCGCGTGTCGCGCAGAAAACGATAGACATTGACCAGCCCAGGACCCGAAATAATGCGTTCGTAGCTGACATGGCCAAAGTGTTTGTTCAGATAACGGAACAGATCAATTTCCACTTCGTTGCGGGGAGCGAAATCACTGTGGCCGCCTTCGCAAGCAAACACGTGATGCTTTGTGCCGTCCCAGTACATGCCAGCCTGGCCCAACCCCGTTCCCGCGGCAATCACGGCCTTGTTACCGACCGGTATACCTTTCACCTGATTCAAGCTCACCATGTCACTCTCGGAGAGAGCGCTAATCCCCCAGGCATTGGCTTCGAGGTCGTTGATGAGAAAAGTAGAGCGAATCTTTAGTTCAGCGGATAATCTGTCAGCTTCAATGATCCACGGCAGGTTGGATGTCTCCACTCTACCGTTGCGGACCGGCCCGGCCACGCCGAAGCAGGCGGCATCCGGCTGAATGCCCTGCAGTTCGACAAACTTGACGACAATTTCGTCCAAGCCGCGATGCTCGCGGCTGGGGAACACGGATTCCGAAAGCATCTTCGGACTCCCGTTCTGCATTTGAAAATAAGCGAGCCGCGCATTGGTGCCGCCTATATCGCCGGCAAGAATCATTTCTCGAAATTCCTCCAGCGTCGGCCATCGCGCTCGAGCAGTTCGTCCGCCTCCTTGGGACCCCATGTTCCGGAAGCGTAGTTAGGGAAATTACGCGGGGGGAGCGCCTTCCAGACATCCAGCAGCGGACTGACTACGGTCCAACCGGCTTCCACCATATCGGCACGCTGGAAGAGCGTGGGATCGCCAATCATGCAATCATGCAGCAAACGCTCGTATCCCGTGCTGGGTTGCTGGCCAAAATAGTCTGCATACTCGAAATTCATGTCGACGCCGCCCAAACGCATGATGGGACCGGGCACTTTCGCGGCGAACCTCAACGATATGCCCTCTTCCGGCTGGATGTGCAGGACTAACTGGTTCGGCATCAAGTTTTCGACTGGTGTGTCCCGGAACAGAACGAACGGCGCTCTGCGGAATTGGATGACAATATGGGTGTTCCGGGCAGGCAGCCGTTTACCCGTTCGCAGATAGAACGGGACATCGGCCCAGCGCCAGTTATCGATCTGCAACTTCATCGCGACGAACGTTTCGGTTCGAGAGTCGGGCGGCACACCATCTTCGGAGCGGTACGCCGGCACGCGCTGCCCTTCCATGGCGCCTTCGCCGTATTGTCCGCGTACGGTCTTGCGCAAAACCTCTTCGGCACTCAGAGGCTGAATGGCGTGCAGGATTTTGGCTTGCTCATCGCGAACCGCGTTTGCCTCAAATGAAATCGGAGGTTCCATGGCCGTCAGACTGATCAGTTGCATGATGTGGTTCGGCACCATGTCACGCAATGCACCAGCTTGATCGTAATACCCGCCACGCTTTTCCACGCCTACTGTTTCGGCAACGGAGATCTGCACGTGATCGATATACCGTCGATTCCATATGGGTTCAAAGATCCCGTTGGCAAAACGAAAGGCCAAAATGTTCTGGACGGTCTCTTTTCCCAGGTAGTGATCGATGCGGTAGATCTGATGTTCCGCCGCAACCTTGAGCAATTGGTGATTGAGCGCCTTCGCGGTTTCTAGATCCCGGCCAAATGGCTTCTCGATGATGACGCGGCGCCAGTGCTGATTGTCCTCCGCGATCAGGCCTACTTCCGCCAGACTTTCCACGATACCGCCAAAGTAGTCGGGAGCCGTTGCGAGGTAGAAAAAGTAGTTGCCGTGCGTCCCGTGGTCTTTATCAACCTTCTGCAACGTGTCCTTCAGTTGCTGATAAGCATTCTTATCATTGAAATCAGCGGACACGTAATACATGCGCCGTACGAACCATTCCCATAATTCGGGATCGACCGTTTCACTGGCGAACTGTTTCATGTCGTCGGACATCTTCTGCCGGAATTCGTCCGTGGACATTTGGCTGCGGGCCAGGCCGACGACCGCGAACTCCTGCGAAAGTAGCTGCAAGCGAGCCAGATTGTAGAGCGCGGGAATCAACTTGCGGCGGGTGAGGTCCCCTGCCGCGCCGAAGATCACCATCACGCAGGGATCGCCGGGGCGTCCAATACGCGGCGAGGATGCGGTCGGCATTACAGCGGTATCGAGCATCGCGTTCTCCCTGAAGCGAATGGCTGAACGACGGATGGTCAGGCGGTCTTAGCCACGATTGCAGGCTCCACGTGACCACCGAATTTCTGGCGCATGGCAGAGAGCATCTTCTCCGCGAAGGTATGTTCTTGCCGGGAGCGAAAGCGGGCGTACAAAGCCGCAGAGAGCACTTCAACCGGGACTGCCTCATCGATGGCCGCCTGGATCGTCCAACGACCCTCGCCGGAATCTTGCACGAAGCCGGTGTACTCAGAAAGCGTGGGATTTTCAGCTAAAGCCATCGCGGTGAGGTCCAGAAGCCACGAACTGATTACACTACCACGGCGCCAGACTTCAGCGATGTCGGGCAGGTTAAGGTCGTAACGGAGTTCCGCAGGAATCTCCTTGCTGGTGGCGTTTCTGAAGATGTCAAAGCCTTCCGCGTAAGCCTGCATGATGCCGTACTCAATGCCATTGTGCACCATCTTCACGAAGTGCCCAGACCCGGAGGGACCGCAGTGAATGTAGCCCTCTTCAGCTGTACCGCCCAGCTTCTCCCGACCCGGCGTACGAGGTATGTCGCCCCGGCCCGGTGCGAGCGACTTAAAAATCGGGTCCAGGTATTGCACCGCTTCTTTGGGTCCCCCGATCATCATGCAGTAACCGCGCTCCAAACCCCAGACGCCGCCACTCGTACCGACATCAACGTAGTGCACGCCTTTGGCTTTGCAATATTGTGCGCGGCGGACGTCATCTTTGAAGTAGGAATTGCCGCCGTCGATGATGGTGTCGCCCGCTTCGAGCTTCTGCAACAGATTTTCAACGGTCTGCTCCGTGGCATTGCCGGCAGGCACCATGATCCAGACGGCTCGCGGCGCCTTCAGCTTGGCGACGAGATCGGCGATGGAACTTGAGCCGGTTGCTCCTTCTCCGACAAGGGCTTTCACTGCCTCGGCACTCAAGTCCGAGACTACAAGTTGGTGATTAGCGCGCATCAGGCGGCGCGTCATATTTGCGCCCATCCTGCCTAAACCGACCATTCCCAATTGCATCGTGCGCTCCTTGCTCTCTGTAGCTCCTGGTTTCTACGATTCACAACGTAATAGCGAAACGTGACCTGGATAGATTTCTACCCTAAAGCCTGAGGAACAACGGATCTTGCGCAACCCTATACGGCGGCACTACAAGGGTATGCCGTGATCGCTATCGCGATGTGCTTCTTCAGCTGGCCAACGCCTGTTTTACTGCAGCCTGAAGAGTGGCGAGTCCTGATTGCAGATCAGATCCCAAGTGAACGCGCAGGGCTCGACGGTTTCGTTGCGCCAGAACCTCGAAATCACCGCGCGCTTGTGCAGCTTTGACAATCCCGAATGTGTACTTCTGGCCGGGAATCGGGAGGTCATTAGCATCGTCGGTGGTGATTTGTAAAAACACGCCGCTGTTAGGTCCGCCTTTGTAGGCCTGGCCGGTTGAATGCAGGAACCGTGGACCGAATCCCAGGCATGTCGCGACCGGCTTTCCATCCCTCACAGCGTGACGGATACCCTGCAGCGCGCGCTCGTCCTCTTCATTCATCTCTACGTATGCGAGCAGCGCAAAGTAATCGTGTGCATGCAAGCGATCGAGATGCGCTCTCAGATAACCGACTAGTGATTTGTTACTGGCGCTCGACTTGGACAGTTCCGCGGCATTTTGGTCATCGGTAAAAAGCTTGAGTCCCTTTTCCTCGAAGATGGGCGTTTCCGGTGGCAAAGAGCCGGTCTTCTCGTATTCGCCGGTCAGTTTGCGAGTTGCCACTTTACTCGCTTCGACATCGGGTTGGTTGAACGCATTAATCCCAATGATTGAACCCGCGACTGCGGTCGCGATCTCCCAACGGAAAAACTCCTGCCCGAGGTCGTAGGTATCGGCCAACGAAATTCGAATCACTACCTGGCCAGCGTCTTCCAGAGCTGACACTTTGGCATCCTGGTCTGCATCTGGGGCGCTTTCGAGCCGGACATAAGCGAAGACGCGATCGTTGCCGTAAACCTCGGTAGAGCCGAGCGCCTCGCGATCTACAGGAATCAGGCCCTTCCCATCCTTTCCTGTGGATTCCGCAAGCAGCTGCTCGAGCCACGCGCCGAGATCGTAAATGGCAGGCGAGGCAATGATCGTGATTTTGTCGCGACCGTTCTTGGCCGCTGTGCCGAGAATAATTCCAAGAATGACGCCAGGATTCTGGTCAACCGGCACACAGGAAGCGCAAGCCTGGACCATTTCATCGGTACGGTCAAGGAATTTACGCGCATCCAGGCCCATAACGGCTCCGGGAACCATGCCGAAGTTGGAAAGCGCGGAGTAGCGGCCTCCAATGCTAGGCAGCCCGTGAAAGATGTGGCGGAACTTATCTTGCTCGGCGACCTGCTGCATCTTCGAACCAGGATCAGTGATGGCGATGAAGTGACTGCCCGCTTTGTCGGGTCCCACGGCTTGCTTCACACGCTCGAAAAAATACTGCTTGAAAATGTTCGGCTCGAGCGTGCTACCCGACTTGCTGGAGACAATGAAGAGGGTATTGGCGACGTCGATTTTCTCCTCGAAACTTTTGACTTGTGCAGGATCGGTGGAGTCGAGCACCAGTAATTCAGGGAAGCCCTGGATGTGGCCGAAAGTTTTGGTGAGCACCTCGGGCGCCAGACTGGATCCGCCCATTCCCAGCAATAGCACGTGCTTGAAACCCTGCGCTTTGATGTCATCGGCTACTTTGCGGAGATTCTGGCTGTTCATGATCTGGTCGTCGGTAATATTGAGCCATCCGAGCCAGTTGGATTCGTCGGTTGCCGTCCACAAAGAAGAGTCGCGCTGCCACAGGCGGCGCACCTTGCCACCGGCACGCCAATCGTCGACAGCGGTCTTGACTGCGGTCACGAGGGGCTGGGGCAGAGTGTAGGACTGGCGATTAACATGAGCCCTTATCTCGCACTTGCTGGTTTTTTCTACGCCTTCTAACAGCTTGTCGAAAGCCTCAGAAAAAAGGCGTACCCCGTCGTCGGTGAGCTTATCGGTGACAGCCTTCATAGAAATGCTCAGCTTGGGCAGAGTCTCCATAATCCGCCTGGCATCTTCCACGTCTTCCACGAGGCTGTTGCGAAGCTGGCCGTGGTCGCGAAAACCATCAATGGTCGCGGGCGGCATGGTATTGACGGTATCGCGGCCTATCAGCTCTTCGACATAGATGACATCGCGATACTTGGGATTTTTGGTGCTGGTGCTGGCCCAGAGCACGCGCTGAGCGCGAGCGCCTTTGGCTTTCAACCTGTCCCATCGCGGACCGCTAAAAATGCGTTCGTAGGCCTGATAGGTTAGCTTGCCATTCGCGATCGCAACTTTTCCGACGACACTATTGAGCAGTTCCTTTTTTGTGGCATCTGTCTCCGACTTCAGCTTGTCGGCGACCATAGAATCGACGAGGGTATCGATTCGGCTGATGAAGAAACTTGCGACACTCGCTACTTTGCTGACATCACCACCGTTGGCGTCCAACCGCTCCAAGCCCGCGATATAAGCTTCCGCGACCTTTTCGTAGACCTCTTGCGCAAACAGCAGGGTGACATTGATATTGAGTCCTTCGCTGATCAACTGTTGAAAGGCAGGAACTCCTTCGGTTGTTCCCGGCACCTTGATCATGACGTTTTCGCGTGCAACGGATTTCCATAAGCGACGGGCCTCTTCGATCGTGCCCTGTGTGTCGTGGGCGAGATAGGGAGAGACCTCAAGGCTGACATATCCGTCGTACCGTTGGGTGTCCTGATAAATGGGCCGCAGAATGTCGGCAGCATCCTGGATATCGCGAATCGCCAGTTGCTCAAAGCGGGCCTTCGCATCCAGATCGCTTTTTGATTGCAAGGACGTGAGAATGTCGGTGTAGTCGGTGCTGCCGGTGATGGCTTTCTCGAAAATCGATGGATTCGAAGTAATGCCGGTGATGCCGTCTTCCTCGATCATGCGCTTCAGATCACCTGTAGTGATCAGGTTGCGACGAATGTAGTCCAGCCAGACGGACTGGCCAAATTTGTGGAGATCCTTTAATGGATTAGTGGCCTTGGCGGTATCGATGACTCCAACTGGCTGCATGAGACTCTCCTTACTGATGTCTGTCGCGCTTTGACGAGATACCGGTCCACCTCGGACGGCAGGCCGGGCATTGTGTTCCGTTGTACACGCCTTTACCGAATGGCCGGCGTCAATTACTTCGAGCCGCGCACCAGGTCGCGAGCAGCGGCAATAACTGCGTCCGGGGTAAATCCGAATTTCTTTTGCAATTCCTTCAATGGAGCCGACGCACCGAACGTGTGCATTCCAATAATTCTGCCCTCGGAACCGACATATTGTGACCACCCGAAAGTCGAGGCCTGCTCCACCGCCACGCGGGCTTTCACTTGCGGCGGCAACACCATTTCACGATAGCCCTGGTCCTGATGCTCAAAAATGTGCCAGGAAGGCAAGCTGACAACGCGGGCCTTAACGCCTTCAGCTTTCAGTTTTTCGTATGCGTCGACACACAGAAAAACTTCACTGCCGGTCGCCATCAGAATAACCTCCGGTTTGCCATCCTCGGAATCGGCCAGAATATAAGCGCCTTTGGCAACACCCGATGCCGGCGCATACTTCGAGCGATCGAATGTGGGCACAGCTTGTCGGGTTAAGACCAGCGCGGCGGGCTCGTGCCGCGACTGCATGATGACCTTCCAGGCTTCTACCACTTCATTGGCATCGGCTGGACGCAAAAGGTTCAGTCCCGGGATTGCGCGGAGTGAAGCGAGTTGCTCGATCGGCTGATGCGTAGGACCGTCCTCGCCGAGGCCGATGGAGTCATGGGTGTACACAAAAATTACCGGCACTTCCATGATCGCGGCCAGACGGATTGGCGGCTTCATGTAATCACTGAAAATAAGAAAGGTGGAAGCATAAGGCCGTATCTTGGCCAGCGACATGCCGTTCACGAATGCGCCCATCGCGTGCTCGCGAATGCCAAAGTGAAAATTGCGGCCGTCGTAGTGGTCAGCCTCGAAATCGCCTGCTCCCTGAAATGTGAGGCGAGTTTTCGTCGACGGAAACAAATCCGCCGCCCCGCCGACAAGCCATGGCACATTCTGCGCCAGCACGTTCAGTACCTTGCCGGACGATTCGCGGGTAGCGAGGCCCTTGGCATCGGCCGGAAAGGTGGGAAGGTTTTTGTCCCAGCCGTCCGGGAGCTCGCGACGCTGCATGCGCTCCCACTGGTCGGCCATGTCGGGATACTTCCGCTTGTACTGCTCGAATTTGGAATACCATTTGTCGCGAAGCTCATGGCCCCGTCGACCGATGCCTTGGCGAAAATGTTCTTCTACCCCGTCAGGAACGAGAAATTTAGCATCCTCGGGCCAGCCGTACGCCTTCTTGGCAAGGCGAATTTCGTCCTCCCCTAAGGGCTCGCCATGCGCCGCTGCGGTGTCCTGTTTGTTGGGCGCCCCGAATGCGATATGGCTATCTACAACTATGAGTGTGGGGCGATCGTTGGCAGATTGGAACAGTTCCAGGGCCCTGGCTACGCTCTCTACGTCATTCGCGTCATTGACGTGGGTTGTGTTCCAGCCATATGCGCTGAATCGTGCAGCTACGTCTTCGCTAAATGCTAAATCCGTGTGTCCTTCAATGGTGATCCGGTTGTTGTCATAGATCCAGCACAGGTTGCCAAGTTTCAGGTGGCCAGCAAGGGAGGCAGCCTCGCTTGAGATTCCTTCCATCATGTCGCCATCGCCGCAAATGGCATACACATTGTAGTTAAACATCTCGAACTCAGGCCGGTTGAAGTGTGCGGCCAGCCATTTGCCGGCTGCGGCCATTCCCACACTGTTGCCCACCCCTTGTCCCAATGGCCCGGTTGTAGTTTCCACACCCGAGGTCAGGCGGTATTCAGGATGGCCCGGCGTTTTGCTGTTTATTTGACGAAAACTCTTGATGTCGTCGAGAGAGACGGCGGGCTCATTTAACCGTTCATACTTGGCATTGACTGCCCGCACACCCGCCAGATAGAGCAGGGAATACAGCAGCATAGAAGCATGCCCGTTCGACAGGATGAAGCGGTCGCGGTCAGGCCAGATTGGGTCCTGGGGATCAAAGCGCAGGAAGTTTTGCCAAAGCGTATACGCGACCGGGGCTAACGCCATGGGCGCGCCGGGGTGCCCGGAGTTGGCCTTCTGCACCGCATCCATCGACAGAGTACGAATGGTGTTGATGGCCAAGGTGTCGATCTTCTGGTTGGCGACGAGAGGTTGTTCGCTAACGGCCACAGCATCCTCCTGGGAGTTTGGCCCGGTATTCATGGAGCGCCACGCCTGCAACCGGCTATGGCAGACCTGTCATGTTAGATGAGCGCACAAGCTGAGAGCTTCACACTATCACCCACTGCAAAAAGTTTACAACTTCTGAGAGTTGCGCGTTGCCGCAGCTAGCGTGAATACGAACTAGTCATCGTGATGACGAATAGAGAAGAAGACATCGAGAGGAAGCTGGAACAGCGAGCTCGTCGGATGGTGAGTGCGAGCGGCTTCACGAGGCCCAAAGAGGAAACGGGGGTATTCAAGTTTGAGAACGCCGAGTGATCAATTCGTCTAGCGCTTGAGTTGCGCCAAATACCCGTTTTCCACGCGATAGCTCTTGGTGGTTCCTTCCACAAAGCGCAGAAACTCTTTAAGATTTTCGCGTTCTGGAGAGGGGAGATCTGAAAATTTCACTCGCACGCCAAAGGTGGGATTGCTTTGAGTGACGGTCCCGGTAAGCACCATGCCTTTCACCCACAGCTTTCCATTCGCTACCCAGAGTCCAATCTGGACGTCGGCGCCCGGCTTTACCGGGCTGACCGTCTCGACGAAACAGCCGCCACCACTGGCGTTCGAGAGATTTCCCCAGACCGGGGACTCAGCGCCGTCGATTTTAAGTTCAACCGCCACGAAACATTTAATCCGCGGAAAACGCCTGCGATCCTGCCCCCATGAGGGAGTGAAAATATCCGGTTCAAACGGCGGCGACGTCATCGAATGCACGGGAACATTCTCAGTATCCCGAAAGCTCGCTGAAGCAGTCGCAGTGGTTTGCGGGGTCTTGCTCTTGATTTCGCGCATGGCATCGAGCAAGGCCTGTTCGCGGCGCTCTGCCGGCGCCTCACGATAGACCTGGAGTAACTTGCCAAGATTTTTCACGAGATCTGGATCGGTAAGAAGTTTTGTCCAGTCCGTGCTGGTGGTTTCTGATTTCTGTTGGCTCATAACTCCCGTAGCACAGCGTGATTGGCGACTTTTTTGCTACTGTAAGCTTGAACGAGTTCCCCGGGACTGACAAGATGACCTGCGTTACCACCGTAAGTAACCAAATCTCTGTTACCAGTCGCGAACGCTGCGTCCGATGTCACTTCTCGATCCCTGGCGGTGTCTTTGTAGAAATCGGGGACCGGATTTGTAGTTGAGGAGCGCGGCAGATATCCGTCGTCCTCCCAACTTTGAACCCGGATCCTGCATCCAAGTGCCTTGATTTAAATCGTTTGCATCTTCCTGCACGAGGGACGAATCAACATACCGTTGTTGAGTCGGGCGGGTGAGATGGAGGCGGCCCGAAAGTTCACGGAATGATGAAGATAGCAAGATATTTTCTCCGCGGGCGTCTGTTTTCTTTTGCATTCTCGACATGTCTTGGATTGATCTCCGTGACCGCCGTACAGGGGCAACAATCCGGCGCAACTGGCTCGCAAACAGGCAGCGAATCAGGCAATTCCACGAGCGGGGCGCGCGGACGATCGAGTACACAATCTGGTGTGATGTTTACATCCACCCCTGCATTGAGCACGTTTTCGGGAAGCGTGCCCTCTGGAAAAGCGACCAGCGACGTGATTCCGCTGACCTTTGCCGATGCCATCGATCGGGGACTACGGCAGAACCTGGGCGTGTTGCTCGCCAGCGAGAATACCCTCGCTGCTCGCGGTCAAAAGTGGAAGGAATTGAGTAATCTCCTGCCGAATGTCAGCGCTGGTGCGAATGAGACGGCTATGCAGGAATCGCTTGCTGCGTTGGGATTCACGCTGCCGGGCTTACCCAGAGTGATCGGACCGTTCCATTACCTCGATCTGCGAGCATCATTGACGCAGTCTCTGTTCAACTACTCGGATATCGAACGGGAACGTGCTGCAAAGCAGAACGAACAGGCAGCGCAACACAGCTTCAAGGACGCCAGGGAATTGGTTGTGCTCGCTGTCGGCAATGCTTATCTCCAGGCGATTGCGGGTGCGGCGAGGGTGGACACCGCCGAAGCCCAAGTCACGACTGCCCAGGCGTTGTTTACGAAGGCACAAGACCAGCTAAAAGCTGGTGTGACTCCGGCCATTGACGCACTTCGCGCCCAGGTGGAATTTCAGGCGCGTCAGCAGCAGCTCATCGCCGCGCGCAACGATTTCGCGAAACAAGAGCTCACGCTTGGGCGCGTGATCGGCTTGCCCTTGGGACAACGTTTCACGCTGGCTGACAAGGTCCCCTACGCCCCTCTAACCGTCCCTCCACTTGAGGAATCTCTACGGCGGGCCTTCGCCTCTCGCGAGGACTACCAGGCGGCTCTGGCGCAGGTCCGTGCGGCCCGGCTTTCACGCAAGGCCGCGACTGCCGAGCACTACCCGACGCTCGACTTCGAAGGCGACTACGGCGATATCGGCACAACTCCCTGGACTTCAAACGGAACTTTTCACGTAGCCGGCACGTTGAACATCCCCATTTTTGCGGGGGGCCGAACCCATGGAGAGGTGCTGCAGGCCGAAGCTACACTGCGCCAGGCGGAATCGCAATTGGAGAACCTGCAGGGGCAGATCGATAGCGATGTACGCACCGCGCTACTCGATCTGCAGTCCGCCGCCGATCAGGTGGAGGTCGCTCGAAGCACGGTGCAGTTAGCGCAACAGACCTTAGTGCAGGCGCAGGATAGGTTTGCTGCCGGAGTGACCGACAACCTTGAAGTGGTGCAGGCGCAGGAGTCAGTGGCCAGCGCCAACGAGAATTACATTTCCAGCCTTTACGCCCACAACATTGCCAAGGTCGAATATGCTCGTGCAATCGGTTACGCGGAGCAAGGCGTGAAGCAATATTTGAAAGGTAAGTGAGCATGGAGCCGACCACGAACACGCTGCCCGAAGAGAGGACGGAAACTCAGCAGCATGAGCAATCACCTCCGCCGGAAGGCCGCTTTCGATCTCGTCGTTCCGCCCTGCGCAATCCACGGGTAAAGCTTGGGCTTCTGATCGTAGGAGTTGTGATCGTCGTCGCCGGCATCCTGCTATGGCGTTACTTCAGCAGTTATGAGAGTACGGACGACGCTCAAATTGACGGCCACATCAATCCGATCAGCGCGCGAATTTCCGGCCACGTGCAGAAGCTGAATGTAAATGACAACCAGTACGTCGAAGCCGGAACCGTGCTGGTCGAAATCGATCCTACGGACTACCAGGTGGCGCTTAACAAGGCACAGGCGACCTATGACGACGCTGTAGCTACGGCGAACGCGGCGCAAGTAAATGTGCCCATTACCTCCGTCAGCACTACGAGTCAGCTGACCACGGCTCAGGCAAACGTAGAAAATGCGCGGGCGGGAATTGCGGCGGCAAAGCAGCAGTACGCAGCCGCCAAGGCCCAACAAGTACAGGCTGAGGCCAACAATGCGAAAGCCCAAAGTGATCTCGAGCGCTATAAGCAGTTGATTCAAAAACAGGAGATTTCCGCCCAGCAGTACGATCAAGCCGTGGCAGCGGCACGAGCCGGTGCGGCAACCGTTACAGCGGCGCAAGCGGCAGCCGAGGCTGCACAGCAGCAAATCACTCAATATCAGGCCAGGCTGGCCCAAGCCGAAGCGGAAGTACGCAGTGCAAAAACTTTTCCTCAGCAAATGTCCGCCACAAGATCCAGGGCCCAAGCGGCTGCAGCCATCGCTGATCAAAGAAAAGCCGATTTGGAGCAGGCCAAACTTGATCTGCAATATACGAAGGTGGTTGCCCCGGTTGCCGGGGTGGTGAGCAATCGGACCGTGGAAGTCGGACAAAATGTTCAGCCCGGCCAGGCGTTGATGATGCTTATCCCTTTAAACGATTTGTGGGTCACAGCCAATTTCAAGGAAACGCAACTTGCGGATATGCATGTGGGCCAGAAGGCGACGATTTCAGTCGACGCCACTGGCAAAGACTACAAGGGCCATGTGGACAGCCTGGCGGGGGCGAGTGGCGCGCGATTCAGTCTTCTGCCGCCCGAGAACGCCACGGGAAACTATGTGAAGGTGGTACAGCGCATTCCGGTGAAGATCGTTTTTGAGCCAGGCCAGGATGCGGAGCACCGACTCCGGCCCGGTATGTCGGTTGAACCTAAAGTCTGGATTCGATAGCGGAACGAGTTGACGGGTGTTTCTGGCATTTGCATTGTGCCCGTAGCGGGCATCACACGATGGTAGCGCCGTAGGGCAGTCGGTTTGTTTGGCAAAGCTTTATGTTTCGTGTCATCACCATCGAGCGCGAGTTCGGCAGCGGAGCCGGAGCTATCGCCGAGAAACTTGCCAGCCGCCTTGGCTGGAAGCTGTGGGACCATGCGTTGACCGAGGAGATCGCCAAAATCGCAAATGTAGACTGCGCCACGGTCGAGCAGTTCGATGAAAGAGTGGACAGCACCCTGCGGCGGGTGACGCGCGCATTCTGGCGCGGCAGCTTCGAACGGCGCATCCCGCTAGATGATTCCCAGATCTTCGATACGGATTGCATGGTCTCCATGGTGAAACGCATCATGCAGCGGATCGTGAATGAGGGCAATGCGATCGTAGTCGGGCGCGGTTCCCCGTATTTCTTGCGCGAGCGCCAGGATACATTCCGAGTTTTCACCTATGCACCTCGCGACGAGAAAATTCGCCGCCTTGTCCAGTTCGGTCGAAGCCAGGAGGAGGCCGAAGATCTGGTGGACACAGTGGACCGGGAGCGGATCGCCTACGTTAAACATTATTTCAATGCCGATTGGCCGACTCGCTCGCTCTATCACCTGATGATTAATACCGCGATGGGCGATGAGAATGTGATTTCCACGATCCTTCACAACATGCGTACTCTCGAGCACGCCAACCTGTCCCCAACCGCCTTGCGTGGAGTTAAATAAAGCGCGATTTCACCTTGCCTGTTTGAGTGGGAATCCCCGCCGGCATATTAGAGATCACTCCTCGCACTTGCGAGTCGCCCTGATTGTTATCAATTCCTGGCATTTCTTGGCGCTTCAGTGGAGAATCCGGTTCTGTCAGGCTCGATAAATGTCTTGTCGCAAAATGGAGATTGTCGCCGTCTCGCGGGGGGTGCCGATGGCGGTACGCTGTAACAATTGCCAATGATTCGGGCAGGCTGATGATCTTCCCCTGGATATTGCCGAAGATCGAATGAGCGAATTGTTTGAAGAACACCACTGCGAGCCAGTTCCTGGTGCTCGTACTCCGGGTTCGTAGCTGGTTTGCTCCTCCCCCTTTTGAACTAGTTCTCCGCCCCCCATCAATTCGGTGCTAAAATCCCTTGCTGCAAGCAGGCCTCGGTTTGCCCCACCTCGTGAAACTCCATTCGTCCGGGCTGAGTGAAAGGTGTATGTATGTCAGCGACTTTGTTCCCTGCTGTTCGGCTCCGCTTAACTTTCTTTTTGTTCTTCTTTAGCCTCGCGGGTGCCTTTGGACAGGGATTCGCCGGCGTGCTCACAGGACAGAATGACAACGCGCGCACCGGACAAAACCTCAGCGAGACCGTGCTGACGCCGCAAAATGTAGAGGCTGCGAGCTTCGGCAAGGTGCTGTCATATCCGGTGGACGGGCAGATCTATGCCCAGCCGCTATACGTGCCGAACGTGTCGATTCCGAACGTCGGCACGCGGAACGTGGTCTACGTCGCAACCGAAAACGACAGCGTTTATGCCTTTGATGCCGACGGGCTCAACTCGAATCCGCTATGGCATGTGAGCTTCAGCAATTTTCCAAATGGTATTTCCCCGGTTAACTGTGTGAAGTCGGGTCTAAGCTGCAACGTGTACCCCGTTGACGGGATTACCGGAACGCCGGTCATTGATCCAACCACTAACACGATGTATCTGGTCTCGCACACGCTTGAAAAGGGCACATATTTTGTGCGTCTGCATGCGCTCGACATCACCGCCGGTGCTGAGAAGTTTGGAGGCCCGGTCGCGCTGCATGCCACCGTGAATGGTACAGGCGCGGGAAGTGTAAACGGCAAGATTTCGATGGATACGCAGCATCATCTCGCCCGTCCCGCATTGCTGTTATTGAACGGCATCCTATACATCGCGCAGGATACGCAGAGTCATGGCTGGATTCTCGCTTACAACGCGCAAACACTAACGCAGACCGCCGCGTTTGCCAGTACTCCGAACGGCACGCTGGGAGGAATCTGGCATAGCGGAGGAGGTCTCGTAGGCGACAACCAGGGGGATATTTACGCTGCCACTGGCGACGGGACCTTTGACGCTTCGACCGGCGGAACTGATTACGGGGATACCTTGATGCAACTGAATTCCAACCTGGTCGTAACTGATTATTTCACGCCCATGGATCAGGCCTGTCGCTTTCAGCAGGATAAGGATCTTGCCTCTGGCGGACCTCTGGCGCTGCCTACGCAGGGAGGATCGTTCCCTAATGAAATCCTGATCGCCGGCAAAGGCGGCTCTCCTTGCGACGCGAGCGCTACCAGTCCGATCTATCTGGTAAATCGCGACCAGATGGGCGGATACAATCCCAATCAGGATCAGGTTGTCGAGGAAATATCGGGTGCGACCATTGGGTACTGGAGTAGTCCTGCATACTGGCAGGGCGCCAGTTCGGCTTATGTCTATTACGCTGGGCAAACCAGGAACCATGCCGTGGGGGACTATTTAAAGGCGTACAGCGTCAGCAATGGCCAGATTTCGAAAACTCCCGTCGCGCAGAGTTCCAACACCTTCCTGGTGGGTGCGACCCCGTCTGTTTCCGCGAATAACAAAACTTCGGGAATTGTGTGGATCGTCGCGCGCAATGACTACCTCGACACGCGCCCAGGCGTAAAGCCGGGTGTTCTTTATGCGTACGACGCAACCAATGTGGCTTCGCAGCTCTACAGCAGCGCGCAGAGCCTTCAATACGGAACCCGCGACCAATTGGGTTGCGCCACGAAGTTCCAAGTGCCGACGATTGCGAACGGTAAGGTTTACGTAGGCACCGAAAATGAAGTGGATATCTATGGGCTCTTGGGGCAGCCGCTGCCTGCCTACCCGGTCAGCCTCTCCGTACCATGCGCGACTTTTGGTTCGGTGCCGGTGGGTTCCACCGGTACGGCTCAAAAGGTTACGCTGAAAAATGTTGGGAGCGCGAACCTCAACTTCAGCAGTATCAAGTTGGCGGGGTCCAACCCAGGTGATTTCACTCGCAGCAGCACGTGTATGTCGCCTCTTGCGCCCGGCGCGAGCTGCACAATCACGATAAACTTCAAGCCCACAGCCACCGGTCCACGGTTTGCTTTCGTATTGATCACGGACAGCGCGTTAACGTCGCAAAGCATTTACGTGATCGGATCGGGCACTTAGCCCGCGTTATCCCGTGGCACGTCTTTGCCCTACAATATTGGTTTGTCTAGTCCTGCGAAGTTCGATCATCTCTGCGTCGTTCTGGTTTCGAGCCGCAATCCCTTGAACATTGGGGCGGCGGCTCGCGCCATGAGCAACTTTGGTTTCTTCCAGCTGCGGGTTGTAAACCCGTACGACGTCGCTTTTCGGGAAGCTCGCTCGGCCATGGGAGCGTCGCGATTGTTGGAGGATGCAGTGGAGTACAAGAGTGTCGCGAGTGCTGTAGCCGATTGCAACCTGGTTGTGGGGACGACGGCCGCGCGCGATCGCGACTTGCAGCATCCCCTGCGGCCCTTGCCGATTGCAGCCAGAATAATTCGGCAGCGGCTTCCATCGGAGAAAGTGGCCCTCCTGTTCGGCTCGGAGAAGTATGGGCTCTCCAACGACGATATGAGCTATTGTCATTGGCTGCTGCGCATACCCACCGGGGATGAGCATCCATCGATGAACCTGGGCCAGGCAGTCGCCGTCTGCCTGTACGAGATGTCGCGGTCGAAAAACAGCGCGCGGCGTGCTGACCGACTGCATCTTGCCAGCGGCCGTGAGCTGGATCGCTTCTCCGACGTGCTGCTGGATTCGCTGAAGATGAGCGGGTACATCAAGAAAGGTGCGACTGGCGCGACCGAGGAGAAATTGCGACGGCTGCTTCGCCGCCAGAAGTTGTCGAGTGACGATGCTGAACTGTGGCTTGGCATGTTAAGGCAGATTGCTTGGAAGCTACGAACCGGCGAGGCCGGGCCAGAGTGACGCCTGGCGAGAGCAAACCACAAGGAAAAGAGTGTTGTTGAATTATTTAGTTATTGCTGCCGAGCGGTGCCCGCAATCTTGCCTCTACGCTCTTCCATCTCCGAAGCAATGGCGGACTTGTCGTGCGGCGACAATGTGCGCGTCGCGAGAGGAAAAACCAGCGTATCTTCCACGTGAATATGCTTCCGATACATGGAATTCAGTCGGGCAACTGAACTGCGAAACTCCTCGATCTGAATATCGTTCAAGACTCCATTCAGCAAGTATTGGTTTCCAAGCCAGTCCACTCGCGCATGCAGTGGCTCTGCGCAGCGATGTTCTTCCTCCAGTTTCTCGAGTTCCGCCATCACAGCCCTCGCGTCCGGATCGGAAAGTCTACGCATGCGTGGAAACAACGAGACCTCCTCGTCCGCAGTGTGCTTCGGGGCCGCATCGCGAAAATAGCGAAGGGAGGTCTCCAGTGCTTGCCGAACTTCCTCGCTGGGAGGACGATCGATCACGGCGGCCACTCGCTCCAAAGTCGTGATAAAGCTCTCAATGCGACGGTGGCAATCCATCAACAATCCAGTGGGATCAGAAAAGCTGTGCGTGGCCGCTGCGATTTGGACAGGCATAATCATATTTTACGGTGTGAAAGCGCTTTCCGGTTCCAACCCGGTCAGTCTCGCCGTGCAGCTAAAAAACTATGGAAGGCGGCGAGTGATCCGTTCGCAAGAAGACTGCATCCGAGACGCGTGGCATCAAGTCCTTCCAGGAAAGTGGTGTACGCGGCTATCGCCGCGAACATTGGAATCGCAGTCTGCAAATACGTAGCTGCGGCCTTTACCCGGAGTTCGGCCATGCTGGCCGAGGCGATTCACTCCACCTCGGACATTGGGAACGAGTTGCTGCTCCTTTTCGGCATGAAACGCAGCGCGCGTCCTCCCGACGCCGAACATCCTTACGGTCATGGCAAAGCCCTTTATTTCTATTCACTGCTCGTCTCCATCTACATATTCGCAGTCGGCGGGTTGCTCAGCATAGGAGAAGGTGTCTTTCGCCTGCTCCACCCACAACCCTCGAGTCACGTGATTTGGAACTACGCCGTACTCGCGGTGGCGGCTGGATTTGATTCGTATTCGTGGAGAATTTCCTATCGCGAACTGCTGTCTCGCAAAGATCCGGGCGAGACGGTGTGGGATGAAATTATTGGAAGCAAGGATCCTACGGTCTTTACTGTTTTTCTCGAGGACTCGGCCGCATTGGCAGGCACATTTCTCGCCTTCGTCGGTATCCTGTTCGGACAAATCTTGCATGAGCCGTACCTGGATGCAAGCGCTTCAGTTTCGATCGGACTGTTGCTCGTCTGCGTCTCCGTTTTGCTGGTCCGCGAAAGCGCAGCGTTGCTGGTGGGAGAACGGACAAACCGGAGCAGGCTCAGGCGACTGCGAGAAATCATCCTGCGAGACCCTTCAGTGGATGCAGTGGGCGACCTGCTCACCATGCAACTTGGCCCAGAGGAGGTGCTGCTAACTGTCGCGATTCGTTTTCGGCGCAACCTGGATGTTCAACAACTGGAGTCGGCGATCGACCGAATCGAGAACCGCATTCGCCGAGACGAGCCGACAGTCGTCCGCATATTCCTGGAGGCCGACTCTCTGAAGCCGACCAGCACGAGCCAACCAGGTTCCCAAGCAGCGTAAACGTGGGAATGAGAGCGGGGCACTGAGCGCGAGGCGCGCATCGACGGCAAGAAATGGATAATTCGTTTTATGGGGGTTATGGGAGGTACAGCGGTTCGGCGAATGCCGAAACGCGAAGTGCTTTTGAGTCTGGCGCGCCCGGAGAGATTCGAACTCCCGACCTATTGCTCCGGAGGCAATCGCTCTATCCAGCTGAGCTACGGGCGCGCTGCCGCTTCAGTTTACATCGGGGTCGCTGGACCCAGCAATCTCCCTGCGCGCTCTGAGATGCTCAGTCGAAGTGAAAAAGAGGTGACGGGTTAGCTACCAGCGTTCTCTGCGCTCTCCGCGATCGTGACGTCCACCACCCCGACCGCCGCCGAAACCGCCGGTGCGCTCCTGCTTGGGACGCGCTTCGTTCACGTTCAGAGTGCGCCCACCAAGTTGGCTACCGTTGAGACCTGCAATCGCCTTGTCTCCTTCTTCCGCATTACTCATTTCTACGAAAGCGAAGCCGCGCGACCGGCCGGTGTCGCGATCAGTCAGAATACTCACGCGATCAACTTGACCGTAAGCCTCGAACATCCGGCGCAATTCATCTTCACTCGTGTTGAAGTTTAGGTTGCCAACGAAGATATTCTTCATCGGAGTACCCCTCACTTGAGCTATTTGAGTGTGGGCTGATTTAGAGGCAAGCAGACAGCCGGACAGGCTATCATCGAACTCGATGCCGGATCAGGCGAACAGTCAAACGCGGGCCAAGTATAGCAGGTAAGCCAACATACACCTGTCAATTCTGGCGTGACGCATTTTGGCGCTTCCCATTCACGGAAAACGGCAGAGCAGTGTCGAGTCTTAGCAGCCGTCCACCCGCCAGTAGCCTTCACGTTGAAAACTCAACCGTAGCAATCGGTTACGCGGATCGTGCTTCTTGCCGCACTTCGGACAGGTGAGATAGCGAGTCCAGCGTCCGCCGCCCCGATCGTAATCCGCACTTACAGAGAAGGTCATACCGCAACTACAAGGAACCTGAAATATACAAAACCGAAGATCGGTATGGGTCGATGCAGTGGGATCGATCTTTGCCGATATCTTTTTGCGGGGCATCACTCGCTTTCCTGCATCACTGCCTGAGCACTCTTTTTTCGCTTGTTGCTCTGCAGTACTTTCTTCCGGAGGCGCAAAGTCTTGGGGGTGACTTCCACGAATTCGTCGTCGGCAATGAATTCAATCGCCTGTTCCAGGTTGAGTTGGCGAAAAGGGACTAGGCGGATGGCCTCGTCCGCGGTGGAAGCCCGCATGTTGGTGAGCTTCTTTTCGCGAACGACATTGACATCCAGATCAGTGTCTTTCGCGTTTTCTCCGATGATCATGCCCTCATAGACGTCCACGCCAGGACCGACGAAAAGCTCACCCCGTTCCTGCAGGTTGTATAGCGCATACGAAGTGGTTACGCCGGGGCGATCGGCGACCAGCGCACCGGTCAGGCGGTGGGGAATTTCACCTTGCCACTCCGTGTAACCGTCAAAGAGCGAGTTCATCACGATGGTGCCGCGCGTGTCGGTAAGCAATTGGCTGCGCAAGCCGATGAGGCCGCGGCTGGGAACCCGAAATTCGATGCGTACTCGCCCGTATCCGTGATTATGCATATTTACAACTTCGCTCTTGCGCTGGCCCAGTTGCTCCATGACCACGCCAATGAATTCTTCCGGAACATCGACAGTAAGCCTTTCGACCGGCTCCATCAGCTTGCCGTCGATTCTCTTGGTGACGATCTCCGGCTTGCCGACCATCAGTTCATAGCCTTCACGGCGCATCATTTCAATAAGGATCGAAAGCTGCAGTTCGCCGCGCCCCATAACCTTGAAAGAATCGGTGCTGTCGGTGTCCTCCACCCGCAAGGAAACATTGGTCAGAAGCTCCTTATCCAGGCGCTCGCGCAAGTTGCGCGAGGTAACGTAGCTGCCATCTTTGCCGGCAAATGGCGATGTGTTCACCGTGAACAGCATGGCGATAGTAGGTTCGTCGATGATGATGTGCGGCAGCGGAACTGGATTTTCGGCGCCTGTGATTGTCTCGCCAATAGTGATGCCTTCGACGCCGGCAACCGCGACAATGTCGCCCAGCACGGTTTCCGTGATGTCGGTGCGCTTGAGGCCCGAGAAGGAGAACAGTTTCGTGATTTTGGTGGTCTGAAGGGTGCCATTCAGCTTGGCGATGCTTACTTCTTCTCCGGTCCGCAGGGTTCCGTTGAACACCCGAGCAATCGCCAAACGTCCCAGGTAGTCGCTGTAATCGAGATTGGCGACCAGGATCTGCAATGGCCCAACGGCATCGCCCTTTGGAGCGGGGATTGTCTCCAAGATAGCCTCGAACAGCGGCTGCAGGTTTTCGCCCCCGCCTTTGGCGTCGATGGACGCGGTTCCCGCCTTCGCATTGGTGTAGAGAACGGGAAACTCCAGTTGATCTTCCTGCGCGTCGAGATCGATGAAGAGGTCGTAGATCTCATTAAGGACTTCCTGGGGACGGGCATCGGAGCGGTCGATCTTGTTGATGACGAGGATGGGAGGAAGTTTCGCCTCGAGCGCCTTGCCCAGCACGTAGCGAGTCTGGGGCAAAGGACCTTCGCTGGCGTCCACCAGCAGCATGACGCCGTCGACCATCTTCAGGGCGCGCTCGACTTCGCCGCCGAAATCGCTGTGCCCCGGCGTATCCACAATGTTGATCTTCATCCCGTGATACAAGACGGCGGTATTCTTGGCCAGGATGGTGATGCCGCGTTCGCGTTCCAACTCGTTCGAATCCATCACGCGCTCAATCACGGTTTCGTTGGCCCGGAAGGTGCCGCTCTGACGCAGCATGGCATCGACCAGCGTGGTCTTGCCGTGGTCAACGTGCGCAATGATGGCAATATTGCGAATCCCAGAATTCACTTCTACGTCCTTTCTAGTTTCCTGTCAGGGTCTCTGGCCCACAGGTCAGGCCCCGGCTGCGGATCAGGACTTCCCGCTGACAGCTACGCCTTATAGACACTTTACTATGTCGGTCGCTGTAACGCGCTGACGTGACAACGGAGGCGGCGCTGCAAACCTGCCCAATTGGACACAGGTGATTTGCAGCGCTTAGCTTTCCACGGGGGCCGTCTCCACTAATTCCGTTGCAGTCTCCGGTTGACCTTGGCTGCGTGCGCGCAATCGATACCAGATCACGATGGCTATCAGAGAGAACGCAAAGATGATGGTGGAAATGGCGTTAATTTCCGGCGTTATACCACGCCGCAGGCGTCCCCAGATTTCGAGTGGAAGCGTATTGTCCCGGCCGATCAGGAAAAAGCTTACGGCAATCTCGTCCATCGATAGAGTGAAGATCAAAAGGGCAGCGCCGATGATAGAGAGGCGAATATTGGGAATGGTCACGTGCCAGAACGTCTGCCAGTAATTGGCTCCGAGGTCGAGCGAAGCTTCCTCCTGGGCGCGGTCCAACTTCTGCAATCCGGCAAACACCTCCGTAGTAGCAATGGAAATCAGCGCTGTGCCGTGGCCGAGGACAACGGTGAGCAAGCTAAGCCTCACATCGGCCTGGCGAAAGAGCATCAGCAACGACAGTCCGGTGATGATGCCAGGCAAAATCAGAGGCAGGAGCACGAGTCGGCGAAACAGCTTTTTGCCAGGAAATTTTGCGCGATCCAAGGCAAGCGCCGCCGGGATTCCGAAAGCCAGGGCAATGAATACTGCCGCGAACGCCACCAGCAGGCTGTTCAGGACGGCGTCCCAAATCGCGCCGTCAGCCAAGAGAGTGCGATACCACTCAAGGGTGAAATGACGCGGAGGAAACCCACCCACACCTTGGCCGTTAAAGGAATAGACGATCAAGACCACTATGGGCAGATATAGGAATCCGAATACCAATACTGCGTGAATCGTCAGCCAGGGCGCCCCTGCGCGCGCCGAATCCCCAGAGCTCACGACAAGCTCCATTTCTTTTCCAAGTTTTCTGAGATAAAGAGCAGGGCAATGACGAGCACTAGCATGCAGAGCGAGATCGCGGCGCCTAGCGGCCAGTTATAGGCAGCGCCAAATAGGCTGACTACGATGTTCGAGATCATAACGCCGCTCGGGCCGCCGATGAGCAGGGGCGCGAGGAAGTCTCCCAGGCTAAGCACGAATGAGAACGTGGCACCGGCCAACACACCGGGAATGGACAACGGTACGATGATTCGGCAGAAAGTCTGCCACGGCGTCGCGCCAAGGTCATTCGATGCTTCCACCAGCGGGCGCGGGACATGCTCCAGAGAGGCGTAAATGGGGAGAAAAGTGAACGGCGTGTAAATGTGGGTCAGTGTCAGCACCACAGCAAACGGGCTGTAGAGCAGGAAACCGAGCGGACGATGGGTTAAGTGAAGATATTGGAACAACGTGTTAAGAACGCCGTCGCTGCCCAGGATCGTCTTCCACGCGTACGCCCGGACCAGGTAACTAACCCAGAGCGGAATGATGACCAACTGGTAGAGGAGATCCTTGCGGAGGCCGGCGTGAAAGGATACGAAGTACGCGAGCGGATAACCCAACAACAGGGAGAAGATCATCACCCTGGCGGCAATCCACATGGAACGGAATAGAGTTTGGCGATACACATCGATGCGCCACAATTCGCGGTAGTTGTC
>Ga0070741_10001963_pt1 | contig 57927 bp, 55 predicted proteins | sample Coa_R1_4_FD_66440 | JGI IMG/M metagenome (GOLD analysis project Ga0070741, IMG submission 66440) | Surface soil microbial communities from Centralia Pennsylvania, which are recovering from an underground coalmine fire - Coalmine... | ecosystem: Environmental > Terrestrial > Soil > Unclassified ... | reverse complement strand
CACGCACATGATAGGGGAATTGCTGCTCGACATTTACATCGAATCCATATTTGACCGTCGTGCGAAATGGGTGAGCTGTGATCTCAGGCCTGGCCGTCTTACCCGCAAGGTAGTTTGCGACCGCCTCGCGATATACGCCCATATTGGCGTGGTTCACGAATGACAGCAGCTTAAGAGTGGTGTTTCTACCGCGAATAACGGGGTGCCACTCGCACTCAATGTTTTCCGCGCGCGCTTTGCGCAGATTCCAGGTCAGATCGATTCCATTGGCGACTTTCGGCAGGAGGGCTTCCGCAAAGCGGAGGGCCCAGTTGCGATCGTGATATTCCAGCACGGCGCCCACCGTGTATCCACGAGTGTCCGCGGCATAGTCGTACGCTCCGTTGTTGTCGACCGTCCAATTCATGAACTGGTAGTGACTGTCACTCGCCGAGTCGCTCACGTCAAAGAAGTCGGCCATCCCGAACTTGCCGGCGCGAATCTCCAATCGTCGGACCGGCACGCGTGTGGCTAATGCGAATGGACCGCGACTACTTTCGATCATTTCTGAGCCAAGTGGCACGATCTGCCGGATCATGCCGCGGGCAATGTAGGGAGAGGATCCCAGCTGGGGATTGCGCACCACATCCACGTTCGTAAAACCCGCGAGCCCCAGCGCATCGCTCAAGCCTCCGCCAGCAACGCTTTCCACATCGAAAAAGATCTCAGTGTTCCGGGTCAGCTCATAACCGAGATACAGCGTGTCGACGTTCGAGGTCGCGTGTTCTCCCCTATTTCGAAAACTGTTGGGACCGCTGTAATCCTCATGAAAAGCCCAATGCGCCTGCAAAATGACATTGTCCTGGCCGGAAATCCAGTACCGAGAAGTGTTGGAATGAGGAAACATCGTGACGATGCTGACTGGGTCGCTTCCCTCACTCGACTGCTGCGCCAGGCAAACTTGCAGCGGCCTGAAAAGCGACGGGGCTGCCAGCAGGCAAGCGATCACCAACCCGCAGGACACGTGCTTCTTCGGGCGGCATTTAGCCAGCCGTTTCTTTGTTAGCACACCGGTGCTCTGTCGCAAGATCACGTGCAGCGTTCCATTTGAGTCAGCCCAGCGCTGAGTTGTTCCAGCCGTGCACTCCTGTTGTATCCGGCATCTTGTAACTCAGCGTTGAAGGGATTTTTTCAATGTACATTGGCAGGGTGATTTCTCCGATCTGGAAACTCAAACTCAATCTACCCATTGCTCTCCGATAAAAAAAGAAAAAGGACAGCTCGGAGCCCCCGAAGCTGTCCTGAAACCCTCCCGGTTAGAAGGGCATGTCACTCTCTGAAGACTACCGGCAGCGTGTTGCAGGATCGTTGCAAGCATGTAAATTTCCAGTGAATTGTGGGCCTGGATGAAACGCCTGGAGTTCGCGCTTCGGAAGGCGAGCAAGCCTGTTCAGTGCGCCGGATCACATCCTGCTGTGACCTGCTGCCCGTGGTCCTTGCGTCGCCGCTGCTATCATTTACCCTTTCGGCTAGGAGAATCCCATGGCACGCACCACCGAACAATCGCGCAGGCTACAGAAACGTGCCGAGCAACTGATGCCCGGTGGTGTGAATTCGCCGGTGCGCGCTTTCCGCGCCGTTGGCGGAGACCCTCCCTTCATTGTCCGCGGCAAAGGCGCACGGGTGTGGGATGCCGACGACAACGAATACCTGGACTACATCGGGTCCTGGGGTCCCCAAATCCTCGGGCATGCGCACCCTATCGTCGTAGAGGCGCTGGGCGCGGCGTTGCACAATGGCACCAGCTTTGGAGCCTCCACGCCGGCCGAAGCCGATCTTGCGGAACTCGTGGTTTCGGCTTTTCCGCACATTCAGAAGGTTCGCTTCGTGAGTTCGGGAACCGAAGCCACCATGTCCGCTATTCGACTGGCGCGCGCCTATACCAGGCGCAAGTACATCGTGAAATTTGAGGGCTGTTATCACGGCCATGCCGACGCCCTTCTGGTGAAGGCAGGATCGGGCGTGGCAACGCTCGGCATCCCTGGCTCAGCCGGCGTTCCCGAAGAATTCACGCAATTCACCCTAGCTCTGCCTTTTAACGATACTGAGGCCCTGGAGCAGGCGTTCAAGAAGTTCCGCCACCAGATTGCCTGCGTCATCGTTGAGCCGGTAGTCGGCAACATGGGGTGTGTCCCGCCTGCCCGCGGCTATCTTGAAGCGCTGCGTACCATTACACAACGTGACAAGACTCTTTTGATTTTTGACGAGGTCATGACCGGCTTTCGTCTCGCCTTCGGCGGCGCGCAGGAGTTGTACACAATCCGGCCCGATCTTACGACCATGGGCAAGATCATCGGAGGCGGGCTGCCGGTCGGGGCCTATGGTGGCGCGTCCGAGATTATGGACATGGTGGCCCCGCTCGGTCCCATGTACCAGGCAGGAACTCTTTCGGGAAATCCCCTCGCCATGGCAGCGGGCTACGCCACCTTGCGATATCTGCGGGAACACAAGGAGATTTATTCCCAGCTTGATCGCTTAAGTGCGCAACTGGTCGCCGGCGTCGCTGCCTGTGCGAAGGACGCGGGCATGGCGATCACCTACAACCGGGTCGGTTCCATGTTCACCTGGTTCTTTACCGCGGGCCCGGTGACGGGCTGGGATTCAGCAGCGAAATCGGATACGGAGGCATTTGGTCGCTTCTTCCGTGCCATGCTCGACAATAATGTCTACTTGCCGCCCTCGCAATTTGAAGCCGCGTTCATGAGCACGACACACACCGAAGCCGACGTTGAACAGACGATTGCGGCAGCAAGGCAGGCATTTGCCTTGGTGCACGCCTGAACTCGTTGGGCCGCGCGAAGTGCTCACCCTGAACGCTGCTGATTGAAAGCGGTCATCATCTCGGGCACGGTCACAAATTCATAACCTTCATTCTGGTAGCGGGCGATCAGTCTCTCCGTGGCAATCACCGTCTGCGAGCGGTCCGCTCCGAAGTCTCTATGACCGCCGTCGTGAAGCAAAATTATGTTTCCCCCGCGAATTCTCGCGCTTACCTTGCGTTCGATTTCATCCGCGCGCGGAACGTTCCAATCCCAGCCAGTGACATTCCACATCACAGGCTCAAGTTGCAGGGCGCGAAGCACCCGTAGTGTCCTGGGAAGTCGGCCCCCGAATGGCGGACGGAAAAGCTTCGCCCGAATACCTGCAGTCTCCTCAAGAATGTGGGCGCACTTCTCGATCTCGCGGCGCGTTTCTCGGCTGGAACAGAAGATCAGGTTGGGATGTGAGTAGGTGTGATTGCCAATCGCGTGCCCTCGTTCCACCAACTGCCGGACAATATCGGGCCTACCCTCAGCGTATCGGCCTATCATAAAAAATGTAGCTCGCACCTGGTATTTACTTAGGACGTCGAGCAGTCGCAGCGTATGCGGATCGTTGGGACCATCGTCGTAGGTCAACGCAAGTTTTTTCGATCCGCGGCCTAGGCCGGTGAAGGTTGTTCCATACCATTGCCCAGTGGGAGCCATTGACTGGTAACCACACGCCACGACCCCGGCTGCTACCGCCGCGCTGACGAGAGGGACCATCATCACGAGGATTGTACCGTTTATCAATTGCGGCATTCTCGAGAGCCAAGCGTCGTTGCCACACCCTGCACAAATCGCCGGCCCGAATTGAGCCACAACTGTCGAGTTTTCACCGATCAGCTTGCCAAATTCTTCAATGTGAAAATTTCAAATTCGTCAATTACAAAATGCTGTACCTGGGAATCTGTTAACCTTTTCCTCAATTGCCTCGCAGCCTCGCCCGAGATATTCTGCCAAGCATCATCTTTCGAGCCCATGGCCAACCTCTTCGAGTCACCTCGATACATTGCGGTTGAAGGCCCCATCCGAGTCGGCAAAAGCACGCTGGCAAAAATTCTCGCAGAACGCCTGAATGCGCAGCGTGTCATGGAGCCCGAAGACAATCCTTTTCTTTCCGCCTTCTATGACGGCGAGCGGGGTGCTGCGTTTCAGGCACAACTGGCATTCCTGATCCGCCGCTTCGAGCAGTTGCGCGCGTTGGATGTAGGACCACGTTCGCAAAAAACAGTGGTCGCCGATTACATCCTGGAGAAAGATAAGCTGTTCGCATATTTGAATCTCAACGATCAGGAACTGGAAACCTACAATCGCTATTACAACTACTTTCGCCAGCAGTTGCCCACGCCGGACCTGGTGATTTATCTGCAGGCCACTCCCGAGGTGTTAAAGAAGCGACTGAAAAAGAAGAACGCGCCCGGAGAAAAGGGGCTGAACGGGGACTACATCGAGGAAGTCGTGAAAGCATACGAGCACTTTTTCTTTCACTACACTTCTTCCGACCTGCTGGTCGTAAACACTTCCGACATCGATTTCGTCGATCGTAATGAGGATCTCCAGGAACTCCTGCGGAAGGTATCGGCGCCCATCAAAGGTACCCAGTATTTCCTCGCGCTAGGCAGCCAGGATGCGGCAAGCGCATAAGGCACTCTCGAACCAACGCGCAACAAAGCCTTGTGGACCCGCTACTTACCGCCGATCCGCGGCAGCTGGGTTTATCCCAACATCCGCTAGCCAGGACGCCATTGCGAGTCTAGAATAAGCAAGGCATCATCCAAGATGTGAACAGGCTCTATCCGCCGGAGGCGGAGGGGCACTGGAGGACATCATGAGTCTCACCCCTATTGGCGAACCTCGCCAAAAGATCACGATTACTTCTCTTCGTGACAGAAAGCACAACCACCAACCCATCTCCTGCTTGACTGCTTACGACTACGCCAGTGCCCGCCTGGTTGACGACGCGGCAATCGACGTCATCCTGGTTGGCGATTCGCTCGCGCAGACCATGCTGGGATACGACAACACGCTTTCCGTCACCGTCGACGAAATGCTGCACCACGTGAAGGCTGTGCGCCGTGGCGTCAAGCATGCTTTGCTCATCGCCGACATGCCTTATGGCTCCTACCACCTGGGAATAGAAGAGGCCATGCGTAACGCTGCCAGGTTTGTAAAAGAAGGCGGGGCCGAAGCGGTGAAGATCGAAGGCGGAGAGAAACGCGCCGATCTCATCCGGCATATTATCGACGCCGAAATTCCGGTCGCCGGCCACATCGGTTTGACCCCGCAGTCCGTTAACGTAATGGGTGGTTACAAGGTGCAGGGCAAAACGCTTGCGGCGGTGGAGCAACTCATGCGCGACGCCACCGCTCTCGACCGCGCCGGAGTAGCCTGCATCTACCTCGAAGGCATTCCCCGGGAAGTCGCCGCAATGATCACTGTCGAGGTGAGCACGCCCACAATTGGCATTGGAGCGGGTCCTGAGTGCGACGGGCAAGTGCTGGTTTTCCACGATCTCCTCAATCTGACTTTTGGTCCGCCCGCGAAATTCGTTCGGCATTATGCCGACGCCGCTGCGCTGATCAGCAACGCGGCGCATGCGTTTCGCGCGGACGTCCAGGCGCACCAGTATCCATCGGACGCCGAGTCTTATCATCTTCCCAAGGACACGCGGACGGCGCTGGAAACTGTTCTCGACCGCAAGCGCGCTATGGCAAGATAAGCGCATGCGTCCGCCACTCGTCTCCGCCCTGCTGTGTATGGGTCTTTTTGTGTCGTGCACGGCGCCCCCTCGAGCGAGCGGTGGCGTGCAACTTAGCGCCGAAGCGCGCATCCAGGCAATCCCGCCCGCTGATCCCGCCAAAGCAGGATCGGCAAAAGTGAATAATTGGCAAAATCCTTACTTGGCCATTCGCGAGAACGGTATCGCGCTTGTAGACTTCGGCAACAATGAAGAGCGCATTTTGAAAGGCGACCAGGTCCTGGATGCTCTGGCTGCGTTGCCCAGCAGCGCTTGGCCTTATGGACGAGTGGTTGCGGTGGAAGAAACGGATCGGGGCACGCCCGAGCAGCGCGTGGAAGTTCGCCGTAATCGGGCGGTCGTCGCTGGAACGCTTGAGAGCGCACACGTGCTCATCCACTGGATTCCCCCGACACCATGAAGGTCATCGCAACGGTTCAGGACTTCCGCGCTGCGCGATGCGCTCTGAGCCGCGGAACCCGAGTCGGCCTGGTGCCGACGATGGGGGCGCTTCATGAGGGTCACTTGTCGCTTGTGCGTGCAGCCAAGGCGCAATCTGACGTCGTGGTGGTTTCCATTTTCGTAAACCCCACTCAATTTGGCCCAAACGAGGATTTCGCAAAATATCCGCGCAATCTCGAACGCGACTGCGCCATGTTGGACCACGAGAAAGTCGATTTTGTCTTCGCCCCCTCGGTTGAGGAGATGTATCCAAAGGGAGCAGTCACATTCGTCGCGGTGGAAGGTTTAAGCGACAAGCTTTGTGGCCGATCGCGGCGCGGTCACTTCCGGGGAGTGACCACCATCGTCTCGAAGCTGTTTCACGTAGTTGAGCCTGACCTCGCGTTTTTCGGGCAAAAAGATGCCGCACAGGTCGCGATCATCAAGCGCATGGTGAAGGATTTGGCGATGCCGGTCGCTGTTGTAGTCTGTCCGATCATGCGCGAAGCCGATGGTCTCGCCATGAGTTCACGCAATTCATATCTTGACCCAGAGCAGCGCAGGAGCGCTCTGGTGCTGTCTCGCAGTCTCTCGCGCGTTCGGCAGGCTTTCGACAAGGGACAACGAGATTCAGCTGAGCTTATCGCGGCAGGAAAAGAGCTATTTCCCGATGACGCCGGCGCTCGTCTCGATTACCTGGAGATCGTGGATCCAGATTCGCTGGAAACCCTATCTGCAGTCAATCAGCCCGCGTTAGTTGCCATCGCGGCTTTTGTAGGGAGCACACGACTGATCGACAACCTCGTGCTTTATCCCTGAATCTCTATGCCAGCGCGCTGAAGCTTTCATCAAGAATGCGCACCGCCTCATCCACATCCGCTTTCGATATGTTGAGGGGCGGCGACATCCGGATCACGTTCGCATAGAATCCGCCCTTACCGATCAGGAGCCCGCGCTTCCGCGCTTCCTCCATCAGGGCATTGGTCTTCGCCGGCGCCGGTTGCTTGCTGGTGCGGTCTTCGACCAGTTCAAGGGCCTGCATCAGTCCCATACCACGCACGTCGCCGATCAGCTCGTGCTTTTGCTGAAGCTCTTCCAGGCCTTTGCGGAAGTGCGCTCCTACGACCGCCGCGTTGGTGCGCAGATCATCTTCCTCGATCACGTCAATAACAGCTTTCGCCGTGGCGCAGGTCACGGGATTACCGCCGAACGTCGAGATCGTGAGCCCCTGGAACGCGTCGGCGATCTCCGGTTTAGCGATGGTCAATCCAATCGGCACGCCATTTCCCAGCCCTTTCGCCGAGGTGATCATGTCGGGCTCTACTTCCCAATGCTCGATGCCGAACCATTTGTGGCCCGTCCTGCCCCAGGCGGTTTGCACTTCGTCCGAAATGAAGTCGCCGCCGTACTGCTTCACAATGTTGAACGCGATTTTGAAATATTCCTTGGGCGGAGTAATGAATCCAGCCACTCCTTGTATCGGCTCGGCCAGAAACGCGGCAATCCGCCCGGACGTCGAGAACTGGATTACATTTTCGATATCTTTCGCGCAAGCCACGCCGCAATCCGGGTACTTCAGGCCAAACGGGCAACGGTAGCAATATGGATTCATGGCGTGCACAATGCCGACCTCAATGGTGGCTTTGCGCCAGGTATTCATCCCGTTAAGTCCGCGCGTCAACGACGAGCGCCCGCTGTATCCATGCCGCAATGCCACGACTTCGAAGTTCCCGCTATGCATGCGCGCGGACTGGATCGCCGTCTCATTGGCCTCGGTTCCGCTGTTCGTGAAGTACGACTTCTTCAGGTTGCCAGGGGTGATCTGCGCCAACTTTTCCGCAAGCGTGACCATTGGTTCGGTGGGAAAGCAGGTGGAGACGTGCTGCAGACGATCCACCTGCGCCTTGGTCCGGGAGATCACCCGCGGATTGCAATGACCAACGCTGATGGTCACGATGCCGCCAAAAAAGTCGAGGTACTTCTTACCATCGACATCCCATACGTGCTGCATCTGCCCATGATCCATGGGCACGGGTTCGGCAAAATAGGTGGCAACAGAGGGGAATATGTATTCCTTCTGCTTGCGGATGATCTCTTCGCGCGTGAGACGGGTCTTTTCAGCGGGAATTGTTGGGGCGCTCATGATGACCTCGAGATTCATGATAAACCAGCGTCCGTACACCCCTCATGACGTTGCTGTCGCGGAGAATGCGTGCCCCGACGGCTATAATCGTTTTGTTCCATGAAAGCCTTGTTCCGGCTGATCCTGCTCGCACTGGTGCTGGTACTGGTGGCGCTTGTCTCCGCACTGACGGCTATGCGCTTCGCGATTCATGGACGCGAGGTAGTGGTGCCCAAGCTGGTTGGTTTGTCGCCTGCCGAGGCGGAGCGAGCGGCTCTCGGTTCCGGGCTGCAGGTAATGATTGAGCGGCAGTATTACAGCCCCGAAATCGCGGAAGGGCGAATCTTGTCCCAGATTCCCGAGCCCGGCACGCGAGTACGTCGCGGCTGGCAGGTGCGAGTCGCGCAGAGTCTTGGCCCGCAACGCGTGGCTATTCCGGATGTGATTGGACAGAGCGAACGAGCGGCTGATATCAACATTCGTCGTCGGGGACTCGACCTCGGCGCGATTTCCGAGATTGGACTGGCGGGCGCACCGCCCGGCCAGGTGATCTCGCAAAACCCTCCTGCCAATGCCAGCGGAGTCGCAGCTCCCAAGATCAGTCTTCTTGTGACCTCCGCTGCTGAACCGCCGAGCTACGTCATGCCCAATTTTGTTGGGCAATCGCTAGGCAGCGCGACCCGTGCTCTGCAGGAGGCAGGTATGAAGCTCGGTACTGTGACGATTGCGGCAGCGCCTTCGCCCAGCGCGCCGCCCCCAGGACCACAGGGCACTCCAGCCCCTGCCACAACTCCGGCTCCAGTCCCCGCTCCCCAAATCACTCCGGTGAGCACAATCTCCAGCCAGAATCCCGCGGCAGGACAGCAAGTCTTTGCGGGGGCAACCATTAACTTTGAAGTGAAACCATAAGGGTGGTCGGATTCAATCCTGGCGTTTCTGCAGGATGGCTGCGAAGAATCCGTCGACCGGAAAAAGCCCGGGGATGGTACGCAAGTAAGGACCGCGAGTCAGTGCCTCCACATCTTTGAGCGCGAGTTCGCCCGCATTCTTCAGAGATTGCAGTTCATTTTTGCAGTCAACAAGATGAAATCTGGTGTCCTCTGCAAGGGCCGTCTCGACCACTTCTTCGTTTTCCTCGCGCTCGAGTGAGCAGGTGGAGTAGACCAGCCTGCCACCAGCTTCCACATGGCACATCGCGGAGCGCAGAATGGCGAGCTGTCGCGATTGCAAATGGGTAATATCTTCGGGCTTCAGCTGCCATTTGATTTCCGGATTGCGGGCGAGAGTGCCGGTCCCGGAACAGGGCACGTCGGCCAGCACTCGATCAAAACACATCCCGAAGGGAAGAGACTGTGCGTCGGCGGCAACCACTCGCACATTCGGCGCCAAAACATGCTTCCGCAGGAGGCATGCGCGATGCGAGTGCAGTTCAGCCGCAATAATGGTCGCATGTGGGTTCCGCTCGGCGATCACAGACGTCTTGCCGCCCGGCGCTGCACAACAATCCAGCATGAGCGGCCCTTCACCAACCAGCAAAGCGACAAGTTGCGAGGCTTCGTCCTGAATAGCGATTCGGCCTTCGTCATACACGCTCGTCTTAGTTACATCTCCGCAAATCACGCGTCGCGCCGAATTCAGCAGGACCCCTGGAGCGAGCTCAATTCCTTGCGTGGCCAACTGCGCTTCCGCAGACGCATCCCGCAGTCGAATGGACGTAACCGGAATCTCCTGGTCATGGAAGCAAACGCGCGTTGCATTGTCAAAGCCCAGCTCTTTGACCCAGCGTTTTACCAGCCAGTCCGGGTGAGCTAATGCTGACGACAATTGTGCAGGCGTGCTGGGCGCATCGCATATGTGTATTGCTCCTCCGGGCTGGTCCGCTGCTTGCACCAGTTTTCGCAACACCGCATTCACGAACGGCGCAGCTGATCGTTTTCTCGCCCGCTTGACTAGTTCAACGCTTTCGTGGACCGCCGCTCGCGCCGGAATTCGTTGCAGGTGGGTGACCTGGTATGCGGCAAGACGAAGCGCGACCAACACTTCGGCATCCAGCTTCGAAATCTTTTGCGTCGAATAGCGCGCAATGTAGTCGTCGAGCAGAGACCGCCAGCGCAGAACTCCCATGACCAATTCAGTGGTGAGCGCGCGATCCGCAGTCGACAGCTCGTCGACTCGCGTGGAATGCAACAGCTCTGACGCGTACGAATTCTCGCGCTCCACCCGAAGGAGAATGTCGAAAGCTGCAGCGCGCGAAGCAGAGATGGACACGAAAACTAGTGTATGGCTGATGCGTTCAGATTTTCGAATTTGAGACTTGCCGTAAGCAGAGAAAGCCAGCTGCTCACGCCGGCTGACAGCTAGAACCCAAGTTTTTCCCCACTGCGAGGATGATAGCCGTGGATGAAATCACGGGCGGCCATTCGCTTTTTTCCCTCCGGCTGTAATTGCAATATTTCAAGGGTCGTGTTTTCCCCACATCCCACCATCAAAAGGTCGCCATCCACACGCAGCGTGCCCGGTTCCGCGGCAGCCGTACTCGCCGCCGCTGCCCAGACGTGCAGGTTCTTCCCGCGAAACCCGGTAAATGCGCCTGGCCAGGGCTGGAATCCGCGCAAGCGGTTATGTATCTCCGCTGCGGTGCGGTGAAAGTCGATCAATCCATCCTCCTTTCGGAGCAACGGCGCCAATGAAGACCGCGCGTTGTCCTGGACGCGAGGCTGGATGGTTCCCGCCTGCATTTCCTGCATCGTTCTCACCATCAGGTTCGCACCCACACTCGCCAGTTTGGGCGCAAGTGTTTCAGCCGTATCGTCCGCGGCTATCGGAACTTCCTTTTGCAGCAGGATGTCCCCTGTATCCAGGCCGGCGTCGATACGCATCGACGTGACGCCGGTTACCGCCTCGCCGCAGGCAATCGCCCACTGCACAGGAGCCGCGCCTCGATACTTCGGCAAAAGCGACGCGTGCAAATTGATGTTCCCCAGGCGCGGAAGATCGATCATCCATTGCGGAATAATTCGACCGTAGCCCACGACGATGATGGCTTGCGGCTTTCGCTGGGCGAGTTCTTCGCGGAAGGTCTCGTTATTCCTGATCTTTTCGGGCTGGCTTATCGGCAGACCTAGTTCAAGTGCGCGCCGTTTCACCGGACTGGGCGAGAGTTCGAGGCCCCGGCCACGGGGCTTGTCCGGTTGGGTGACAACCAGCGCGACGCGAAATTTTGCTTCGACCAGTCTGTCAAGTGTGGGCACTGCAAATGCGGGTGTTCCGCAAAAGACGAGAGTCGCTGAATCTGACATTAGGTTAGTTTTTCGCAGAATATCGTGACTGCCCGCCGTTGTCATTTCGGGCAGGTTCAGGAATCGCACTTTCGCTCAAACGGCTGGGAAACTGGACCCGGGCTGATCGACACTGCCCGTCTTCACTGTTACCACTCGCCCGCTTTGACAAGCTTGCGGATCTTGCGTTTGATCATGTCGCGCTTCAGCGCGCTCAGGTGCGAAATATAAAGCTTCCCGTTTAAATGATCAGTTTCGTGCAGGAATGCTCGCGCCAGGAGTTCCTCGCCCGTCCTCTCGTAGAATTTGCCGCGGACATCCTGCGCGCGAACCGTGACTTGGCGCGCGCGGGTTACGGACTCGCGGAAGTCCGGAATGCTGAGGCAGCCTTCGTTCTGCGTGTGATGTCCTTCGCTATGAATGATCTCGGGGTTAACCAGGACGAGCTTCGCGCTGGGATCCTCCTTGAAGGTGATATCGATGACCGCCAGACGCTTGGAAATGCCAATCTGGGGTGCCGCGAGTCCCACACCATGCGCCGCGTACATCGACTCGAACATGTCTTCCACGAGCTTCTTCAGGCTGTCATCGAATTCCGTTACCGGCTCCGCCCGCTTTTCCAGAACCGGATCACCTAGCTTGACGATCGGATAAATCATGGCCAGTGTTTGCTGCTAATACTCCTTCAGCTGCTGCAGGTATCCCTTAAAATTACGCAAAGTTTCGCCCATGGAATCGCCGCCGAATTTGTCCAGCGCACAGCGCGCCAGCGTCAGCGCAACCATGGATTCCGCCGCAACCCCGGCAGCCGGAACAACGCAGACGTCGGAACGCTCATACGCCGCCGAAACCTTCTCGCGGGTGGCGAAATCCACGGATTGCAGCGGGCGCCGCAGCGTCGAAATCGGCTTCAAATAGCCACGCACGCGAATCTCCTGTCCATTGGAGACTCCGCCCTCGATCCCGCCGGCATTATTCCGGGCGCGGGTGAAGTCCGTGAAGGCTCCTCCTGCCGCATAGCCGATCTCGTCATGCACCGACGATCCTGGAGCGCCGGCGGCCGAAACTCCGCTGCCGAATTCGACCGCTTTCACCGCCTGTAAAGACATGACGGCTCCCGCCAGCAGAGCATCCAGCCGCTCGTCCCATTGCGCGTACGTGCCCAGGCCTGGGGGAACATTGTGCGCGACCACTTCGAAAACTCCTCCGAGTGAATCGCCGGTTCGCAGAACTCTGTCCACTTCGGCCTTCATGCGCTGTTCCGTTTCGGGATCGACACAGCCCAGCAGGACCTCTTCCTTCTCTGCGACAAGACGAATCTGGTCCCAGCTGATGTCTGCAGTCACCGTGACCCCGCCTACCGCGATCACATGGCTGAGAACCTCAATGTTGAGTTCTCGTAGGAAGAGCTTTGCCACGCCTCCGATCGCTACCCGCGCCGCTGACTCACGCGCCGAGGCTCTCTCCAGCACATACCGTGCTTCGGGGAAGTTGTATTTCAAGGCGCCAGCCAGATCAGCGTGCCCCGGCCGGGGCGACGCCACGCGCCTGTGCTTCGCAGGATCGCCTTCCCTGACCGGCAAGGACTCCTGCCAGTTTTTCCAGTCCTTGTTTTCCAGGAGGATGGAAATAGGCGACCCAATTGTGGATCCGTGTCGCACGCCGGACACAATGTGCGCCGTATCTCGTTCAATTTTCATGCGTCCGCCCCGACCGTAGCCCTGCTGGCGACGCCACAACTCGCGGTCCAGGAAGTCCTGTTGGATCTTCAGGCCAGCCGGAATCCCGGAGATAAAGGCGATCAGGGCTTCGCCGTGCGACTCCCCGGACGTGAAGTAACGCAACATGAAAGCTTGGATTGTATCTGATCGGGGCTGAAAATCAGGACATCGTACCCCGGCAGATTCGCCTAACTCCCACTTTTTGTAGCGACTGGAAGCGGGAAAGTGTAGAATAAAGCCAAGTTCTCCGCAGTGCAGCGACTCTCCGCCGCTGTTCTCATCCGCCGCTTCGCCAACTGACGTTAATCTCGATGAGCATGGAGGAGTCGTGTCCTTGAGCCAAGGTAATCCGCTGAAAACAGTAGCACCCTCGACCCGGATACGATGCATAGTAGTGGACGACCACGCCTTGCTGCGACAAGGAGTACGGCGTCTGTTGCAGGATGAGCCGGACTTTGAAGTTGTCGGTGAAGCCGGCGACGGTACCGCCGCGCTGAAGCTGGTTATGCAGGTCCAGCCCGACCTCGTACTGATGGACGTAGGCATGCCCGGCCCTTCGTCGTTTGAAACCGCCCGTTTGATTCAGAAAGCCTCCGCCAAGACCAAGATTGTGTTCCTAACCATGCACGAAGACGAGGAATACGTGTACCAAGGCCTGCAGGCGGGTGCAGCGGGGTATCTCCTGAAAGACACCCCTGCCGACCGGCTGGTGAGCGCCTTGCGCGAAGTTCAGAATGGTGGCAAATGCGTGAGCCCCGAATTATTGGGCAAGCTTGTCGAGGACGCCCGGGCCCGCTCGGAAAACAGCCGCCTTCGCCCAGGAAACAATATGCTGACCCCGCGAGAGCGCGAGGTAATGAGGCTATTGGCTGAGGGCAACACCGTGCGGCGCGTGGCAGAGATGCTGCGAGTGAGCATTAAAACTATCGAAGCTCACAAGTTCAATCTCATGCGGAAGCTTGATATCCATAACAAAGCACAACTCGTGACCTACGCCATTAAACGCAAGATCTTGAAGCTGCCAATGCCAATTTAGGGCGACGGCAGTTCCCTGCCGCCATAAGCCCCCACTGCGGCGGCCGCTAAACTCGCCAAATCCTCGACTTCCAGATCGGGTTTCCCTGCAGCGGCTTTCACCGCCCCGATCCCTTTCCGTGGCGATGGACGTTTCACCCAAACCGTTCCCATCCCGAGGGACTGCGCGGGAAGCACATCGTGATACACGCTTTGACCCACATGCAGAATTTGGCCCGCAGGCAGGCCTATCCGGTCTAATGCCACTTGAAAGTTACGCAAGGATGGCTTGTAGGCCCTGGCTTGCTGAGCCGTAATAACGTGATCAAACCGGGTGCCGAGTTTCTTAGCAGTGGCCGAAAAGAGGTCATCGTCGATGTTAGAAACAATCGACAGTTTGAAGCGGGTTTGCAGCTTCTGCAACGCCCTGACGGTGTCAGCAAAGGGCTGCCACTCGGGCACAGACGCCGCAAGCGATTGAATCTCCAGTTGCGTTGGCATAAACCCTAACCGCTCGCCAAAGCCTTTTACGACTGACGCCAGCACCTCGCGATACAAGCGAAAAGTGCCGCTTTCCGCCTCGGCTTCGAGTTCCCCATATAGTTGCAGCAGTTCCCGATCGGGAAGGGTCTTGCCATGAGCGGTCAAAATTGGCCGCAAAGCCGAGAAAATGCCGTCTTCCCAGGCGATGAGCGTTCCGTAGCAATCAAACGTCATTGCACGGAACCGGGAGAAGTCCATGAAAACCTTTCCTCTCGTGTACAGGGATTTGGAACGCAGGCGCCGGGAAGGGTAAATATGCCCCCAGGAGGGTTCCTGGGGGCCGCACAGGCTTCAGAACTTTAACCCGCTCAGCTATCTGCGAATTTCCAGTGGGCTCTGCAATTGGAAGCTGACCACCGATTCCGCCGGCAAAGTCACATCGCGGTTTCCTGTCAGTCCGGCCCCGGCAGTGCCCGCTCCAGCCCCGGCTAGAGCGCCGATCGCAGCACCCTTCCCGCCTCCGGCCAAGCCGCCAACTAAGGCACCCAGGCCCGCGCCGCCGCCCACCATGCCGGCGGTGCGCTTACCTTTCCCTGCTTGTCCCGAAGACAGCGCAGCAGTTTCAACCTGGCGCGGGGTTCCCGCGACTTCAACTGAGGTGAGCTTGATCGAAAGATTCGACGCTCCCTTGAAACGCCCGGCCGACTTGGCGTCGACTACCGTGCCGCTAACCGCAGCGCCTGAAGGAATCACCGTCTCCCCCCCTACCACCACCGGCTGCGCCAAGGTCCCGCTGAAGCTCTGGCCCGACTGGCTGGTTTTCGAACTCAAGGCTTCTCCCAGGCGAACGCTCAGAGTCGTGCCTGCCGGCACCACGATCGGCTTGGGAGCCTCTGGCTTCTGCGCTTCGCGCATCTTTCCAGACTCTTTCCTCTGGGCATTTTCTGCGTTTCTCCCGGGTTCCGTCGTAGCAGGAGTGTTGGAAGTGGTCGGCTGATTTTCCTGTTCGCTAGTGGTTTGATCGGGCTTTTTGCAGGAGAAAGCGCTGAGCATCAGAACAAGCGCCAAGCTAAGCCTGAGTATGGGTGATCGCATAAATCCTCCATTTGGCTGCAATAAATGTAGCGGGAAAGTGCGCGACAAGCACTTTACCGGAAGCACAAGGTCAAGGCAATTGCATTAAGACACATACGGCCGGAGCAGGAACAACGACGAACAAAGCTAAGCTTTGCCATTCGACGAAGCGGTGCTCAGTGCCTTGTCGTCGGTCTCCGGCGAAGGCTCGAATAGCCCGAGATTGTCCAGTGCAGCATCGGATTCAGGCGCCACAGCCACGGGCGGAGAGTCAGGCACCGTCGCTTCGGTGCTTGCGGCCGAAGCACTGGCCTTTGAGAGGAATTTCGTGCTGTTGAGCAGCGGCCGTCCCAGCGACGGATTATAGCCGGTCCATGGGCCCTCGCTTTGCGCTTCCCGTTCGAAGTGCGCGCGCATGCTTTCCATCTTCGAATCGAGGTCGTCAAGATAGTGCAGCATCAGAGCTTCGGGGAACATCGGCAGTTTGGGAGATCCAAATTCGTATTGTCCGTGATGGCTGATGATCATGTGCTCGATGAGAGACTTCAGCTCATCTGGAAAATCCGGGATACCCGCAAGCTTCGCCTGCAGCATCTCCAGTTCAATGATCATGTGTCCGAGCAGCTGACCGCGTGTCGTATAGCTGAAGGAACGGGTGTAGGTCAGCTCGTAAATTTTGCCGACATCGTGCAGGAAGGCGCCCGTCAGCAACAGGTCGCGATCAATTTGCGGATAATTGCGCGACACCAGATCGCACGAACGGAACAGCGATACCACGTGGTCCAGCAGCCCACCGATATACGCATGGTGCAAGGTCTTCGCCGCCGGAGCATTCCGGTAGGCGGAAGCGATCTCCGAGTCTGACATGAAGGCGTGTAGCAAGGCCTTGAGATAAGGGTTCTGGAAACTGGAAACAAAAGCGGCCAGCGTCTGCCAGAGCTCGTCGATGTTCTTGGTAGTTTTCGGGAGGTAATCGGCAAAATCTATTTCCGCGTCATCAAGCCGCCGAAGCTTATGGATGGTCAGCTGAAAACGGTTCTTGTACTTGTTCAGCAGGCCCTTGATTTTGAGAACGTCGTCCTGCTCGAAAGCATCCATGGCATCGTCGACGTTGTCCCACATCTTGGCTTCAATCTGGCCTGAGCGGTCGCCCAGTGTCAGCGCCAGGTAGGGCTCCCCGCTTTTCTTGGGCTTGACCTGCTTGATGACGACCACGAAGCTGGAGGTGATGACTTTGTTTTCGTGCTGCGAGCAGTCGCAAATGAAGAAATCTTTCATGAGCCGATCCAGCGCCATGTCCCAAAGCACGGGACAAGACACACCTGTAGAGGTTTGCCGGGGGCGCGGTGCTGTTCAGCTTAACCTAAATGATTCCGAACTTCTTCTTCTTTTTGAACTTTTTGGCGTTGGTTTCTTTTGCCGTGGTCTCTATGGGCTTGGTTTCATTGGCGCTGGCGCCGCTATCTACATATCCGGGTTTCAGATCGATGAAAGCATCCTCCCGGAGTTTGGTCAGGTAGGCACGAAGGGCCGGCTGCAATTTTTGCATGTAAATCGCATCCTGCAATTTTGGCTCGATGTCTCTCATGGCAGGAATGCCGGCCTGCTGGTGATCCGTCACCTTGAGAATCACAAAGCCCTGCTTGGTACGGATGACATCGGTTACATCACCGGCTTTCATGGCGAAAGTCTTATCTTCCAGTTCTTTGGCCAGCGCTCCCCGCTTGAAATAGCCAAGATCGCCACCCTGGGCCGCAGTGGGCCCATCGGAATTCTTCTTCGCGACCTCGTCAAAGCTGGTGCCCTTCTTAATCAGGGCCAGCAGATCATCGGCTTTGGCCTGGGCAGCCGCGAGGGCCTGCGGGTCGTCGGCAGCGGGAGCGCTCTCGCCCTGCTTAGCGCCCGTTTTCGCGGGCGCAACCAGAATTTCGCTCAAGCGGATCTGTTCGGGCTGCTCCAGTTCACTCTTGTGCTGCTCGTAAAACTGCTGCTCTTCCTGCTTCGTAGGGGCGAGGTGCGAACCCACTTCTCGGCCAATGACTTCCTGGGTGATGATCTGGTTGCGCAAGTTCTGTTTGAAATCCTCGTACGAGACGCCCTGCGACTGTGCAGCCTTTTCCAGGTCTTCCATGGTGTCGAGGTTCATCTGCTTGCGCATTTCGTCCAACCGCTTGATAAGTTCGGTATCGGCGGTGATTCCCAGGTCCTTGCCCTTTTCCAGCAGCAGTTGCTGGTCGATCAAGTCGCGAAGCACATCTCTTTGCCGCTCGTTATAAAGCTTGGAAGCGTTTGATGGATCCTGCTGCTGCATCTCCTGCTTGAGCTGCTCCTTGCTGCGGTTGAACTCGGAGAGCGTAATGATCTGGTTGTTTATGCGGGCAACAATTTCTTCGACCACGTTGTCCGCATACACTAGCGGAGACGGCAAAACGGCGAGCAACAAAGCGACAATAACTTTTTTCATGGGTAGTACCAATGGAAGACCTGGGCTCTGCCTAAGGTATGTTGGATTGCTCTCTGTTTATTGTAACTCTGGTCCGGCAAGCGGGCCACCCACCACTGTTATGATTGTGAGTTTCAAAATGAAGGTTGCCATCCGCCCAAGACGAGGTGACAGTGAAGATCCTCAGCCTTTTCCTTTCTATTTTCTTTATTTGTATGGCCTGCTTTGATTCATCCGCCGAGGCACAATCAACTCCTCCCGCGATGCCGGATACTGCCCAACTGGAGAAGATGGCGGCGCGGTTTGCACCCACGGCCATCCGAGTAGACACTTCAAAGCTTTCGCCGGGAGACCGCCAGGCGCTCGTAAAACTGATTGATGCCGCACGCATTTACAACGACATCTACATGCGCCAGCTCTGGAGCGGGAACCTGGGCCTCTACGCCAGGCTGCAAAAGGATCCAACTGCGCTCGGCAAAGCCCGCCTGCACTATTTTTGGCTCAACAAAGGTCCATGGTCCGACATTGATGAATTCAAAGCCTTCATTCCCGGAGTGCCGCCGCGAAAGCCGCTGGGTGCGAACTTCTACCCCGAAGACATGACGAAAGAAGAGTTCGAAGCCTGGATTGCCACATTGCCCCAGGCCGAGCAGGAGCAGGCCAAGAGCTTTTTCACGGTAATCCGCCGTAAGTCAGCGTCTACTCACAGCGGCGCGGCGCGGCCTACTGCTCAATCGCATCCATTCGAGAGCGTTCCTTACAGCGAAGAGTACAAGGACGATCTCGCGAAATGTGCCGATCTTCTGAAGCAGGCTGCGGGCTTGACTGACAACTCTTCCCTGAAGAAATTTCTGTCTTTGCGTGCAGACGCCTTTCTCTCCAATGATTACTACGAAAGCGATCTGGCATGGATGGATCTTGATGCGCCTCTCGATATCACCATCGGGCCATACGAAACCTATAACGACGAGCTCTTCGGCTACAAGGCGGCGTTCGAGGCATACATCAATCTTCGCGATGAGGCGGAGAGCGCCAAATTGAGCGCCTTCAGCAAGCATTTGCAGGCGGTCGAAAACAATCTTCCTATCGATCCTCAGTACCGCAATCCAAAGCTGGGCGCGGCGGCCCCACTCCGAGTCGTTGACGAAATTATCGCCACCGGCGATGGCGCGCACGGCGTGCAAACCGCCGCTTACAACTTGCCCAACGATGAGAGGGTTGTGCAACAAAAAGGCGCCAAGCGGGTCATGATGAAGAATGTGCAGGAAGCGAAGTTCCGCAGCGTGCTTTTGCCCATTGCCAGGGTGATGCTCACCAAATCTTCAATGGTTGACGTCAATTTCGATTCCTTCTTCACCCATATCGTGGCGCATGAGTTAATGCACGGTCTGGGCCCGCACCAGATCACAATCAACGGACGTGCCACCACTCCTCGCGTTGAATTAAAGGAGCTTTTTGGCGCCATCGAAGAAGCCAAGGCCGATGTCACTGGCCTGTTCGCCCTGCAGTACCTAATGGACCACGCAAAGGCCATTGGCCTGGACAACCTGCTCCCCAGCGATGCGGCGGCGCAGCGGCAACTCTATGTCACCTATCTCGCCTCGTCGTTCCGCAGCCTGCGTTTCGGCTTGAATGACGCGCATGGCAAGGGCATGGCCGTACAGTTCAACTACTTGATGGACAAGAGAGGGTTCACTGAGCACGGTGACGGCACATTCAGCGTGAACATGGAGAAAATTCGTTCCGCTGTCCACGACCTTGATCACGATCTGCTCACGCTCGAAGCTCAAGGCGACTATGCCGGGGCAAAGAAAATGCTTACCGAGATGGGGGTGATTCGCCCCGCGGTGAAGCGAGCACTCGCCAAGTTGCAGGACATCCCTACAGACATCGAACCCATCTTCGTAACCGCGGATTCCGTAAGCGGCGATCCGACGCCTGCAACCGCACCGACTGCACAGCGCACTGGAAGAAACCGCCGGAAAGAATAGGCGACGCGCATCGCCACGGGAACGTGCACAGTGTCACTTACCCGCTGCTTCCGCTCGCGCGCGCATCAGCGCCACCGTGGTAACGTCGTTGTGGGTAGGCGGCCCGCACATGAACTGCTGCAGGCTCTCCAGCATGGTGTCACCAACCTGCCGGGCCGTGTTGCCATTTGCACGCTCAAAGGCGTCCTTGGCACGGTGAATACCAAACTCTTCCCGCTGGCATTGACCTTCTACGATGCCGCGCGAGACCAGTAGCAGGATCGCCCCGGGTTCCAGCGCCACGATGCGCGCGTCCATGGGCGCATATGCGAACAGCCCAAGCGGCAGGGTAGTGGCTTCAAGAAGGCTGACGCTCCCAGACGCATCGCGCAGCAAACCCGGAGTATGGCCTGCATTGATGTACCAGACCGTTCCTAAGGTCTCGTTATAGCAACCGAAAAATGCCGGGCAACTGCGCACGCCGCCCGCCGCCTGCATGATGCTGTGGTTCAGACGAAGCCAGAGTTCGACCATGACGTCGGGATCATTTACGTCTTCCGGAGCAAACAGTTCTTTGCCCGACTGCTCAAATGTGCTTTGGGCAGCCCGCAAGATCTGGTGATTTCCATCGCGCCGTCCGGCAAGGTCAAGCAATCCAAAAAGAATCCGGTTCGGCGCCACCCGGACGAAATCGTAGTAGTCGCCGCCTTTCCACTCCCCGTAAAAAGTGGCCGCAATCTCCGCCCCCTCTAGCGCAGGCGGTTGCGCGGGAATGCTTTCGACTGGAGACGCCACCCGCTTCGTACTTTTCCGGAATGACAACATGATCTTGGGTTGAGGAACTTAGCATAAATCAGCGATGCTGGCGAGCGGGAATTCCTGTGCAGATTTCTTCACTCTCCATACCTTTTAGCCAGAAACTGTCCTACGTCGTTCGCCAGGTCGGCGTAGCTGGAGTGAATGGTTGCGCGCAGCGCGGCTTCTGTCTGGCTGCCCTCGCTCAGCCGTTGCAGAATTCGCTGCAGGTCCCCCATCCCGTACGTCTCGTTGATGTACAAGACCGCGGCTAAAGACTCGTCGTAAGCGAGGACTGCTTCGCCCGTGGAAAAGCGGTTGAAATTGCCTTCCAGCATGTTGTAAGGAATCTGTTGCTGGCCGCGGAACAACTGCGCCAGCCTTCGTCCGTTGGCCTCCAGGGTCTTGGGCTCGACTAGCTGCGCGATGCCCTCATGGAGCCACTGTGGGCAGCGTCCTCCCGACGCTTGGTTGATGAACGAATGCGCCAACTCGTGCTTTAAGACCCGGGCAAAGTCGCTGGTAACCGATGTCAGGCCGTTCACGGGAATGCGCAGCTTGCCATCGTTCAGAGCTCCGGTCCAAGAGGGAGCGTGGGTCACGTCAAAGAAGGCCTGGTCGGTATACAAAACAACGGAAATACTGCTCCGCGGCGATATACCCAGCTCCCGTACCAGGTCGTCGTATTGAGTTTCCAGCGTGTTCAGGATGTCGCGCCGTAGGAAGTCAGAACTCTGATTGCCTTCGAACCGCAGAGTGAAATGCGCGCTTTCGCGCTCGGAAAATTGGGTCTCTACTTTGGCCTCACGCTCGGCCTTTGACAACAATTCCGCTACTTTCGAATCCGGCCGCAATTGCAGTGACTTCTTCCATGAGCGAATAGCGTCGGCGGTGTGGTCCGCCGAGAATTGCGCGAAGCCGAGAACGGTGAGCGCGTCGGGCGAATTGGGCGCCAGGCGCGCCGAGCGTTCCGCGTAGGAAAGTCCTTGCTGGGGATTGCCCGTGCGCACCAGCAGGGCTGCGTAGTAATTCAGAATGGTGGAACTGTCCGGCTGGAGCGCGAGCGCATTTTCGAAGTAGCGCGCGGATTGCTTGAGATCGCCAGCCTCGAATTCGTGCTTTCCTGCAATAAAGTAAGCGGTGGCGGCGAGCGCACGATCGCTGTTGCCGGCCGCAGACTGCAAGGCGTCGGTATCTACCCGGCCGTCGTGAACGATTTTCTCGCTGAGGTCCCCTTCTCCCTTCAGCGGAGTATTGGAACCGAGTGCCGGCAGCTCCGCCGCAGCTTTCACTTCACCCCCGGAATTCACGTAGGCAGGAGGCGCCCCACCCGCTTCGACGCGCTCAACTAGTGATTTCGGGATAGCATAGGAGTTATCCCCGATGTCATATTGCAGATGGGAACCGGAATTGCGAACGCTTTCCGCCCAGATGCTGCGTCCATTCTTGAGGCGAATGACGTCCGCGGGCGCGCACACCGCACCTATGACCGGCAAAAGCAGCAAGAGAGTTGGGAACCGCACCTGCGCGGATTCTAGCAATCAGGGGAGAGGTCGACCTAGGTGACCAAGGTGCTCGTTCGACCGCGCACATTCGCTCGCAGCCTCGCGCTGCTCGTCCTGCTCACGGCGGGAGTGCTCCCGATTTTCGGGCAAACGCCGCCGGTTGCGCCATCCTCCGCTGCCGATGCCCTCTATTCCGACTTGAGGACTGTAGGACTGGACCCATCGAGGGTATACCGCGTTCGTGACATTTCGTTGGATCGACCCGGACTGCACATCAGCTTCGAAAACGGCAGCATCGCTTTCACCCGCGACGTCTACAACCGGGTGACAGGAGCCTTTTTTGAAGGCGACGGTGAAGTGATCGTTTCGCCACCGAATCGCGTGGAACGGGCTTCCATGGCCCTATTTACGGGAATGGCGATTTTGGAAGAACAATTCTCTACCGGATACTTCCGCTTTAACGACAACACATTTTCCGAACTGCAGCCCAACCTTCGCCCCGCCGAGCACGCTCCGGAATTCGTCACCGAATACAACGAAGCCGCGGTGCACCTCGCCGAAATGGATGCGCTGCGGCTGCTGGTGACCTTCAGCCACTTTTTACCAACTCCTGGACCACAGACCCCTGCTCTGCCCAATGGAACGCAGGACAATCGGGATCGCATGCTGCATGCTCGATTGCAAGGCAAGAAATTGGGTGCATTCGACTTGTTTTACGATTCCACGGTTTCAGAACAAGTCTGGGCCGGCCAGTCCCGTGTTGTGGCGAGTGGCACCTATTACGATCTTTGGACTTCCTTTGCCAGCAGCACCGGACGTAATACCGAGCCTGCCGCGAAGGCCGACGACGTAGCTGTTTCGCGGTATGACATAGCAGCGGAAGTGAAGCCGCCTACCACGCTGAATGCGGATGCCCGGCTGAAAGTCAAGGTCAACGAAGGAGGACAACGCACCCTATTATTTGAGTTGTCCCGCGTGCTGCAGATCAAGACGCTCGAGTTCAATGGCCGCCCGATCCCGTATATCCATAATCCCGCGCTCGAGGGTAGCCAGGTGTCGCGGCGCGGCAATGACCTGGTCGCAGTCATCTTTCCCAAAACCTTGCAGCCGGGAGAAACCTTTGAGCTCCACTTCGCATACGGAGGAGACGTACTCTCCGATGCGGGTCGTGGACTGTTGTATGTAGGTGCGCGCGGAACCTGGTATCCGAATCGCGGCTTCGCTATGGCGGATTTCGACCTGGCTTTTCGCTATCCCGCGGAATGGACGCTGGTTGCGACGGGAAAGCGGGCCGAAGGCACAACGTCTTCTGGCCCTTCATTCCCCGCGCCGCTACCGCCGGGCATGCAGCAATCCCGGTGGGTTTCTGAACGCGCTATACCCGTCGCCGGGTTCAATCTCGGAAAGTATGTCCATGCCGTCGCCCGCGCCGGACAAGTTGCGGTCGAGAGTTTCGCTACGCCCGGCATGGAGCGCGCGTTTAATGCTCCTCAGCTTCCGCAACTGCCGCTCCCTGAGATCCGCCATCCGGGAATGCCGCTGCAACTTCCCCCACCTGCGCCTCCTGCACCCTCTCCTGGGCGGAACGCGCAACCCGTAGCCCAACGATCGGCCAGTGCGCTGGAGTTTTTCGCCAGTCGTTTTGGGCCCTTCCCCTATGACTCGCTGAAACTGACGCAAATGCCCGGCGATCTTAGCCAGGGCTGGCCAGGACTAATTTTCCTCTCCAGCTATGCATTCCTCAGCCCTGAAGAAAAAAAGCAATTGCATGTGAGCCAACTGGCCAACATCATCAGCGGGCAAGTACTCGTACATGAAACCGCTCACCAGTGGTGGGGCGATTTGGTCACCTGGTCCAGTTACCGAGACCAGTGGCTCTTTGAAGGTCTGGCGAATTACTGCTCGATGTTGATGCTTCGCTCAGAAGACCCTGCCGAATTCCACCAGGTCATGGAGAAGTATCGCATTGACCTGCTCGAGAAGAACAAAGACGGAACCCGGTTAACCGATGCGGGGCCAGTCTCGCTCGGTCTCCGCTTGTCGTCGTCTCGCTTCCCGAATGGGTATGAAGCCATCAGTTATGGCCGTGGCGCATGGCTGTTTTACATGCTGCACGAGATGATGAAGGACGCAGAGGCCAGCGCCGGCGGCAAACGATCCTCAACTCCCGAGAACGATCCTTTCATTCGCAGCTTGCGAAAGGCACGCGACCGTTACCAGGGCAAGATCATGAGCACCGGTGACCTGATCCAGGTGTTCGAAGAGGACCTGCCGCGCAGCTTGCATTTTGAAGGTCGCAAGTCGCTCGACTGGTTCGTCGATGGCTGGATCAACGGCACGTCGATGCCGCGCTACGACCTGAAGAATCTCTCTTTTACGCCAAAGCAAGCTTCTACACTCGTCACCGGAACACTGTTGCAGAAAGATGCTCCCGATGACCTTGTGACACCCGTTCCTCTCTACGCCGTCGTCCGTGGGAGGCCGCCAATTTTTCTGTCGAGAGTTTTCGCAGACGGCGCCGAAACCACTTTCCGCCTGACTGCTCCCGTTGGCACGCGAAAGATCGTCGTCGATCCGCACGAGGTGTTGCTGCTCCAGACCCGGTAGTCCCAATCCCGGACATCTGCCGTTACTTTTTCCCGAAAAGATCGCCCTCGCATGCTCATAGCTCGACCTCGCGTGGACCTGGCAGACCGGTAAGTTATAGCGCGTTCAAGGTAATCGGGGTTTTTGGCAATCGACTCACCTATAGAACGTCGGTGGAAATTACTGGTTACATGCCTGCAAGGCATGGCATGTGAGTCAATCGGAGGTGGCTATGGGAGCTGCGCCGGATCTGCCACACGCTGTTGGTGCAAGGGAAAGCAAAACTATTTTATTAGTCGAAGATGAGGAGTTTGTCAGGAATGTTACTGCTGAGGTCTTGGCCGCGGCAGGCTATCAAGTCCTCAAAGCCGAGAATGCGCAGCAGGCGCTTTATCACTACGGCAGATATGAAGGCCAGATTGACCTGCTGCTGACAGATGTCTGCATGCCAGGTAAGAGCGGGCGCGTGCTCGCGCGCGAATTGCACGCACTTTGTCCACGAATCAAGGTCATTTTCATCTCTGGTTACGGTGATGTGAACGAGGCTGGGGAAGACTGCCGCGCGGGAAGCGTTTTCCATTTACCCAAGCCGTTTGCGGTAAGCACGCTTATAACCACGGTGGAGGAAGCCTTAGCTGAAGTTGAGGTCGTCCCCGCCGGGAAAGCGCTCGCTGCCGCCGCCCACTAACCGGAGTTCACAGCATGGCTCACGTCTTGGCGTGTGCAATTCAAGGCTGGGTTGGAACAATGCTGGGCAGATTGAAAGGTCGAGGGTCGGGCATACTGGATTCCATCGCCTGGATATTCTTTGCCGGCTGTTTGGTCAAGATCACCAGGTCAACGCGCCGGTTCAGGGCGCGCCCTTCTTCAGTGCCGTTGCTGGCTACGGGATGGAACTCGGCATATCCCGCGGCGGACAGCCGGTCAGGAGCATACTGGTAGCTGACGATCAGCAGACTTACCAATCCTGTAGCGCGCGCCGTTGACAGTTCCCAATTGGAAGCAAACTGTGCCGTGTGGATGGGAACGTTGTCTGTGTGACCTTCAATCCTCACGCGATAGCCGTTGGTCGCGAGCAGGTGGGCAATGCGGCTAAAAGTCTGATGCGACTTGGGCTTCATTTCTGCCGAGCCGCTGTCGAAGAAGCCCAGTTCGCTCAGACTCACGACCAAACCATCGGGTTCGTACCGAAGCGTTACCTCTTGCCGTGATATCTCCGGGGCCAGCATGGCTTCCAACTCGTGACGGAGGGAGCCCATGTCACCACTGTGGGCAGATCCCGGACCCGTGGTGGAAGGTACAACCCTCCCGAGAGCCCCTGTATGCGGCATGTTTTCGATCGACTGGACAGTGTCGAACGGCATCGGCTCGCTCATATCAACCGGGATCTTCATGCTCGATGCCTGGAATACTCCGAGTTCCTGGAAAGCTACCTGGATGGCCATCGCCAGCTTCCCGACTTTTTTCTGATCGACTTGCGCTGTGGAGTAAAGGACCACGAAGAAAGCAAAGAGCAGCGTGATGAAATCAGCGTAGGAGACCAGCCAGCGCTCATGATTAGCATGTTCGGGATGTCGCTTTTTCCGGCTCACGAATGCGCCGCTGCCTCTGCTTTCTTGTCCTTTGTTTCTTTCGCGTCGTTGAGGAAGCCCAACAGCTTCGTTTCAAGCATGCGCGGGTTCATGCCCTCGAGAATGGAAATCACTCCCTCCAGGGTCATTTCGCGAATCACATGGTCCTCGCGGATGCGAATTTTCAGTTTGCCTGCGGCGGGAAGAAAAAACAGGTTGGCCGCGCCCACGCCATAAATTGTGGCCACGAACGCGACCGCGATCCCACGACCCACTTCTTCGATCTTGTCCAGATGCTGCATGACCTGGATCAGGCCCAGCACCGCGCCGATGATGCCGATGGTCGGCGAAAATCCTCCGGCAGACTCGAATACCTGGGGGATTGTAGCCTCGTGCTCCTGCTTGTTATCGAGTTCCAGTTCCATCATTTTGCGGAGTTCTTGCGGTTCCGTGCCATCCACCGCCAGCATGAGTGACTTCTTGAGGAACGGCTCCTCGATTTTTGCCAACTCGGAGTCCAGCGACACGATGCCCTCGCGCCGTGCCTTGTTTGCGTACTTGACCATTTCTGCGATCAGCGTTGCAGGATCCCGCTTGGGCTCGAGAAAAATGTGCGCCAGCCTGCGGAACGCCGAAAGCGCCACCGGCAGGGGGAATTGGATGAGCACGGCTCCGATGGTTCCACCGAACACGATCATGGCCGCAGTCGGCTGCAAAATCTGCCCCAGGTTACCGCCTTCCAGCAACAAGCCGGCTAGGATCCCGCCGACCGCGAGCAGCACCCCGCCTAACGTCGCCTTGTCCAAGCTCTTACCTCTCCTCGTCTTCGCCGGCTTCTTCCTCGTCGGGCAAGGGAGACCGCACCAGCATCCGTTCCCAAAATGGCATTGCTCCTTTGAGTACGGAACGCCGGAACTCGACAATGCGCTCCATGACCTGCGCCGCAGTCTCACGCACCAGGACCTTTTCTCCGGTCACGAGCGTAATTACCGTATCCGGAGCCTGCTCAACAAACTTGATCAGGTCGGAATTGACCACTAAGGGCTGATTGTTCAGTCGGGTCAGGAGAATCATTGCGCACCCACTCCCGCGCACGAGAGTTGCGTAGGCGCGGTCGTGGTCCTAACTGTCTTATCGACTCCCGCGTTTACCGCCTTTGATCAGGCGGCCTCTTAATCGCGATTACGCAAGTACCACACCTTTTGCACCTTGGAGACTAAAGCCGTTTCTGGTGCCGCCGATGGCACGAGTGAAGGCAATCGGTTCCGTGCAGTCAGGAAAACGGAATAGGCCCTCCTTTAGAAACTCTGGGAGGCGTTCCAGAGAATACGGAACCTAAAAGGAGAATAATTCAAATGGCAGTTAGCATTCTGAATAACATTCCGTCCCTGGCCGCGCAAAACCAATTGGCGATCACGGGATCGAACCTGCAAAAAACACTGTTCCGGCTCTCCTCGGGATCACGCATCAACACTGGTTCCGACGACGCTGCCGGCCTGGCCATTGCCGACGGACTACACGCGAACGTAACCGCGCTTACCCAATCCGCCCGCAACGCGAATGACGGCGTGGGGTTTATGCAAGTGGCCGACGGCGCTCTCGCCCAGGTCACCACTCTGCTCAACCGCGCGGTTACGCTCGCGACCGAATCGGCGACCGGTTCAGTCACTCAGCGCGCCGCGCTCGACTCCGAGTTCCAGGCCATCGCGGGGGAAATCACCCGTATCGGCAACACCACTACCTACAACGGCACGCAAGTGTTTACCGCCAGCACGCTGAACGTGTTCTTGAGTGATGCCAGCACCAACAGCACCATCGGTTTGAGCACCGGCGCACTAAGCCCGACCGGAATCGGCTTGGGCGCGCAAGCAACCGGCACTCTGACCGCTATCAGCCAACCAGTCGCCAACGACACAGTCACCATCGGCGTGAAAACCTATAAGTTTGTAGCGGCGGTTTCCGCGGCCAATGATGTCCTGATCGGCGGCAGCGTTGCTGCCACATTGTCTAACCTGGCCGCAGCCGTCAATGCGGGCGCGGGGGCGGGAACTGCGTATGGGACGGGCACCACCGCCAATGCCGATGCAACCGCGGTCGCCAACGCTTCGACGGTTGCTCTAACCGCCATCACGGCGGGCGCGGCGGGCAATTCGATTGCGACCACCTCCAGCTCCGCAACGCACATGGCATTCAGCGCCGCAACTCTCACCAACGGGTCCGATGGCGGTAGTTTGTCCACTGTCGCTGCCGCGACCGCAACCCTGGGCTCCATCAACAACGCGATTCAGTACGTTGCCAATATGCGAGGCACGATCGGCGCCAACATTAACCGTTTGCAGAGCGCCAGCAACGTCATGAACAACCAGGTGCAGAACCTGTCGGCTGCTGAGGACGGTATCCGCGCGGCGGATATTCCGGCTGAAGTGGCCAACCTGACCAAGTACTCCATCCTGAACCAGACCGCCATCTCCGCTCTGGCCCAGGCCAACAACATGCAATCCAGTGTTCTCAAACTGCTCCAGTAGTTGCACTGGAATGGGGGTGGGGGCAGCCCCACCTCCGCTTCTGACCAAGGCGGTGGCCCATGATCATCGCGCCAGTCCCACTCCTTAATCCCATAGGACAGGCAGACGGCCGGGCGGTCATCAGTCCAGCCGAAACCAGGAATTCCTCTCCCCAGGTTCAGGCGCCTGCTCCGGTGCAGGCGTCGACGACCAGCCTTCCTCTGCTCGAACACCGGGAACAGGAAGTGAAGCGGATCTTCGACGGGAAGAGGATGGTGTACCGTTTTGTGGACAAGCAGAGTGGAGAGGTTATTTACCAGGTACCAAGCGATGAGGTTCTCAACATCATGCGAGCGATTCAGGAACAGCTGCAACGGCAACAAGCGTGCAATGGAATTGATCGCGACCTCTAAATCACGCTCGCGGGAGCCATAATGGGAAGCACAGGAATCAATTTGGGTCTCAACAATGGCAATGCAACTGCAGGAAGCGGAATCGATGTCACTGCGGTCGTCAATCAGATTCTTGATGCCGAGCGGGCACCCGAGAGACTTTGGCAACAGCAACAGTCCACGTTGAGCCGCCAGGCCGCCGCGCTGAATTCGATCAACTCAAGTCTCAACGTCCTGCAAGACAAAGTGAATGTCCTGAAAGACCTGAGCGGCGCGATTACGTCGAAAAACGCCGCTTGTTCCCAACCCGCGATTCTTACCGGCAGTGCACAGACATCTGCCGTTTCTGGAACTCACAGCATTGTAGTAAAACATCTGGCCACTACGTCGTCTTATTACTCCGATCCGGCGATCGACGGCAATGCCGCGCTTACTCCGGGAACCATTTCTATCCAGGTTGGCAGGGGACCCCGCGTCGACATCCCCGTAGACTCGAACCATGACACCACCACGCTCACGAGGCTGGTGGACTATATCAATGAACAGGATTTCGGAGTCACAGCCAGTATTCTCAATGATTCGAGCGGGGCGCGAGTCGCGCTGGTAAGCAAGACCAGTGGCAATTCTGGAAACATCACTATCACGGGAAACACGACAACTTTAAGCTTTCAGCAGTCCTCTGCGGGAACCGATGCTTCGTTCACCATTGATGGCATTCCGCTCACCAGCACAACTAACACTGTCACCGGCGCGCTGCCAGGAGTAACCCTCAACCTGTTGAGCGAGTCGGCCAGCCCCGTTCAGTTGACCGTTGGCCCGGATGTGAATGCAGCCAAGCAGGCGGTTAGCGACTTCGTTTCCGCTTACAACGCGGTCGTCAAGGGTATCAACAGCCAATTTGCCTGCGATGCAACGAGCGGTCAAGCCGGCGTGTTGGCGGGGGACAGCTCGTTACGAGCCTTGCAGTCCAGCATGCTTTCCGATGTCACTTACGCGATCACCGGTAATAACGGTATGGTGAACCTCGCTTCAATGGGGGTGGACATGGCGAATGATGGCACCCTGAGCGTGAACGATGCTGAGCTCACCGACAGCATCACCAGTCACTTCAGCGACTTTCAAAATTTCTTCCAGTCTGCGGGCCAGGACGGGTTTGCCAATAACTTTGGCGCGGATCTCACCGCCCTAACTGACACAACTCAGGGCGTGCTCAACATTGAGCTCGCGCAGAACACCAGCACGCAGAAGATGCTGACAGAGCAAATCTCAGATTTCGAGGACCGGCTGGCGGTTCGTCAGCAGCAGCTCATCCGTCAATACAGCCGGGTTGACGCCATGCTGCGCCAATTCCCGATGATCATGAACGAGCTCAACAGCCAGCTGAACACTTTGGACCAGTTCAAGTAGAAGTACATGGACCCGAGTTCCGCATATCGCGAAGCATCCGCCCAGAGCGGCAATCCTGTCCACCTTGTCGTGCTTGCTTACGAGCAGTTGGTGCGAGACCTGCGCAGGGCACTGACCGCATGGCAAGATCACGATATCGAAAAGCGAACCCACGAGATCGATCACGCCCTCGTAGTTCTAGCTCAATTACAGGGCACCCTGGACATGGAGCTAGGCGGAGAGGTCGCGCGCAACCTGGAGCGCTTCTACAACGGGCTGCGGGCCAGTCTTCTGCAGGCCCAGATCGACGGCGCGACCGACATCCTGCAGAAACAGATCGCGAATATTCTGTCCCTGCGTGAAGCCTGGCTGGAAGTCGAACGTGCCACCTCGCCTGCCGGTCCGCACACCCCCATTGCTTCCCCTGCCGCAGGTGGCAGGACGGCAAATCCCGAGGAAATCTCAAGCGATTGGAGAGGTTAGTGTCAGCTTTTTTGCGGGATCTGGATGAAAGTAATGCCAGCCTGGGCAATCATCTTCGAAAGTTGACCGATCCGGAACTGAACGTGGCCTGGCTCAGCGCGGAACTGGTCGGCGTTCTCTCAGACTTGCGAGACCTTGGAGAATGGCTGCGAAGCGAGACGGCTACGCGAGACCGGCTCCCGGTTCACCAACAGCTGCTCGAATACAGGGCAAAACTCGAACAGCTGAGGAATGTCATGTGCGCATTGCACAGCAGGTTGCTGACGGAGCGAAGTCGTCTGCAGGCTGAGAGGACCCACTTGAACACCGCGTCGGAGTGGGCGCGGGCCTCTCGTAAGACCTATTATTGAACTATCGCAGGTAATCGAACAGGCTCAGTTGCGAGGTTTTGCCAATCGCCGCCAGTGTCGCGTTGCGCGCGTTCTGTGCGTTGATTAAGTGGCTGGCCACCGCCATCATGTCTGCCGCCGCGACTGTATTCTCCTGCTGTCCAAGTTGTAGCTTCGCGCTGTTCAGGTAGTTTTTCTGACTCTCAATTTGCTGGATGGAGTTGCCGTAAAACACGCGTTTCTGCGTCACACAGTCGAATGCTTTTCGCACCGCAATCACCGCGTTGTCGATCCCGGTATTGGTCTGCAGCGCAGTCGACAAGTCCTGGATAGCTTGAAAGACGTCCGCACCCGCCGCATTGAAGATTTCCGAACCCGGCTGATTGACTTGTACCCGGAATCCGTTGCCGATTTCAACTGAATTCACGCCCGCGTTGCCGGTGTAGCGGATGCCGGAAGCAACATTGGGATCCAGCACGAACGGCTGGGCGACGGCAGTTCCGGCGAACACGTAACGGCCCTGGTAGGACAAGTTTGCCAAGCTGACCATCTGATCGCGCAGCCCGCTGACCTCGTTCGCGATTGCGGCGCGATCGCTGTCGGACGCGGTCGACGTGCCTCCCTCAATGCCGAGGCTGATCGCGCGTTGCAGGGTTTCTACCACTGAACTCAAAGCAGAGTCTGCCATCTGCAGTTGGCCGCTCACGCTGCCCGCACTGCGCAGAAACGAATCAGCCAGGCTGCTCTGGTCGCGAATTTGCGCCAGCAACGCGGCTCCTCCCGGGTCATCGGACGGTTGGTTGATTCGTCGCGATGAGGCCAGTTCAAGCAACGCATTCTGCTGCTGTTCCTGGCTCTGCTCCAGGGCCGCAAGCAGGTCGGGCATGACATTAGGATTCACCCGCATGGCGGTTTACTCCTTCCCGAGGTTGATAACGCTCTGCAGCATGTCATTAATCACGGTGACAAGCCGGGCGGACGCTTCATACGCGCGCTGATAGCGGATGAGATTTGTGGCTTCCTCGTCCAGGGAGACGCCGGAAACGGCTGAGCGCTGATCCTGTAATTGCCGCAACATCAATTTGGAAGCGTCGAGTTCTGCCGAATCGTTCGCGATCTCGTTCCCCACGCCGAAAATAATGCTGGAATAGTAGTTGGTGGGGCTGGAACCTGAACCAATCGCCTGGTCGCGCACTGCCGCCAAGGCCAGCAGATTGCCGTTGTCTCCGGGGCTGCTGGAATCGGAACTCGCCGCCAGCCTGGCCGGGTCGGTGATTTGCACGGCGAGTACGCCGGCCGCCCCCACCCCCGAGCCTGATGGTGCGACAAACAGGTCGCCACCTGGCGTTCCGGAAAGATCAAATCCGCCGTGATGCGCCGCATTTACCTGGTTCGCTAATCCCGCCGCCAGCGTGTCCAGTTGCGCCGCCACTCCGGGGATCTCCTCATCGCGAAGCTGCAGCAGTCCGGAGAGTTCGCCGGAAGTGATATTGCCGGTGATGTCGGAGCCTTGATAGTAGATGCGTTGCAATCCTGAGGAATCGGGCCGCACGCTGAGAGCAAAACTCTGGTTCGCGACTACCATCGCGCTCCCGCTCCTGGTGGTCAAGGTGAGTCCCGACTCGCTTTGAACCGTGGCGACATCAATCAGCCCGCCAAGTTGTTCGATCAGAGCCTGCCGCTGATCTTCCAACGCACTGGGATCGCGGCCCAGGTTTTGCATGGCCACAATTTCGGCATTCAAACCTGAGATTTGCTTGCTGAGCGAATTGACCTGGTTAACATCCTGGATAACGTTAAGGTCGAGATTGGTTCGCTGGTCCTGCAGGTCGGCGTAAGTATTCCGGAATGCGCTCGCCACATTGCCGGCTGCCAGCAACACCCCCTGGCGCAGCGCCAGGTTCCCCGGATCAGTCGATAGCTGGTTGATGCTGGCAAAGAATTTTGAAATTAAATTGCCGATGTCGCCATCACTTGCACTGAACCGCACTTGCAACTGGTTCATGCCCGCAACCAGCGCATCCAGCCGGCCCTGCTGCTGGGTTTCATCGTCGATGCGCAACTGCAAGATGGGATCGCGAACCGCTTCCAGCCTTTGCAGGATAACTCCTGTACCCACCGTCAGCGCCCCCAGGGTAACCGGATCGCCCTCGGTGAATACGGGCCGTTCACGAGAAAATCCCGGGGTATTGGCATTGGCGACATTGTTGGCGGTGGCATCGAGAGCACCCTGCTCCGCATGCAGCGCGTTCACCGCGACCGACAAGCTGGCAAACAGACTGGACATACTCAGCTCCTGGTCCGCGAAGGCATCTCTCCAGACGCTACAGGCGCCGCATAAGGCGACGTGGGGCCAACGCTCATGTTTTCGAGCACGAGTATCGCCCGTCGCATGCGACGCAATAACGCTGCATGGACCCTGGTGCGATAATGCAACCGCTGCGCCGTGTTTTCCAATTCCGAGCCGAGCAAAGGGGGATTGTCAGACACGGCTTTTTGATCACTCTGGGCCGCGACCCATTCCCGGCAGAGTGCGAACTGGCGTTCGCAATGCTGCTCCAGGGCGGCCACGTCCATGCGCGCGATCGCCACCTCGGCTTGCGTGAGGCACTCAGTTAAATCGCTCATCACCGCCATGCGGCGGTCGTTAAGCTCGACAGAGCTCTGTTCTGCGATGGGCATAGTAATAGTGCTAGGGCCGATTTTTTGCCGACATGCTCACGATTTCGCTGAACATGGCCTCAGCCACCTGCTCAGCAGTCGTCTGGTAAGTACCATCAGCGATCTTCTGTCGCAGTGCCGCCACCTTGTCTTCCCGGATGGCCGGCATGTGGTTGGCCTGACTTTCCAGTCTTTGTACCCTCTGGTGTGTCGAGAGCCGCGCCATATCCTGGCTGGCTTCGCTCGCCCGGGAATTCCCTGCCTCCGAGCGCGGCTTAACCCGCGATCCAGTCTCGGAAACATCCGCCAGCCGCGGGTTTAAGTCGATTCTCATGGCCTTTTCCTCGCCTTACATCTTTCCCCTGCAATTTGACTATCGGCTAGGCATTAAAAAGCTTTAATGCAAATTTGAGACGGTGGCCTATTGCCTTCCGAGCCCCCTTCTACCGAAATCGGCCTGCTCCTCAGACACCTTCGTTACCTCAGCGATGGTTCCTTTGGTTCCTCCAGCATTCTCGGCTCGGCTGAGCGCCGCCATCTGCTTGCTGATCATGTCGGTCAGTCCTAAGCCACCGCTTCCGGCCAACTCATGGGCGAGTGCTTGCACCCCCATGTAGGCATAATTGTCGGCCGCAGGATTCACCTCTCCTCCAGGAACTCCGGCGAAGGTTTTTTGCAGAGAAGTCAGCATCTCGCCGAGGAGAATGGCCGCGAAATCCTGCGCCGCTTTCCGTAATTTGCTATCCGGCTCCAGGCTGCCGGGGTCAACTGGCAACGGTTTCGAGACTCCGCCCGATGTCAGCACCTCAGATCACCTCCAGCTCGGCATCGAGCGCTCCCGCCGCCTTGATCGCCTGCAATATCGCAATCACGTCGCGGGCGGTCGCGCCGATGGCCTGTAACCCGCTCACCAGTTGTTCCACGCTCGCCCCTTCTCCGACTTCCACCTTGCGCGCCGCCGTTTCCCGCGCCTGCACCGACGTTTGCGGAAGAACCGTGGTCTGGCCCTTCGAGAAAGGCTCGGGCTGCGAAACCGATAATTCCGTGGTCACCTCCACCGACAAATTTCCGTGCAGAATGGAAACCGCCCCAAGGCGCACATCTTTCCCCATGACCACGGTTCCCGTCCGTTCGTTGACCACCACCTTGGCGCGCCGGTGAACGGCGACCGGCAGATTCTCCAAACGGGCCAGCAGGGCCGGGATGGGCGTCGCCGCAGCGGGATGCAGTTCGATGCGACGGCTGTCCTTCACGATCGCGAGCTCCGAACCCATCTCCCGATTCACCGCCGCCGAGATCTCCTCCGCCGTGCTGAAGCTGGGTTCGTTCAGCAGCAGCGCGAGCTCGCGCACTTTGCCCAGGTCGAGCGCGGCGTCGCGCTCCACCCGGCCACCTCCGGAAATGCGGCCTACCGTCGGATGATTCACCTGTTTCGAATTGCCGGTCGCGCCCACGCTGTAGCCGCCGACCGTCACTGGTCCTTGTGCCGCCGCGTACACCTGCCCATCGGCGGCCCGTAGCGGGGTCAGAAGCAACAATCCGCCTTCCAGGCTCTTGGCATCGCCAATGGAAGAAACCGTCACGTCGAGCGGTGTGCCGGGACGGGAAAAGGGGCCCAGGGTGGCGGTCACGAATACCGCGGCGACATTATTCACCCGCAACCCTCCGGGAGCAATCTGTACGCCCATGCGCTCCAGCGCGCCGGCCAGGGTCTGCGTGGTAAACACGGTTTGCCCGCGGTCCCCGGTGCCATTCAATCCCACAACCATGCCGTAGCCGATCAGCGGGTTCTCGCGCACACCCTCCACGGTAGTGATGTCGCGGATCAGCGCCTGCCGCGGCGTTTCTTCCGCCTGCGCCATGAGGCACGCCAGCGCCATCATCCCGACCACCAGCCCACTCTTCATTCCTAATCGCTCCTAAAAGCCCAGGATGCGCAGCAATACCCGAATCACCGCGTTGGGAGGTCGGGTGCCGTCGCTGAGCACTCCTTTGCCCTTTACCTCCAGCTCCAGGTTGCTGATCTTGTCGGATAGAACTGTATTGTCCGGGGTGAGATCGCCGGCACGAACTACGCCGCGCAGCAGAATGGTCTGCCGCTCGTTGTTCATGGTGACCTGGCGCTGCGCTTCGATCACCAGCGCGCCGCTCGGCAATAATGCCACGACCCGTCCGCCGAGGCTGGTGCGCAAGCTGGATTTGGAAGTGGCCTGTGCTTTCCCCTGCAGGGTGGCGGAAGAGCGCGGAGAAAACAGTTGCTGCACAGCGCTGAGGCTGGGATTGCCGGCCACCGCGTCGACGCCCGAACTCGCCTTGAAACTGCGATCGGTAGCTACGCTGCCGCTGTTCTGTGCGGTGACGTCCTGCGCCACTACGATGGTCACCAGGTCACCCACGACGGCCGCCTTGTAGTCGGTCGCCAGATTAGCGAGGCGTCCGGAATCTTGCCAAAGGCTTCCTGATGTCGTCGGCGGGTTCACCGGAGAACTGTCCTGAACCCTGAGCAGGTACTGCGACAGGGACTCGCGGCTGGCGTTTTTTTCGCTGGCTTGTCCCCGGGCGACCAGCAGCAGTGATAGCAGCAAAGCCGTGGCCGCGGCATTGCCGGCCCTGCTCATGGCCGCCGCCCGCTGGAGGCGACGAGCAGTTGTTCGCCCTCGACTCGCGCGCGGAACACGCGACCGCTCTCCGGGTTGCGTACGCGAATCCACTGCCCCAGAACTCCGGGTTCGAGACATACCACGCGCACCATGACCCGCACCTCACCGGTCTTGGAAACCAGGTTCGCCATCTCTCCCCCGCGGAGCAGTATCTGGCGTTGCGCCGGCTTTGCGCCTCGAAGCGCGGTTTTTTGCCGCGACGTCAACCCTCGGTTTACGAACTGTTCTCGAGTGATCTCGCCCAGCGGCGGCCCCGACGTGGTCCCGGGAGCTGTCACCAGGAAGGGAACGCACGCACCGGCTTCGCGGCAACGTAAGCGAAATGTCCAGCAGTTCAGCATTGGGTCCCAGCCAAAGCTCGACAATTCCAGCGCCTTGGTTGGCGTGAGCGCCGTGGCCGAGTAGGTCAGTGCGCCGGCTGCGACCTTCGGCGCATCGCCGTTTTCCTCCGCCGCAAGGCCGTCGTGAATGGCCTGCCATATCCGCGCGCGCATGGTGGCATCGGCGGAGACCTGCGCAGGCAACGATGACGATACGAAAACCGCCACCCAGAACGCGATGTGGCACGCCCGGCGGATCACAGGTCCTCTCCTCAACGGCCGAGGTTATTCACTTCCTGAAACATCTGGTCGGCGGCGGTGACCACCCGCGAGTTAGCTTCGTAGGAGCGCTGCGCCATGATCATCTGAATGAATTCGTCCACCACGTTGACGTTCGACTGCTCCAGATAACCCTGCTGAATCCGGCCCAGCCCCTCGCTCCCGCCCGGTGTACCGATAATGGCGTCGCCCGATGCCGTCGTAGCCAGGAACAGGTTCTTGCCCACGCTGTTGAGGCCCCCGGGATTGGGAAACAGCGCAAGCTGCAGGTTGCCCACCTGTTGCGCCTGGCTCTGCCCCGGTTGCGTGACTGTGACGGTGCCGTCGGCGCCCACGTTGATGGCGGTGGCGTCTGGCGGAAGCGTGATGGCCGGTTCGATGGGATCCCCGTCGGCGGTGACGATCTTGCCCTGCGCATCCAGGTGAAATGCGCCGCCCCGGGTATAGGCCGTCTCACCCGTGGGCAGCGTGACTTGGAAAAATCCCTGGCCCTCAATGGTCAGATCCAACGGGTTCCCTGTCTGGCTCAGATCGCCCTGCGATTGGATAATCTCTGACGCCGCCGATCGCGTCCCCAATCCCACCTGCAATCCCGCGGCGACCGTCGTTTGCTGGGTGGCAGCAGAGCCGGGCATGACCATGTTCTGATAGAGCAGGTCCTGAAACTGCATGCGGCGCCGGCGGAAACCGGCGGTGCTCGAGTTCGCCAGGTTGTTAGCGATATTGTCGAGATTGAGTTGCTGCGCCATCATTCCGGTAGCTGCCGTATAGAGAGATCGAAACATGCGTTTATCTCCTCAGACCCGCGGCAGTTCGCCGGCTGCCGTGTGATCCAGTTCGCTGTAAAACATCGAGAGCGTCCTCTGCAGCATCTCCGCCTGGCGCTGCACCGCGATAAGCGCAACCATCGCCGCCATCGGGTTGACGTTTGAAGCTTCCAGAACTCCCTGTCGAACAGCTGAGCCGCGCGCTTTTACTGCGCCTGTTTCCGGTGCCGAGTACATGGAGTTTCCTTCTGACTCGAGCCTCGAGTTCGCCGCGAACTCTACGATCTTCAGCTTTCCCGTGATCGCGCCATCCACTGACAACGTTCCATCCGCACTAATGGCGAGCGTTCCTGCCGGCACCGGGATCGGTCCTGCTTCTCCCAGGACCAGGTCTCCCGAGGCGGTGGTCAACTGGTGTTTGCCGGAAACCGTGAAGTTTCCGTTGCGCGTGTACCGTGTGCCGCGAGCGGTTTGCACCACGAAAAAGCCGCCGCCTTCGATGCCCACGTCGAGCAGATTCCCGGTCCGCTCCAGGCTGCCGGAACTCAGGTCCACTCGGCTATCACCCAGCACGCCATAGTTGTTGATGGCCCGGTTCAGAGGATTGAGCAGCGCGCCTTGCGCGGCAAGCATCGATTCGAACACTGGCTGCTCGGCGCGATAGCCGTTCGTGCCCAGGTTGGCCAGATTGTGGGCCACCAGTTCCAAGGCTTGCATTTGCGCCCGCAATCCCGTGCATGCCGCATAACTTCCGCTGTTCATGGAAGACGTCCTGACCTCGATTGCAAGCACGCGGATGTCCAAGCTTCAACAGTTCCGATATGGCAAAGCTTCTGATTTCAGCAGGGTTTGGGGCTGAAAGATAAGAGGAATCTAATGTGGGTCGCGGAGAGGTAAAGCTTCTCTAAGAATGCTCGGCTAGCAAGCATGTTCGCGTTGCCACACCACCACAAGACTTTGGCGCTCCTTGCGAACGCGCCCTTTGAGCGGCTTGTGCCTCAGTACGCGATGCCGTGGTCGCGCAGCATACGGCACACCAGCGATACCGGTAAACCCACAACATTTGAGTAATCGCCTTCAATGCGTGGAATCCAGCGTGAAGCCATGCCTTGGATGGCGTATCCACCCGCTTTGTCCATCGGCTCGGACGTGGAGAGATATGCTTCGAGTTCCTGGTCGCCGGGAGTCGACATTGTCACCCGTGTAAGTTCCGAACGCACATGCATGAACTCGAAGGATTTGTCTGAGGCTTTCATCGGCAGTGCCGCCTGGGAAACCATCTTCGCCAGGCACACTCCGGTGATCACTTGGTGCGTTTTGCCGGACAAAAGCCGCAACATGCGCTGGGCGTCGGCCCGATCGGCAGGTTTGCCTAGAATTTCTTCGTCGACTACTACAACCGTGTCGGCCCCAAGAACCGGTTGCGAGGGAAAATACCCGGCGACCGCCTCCGCTTTCGCTCGCGCCAATCTCTCGGCGACGGCGTTGGGGGATTCCCCCGGATGAAACAATTCCGGTACGTCGGCAGGTTGCACCGTAAAGGCTATCCTGGCGTTGCGGAGCAATTGTTGTCGTCGCGGCGATGCCGAAGCCAACACCAGGACCATCGTCTGCCCTCCTCAAAGGCAGGCTATTGTAAACGAGAGCATTCTCAGGCTGGGGATCGCGCGGAAGAAGAAAATCTGTCGCAAAAACGGCTTGCCCGGCAAGCCGCTCGACTCCACACATTCGCGCATGTGTTTCACGTTCTGATCAATTCAATGCGATTACCGAATGGATCGTGCACGTGACAGCGCGTCACTCCAGGAATGCGGTGGTCCTCGCGAACACCAACTCCCGCCGAGCGCAGCCTCTCCGTAAGCTCGGCGTAATCGCGGCAGCGTAGCGCCGGGTGCGCCTTTTTCGCGGGACGAAAATCATGCTCCACTCCGAGATGGATCTGCACCTCACCGCTGGCAAACCAGGCCCCGCCGCGTTTCTCGAGTTCGGGCGGCTTGACGATCTCCTTCATGCCTAAGAGCTTTACGTAGAACAAGCGCGCGATATCCTCGGATTCGGGCGGCATGGCTAACTGGACATGGTCAATGCCGGAGAAAGGATTTTCCATCGACGCGAGCCTTCTCACTCGCAGGGTTTTTATGGTAAACCATCAACCACTTCCGCGGCTCCTCGCGCACAACGCCAGCTTGCTGCGCCGCGCTGCTCCGCAGAGGCCATCTGTCTCGCCTGTTAGAATCAAAGATTAGCCCTATCTCCATGGACTCCGCTTTTATCCGCAATTTCGCGATTATCGCGCACATTGACCATGGCAAGTCGACGCTCGCGGACCGGCTGCTCGAGCTTACCGGCTCGCTCTCTGCCCGGGAAATGCAAGCGCAGGTGCTTGATGCCATGGATCTTGAGCGCGAGCGCGGCATCACCATCAAGGCCCATGCTGTCCGCATGGTGTACCAGGCTAAAGATGGGCAAACCTACCAGCTCAATCTCATCGACACGCCTGGCCACGTGGACTTCTCGTACGAAGTATCGCGTTCACTCGCCTCCTGTGAAGGCGCGCTCCTCATCGTCGACGCTTCGCAAGGTGTGGAAGCCCAGACCTTGGCGAATTCGTATCTTGCCATTAATCACGGGCTGGAAATCATTCCGGTCATCAATAAGATCGATCTTCCGAGCGCTGACATTGCCCGCACCAAGGAGATGATTGAGAGTGCGGTTGGCCTCGACGCCTCTGACGCGTTGCTAATCAGCGCGAAGACCGGCGAGGGTGTGCCCGACGTGCTCGAAGCCATTGTGCAAAGGATTTCTCCTCCGAAGGGATCGCCCGAACGGCATCTGCAGGCATTGTTGTTCGATTCCTGGTTTGATCCCTATCGTGGCGTGGTTGTGCTGACCCGCGTTTTCGAGGGTGTGTTGCGGCGTGGCCAAACCATCCGCCTGTGGTCGAACGGGCGTATTTTCCAGGTCGAGACGCTCGGAGCTCTAACGCCGAAGCCGGTGGAGTTGCAGGAACTCAGCGCGGGCGAGGTGGGATTTCTCATCGCCAATATCAAGAACGTGGCCGATACGAAGATCGGCGACACCATCACTGACGACCAGAGGCCCGCAATCGAGCCGTTGCCCGGCTTCGAAGAAATCAAGCCGATGGTGTTTGCGGGGCTTTACACCGTTGATGCCCACGAGCACACGCTCTTACGGGAGGCGCTGGAAAAACTGCGGCTCAATGATTCGTCATTTTTCTACGAGCCTGAGAGCTCGGTTGCCCTGGGCTTCGGTTTCCGCTGCGGCTTCCTCGGTCTCCTTCACATGGAAATCATCCAGGAACGCCTGGAGCGCGAGTTCAACCTCGACCTTATTACGACCGCACCTGGCGTCCGCTACAAGATCACCAAGACGGATGGCGAGCTTATTGAAGTGGACAATCCTTCAAAGTGGCCGGCGCAAAGTGAAATCGCCAAGATCGAGGAACCGGTGATCCTGGCCACCATCCTTACGAACGAAGAATTCGTTGGCGGCATACTGAAACTGGTAGAGGAAAAGCGTGGCAAGCAAAAAAGCTTCGAGTACGTTTCCGCCACGCGTGTCATGTTGCAGTACGAGTTGCCGCTGAATGAAATTGTTCTCGATTTCTATGACCGCCTGAAGTCGGTTTCCCGTGGCTACGCGTCGCTTGACTACCACCTCGCGGGATATTGGGACTCCCCCATGTCGAAGCTCGACATCCTGGTCGCCGGCGACCCGGTTGACGCCCTCTCAATCATCGTGCACCGCGATTTTGCCTATGAGCGCGGCCGGGCGCTCGCCTCGAAAATGAAGGAACTCATCCCTCGGCAGATGTTTGAGGTGGCAATCCAGGCCGCGATTGGCGCCAAGGTGATTGCCCGCGAGACCGTGCCGGCCATGCGCAAGAACGTCCTCGCCAAGTGCTACGGAGGCGACATCACCCGTAAACGCAAGCTGCTGGAAAAGCAAAAAGAGGGGAAAAAACGCATGAAGCGGATTGGCCGGGTCGACATCCCGCAGGAAGCCTTTTTGGCTGTATTAAAGGTCGGAGAAGGCAGCAGTTAGCTAGTAACCACTACCGGCGGCGTACCCTTAGCACGGAAGTACAGATATCCCTGTATGTGCAAATCTCAAAGGTTGCGTCGAATTTTGAGGGCTATGACATCGAGCCAATCAGTCGCTCATCCTTCCTTAACCTGTTTACAGTAAAGCAGATACGCTGAAATTATTGGTTGTTGATTTTTTCATCTCGGCAGGATTTGTTTGCGTTTTTGATTGCGGCCGCTTCATTCACAATCTTTTCCACAGCTTGGTGGAGGATCGCTGGCCATTTCAAGCATCCTCACGCCGGGGGATGTTCGGCTGCGGACACGTCATTCTTCAGCACCCACTCCGCCCTCCGCGAGCGACTCGAAACGGGTGGAGTTCTTTAGGAAAGCCATTCTGACCCGACCGGTGGGTCCGTTGCGTTGTTTTGCGATGATAATCTCCGCCCGCCCCTGGAGGTCAGGATCATCCTGCTTGTAGACCTCTTCCCGGAAGATAAACATGACTAAGTCTGCGTCCTGCTCGATCGAACCCGACTCGCGCAGGTCCGCTAATTGCGGCCGGTGGTCGCCCCCGCGACTTTCAGGAGCGCGGCTTAATTGTGACAGCGCGACAACCGGTACCTTTAGCTCTTTGGCCAACGCTTTCAGCCCCCGCGAAATAGCGGAGACTTCCTGCGTCCGGTTCTCGTAGCGCCGTCCACCTCCCGACATCAACTGCAGGTAATCCACGATAATCAGGTCGAGTTTCCCAACAGACTGCTGCAAGCGTCGCGCCTTGGCCCGCATTTCACTAAGGGAGATGCCGGGAGTGTCATCGATGTAGATTGGCGCGGTGGCCAGTTGCTCCATCGCCTGCACCACTTTCTGCATATCGTCACGCCAGAGCGAGCCTGTACGCATCTTGTGGGAATCCACCCGCGCTGCAGAGCACAGCAGACGCAGCAGCAAGGCCTCGCGTGACATTTCCAGGGAGAACATGCCGACCACTTTACGTTCCAGAATCGACGCGTTCTCGGCAATGTTCATGGCGAATGCGGTCTTGCCCATGGACGGCCGGGCAGCAATGATCACCAAGTCTGACGGTTGCAGGCCGCTTGTCATTTCATCCAGATCGGTATAGTGGGTCGCCAGCCCGGTGATGCGCTGTCCGCGTTGCAGCAGGGCGTCGACGGATCCGAACGACTCTTTCACGATCTCCTGGATACCCAGAAAACCCTGTCCTATGCGTTTTTCCGAAAGCTGAAAGATGGCAGCTTCGGTGTCGCTGAGGATATCTTCGGCGGCATCGGCTTGTTCGGCAGCTCGTGCGATCGCGGAATTGGCGGCATGAATCAGTCCCCGCAGGAGCGCCTTGTCGCGAACGATCTTTACGTAGTGCTCGATGCTCGGCCGGTCGGGGACGCCGTCCACCAGGCTTGACACATAAGCCACGTCGCCAATGGCTTCAAGTTCTTTGCGCCGGTCCAATTCGTCGATGAGGGTGATCATGTCCACCGGGCGGGACGACTCCATCAGCTCCATCATTCGCGAATACAGACGGCGGTGGGAGTCGAGCGAGAAGTCCTCCGGCTTCAGGTGCTCGGCGGCCTGATGATAGGAAAGGTTGTCGAGGAGAATCGCGCCCAGGATCGAGCGCTCGGCTTCCACGTTCGCGGGAAGTCTGCTTACGACGTTGTAATCTGCGGTAGCCAGGGCCTAACTCTTCCTGAAACCTGTTGTGTGTACGCAGAGGATAGTAGCTTCCCGAACCCTGTGCACGGTTGAGTATGTCTTCGGAAAAGTCCGGGCGAATTCAAAATACTTCGGTTGTAAAGTTGCGTCCTTGCGGGTTGAAATTGTAGGAGAAGATAAAGCGAAATTCAAGGGAGAAGGAAGTTACAATCCTCCGTCGCCTTCACTCAAGGCGAAAACAGGCTCAGAAACCCAGACTGAAGCACTCACTTCCAACAACGGTGCCCTTCACCACACGCGACAGGCGTTCTCATGTACCATGGGCTGGCCGGCCTTGCATCCGAAGGCGTGCGCAAACTCGCTCATGTTCCCTACTACATTGTTGACGCGATACCGGCCCAGGGAGTGACCTTGCGTCAACACGGCAGTGCGCGCTGCCTCCGGCCGGTTCTCGCTGCACCATATATTGGCGTAGGACAGGAAGAAGGTCTGCAACTGGGTTAATCCATTGGTCGCGGGAGAATCCAGGCTTTTGCCCTGCGACTTCAGAGTATTCTCCAGCGCATCCAGGGCGATGTGAATGCCTCCATTGTCGGCAGTATCCTCTCCGGCTGAAAGCTTGCCATTCTGTTGCACTCCCGCTTCAGGGACCTCTTGTGTGTACTCGTTCTGAATACATTGGTCGCGCTGTTCGTAGCTGGCCGACTCTTCCTTTGTCCACCAATCGCGCAGATTCCCATCGGCGTCGAACTTCCGGCCCTGGTCGTCGTAGCCGTGAATAATTTCGTGGCCGATCACCGCCCCGATGCCGCCATAGTTCACGGCATCGGTCTGTGAAACCTCAAAAAACGGCGGCTGCAGAATGCCAGCAGGGAAATTAATAGTGTTGGTCTGCGGATCTTCGTAAGCGTTCACGGTCGGGGGAGTCATGCCCCACAAGTAGCGGTCGGTAGGCTTTCCGGCCAAAGCCAGCCGGCGGTGAATTTCGAAACTGGACGACCGCGCAACGTTTCCCAGGAAGTCATTCCGCTTGATCTCCAACGAGGAATAATCGCGCCAATGGTCGGGATAGCCGATCTTATCGACTTGCGCCCGCAACTTGGCATGGGCCAGTTCCTTGGTCTTCTCCGACATCCAGGTCTGTGCATCAATGTCCTGATGCAGGGCCTGTTCCAGGGCTTTTACTAATTCCAGCATGCGCGCCTTGTTCTCAGCGGGAAAGTATTTCTTCACATAGGCCTGGCCGACGGCTTCTCCGAGATCCGCATCAGCATATTGAGAGCAGCGGCGCCAGCGAGGCTGGATCTGCTGTGAGCCGTTCAGGGTTTTCCCAAAGAACTGGAAGTTTGCGTCCACAAAGGGTTGGCTTGCGGAATTCGCCAGGTTGCGCAGCGTCGAATAGCGGAGATACGCTCGCCAATGCTCAATGGGCTCGGTAGCGATCAGCTTTTGCATGCCGCGGAAAAAATCCGGAGCCGTCACCAGGTACTCCGGCGACGCGGGCACATTCATCGCGGCAACGTAGCGGCTCCAGTCGAACGCCGGGGTCAACGTCTGAACCTGTTGCAATGACATCTTGTTATTCAGGTTTTTAGGATCGCGCCGCAGCACGATATCCATAGCCGCCTGCGCCAGCGCCGTTTCCATGGCGAGAATTGTTTGCGCATCGCTGGCGGCCTGTGCCTCCGGTTCACCACTCAGTTGCAACAGGCGGCTTACATAACCCTGGTATTGCTCCCGGATCTGCTTGGATTTGGCATCGTCCTTCAGATAAAACTCGCGCGCCGGCATTCCCATCCCTGACTGGTCCAGAACCGGAAGGGTCATGCGGGCATCGCCAAAATCCGGAGAGGAGTAGATGCCAAACAGCACTCCCTGATATTGGGCATCGATAAAGTTCAGGTTCGCTGGCCGAATGGTCTGATGGATTTCCGCCACTATTTCCGGTAATTGCGACGTATTTTTCAGCCCGGCGATTCGGTCCAGCAAAGGCTGCAGCGGCGTCAGTCCCTCTTTGTTGATGGTGTCTTCGTCCATGCAGGATCCGTAGTAGTCGCCCACCTTCTGCTCGATCCCGGTGTGATTCTGGTTGGCCGCCGCTTCTTCCAGGGTGCGGTGCACGGCTGAAACGTTCCAGATCGCCAGCATGGCGAAGGTCCCCCACGCGGCTTGATCGGGTGGGATCGGATTCTCCTTGATCCATTTGCCGCAGGCATATTGAAAAAAGTCATTGCAGGGACTCAGGCTGTGATCCACCTGGTCGGGATTAAAACGTTCCAACTTAGGCATGGCCGGGGAAGATGGGGCATTGTTCTGCGAAAAGGACAGGGTAGCGACCAGGAGGAACGCAAAAATAGCTGTGGATCGAGTCATTTACACCCCTTGAAACGACATTGCCGAAAATTGAAAGACAAAGAACTTAGACGCGCCAACCCACCCTTTGTCATACGGAAGCGAGCTGCCACACTGTTTTTGAGGCCAAGACTTCAGGCTGGCGCTTTTTGGCGCTTGTTTGTCCGTCTCCAGACAAGTTGAATGTGACTTGGAGTTTTGCCGGACAGAGCCTTCCCCCAATTCGGACTTATTCAAGTCCAATGTCCGCCATCACCGCGACCAACAGGTCGCGGTGGTGATTTACGCTCTCCCGATTCGATAGATCAGGTCTTCCTGCTCGGCTTTGCTCTCCGCGCCGATGGTAAATGCGTCCAGTACTCCGAGTGAGAGTGCGTAGCGGATCGCTTCGTCCTGCCGAGTACGCAAGTCTCCCTGGCCGAGAATCTTCATTCCAACCACTCCTTTTCCCGCGGCCTTCATCTCCCGCAGCACAGTTATAACCGTAGTGGGATCGGCGTCCATGTGCGATCCAATAGGATTAATGCGCGCCAGGTCGACTTCCACCCAGGGAGACCTGGCTGCCGCCCGGAGTGCCTCGATGCTGTGACACGAGCAGCCGTGCGCGCGAATAATGCCCTTCTCCTTTGCCTCTGAGAAGACATCCATGACGCCCCGGTAGCGTTCCGTCCAATCGCCTTCAGTGAGGCAATGCATCAGGCAGATATCGATGTACTCGGTTCCGAGTTCTCGCCGGAATCGGTCCAGGTCCGCTTTGGCCGTGGCCGGATCGCGAGCCCAGGTCTTCGTCAGCACGGTTACATTATCCCGCGGCACGTGCTTCAGAGTCTCAGCCACGTGAGGATGGCTGCCGTAGGCGTCCGCCGAATCGAAGAAACGAAGTCCGTGATCGTAGCCATTCAGAAGAAGATCAGAAAGCGCCTTCACGCCGAGATCGCTCTGATGCGAATGATGGCCGGTTCCTATAGTTCCCGTGCCCATCGCCAGTCGGCTGGTCTTGATGCCCGTCTTGCCCAGGGTCACGGTATCCGCTGCGCCGAATTTTTGTGGCAGGCTCCCCGTCACCGCATGGAGGGGAACGCTCCTCGATGCCAGCCATGCAGCTCCGACGCCATAAGCAGTGTTGAAGATAAAGTCTCTGCGTCTCATGGGCGACTCCTGAGTTCTCGACTTTACTCCTTCGACGTTTGAAAAGTGCGAATGGTTATTCTCGCGCGCCCGAAAACCCTGAATGGGTTTTTCCACAACCTCATTTCCCGCCCGTTCGCCCGTAAAATCAAGCCGAACACTGCTTAGGACCACCCCTGGTCGGCGCGCTGTGATCTAATAAACAAACGCGCAATGCCATCTCGCACCACTACTCTCCGGCGCCGGTTCAAGAACGCATACCGCAATATTCGTGGGATTCGCGCCGTCGCCCAGGCTCTTCTCTCGACCGAGCACCCGCTTCTGGCGCACATCATTCCCGTGCGGCGCTGCAATCTCGCCTGCAAGTATTGCAACGAGTTCGACGATTTCTCGCAACCGGTGCCGACGGAAACCATGTTCCGGCGGGTGGACAAACTGGCGCAGCTCGGAACGTCGGTAGTCACCATCAGCGGCGGTGAGCCGTTGTTGCACCCAGAGTTGGACGGCATCATCCATCGCATTCGCTACAACGGCGTGATTGCCGGTCTCATCACCAATGGCTATCTTCTTACCGCCGAACGCATTCGAAAGCTGAACCAGGCGGGTCTGGAGTGGCTACAGATCTCCATTGACAACGTCATGCCCGACGACATCTCCAAGAAGAGCCTGAAGGTGCTGGACAGAAAACTGCAGCTCCTGGCAGAGCACGCCGATTTTCACGTAAACATCAACTCGGTGGTCGGCGGCGGAGTGCGCAATCCCCAGGATGCCCTGACCATCGGCAAGCGCGCTCTGGAACTCGGATTCAGTTCCACGATCGGGATTATTCACGACGGTGAAGGCCAACTGCAGCCTCTAGGGGACGAAGAGCGCCGCATCTATCACGAGATGAAGTCGATGGAAAAGCGCAGCTTCACCCGCGTGAACGCGTTTCAGGACAACATCGCGCTCGGACGGCCTAACCAGTGGCGCTGCCGCGCCGGAGCACGCTATCTCTATATCTGCGAGGATGGTCTCGTCCACTACTGCTCACAGCAGCGGGGTTACCCAGCGGTCCCGCTTGAGCAATACACGACGGCAGACATTCGCCGTGAATTCGTCACGGAAAAATCCTGTGCCCCGCACTGCACGGTTTCGTGTGTACACCAGGTATCTGTATTCGACGCGTGGCGCGCCCCACAGCAGCCCTCGCCCGCACCGGCGGGAGGCCTGGTGCAGATCGACTAGCTACTTCTTATCTTCCGTGTGTTTCATTTCCACGCCCTTCTTCTGAGCAGTCGGAGGAAGAACACCGTTCAGCCGCAGATACATCGCGGCAGCACCGTAGTGATCGGCCATACTGCTGGCGATTGCGATGAAGGCGAAGGCGCGTGGTTCCTTCCGTCCGCCAAATACTTCAATGGTGTCACCTAGCTTGGAATCGTCGGCGCGGTCCAACGCCGCGGTGCAGTAATCGAACGATCGCCTGACCGCGGCAAGGAGAATGTCCTTACTTGCCGTCTCCTCCGGGGCTTTTATCGGAGGCGGGGCCTCGTTGGCGGCCAGCGAACAGAACATGTTGTTCGATTCGACGATGTGCGTTACCAGGTGCCCAAAGCTCATCTGCTCGGGTGTCGGCTTATAACTGAATTTGTCGGCGGGCATGGCCTCTACCGCCGCAGTGATGTTTTTGGATTGGCGCGCCAGAATTTCCTTGACGACAGTGGTTACAGGATTCTTGACTTGCGCCCACGAACACAGGGCCATCAACAACACGCTAAGCAGAATTCCCCACGTACGCTTCATTGCATTGCCTCCAAACGCGTCCCCAAGAATAAACCTGTTGCTGGAGAATGCGCCACCGAACATGAATTCAAGCTTTTAGATCCAGGGGCTACCCGTGCTCAAACCATGATCTCTGGCGTTGCCTCGAGCAGGCTGCGCGTGTAGGGATGTTGTGGGCGGGCGGTGATCTGTTCCGTGGTTCCGATTTCCACAATCGTTCCGCGATACATAACGGCGATGCGCGTCGCCAGGTAACGAACTACCGGCATGGAATGCGAAATAAATAAGTAAGTCAATCCAAACTGCTTCTGCAGCGAAGCCAGCAAATTCACGATCTGCGCCCCGACGCTAACATCGAGCGCCGAGACTGGCTCATCGGCCACGATGAACTTAGGATGCAGGGCCAGGGCCCGCGCAATACCGATACGCTGCCGCTGGCCTCCGCTGAACTCGTGCGGGTAACGCTGCAGCGCGGATTCATCGAGTCCTACCGCGCGCAGCAGCTCGATGGTGCGGGTCCGACGCGCAGCCGGACTCAACCGGTCATGAATAATCAGTGGCTCGCTGACAATGTCTGCGACTCGAAACCGCGGATCCAGCGAGCCAAACGGATCCTGAAAGATGATTTGCATGTTGCGCCGCAGCTTTCGCATTTCGCCGCGGCTCGCTTTCACCAGGTCTTTGCCTTCGAAGAGGATGCGGCCCGAGCTCGGCTCGATCAGTCGCAGCAATAGGCGTCCCAACGTGCTTTTGCCCGATCCGGACTCGCCCACGAGCCCCAGTGTCTCTCCGGCCGCGATGTCAAGCGACACGTCGTTGACCGCCCGAACCTCCCCCTTCGCGCGGCTGCCGAATGCCGATTCGCCGAGCGGGAACACTTTGGTCAGATTGCGGGCTTCGAGAAATGCCACGCCGCGATAGTAGCAGAGCAATCGCTGAATTTATCCCGCCGCGATCAGAGGCACTGCCGCAAGCGCCGCCAGCATGCCGATGGCTTTCCAGTGCGTGAACCGCTCTTTGAGTACAAGCCGCGCCAGGAGCACGGTCACTGCAGGATAGAGCGAGGCCAGAACGACTGCCGAATCCAGGCGGCCCGATTGTTGGGCGCGTATGAAGAGGAATGTGCCCGTGCTGTCGAGACATCCCGCCATCAGTCCCCATGCGGCGCTTCTCCAGGTGAGGAGCCTGCGCCCGGGCCGGAGTAAGACGACGATGCCTACTAAAATAAGAGAACCGACTCGCGATTCCGACGCCGACCACAAGGCATCGCTCTGTCCGGTGCGGCTGATGCAAAGAAAGAAGCCAGCGAACCCTACACCCGCCAGTAGTGCCAGAGGCAATCCCTCGATGGTGCCCGTTCCATGCTCTGAGCGCGAGATCAGCCAAATTCCCACGCCTGCAAGCAGGAAGCCGACCATGGGCAGAAAGCCCGGCAGGCCCTGCGTAAAGATGGAGAACACCATGGGGATTGCGGCTCCAACCACCGCCGGAACGGGTGCGATGAGTCCCATCTTGCCAGACGCAAGTACGCCATAGAAAACAGCCAAGGCCGTTCCTCCGAGCGCACCCGCCGCGAACGCCCATAATTGGCTGGAGCGCGCAGGAAGCGGCGCGTGTGTCATCTCCGCCAGTATGGTCATCAAGGTGAAGCCGCTTGCGTGCGCCAGCAGCGTTACGACGAAGGCGTCTGACCGCTTGGAAGCGAAGCCTCCGATGAAGTCGCTGGTGCCCCAGGCAAACACCGCAGACAAGCCAAAAGCGGTGGCTACAAGTTGCGAAAAGATGTGCATGAGCGCGGTTCATGAGATTAGCATGACGAACTTTTCGTCTCTAAGTTGTTGCCGGAATGCCGCGTGCCGGTTGAGACTGCATGTTAGAATTCCTGTAAAAGCTGCTCACCAGAGACCCAGGTTTGATCGAACTAGCGCCTTCCATTCTTTCGGCGGATTTTGCCCATCTGGCGGACCAGGTTCGCGCTGCCGCCGCAGGTGGCGCTGCGCTGATCCATGTCGACATCATGGACGGCCACTTCGTGCCTAACATCACAATCGGACCACCCGTCGTGAAGTCTTTGCGCAAGGTCACCGATCTACCACTCGACTGTCACTTGATGATCGAGAATCCGGATCAGTACATTCCCGACTTCGCTGCCGCGGGGGCCAACTGGATTTCCGTGCACCAGGAAGCTTGCGTGCACCTGAACCGTACGCTGCAGCACATTCGAGACCACGGGGCCCTCGCGGGGGTGGTCATCAATCCAGCTACTCCGGTCGATACTCTGGTGGAGGTGCTGGACATGATTGATTACGTGCTGGTCATGTCGGTGAATCCCGGCTTTGGCGCGCAGAAGTTCATTCCCGGATCATTGCACAAGGTTCGCCGTCTCAGTGAAATGCGCGCCAATCGTCGCCTCAACTATCGCATTGAGATCGATGGCGGAGTGGCCCTCGACACAGTTGGTGACATTGTTCGCGCCGGGGCAGAAGTGCTGGTCGCAGGCAACGCGGTATTCGGAAAAGGCGATCCAACAATCAACGCCCAGAATTTGCTAAAAGCTGCAACTGAAGCCACTCTGCAGCGAGTCTAGGTCACTATTGCAAGCACCCCTGGGTGCAGCGGGCAAACGTTTTCTGAGGTCCTTATGTCACGTCGTATCCCGATCATTGTTTTTCTAGGAATGCTGCTGTCGCTGAGCGTTGCATGTACCAATAAGAAGGTGCAGAACCCGCTGGCGAACGTCGGGTCCAAGCAGCCCGACAAAGTGCTCTTCGACCGTGCGATGGAGGCCATGAAGCACAACCGCTTCGATGTCGCCCGCATGACCCTGGAGACGCTGATCAACACCTACCCGGATTCGGAATTCATCGCTCGGGCCAAGCTGGCGGTTGCGGATTCCTGGTACGACGAAGGTGGTACCGCCGCCCTCAGCCAGGCGGAAGCCCAATATAAAGACTTCGAAACTTTCTTCCCCAACATGCCGGAGGCGGCGGAGGCGCAATTCAAGATCGCGAATATCCATTACCAGCAGATGGAGAAGCCGGACCGAGACTACACCCATGCCTTGCGAGCCGAGCAGGAATACCGGCAGATGATCCTGCAGTATCCCGACAGTAAGCTGGTGCCCGAGGCCAAGCAACGTTTGCTCGAAGTCCAGGAAGTGCTTGCGGATCGTGAGTTCCGCATCGGCCGCTTTTACTTCCTGCGTCCGTCGTATCCTGCGGCCATCGCCCGTCTGCGTTCGCTCGTCGACAAATACCCGCTGTACAGTCAGGCCGATCAGGCGTATTTCCTGCTTGGACAATCTTATGAGGGCGAGATTGCCTTAATCGAATCCCGCAAAATGGACGAGACCGCCAAAGCGAGAATGATCAAAGAATTTACTGACGATGCGGCGGCTGCTTATTCGCACATATTGACGCGCTACCCGATTATGGACAGCGCCGTGGAAGCAAAAAAACGGCTGGAGGCGCTGCACCGTCCAGTGCCCAGACCCACCAAGGCAGAGGTCGCGCTTAACCGCAAAGAAGAAGAAAGCCGTCGGGACAGTGGGATGTTTGGACACCTGATGGGAAATTTTCAAAAACACCCTGACGTAGCTCAAGCCACGAAGATCGGCGATCCGACTCTGGTCGATCCGACTCCAGTGAGTGCCACGGAAGTCGTGCAGCAGGCGACGCGCGCCATGCTGGGTTCGGCCGGCCCCGCCGATAACAAGGTCAGCGTAGAGACCGTCGGCACCGGTGCGCCGCCGCCCAATGAACCCGCTCCCCGTTCCGATGCGCCCCCAGCAGACAATACCGCTGCGCCCGCTGCTTCAGATACAAGCGCAGCCCCGCCTCAGACATCGGCTCCGGCCGCGGTAGAAAATTCGGCCGGAGCGCCTGCGGCCGCGGGGGAACTCAAGCCGAATGTTCCCCAGAATGCGAACGAGTTGACGCCCAACGTCCCGCAGGATCCCAATCAGCCACCTCCTCCGACCCAAATGAACGAGATTCAAAACGGGGGCGCAACCACAGCCGCGACGGCGAGCACTGATTCAGCCACCGCCGATTCCACCAGTAAGCAATCGGAACCGGCGACGGACCAGGACATCTCATCGAGCAAGAAGAAAAAGAAGAAGGGGCTGAAAAAGGTAGTTCCGTTCTAGAGCAATGATCATTGGGCCGCAAGGTGCGGAAATTGGGCAAATGACAAAACCTGCGGTCCGGGGATTACGAAGGTGCAATGCGGCAGCAAGCGGCGAGGATGCACCATCGGTGGTGTCCAGTAGTAACGTCCTACTCACTCCTGCTCATTGACTTAGCAGTAAGGACACGTTAATTTCGGCTCATCTCCCCCTTTTCAGCAAAAGGACAGGGCTTTGGCGCGGAAAATACTGCTCGCCGACGATAGCGTGACCGCTCAGAACATGGGCCGGAAGATCCTTACGGATGCCGGCTATGAAGTGACGACGGTCAACAATGGCTCGACCGCGCTGAAGAAAATTGCCGAGCACAAGCCCGACCTGATTGTTCTCGACGTCTACATGCCCGGCTACAGCGGACTGGAAGTCTGCCAGCGCCTCAAGGAATCGCGCGAAACCCAACGCATTCCGGTTTTACTGACGGTAGGGAAGCTGGAGCCCTTTAAGCCGGAAGAAGCGCGCCGCGCGCGCGCTGACGCCTACATCATCAAGCCATTCGAAGCCAGCGAGTTGCTGGTTGCACTCACTAAGCTGGAAGACAAGATTGTTCCTCAGGGCGAGAGTTTCAAGCCGGGACGATTTGCCAAGGCGATTGCCGCGGTGGAAGAGACGCAGTCGGAGCCGAGCTTCGGCGACAGCGAGTCGGGATGGAAGAACCGGATTCGTTTCCCCTCCGCAACTCCGAAACCTTCCGAGCCTGAACCCGAAGCGGAAGAGATTCCGCCGGCAGGCAAGCGCGGGTTCCGGGATTTCTTCCGCCTCGAGCCCAAGAAATCCCCGCAACCCGCAGATCGCGATTTACCGGAAGGAATTCCCAAGGACATTACTCCGGAAGAGATTGCCGCCATTACTGCCGCGGCTGCCCGCATCGGGAGCAGCGCACAAACCACAGAAGGGGAAAAAGTTGCGCCCGAAGTGGCGGACAGGCAGGAAGAAAAGAAGACAGAGCCCGCCGAGGTTGTTGAGTCTGCGCACGACATGACTGTGCCGTCTACGGCTCCGTCGGCAGGAGCCGCTTCGGTTGAGCCGACCGCGAAACTGTCATCGGAAGAACTTCCACCGGCTACGTTCGCAAGTGCGCCGGAGGATCATCCTGCGACTGAAGAGGGCGGAAAAGAGCAACGTGCCACCGACCCAGATGGCACAATTGCCGAGAGCGCAGTCGCCGCCATCGGCAAGCCTGCTCCCGCGGAGATCAAGACGTCCACTGAGGTCACGAGCGATCTCGATCACCCTGCCTCGAGCGGTATGAATCAGCCCGCGCCGACAGCGGTGGCGGCAATCGCGTCCGATGCTGAAGTGTTCGCGGCATTGCAGACCCTCGTCCCCATGGGGCAAGGCTCTGAAGTCGCGGCATCAGTCGCCGCCATTGACACTAATTCAGGCGCGCGTTGGATTGCTGAGCCTGTCGCCCTTGCGACCGAAGATGCTTCGCTCATCCTCGAAAAGGAAATGGAGAAGGCATATGCCGCAGCAGCGGCTGCCGATGCAGGACGCGCGACTTTCGCCGCGGCATCATCAGGGACGAATTCTGGCAATCAATCGGCAGTAGCGGTGATCTCCGCCGACGCCGAACTAGCGGCTGGACCTGCATCAATCGCGGCGACAGTTGTAGAGAGCAAAGCCGAAGAGCCGATCTCGGAAAGTGTTGCGGAATCGGTTTCGCTGGCTACCGAAGCGCAGGCTGAAATCTCACAGGCGGAGGCGCCGGCGCCATTTTTCTCCACACCTGTTGCAGAGGAGAGCTCGGCATCAGTATCGGCGGCGAGCGCGGACGTGCCGCTTTCGTCATCGGTTGTGACTGCCAGCGAGAATGCAGCCGTTGATCAAAAGGAAAATGTTGAGGCTGCGTCACTCGAATCTACAAAACCGACACAGGTCGAGTCGATTGAACCAGCTAAGATCGACTCCCCCGTCGAGACCCCAGCCGAGTCCGACAAGTCGGGCATCGCAATTGCCGAGCCGATGGCGGTCGCATCATCCGCTTCAGAAGCTCCGGTGGATGGGTCGGCTGCCGAAACGACTGCTCCGCAACCCGAGCAGATTTCAGATACGCATTCCTCTGAGCAGGATGCTGCGCAGGCCGCAGCCTGGGCCAGTTGGCACCAGATTCGCCAGACCATAGCCGGTTCTACATCCCAGGTAGTTGAGCAGACCGCGTCCGCGATTCAGGAAGCGGCAGGCGAGAAGACAGCTGAGACGGAGGCAATGGCCGCCGCGGCTGCAGCAGGTTCCTCGGCTTCGAATCCCGATGCAATCGCGAACATTGTCGACAGCGTGCTCGCGGAGCTCAAGCCCAAGCTGGTCGAAGAAATCGCAAGAAAGCTGAAGAAGTAGGCTTCGCACGTCCCGCGCACTGTATCCCACGCTAACTATTCCCGTTGAAAACTCCCGTTACCAAAGGGCATCTCTCAACTTTCTTCTGTTACTTGCTGCTTTTCCGAGGTTAGTCGAACATCTTGGCAGGCACCTGGTACGATCCGGGACCCTTGGGATTCGTTTGCCGAGCTTGGCAGCGAACCCCGGCTTTACGACACGCCGGCACGGGACCGATGCGGTGCAATCTCATGGAGGATACAACTGATGAGAAAGCTTTTCGGCGTCGCCGTTTTGCTTTGCATGATTTCGATTCTGGGGATGGCTCAGGAAACGCCCCGGCCGGAAGTTTATGGCGGTTACCAGTTCACCAGCACTGATGGTGGCTGGCACGCCAGCGGCTGGAACGGTGCTGCGAACTTCTACTTCACCCGTTGGCTGGGTGCAACTGGAGATTTTAGCGGCGTCTACAAATCCGGCTCCAATCTCTATACCTACACTGGCGGGCCCGTGGTCTCGACCCACAAGAACAACTTCTCACCTTTCGCGCACGCGTTGTTTGGTGGCGCCCACGCGGCAACCGGGTCCATCGGCGACAGTGGAACGGCCATGATGTTTGGTGGCGGACTGGATATTGGGAACCAGCGGCTGGCGATTCGCGCTGTCCAGTTTGACTGGATGGTGCTGCGCTTTGCTGGCTTCACCGACAAGAACAACTTCCGCGTCAACACCGGGTTGATGTACCGCTTCTAACCCTTGTCCCGAAATACGAGGCGGCCTGCGGGCCGCCTTTCTCATTGTGCCGGAGATCGGCATGTTGCGCGGTCTAATTCGCACTAAGTGGTGGGCGGAGACAACTTGAGCAAGTGGACGCCGCCGAGTCCGAAGAGAATGAACGTTCAGGCACGCGGAAGCATCAGCACGATTTTAAGCCTGGAGGGCTGGTTTCGACGGAATGGAGATGAGCCCAGAACGCGAGTACCGTCCACACATCAGCGCGGAGGCATGAGATCCCGCGCGCCTCAAATCGTGAACGGAGACACTTAGATCCTAGCGCGTGTGGGGACCGATCAGCTGCTCACCTTACAACTGCGCTGGATCGGGGAGGCATCTGAACCATGAGTGAGCAAGAACTGTTCACTTCCCGGAGTAGCCTCCCATGTCGCGTTCGTTTCCCAGTTCTTGTCGTTACGGCTCTCTATGCCTTGCTGTGGTTGCTGTTTCGTTAGCAGCCTATGCGCAGAACCCGACCGCCAACTGCAGCTTCCAACTCTTCGACCTGAATCCTTCCAACCCCGCCAATCCGGCGATATCGGCGGTCAGCAGCGTCGACAAGCTAGGCACAACAATCGGAGAGGCAATTCCCGGGCATCAACCTCCTCCATCTTTGGAAGGCTTCATCCGTTATGCCGACGGTACGGTGAAGTATTTCTCGCCGCCTGGCGCGATCCGGACATGGCTCAACGCGCGCAACGACCAGGGCGTGACCGTAGGTTTTTATTCGGACGCCTACAACAACTATCCGGGATTCATCCTGCGGGGCTCGACCATTCAGTTGTTGACGGCCCCGCCGAACGCGCGCCCCACCGGCATTAACAACAGCAACACCATTGCCGGCCAATACCTGGCGAGCAACGGCTTGTGGCGAGGTTTCGAGCGTTCTAGCGATGGCAGCCTGCTGGATCTTGCTTATCCCCAGGCGATAGGGACGTACCCCAATGCGATCAATGACCGCGGCGGAATAGTTGGCGAGTACTATGACGCGCAGTACGTTGAGCACGGATTCATCTATTCCAGCGGCAAGTGGTCAACCATCAACTACAACCTGGGCGTAGGCACCGCGCTTCTCGGCATCAGCAATTCGGGCGTCGTGCTCGGCGTCAGTACATCGGGCTGGGGCGACTTCTTGTATAAGAATGGCGGTTTCGAGACGCTGCCAGCCGTACCCAATTCCACCGGCACGACCTACAACGGATTGTCTCCCGCCGGCATATTTACCGGGACGGCCACCGACAGCGCGGGCACGCACGGGTTCCTGGCAACGTGTCAGTAGGGGCAACGCGCACCAGAGCTACGAAAGGCGGGATGGCCCGAGTAGTC
>Ga0070741_10001962_pt1 | contig 57932 bp, 48 predicted proteins | sample Coa_R1_4_FD_66440 | JGI IMG/M metagenome (GOLD analysis project Ga0070741, IMG submission 66440) | Surface soil microbial communities from Centralia Pennsylvania, which are recovering from an underground coalmine fire - Coalmine... | ecosystem: Environmental > Terrestrial > Soil > Unclassified ... | reverse complement strand
GACGGGTGGCGCCGAGCCAGCGGGGTCAGGCCCCCTCTCCCCCGGAGAGCGAGCCGGAGATGGATCGCGTCCGGCCCCTCTCCCGTTGGGAGAGGGCGGGGGTGAGGGCGACCACGCCAGGCCGCACCAGCAGCGGGAGGAAGCATGGATCCGGTCGACGTCTGCATCATCGGCGCGGGGCCCGGCGGCTACGTCGCCGCGATTCGTGCCGCTCAACTCGGCCTGAAGACCGCCCTCGTCGAGCGCGACGAGCTGGGCGGCGTCTGTCTCAACCGCGGCTGCATCCCTACCAAGGCCCTCCTGCGCACGGCCGAGCTGCTCTCGGCCTTCCAGCGCGCCGCCGACTTCGGTATCCACGCCGAAAACGTGCGCCTCGACTACCCCGCCGCCGCGCGCTACCGCGACAACGTCGTGCGCAATCTGCGCCAGGGAGTCGCCGGCCTGCTGAAGAGCCAGGGCGTGCAGGTGCTGAACGGGCACGGCCGCCTCGCCGGAACGGGGCGCGTCGAGGTCAGCGTGAACGGGTCGAGCGAGACCGTCGAGGCGCGCAACGTCGTCGTCGCCACGGGCTCGAAGCCCGCGATCCCGCCGATTCCCGGCGCCGACAACCGCGAGCTGGTCATTACGAGCGACGACGCGCTAGCGCTCAAAGAGTTGCCGCGCAGCATGGTGGTGATCGGCGGCGGCGCGGTCGGCGCCGAGTGGGCCGACATCTTCCACGCCTTCGGCTGCGAGACGACTATCCTGGAGATGATGCCCACGCTCCTGCCGCTGGAAGACGAAGAGATCGGCCGGCAGCTCGGGCGCTTGTTCGCCAAGCGCGGCATCACGGTGCTCACCGGCGCGAAGGTGCTGGCGATTGAGGCAGGCGAGGGCGGCGCCGTCGTGCGCTACCAGGCCAGCGACGGCCAGGAGACGACGGTGAGCGGGGAGCGCGTGCTGATGGGCGTGGGGCGGGCGCCGCTCACGACCGATCTCGGGCTGGAGGCCGCCGGCGTGCGGCTCGATCGCGGCTGGCTGCCGGTGGACGACGCGCTGCAGACCAATGTGCCCGGCATCTACGCCATCGGGGATGTAACGCGCCACCAGCTCCTCGCCCACGTGGCGTCGCACCAGGGTATCGCCGCCGTCGAGCACATGGCCGGTCAGAGCCACCGCATCAACTACGACCAGGTGCCGGCTTGCACGTTCACGCATCCCGAGGTCGCGTCGGTGGGCCTCACCGAGGCGCAGGCACGCGAGCGCGGCTACCAGGTCCAGGTCGGCAAGTTCCCGTTCGCGGCGCTCGGCCGCGCGCAGACCTACGGCGACACCGAGGGCTTCGTCAAGATCGTCGCCGACGAGCGCTACGGCGAGATCCTGGGCGTCCACATCCTTGGTGCCGTGGCCAGCGACATGATCGCCGAGGCGACGATGGCGATGCACCTGGAAGCGACCGTCGACGACCTGGCGGCCACGATCCACGCGCACCCCACCTGGCCCGAGGCGATCGACGAGGCGGCGCTCGCCACCCGCGGCCTGGCGCTTCACCTGCTCAAGCCGCGCGAGCGCCGCGCCGCCGCTGCCACGTAGGGCGCCCCGCGGTCAGCTCAAGTCGTCGTGCCGAGCAGTCCCCGGCGCCCAACCGCGAGGATTACCGGATTCTGGGCCGGCCAGCCGACCGCGCTCCCGGCTTGCGGCGGGCGGGCGCCAGCGGGCGTCGGAGTCCTCGCTCGGAGCTGGCGCGCCGCCGGCGATCGGCGGCAGCGCCACCTGGCGACGGCGGAGGCGCAGCCAGGCTGGCACGCGGGCGCGGGCGAGCGCCGGCACTCCCGCCAGATCGTCCAGGTAGGTGTACATCACGGGCACGAGCACGAGTGTGAGCAGCATCGAGGTCACCAGGCCGCCGATCAGCACGACGGCCATCGGCGCGCGCGACTCCGCGCCCTCTTCCATCTTCAGCGCCAGCGGGATCATGCTAAAGACCATCGCCGCAGTCGTCATGACAATGGGGCGCAGCCTTGTCGGGCCAGCCTCCAGCAGCGCTCCCAGGCGGTCCAGGCCCCTCGCGCGCAGCGTCTTCGTGTAGTCCACCAACAGGATGCCGTTCTTCGCCACCAGGCCCATGAGCATGATCATGCCGATCATCGAGAAGAGGTTGAAGGTGTTGCGCGTGAGCAGCAGCGCCGCGAACGCGCCCGTCAGCGCCACGGGCAGCGAGAACATGATGGCCAGCGGGTCGAGCCACGACTCGTAGAGCGCTACCAGCAGCATGTAGATCAGGACGATCGAGATGGCGAGCGCGGAGAGCAGGGCGACCCGCGCCTGGTCGAGCTGGTCCACCTGGCCCACCCAGCGGAAGCTGGCGCCCGCTGGCAGCGAGATGCGCGCGAGCTGCGCGCGGATGTCGCGCGCCGCGTCGCCCACCGAGCGGTCCACCAGCCCGGCCGAGAGGCTGACCTGTCGCTGGCGAGCGCTGCGGGCGATCGAGGTCGGCGCGGACACCTGCCGCAGCTCCGCCACCTGGTCCAGACGGACCGTGGCCACCGGCGCGCCGGCCGCGCTGCTGGCGCCCGTCCCGCCCGGCGCGCCGCTGCCGGTCCCACTGCTGTTGCCCACCGGTATCGGGATACTGCCGAGCGTCGTCAGGTCGTTGCGCAGATCTTTGCTGGCCACCACGGTGATGTCGATCGCCGACTGGCCCTCGACCTGGAGCTGGGTGACCGTGGTGCCGCCGATCGCCGTCCGCAGCGCGCTGCCGATCTGGCTCGCGTTCACGCCCAGGTCGGCCATGCGCTGGCGATTCAGCACCGCCCGAATCTCGGGCTGCGCGGCGTCCGCGTTGTTGAACACGTCGACGGTGCCCGGGGTGTCGCGGAGGATCTGCTCGACCTGGTCGGCCACCTGATTGATCGCCTGTTGGCTGTTCCCCAGGACCCGCACGTTGATCGGCGAGCCGCCTCCGCCGCCGATGAGTGGCGACGACACCGAGGTCCGCACCTGCATGCCTGGAATGCTGGCGCCGGCGCGGCGCACGTCCTGCATCACGTCGAACACGGAGCGGCTGCGGTGCGTCTTCTCGACGAGCTGCACGGCGATGGTGCCGTTGCGGTCGCCGCCGCCTGCGCGCGAGCCCGATTGGCCCACGGTGGTGGTGAAAGAGTCCACTTCCGGCAGGTTCACCAGCGCCTGCTCGAGGTGTGCCATCGCGGCGCTGTTCGCCGCGAGCGAGGTGCCCGGCGGCATCTGCGTATTGACGGTGAATTGGCCGTCGTCCTCGTTCGGCGCGTACTCCTGGCCGATCAGGTTGAGCGGCAGTGGCAGGAAGCTCAGCAGGAGCAGCCCCGCGGCGCTCGCCACCACCACCGGCCGATGATGGAGCGCCCAGCGCAGCACGCCCCGATAGGTGCGCGCGAGCCGCTCGAAGGCGCGCTCCCAGGCGCCCGCGAAGCCGCGCTCGTGCCCCTCGTCGGCCTTGGCCTGGAGCAAGCGCGACGCCAGCATGGGTACCAGGGTGAAGGATACGAGCAGCGACAGCAGCGTGGCCGACGCGATGGTCAGGCCAAATTCGCGGAACAGCTTGCCGACGTTGCCCTGCATGAACGAGATCGGCACGTAGACGACCACGTCGGTGAACGTCACGGCCATCGCCGCGAGCCCGATCTCCGTGCGGCCATTGAGCGCGGCCTGCATGGGGTTCTCGCCGAGGTTGACGTGCCGGATCGTGTTCTCCAGCACCACGATCGAGTCGTCGACGAGGATGCCGATCATCAGCGCCATCGCCATCAGCGAGATCGTGTTCAAGCTGAAGCCCATGGCGTACATGGCCAGGAAGGTGCCGACGAGACAGGTGGGGATGGACACCAGGACGATAAGCGTGCTGCGTGGGGTGTGCAGGAACAGGAACAGGATCACGCCGGTGATCAGAATCGCCAGGATCAGGTCCTTCTGCACGGCCTCCACCGCCTGGCGCACGAAGCGCGACGCGTCGTTGGTCACCGTCACGTCCACGCCCGGCGGGAAGGCGGCGCGCATCTGGCGCAGCGCGGTACGAATCGCCTCTGCCGTTTCCAGGGTGTTCGCGTCCGACTGCTTGGTGATCGAGAGCGCGATGCCGTCGATGGGCTGCGGATGGGCGGAGCTGGTGTAGCGCACCAGGCTCGTCGGCCGCTTGCTGTCCACCGTCACCGTCGCCACGTCGCGCAACAGGATCGGCCCCTGGGGCGTTGTGGCAACGACGTACTGGCCGATGTCGGCGGGCGCCTGCGCCAGCCCCGTGGCCCGCACCGAGAACGTCTGGACGCCAGCGTCCACGTTGCCGCCCGGCGTGTCCACGTTCTCGCGCTGAATCGTGCTGATGATCTGCGCGGGCGAGATGCCGTAGGCCGCCAGCCGGGTGTAGTCGAGTTGCACCTGGACCTCGCTGGGCTGCCCCCCGAACACGGTGACGCTGGCCACACCGGGGACCGCCTGGAGCTGTTGCTGCACGGTGTTGGTCGCCAGGTCGTACAGCGCGTCGGGGGCGATCCGGCCCGAGAGCACCACGTTCATGACCGGGATCGCCGACGGATCGGCCTTCTGCACGCTCGGCTGGGTAGCGTCGGTCGGCAGCAGGCGCCCGATGCTCGCCAGCCGCCGCTGCACGTCGAGGGTGGCCTGGTCGATGTCTGTGCCCTCGACCAGATTCACGGTGATCCGGGCCGAGCCTTGCTGGGCCGTCGAGTCGACGCGCTGCAGCCCGCTCACGCCCGCCACGGCGTTCTCGGCCGGCTTGATGATGGCCTGCTCGATGTTCTCGGGGGACGCGCCCGGCCAGTCGATCTGCACGAACACGACCGGGAAGGAGATGTCGGGGAAGCGGTCGACTCGCATGCGGGTGTACGCCTGCTGGCCGAGCAGGATCAACGCCAGGAAGAACATGGCGGTCGTCAGCGGGCGCCGGATGGCCGTGCGGGTCAGGCCCATCGCTCTACTCCCGCGCCCGGCCGCGCGCCGGGGCGCGCCCGCGGGCACGCCGCGCCCGCGCGCCGCGCGACCGGTCCAGCCGGACGCCGTAGGCCTCTGCCGAGCCGGGTGGGGCCGTGCCCGCCGTGGGGTAGCGCATCTCGCCGCACCACAGGCAGATGAACGCGCCATCCGGGTCCCGGTGCACCTGCCCGCCGCAGCGCGCGCAGCGCGACCACGCGCGGGCCGCCATGCCGTTCGCCATCCTGCCTCCGTGAGCGTGTCGCGGCGTGCGAAGGGAACGGCACGCCGCTATCCACGATGGTGCCGCACCAACCTTGGAGCGGGCTTGGAAAGTTGCTATCAAACTGTGGAGAATGGATTGTGACCCAGCCGCGCTTGGCGGAGTGTGGCGAGCCGGCGAGGTAGGTCGCAGGGGCGGCATGCAGGTACTACTCGTCGAAGACGATCCGCGCGTCGCGCGGCTGGTGGAGCGCGGCCTGACGGAGGCCGGCCACCAGGTAGCGGTCGCTCCCGACGGCGCGGAGGCGCTCACGCGGGCCGCGGACGGGACCTACGACCTGATCGTGCTCGACGTGCTGCTGCCGGAGATCGACGGGCTAGAGGTCTGCCGCCACCTGCGCCGCCAGCGCGTGCGGACGCCGATCTTGATGGTCACGGCGCGTGACGCTGTGCCCGATCGGATCGCCGGCCTCGACGCTGGCGCCGACGACTACCTCGTCAAGCCATTCGCGCTCGACGAGCTACTGGCGCGCGTACGCGCGCTCAGCCGCCGGGCCGCGCCGGGCGGCGAGGCGGAAGTGCTGCGGGTGGGCGACCTGACGCTTGATCCCGCGCGGCACGAAGCGTGGCGCGACGGGCAGCCTATCGAGCTAACGGCCAAGGAGTTCAGTCTGCTCGAGTACCTGATGCGCCACACGGGACAGGTGCTCACGAAAGCGCAGATCAGCGACGCGGTCTGGGGGTACGACTCGGCGACGACCTCGAACGTGGTGGAGATCTACGTCCACTACCTCCGCGATAAGGTCGATCGCGGCTTCCCCCATCCGCTCATCCGCACCGTGCGGGGCGTGGGCTACACGATCAGGCCCTGAGCCACGGGTCCCTTGGCCTGTGGCTCGGCGCGTCGGCCGCGGCGCGGTACGCTCAGGCGCCGCGCGGCACAAGGGAGAAGCGTGTTTCGAGAGATCCGTTGGCGGCTGGTGGCCTTGAGCATCGGCGTGGTCGCGCTCATCCTGGCGCTGGCTGGAACGGCCGTGTACGCCGTCCTGGCACACAGCCTGGTGGCGGATGTTGATCGCGAACTCGCCACGCGCGGGGAGCTGGCCGCGGCGCGCCTGGTGGAGCGTCCCGGCGACGACTACCAGTTCGCCCGCGAGGGGTACATCGGCGGCTGGTTTTACCTGCTCGTCGACGGCCACGGCGCACTCATCAGCAACCCGCAGCGCGTTCATCTCGAAGCGAGCAGCACCGCCGGATTTCCTTTGGCCGGGCCGCGCTTCGAAACTATCGATCTCGACGACGGTCCGGCGCGGCTGTACCTGGCCCCGCTGCCGCCCCGCGGTGCCGGCCCCGTCGCCCTGGCTGTGGGCAAGAGCTTGTTGCCCGAGTATGACACGCTGCGACAGGTGCTCCTCGCGCTGGTCGCCGCCGGCGCCGCGGGAGTCGTCTTCTCGGTCCTCGGAGGCTGGTTCCTCGCCGGGCGGGCGCTCATTCCCATCGAAGAGGCGTTCCGGCGCCAGCAGGAATTCGTGGCCGACGCCTCTCACGAGCTGCGCACGCCGCTAACCGTTTTGCGCTCCGCGACCGACCTGCTCTACCAGCACCGCGACGAGCCACTGGCCGTCAACGGCGAGCTGTTCGACGACGTGCGACACGAAATTGCCCGCCTGGAGCGGCAGGCCGGCGACCTGCTGACCCTCGCCCGCGCCGACCTCGGGGAGCTTGGGCTGGCGCTGGGCCTGGTGGACGTGGCCAGCCTCGCGGGCGACGTGGTGCGCCGCGCCGTGCCGCTTGCGCAGAGTCAACAGGTCACCGTGACCTACCAGCCCGCGAAGGGGCCCATGGTGGTCGAGGCCGATCCGGACCGGCTCCAACAGGTGCTGTTGATCCTGCTCGACAACGCGCTCAAGCACACGCCCGCCGGTGGGCAGGTGGCCGTCGCGGCACGCGCCCAGGGTAGTGACGCCTGGCTGGAAGTGACGGACAGCGGACCGGGTATCGACGCCGCGCATCTGCCGCGCGTTTTCGACCGCTTCTACCGCGTCGACCGCGCCCGTGCTCGCGCCGATGGCGGCACCGGGCTGGGCCTGGCCATCGCCAAGTCGCTGGTCGAGGCCCACGGCGGGCAGCTCACGCTGGCCAACGCGCCGGGCGCCGGCACCCGGGCCGCAGTGCGTCTACCGCTGGCGCAACAGGCGCCCTCGCTCACGGACCGCCTGGGCCAGCTTGCCGTCCACGTCGTTCATCGGCCGCCGCATCATGGTTAGGGACCTCGGTACGTCGCGCTCGGCAGGCGATACGCCGCCCTGCGCCTGGGCCTGGCTCGGCCGGGTGGAGTACGGCGTTGCCCTGGTGCGGCAGCGGGCGCTTCAGGAGGCGCGCGCCACGGGCGCGATTCCCGACACGCTGCTCCTCCTCGAGCACCCGCCGGTCCTGACGCTCGGGCGGCGCGGCAGCCGCGCGGACGTTCTGGTGCCGGAGGCGCAGCTCGCGGCGCGTGGCATCGCCGTCCACGAGACGAACCGTGGCGGGCTGGTGACCTACCACGGCCCGGGACAGCTCGTGGCCTATCCCATCGCCGACATTCGTACGCTGACGGGCGGCGACGTGGTACGCTACGTATGGGGGCTGGAGGAGAGCGTTCTCCGCATGCTGGCGGGCCTGGGCATCGTGGCGGGCCGAGATCCGCAGCACCGCGGCGTATGGGTAGGCGCGGCGAAGATCGCGGCGGTGGGCGTGGCGATCTCGCGCGGCGTGACCATGCACGGCATCGCGCTCAATCTCCAGCCGGACCTGGCTCACTTCGGGCTCATCCATCCGTGCGGCATCGCCGATCGCGGCGTCACCTCGGTCGCCGCGCTACTCGGGCGCTCGGTGGACCTGAGCGTGGGCGCGGCGGCCCTCGCGGGCGCGTTCGGCGCGGTGTTTGGCCGGCGCATGGTGTATGATCCCGCGGCGATCGAGAGGGTGCCGCTCCCGACTGCCGCGCACGCTTCGTAGCCGATTGCGACGTCTATCGTGGGACCACCTGGGAATGGGGAGGACGCCGGGCATGGGGTGGGTGCGACTCGTTCTGGTACTGGGGCTACTGCTGGGACTACCAGCCGCGCTAGCGCAAGGACAAGAGCAAGCGGCCCCTGGCGCGACTGAGCAGAGCGGCGCGTCGCCGGCCGCGGCCCCGCGCTTATCGCCGCCCGCAGCGGCCGCGCCAGCCGCGCCGGCAGCCGACGACGATAGCCCGCGCTGGGTCGCGAACTTCCGCGCAACGGAATTGTGGTCGGACTCCGACGGGGGGACGAGCTTTGGCCAGGTGCCCGAGTGGAGCTACTTTCAGCTCAGCGGCCGTAGTGCGAACGGCCGCGTCTACGTGCTGAACCCCCGCACCGAGAATTACGCCTGGATCGACGCCGACGCCCTTGGCCCGGTCCCCGCGCCGACCGACGACTCGTACCTGCGCGACCCGTCGCCCGCGCCCGAAGCGGCCGCCGCGTCCGAAGCGCCTGGCGACGGGGCCAGCACTCAATGGGTCTCGAACCACCGAGCCGCCGAGCTATGGTCGGATTCGGACGGCGGGCAGAGCTTTGGCACCGCGCGTCAGTGGAGCTATTTCGCGCTCACTGGCCGGACGGAGAACGATCGTCTGTACGTCTTCAACCCACGCACGCAGAACTACGCCTGGATCGACGCCGGGTCGGTGGGGCCGTCCGGCGCGCCGCCTGACTGGTACCTGCGGCAGCCCGAGCTGCTCTACGGCGTGAACAAGCCCGGGCGGATCGTCGGGGGCTACAACGTGCGAAGCTGGCCGGCGGTGCGCGACGACACGCGGCTGCGCCAGCTCGGCCACAACGCGTCCGTGTTCGTTCAGGAGGCTGTGCGGGGCGAGGACGGCGAAGACTGGTACCGCATTGGAGACGACGAGTACGTCAACGCCTCGGGCGTGAAGATTCCGCGCACACCGCCGCGGTATTTCGAGGGACGCTGGATCGACGTGGACCTGAGCGAGCCGGCGATGGTCGCCGCGTATGAGGGCGATCGGTTGGTGTACGCCGCGCTTTCTATCAAGGGCACGCAGGTGGACCCGACCCCGACGGGTGTTTATCGCATCCAACGGCGTGTGGCGAACGAGACGATGGACAGCGCCACCATCGGCATCCCGCGCAACTCGCCGCGCGGATACTACCTGCGCAACGTGCTGTACACCCAGTATTTCACATCAAGCGGGGCGTCGATCCACTACAACTACTGGTCGAGCATGTGGGGCTACTCGGGGAGCCACGGCTGTCTCGGCATGACCCTCGACGACGCGCTCTGGTTCTGGAATTGGGCGAACATCGGCACCGTGCTGAATATCCATTACTAGGCCGATGGCTACCGGCGCGTTGGCGGTTCGACCGCGCCAGACTGCCGTCGCAAGCGGCATGCGGCGGCAGGGCGTCCGGCTCGTGTGCTGACCCGACGCATCACAGTTCCGTAGTAGGCTCGCCGGTCCGGGTTGACGTGTGGTATGCTGCTGACACGCCGGTGAAGTAGCTACCCCCGTCGTTGCCTCTTCATTCCTCTCGCGGCCGGAACGACCGGGCCGCGACGCTTAAGAAGCGGTCGGCCGCGATTAGGCGGCGGTCGCACCACTTGCGGCCCGTGTTGACGGCCGCCTGAAACCTCGACGCGCCGCGAGCGCGCTTGCCAGGGAGATGACGAGCATGCCGGACCACGACGAGAGCGGGCACTCCCCGGCGGAGGCCGAGCGCCCCGCCCGCCCGCGGACTCGTCGGCGCGTGATGCCGACGAGCCAGGCGCTTGGCGCCGCTGAGGGTGAAGCGAGCGCCGAAATCTCCCCCCCGGCTTCGGCGCGGAGTCGTCGCCGGACACCTGAGGCGCCTGCCACAGAGCCGGCCGAAGCGGTTGCGGCCCCTGCGCCCCGGCGCGCGCGCCGCGCTACCGCAACCGAAGCGGCTGACGGGCCGCAGGCGCCGCTCGCCCTTGACAGCGCGGCGCAACGCCCCGCGCGCCGGTCGCGCAGATCAGTGGGCGTAACCGAGCCGGCGGAGGCCGAGGCGGCCCTGGTGGCCGAAACAGCGACGACGGAGGTCGCCAGCCCGGCGCCGGCGACGGTCCCGCGGCCTCGCGGGCGTCGGGCGCGCCCGTTGAAGGCCGACAAGCCGGCCAACGTTGCGACCGCCCCAGCACCCGCTCCGGCGATGGCCGACGACGTGCCTGCCATCGTGCCGGCGTCGGCAGCGAGCGGCGCTGCCGAGAAGCCCGCGGCCGCCCGAGCGGCGCCCGCGCGCCGGGCACGCCGCCGGACGAGCGCCGTCGCCGCGACCAGCGACGCCGATCTTGCGCCCGCGCCGGCCGGCGCCATGGAGCCCCCCCTGATAGCTCCCGCGGATGCCGCGACGACAGACGGCGCCGCGGCCACGAGCGCGGGCGCGGCCGACGGCGAGGTGCCGGCCGCCCTGCCCGCCGCGCCAGATGGCGCCGCGCCGGCGCCGGCACTCGGCGATGCGGATGCGGTTGACTCGCGGGCGCGTCCGGCGTGGCGGCGTGGGTCCGGCCGGCCGGTCCCTGCAGGCGAGTCGGCCCATGCCTCCCAGGCGCCCGCTGTTCCGGAGTCCCGACAGCCGTCTCAGCTCCAGTCTCGTCGCCCACGGCCCGCGGGACGCCAGGGTGAGCCCGTCGCCGCCCGTCGGCCGCCAGGCCCGGCGTCGCCGGCCGCTCGCCGCTCAGAGCAGCGCGGGGCTGGTGGACGTGGCGGTCAACCGCAGACCCCGACTGGGCGACAGCGGCCGGTGGGGTCGCCACATGGACCTTCTCGGCCCGGCAGCCCGGCGGCGCGCCGCCCCGGGGGGCCAACCGACCGGCCCGGGGGCCCGCCCACACGCGGCGGGACACCGGCTTGGCGGCAATCGCCCGAAGAGCCGCGCCCGCGTCGCGGTCCGATCATCGACCCGCGACGGCGTCCGTCGCCCGAGGAAGCCTCGGCCATCTCCGCGCGCGGCACTCGCGGCGCCCAGATGATGGGCAAGATCAGCGAGCTGTCGCGCGATCGCGGTTTTGGCTTCCTCGTCGATAACGCGGGCCGCAAGCGGTTCTTCCACCGCTCCGCCGTCGTCAACAGCGCCTTCGACACGCTGCGCGAGGGACAGCAGGTGCAGTTCGATCCGCGCGACGACGTGAAGGGCCTGCGCGCGATCAACGTGCGCCCCGCCGCGGTTGGCCGGGGGCGACCCGGGGCGCGTCCCGCGCCCTGGGAGCGAGGCGGCGGGCGGCTCGACTCGGAGCCCCCGCGCCGCGGGATGCCGCCGCGGCGTGCGGCCGGGCCCGCTCCTGGTGCACCTCCCTGGCGCTCGTCCCTCAGCCCCTTCCGGGGCGAGCCGCCGCCGGCCTCACCCCCCCGCCGCCGCCGCGGCTAGCCACGCCGGTCGCGCGCGACGGGCTCTAGCGTTGACACGGGCGCGCCGCGCCTGGTAGCTTTCCGTGCGCGCGGCCCCGCATCCGCGTGACTTCTGCCCGGCGAGATTGGCTCGATGTCTGACCGGCCCCGCCGGGTGCGTCCCTGCTGTGTATCGTGAGCACGCCGCCGCCCGCCGATGATCCCGCCGCCCCGCTCGCCGCGTTGCAGCGCGAGATCGAGCAGGTGCACTTGGAGGTCCACGAGCTAGCGGAGGAGGTAGCGGACTTGCGGCGCGCGCTCGAAGGCCTCCCGGGCTGGATACGTTGGCTTGTGCGGTTACCGCCCCGACCGTGAATGACGAGCGGGGGCCCAGCTCGCCCCGCGTGCGGGCCGGCGCACCGCGTGGCCCAATCTCGGACGAAAAAAGGAGACGACTGGCTCGATGACGTCCACTGTCCGCGCCCGCGCGCTGTTACTGGCGAGCCTGCTCTGCCTCGTGCCGGTTCCCGTGCTGGGCCAAGCCGGTGATGCGACGGACCCGAGCGACGGCCAGTTTGGCCAGACAATCAGCGCTCCGGACGCCGAAAACCAGGTACCTCTGCCCGTGCGGCCGGCGGCTGCTGCCACGCCCGCGGACGGGCCGGATACCGGCCTGTCGTCCACGGCCACGCGCGTTGCCATCGATCGGCCGGCGGACGGCGCGACGACGCCGCCGCGCTTCACGGTCATGGGCTGGGCGGTGGACCCCGAGAGCGTGGGGACCGGGGTGGACGCCGTCTACGTGTATCTGGATGGCGAAGCGGGCCGCGGCTACTTCCTGGGATCGGCGGAATACGGTGGCGAGCGGCCCGACGTCGCGGCGCAGCTTGGCCAGCCGCGATTTGGCCTCTCCGGCTTCCTGTTGCAGGTAGAGGTTGCGCCCGGCGAGCACACGCTCTACGTGTACGCGCGTCGGCGGGGTGGCGCTGAGCCGCGAGTCTGGTCGGTGCCGGCTAGCGTCGGCATCGTCGCCGCCCCAGAGGGGGCGCCGACGACCGTGGGCCGCCAGCCGGTGTTGCCGGGCGCCTGTGCGCGGGCGCCTGATGGGACATGCTTGAACCGGCCGAGCGGTCCGTCCCCCACATGCCAGGTCATCGACGCTGACGGGCAGTGCCTGCCGACCCCACCGGGGACACTACCTGGAGTTGTCGGCCAGCACAACCGCTCGCCCGGGGACGACCCGCCGCCTGGCCTCTGCACTCAGTACGACGCCTCGAACCGTTGCCTCGCCTACGCGGGCGCTTCCGCCAACACCTTCAACCTGCGCGCCGAGGGCACCGGCCAGATGACAACGCTGTCCTGGAGCGCCGTTTCCGGCACTGTGACCTACGAGGTGCTGCGCTGCAACGGGGCGAACGGGCAGAGCTGCCTGAGCCTGGCAGTGGTGGGCGGTACCCGATACCAGCTACCGCGCACCGCGAATAGCTGGTATCAGGTGCAGGCCCGCTCGGGTTCCGGCCAGGTGCTCGCAAGCTCGAACGTGGTCAATGCGCCGTAGCCGTACACTGGGGCGGCGGGAGTCGGCGCCCGGGCCAAGTGAACCTGTTAATTCTCCTCGTCGTCCCAGGGGGCGGGCAGCGCGCAGTGATTCTCGACTACTACGCTGCCTTCGAGCGGGCAGGCAGCAAACGCGTGGGCGCACGACCAAGTAGTATCACACCGTGGGCACCAGTGGAGGTGCCCGGGAATCGTGGCGAGCTGCGCGGCCGGCGACATCTTTAGCGCCCTTCCTTTCGTCCCAACGCCCGTCCTGGCGGGCTCGACGCGCTCTGCGGCCCCCAATTGCAACCTCCGTGCCGTGCCCGTCGGCGCCAGGCCCCGACGCACAGTGCGCGGGACGGTCATGTGCCATAATCATTTGCTCTCTCGCCAAAGCGCGGTACGCTGAAAGAGAAGCGGGACGCGCCCGCACGCTGGCCTGGGGAGCACGATGCGCATCGTCCTGTATACCGGCAAGGGCGGCGTCGGCAAGACGACGGTCGCCGCCGCGACGGCCGTCCGCTGCGCCGAGCTGGGCTACCGCACGGTGGTGCTGAGCACCGACCTCGCGCACAGCCTGGCCGACAGCTTCGACCGCCCCCTCGCGCCCGAACCTATCGAGGTCGCCCCGAACCTGTTCGCTCAAGAGACGGACATCTACTACAACGTGCGGAAGTACTGGGGGCGGGTTCAGGAGTGGGTGACGCTGCTGCTCGCCTGGCGGGAGATCGACGAGCTAATCGCCGACGAGCTGAGCGTGCTGCCCGGGATGGACGAGCTGGCCAACCTGCTCTGGATCAACAATCACCGCGAGAGCGGGGCCTACGACGTCATCATCGTGGACTGCGCGCCGACGGGCGAGACGCTCCGCCTGCTGAGCTTCCCGGATGTCGCCCGCTGGTGGATGGAGAAGATCTTCCCAATCCATCGCCGCGCGGCGCAGGTGGTGCGGCCGCTCGGCCGCGCGCTGTTCGACCTCCCCGTGCCCGATGACGACGTGTACGATGCCGTGAAGGACCTGTTCGGGCAGCTCGATACGCTGCACGCGATGCTCACCGATCAGCAGCTCACGTCGGTGCGCCTGGTGCTGAACCCCGAGAAGATGGTGGTGAAGGAGGCCCAGCGCACCTACACGTACCTGAACCTCTTCGGGTATCCGACGGACCTGGTCGTGTGTAACCGCGTGCTGCCGCCGCAGGTGACCGACCACTACTTCGACGCCTGGAAGGAGACGCAGGCCCGCTACCGGCAGGCCGTCGAGGAGGGCTTCGCGCCGATTCCCATCCGCGACGCGCCGCTGTTCGGCCACGAGGTCGTCGGGCTGGACGGGCTCCGCGAGATGGCGGCCGCGCTGTACGGCGACGCCGATCCGAGCCAGGTGTTCTTCACGGGGCGCGGCCACCACATCGAGAAGCGCGACGGCGAGTACGTGCTGAGCTTGCAACTGCCGTTCGTAACCAGGGACGCGGTGACGCTGTTCCAAGCGGGCGACGAGCTGGTAGTGCACGTGGGCAACCAGAAACGCAACGTGATCTTGCCGCGCGCGCTGGTCGGACTGGAGACCCGCGGGGCGCGGTTCGAGGACGGCGCGCTGCGCATTCGCTTCGGGCCCCCGGCGGCCGGCGCCGCGCGCCACGGGAAGGGGTGAAGCATGGCCGAGACGACGCCGCATCCCGAGGGCGGCGACCCGCTGGCGGCAGAGCGCGCCCGCTTGCGTGATGCAGCGCGCGCGCTGGAGGATGAGCGTGAGCGACTGCGGGCGCGCGCCGGCGCCGAGGACGAGCGTCGACCGCGCCGCCGCCGCCGCGGCGGCCTCCTCGCCGGGCTCCTGGACGTCGACCCTGAGCTGTGCGAGTGGTGGCAGGAGAACCGCCCGAGCCGCGTGCTCGCGGGTTTCCTGCGCGACCTGCCCGAAGAATTCCTGGAGCACGTCCGGGCGGCCCGCCGCGAGCGTCTGCTGGCCCTCCGCACCATTCTTGACTACGCGCTCGAGTACAACGAGCGGCCGTCTGGCCGGGCCGCCGAGCGCCGTGCCCGCCAGGTGCCGATCGACGACGAGTGAGCCGCTGAGCGTGCCGGGCGCTTGCTCCGGCGGAGCGCGCGGCCTACAATTGACGCAACAGAACGCCGGTTTGAGCTGCCGGCACACGGTGGAAAGCGAGGCGCGCGACGATGGTTCCGCATCTTGGACCGATGGAATTGGTGATCATCCTGGTGATCGCTCTGATGATCTTTGGCGCGGGCAAGCTGCCCGAGGTCGGCAGCGCGCTGGGCCGTGGGATCAAGGAGTTCAAGAAGTCCACGACCGAGGAGCCGCAGCAGCTCTCGGCCAGCATGGCACAGCCGGCGCCCACGCCCCCGCCAGCCGCGGCGCCCAGCACCACGCCTTCTGCCGCCAGCGTGGCGGCGCCGGCCAGCGCGACCCCGGCGACAGGCCCGTTCTGCCCGAAGTGCGGGACGCGCGCGACCAGCGACAGCCGCTTCTGCGCGAGCTGCGGGGCGAGCTTGCCGACGGTCGCGGTGTAGCGCCGCCATCGCTCGGCTAGCCGAGCGCGCCCGGACGCCCCGGGTAGCCCCGCGCAGGAATCGCGCGGGGCTACCTCTTTCCCGGCCCGACGTGCCCGCGGGGAGGCGCGATGGCCACGATCCTCCTGGCGGATAATGAGCCCTGGCTGCGAGTGCTGGCCCGCGCCACGCTCGGGCCCGCCTATCGCTTGCTCGAAGCCTGGGACGGATCCCAGGTGCTCGATCTGGCCCGCCGCGAGCGCCCACGCGTGGTGCTGCTGGACGGCGCGGCCCCCGCGATGAATGCGCCCGCCGTCTGCCGGCAGCTCAAGGCTGACCCCGCTACCCGTGACGTCGTCGTTGTCCTCCTCACGCCTGGTCCGGCTGCGCACGCGCCGTTCCCCGCCGCGTGCGGCGATCTGAGCCTGATAAAGCCCTTCGGGCCAACGGCGCTTCTGGAGGCGGTGGGGCGGGCGTTGCCCGCCGAGCCAGCGCCGCCAGCGCCTACATCCCGACAGCCGGACGGCCTCACCGACGAGCCGGAGGAGCTCGACCAGGCGCTCGTCTACGCCCGCGAGCTGAGCGCTCTCTACGAGGCGGCGCGCGACCGCGCGGCGCGCTTCCGGCTGCTCGTGGAGCTGGGCAAGGACCTCGTGGCCGCGCGCGGGCTCGAGGCTGTGCTGCGCCTGGCGCTGGAGCGCGCCACCGCCCTCAGCGGCCACGACGGCGGCAGCGTCCTGTTGCTGGCAAGCCCTGATGGGCCGCTCACCGTCCGTGCCTCCTGCGGCGCCGATGCGGTCGCCCCCGGCACGACCATCGAGGACCTGGCGCATAGCATGGCCGGCCAGACGCTGCAGGTCGGCCGGCCCCTGGTGCTCGAAGGCGCTGCCGACGACCCGGACGCCCCGGCGCGCGCGCGACGCGGGCTCATCGCCTCGTCGGTCTGCCTGCCATTGATAACGCCCGGCGGGGAGCCGCTCGGAGTGCTCGCTCTCAAGAGCACCGCGCGCGTGCTACGGCTGGACGAGCAGGACCTGGACCTCCTCCAGCTCTTAGCCGCCCAACTCGCGGCGGTGGTCGAGCGGACCCACCTGTACGAGCGCTTACAGCGTAGCCTCGACGCCCTCCTGGCGCTGCACGAGGCGGGCCAGGTCCTTGGCGCCAGCCTGGAGGCCGAGGCGATTGGCCAGCGGCTGCTTGATCTGGCGGCGCGGGTGACTGGCCTCGACGCCGCGGTGATCAGCCTGTGCTCGGGCACGCAGCCGCAGGCGCCCCTGCGCGTGTGGCAGGCGATCGGGCCGGTGCCCCGCTGGCGTGATGCGCAGCGCGACCGGGTGGTGCGCGCGGCGCGGCGCGAGGCGATCGCCAGCGGTCAACCTCGTCTCGTGCGGTTGCCCGCGCGAGCGGGCGGATCACCGTGCGTGGCCTGGTGCTTGCCGCTGCGCGTGCAGGACCGCGCGCTCGGCGTACTGGAGGCGTACGGCCCCGAAAGCCTGGCGGGCGAAGCAAACGGCGAGCTGCTGGGCAGCCTGGCGCTCCAGGCCGCCAGCGCCCTGGAGAACGCCAGGCTATACCGCGACCTCGGCGAGCGGGAACGCGAGCTGCAGGCGCTCGTGGGACGGCTGCTGGTCGCGCAAGAGGAAGAGCGGCGCCGCGTCGCTTACGATATCCACGACGGCGTGGCTCAAATCGCCGCCAGCACCCACCAGCGTTTGCAGGCGTACGCGCGCTTCCACCGGCCGCGCTCACCCGAGGCACGCGCCGACCTGGAGCGCGCGCTGGAGATGGCCCGACACACGGTAAGCGAGGCGCGACGCATCATCGCCGACCTGCGGCCGACGGTGCTCGACGACTTTGGTTTGGCCACGGCCCTCCGCCGTCAGGTGGACGCGCTGCGGGCAGAGGGCTGGCAAGTGAGCTACGACGAGCTGCTGGGCCCGGAGCGTCTGCCACCGGCGGTCGAGACGGCACTGTTCCGCGTGGCGCAGGAGGCCCTTACGAACGTTCGCAAGCACGCCGCCACGACGCGCGTCCATCTGGGCCTGCGGCGCAAGGGCCGCGCCGTGCGCCTCGAAGTGCGGGACTGGGGCCGCGGCTTTCTGCCGGCGGCGGCGCGCGCCGACTCAGGGCCGGGCGAGCGGGTAGGGCTGGCAGGCATGCAGGAGCGCGTCGCGCTACTCGGCGGCCGCTGCCGCGTCCAGAGCCGTCCCGGCGCTGGCACGCGGATCGTCGCCGAGATCCCATTGGGGACTCGCACCCAGGAGGCCGCTCCGGCCTCGATCGCCGAGCAGACAGACGGTTGACCCACCGTGCGGCTTCCTGGACACGCACGCGGGTCGCGCGGTACGCTGCGCCTAGCATATTCCAGTGGAGGAGCCACGGATGGTGACCGCGCGGCGCAGGGCCACGCCTGCTCGCCTCGTGATCGCCGACGACCACGACCTGGCGCGCGCCGGGCTGCGCAGTATGCTTGCCGGCGAGCGTGGCCTGGAGATCGTCGGCGAGGCGACCACCGGCCGCGAGGCGCTAGCCCTCGCACGCCGCCTGCAGCCCGATCTCGTCCTGATGGACGTGCGCATGCCGGAGATGGATGGTCTCGCCGCCACGCGGGCCATCAAACGCGACTGCCCGTGCGTCAGCGTTATCATCGTCACGATGCACGAGAACCTCGACTATCTCTTCGAAGCGTTGAAGGCGGGCGCCGCTGGCTATCTCCTGAAAGATGCCACCCAGCAGGAAGTCGTTGGCGCGGTGCGCCAGGTGCTACGCGGCGAGGCGCTGCTCAACCCCGAGCTGGCAACGCGCCTGCTGCACCGCCTCACCGAGGAGGCCCAGCAACCCGACGAACCGCCGATCACCCCGCTCACCACTCGCGAGGCGGAGGTGCTGCAACTCCTGGCGCAGGGGCTCACCAATCGCCAGATCGCCACACATCTCTTCGTCAGTGTCGGGACGGTGAAGGTCCACGTCGAGCGCATCCTGGGGAAGCTCGGCGTATCCGACCGCACCCAGGCAGCCGTGCGCGCGGTCACCCTGGGACTGGCGCGGCCTTCCCGACCCTGAGCCGGCCCCACGCCCCTCGGCTGCTCCCGCGAGATTCGAGCGGGTGTTCGCGCGAGATAGGCCACCTGGCAGATGCGCGCGCGCCGGTGAGTACGTAATACTGGCTTCAGCAGTGGGAACGACAGCGTGGGAGCCAGACAATGCCACGCGGGCCGGGGGTGCGCGCGAGCATCGGGATCGTGGGTGGGAGCCGCGTGGTCGGCGAGGCGCTGGCCCTTCTGCTCCAGGGCCTTGGCTACCGCGCCCGCTATGCTGCCGCGCCTGCCGAGGGAGCGTGGCCCTTGGCCGACAGCGAAGTCGTCCTGCTTGCGCCGGGCCTTGGCACCGCTCAGCGAAGCGCGCTGCTCGCCGCGGTCCGCGGGGCCACGGCCGCGCCTGCCATCCCCATCCTCGAGCTGACCCGGGGCGACGGCGCGGCCGCCGGCGAGCATTGTGTCCGCTGGCCCTGCCGCGCCGAGGAGCTGGCCCGGGCCATCGACGCGGTATTAGAGCCGCGGGCGATCGGGGCCACCGGTGAGTAAGGTGCGAGGCGAACAGATACTGGAGCGCGCACCGCGCGCGTCACCTACCGGAACAGATTTAGTGCCGGCGCCAGTAGCGCCGCTCGCCGGCGGCGCGGCGCCGGAGGCGCCCGAGTCGGTCACTTTAGCCGTGCGGCGGCTAGCCCACCGCTTGAACAATGACCTGACGGTGCCGTTTGGCGCGCTGGAGCTGCTTGCCGCGCACCCCGACCTGCCGCCCCACCTGCGGGCGCTCGTCCACGATGCCCGGCGCGGCGTAGCGGCCGCGACCGGGCACGTGATCGAGTTCCAGCAGCTCTGGCAGCCGCACGGGGCGCGGTAGTCTAGCGCGCACTCGCGGAGGCCGCCTGGCCCAGGCCGGCGCCAATGCCCGGGCGGAACTCGATGAGGTCCGAGCGGGTGATCGCCACGTTGTACGCGTAGGCCGAGTGCAGCATCGGCTGGTAAGCGACGATCTCTTGCTCCTCGGTCTTCGCGGCCGCGCAGTCCATCGGCACGGCAACCCAATAGTCGCGCACGCTGAAGCCGAGCACCGCGTGGCTTACGCAGACGCCAAGCGCCACGCCTGTCACGATGACCGTGTGCCCGCACGGGCGGATGCCCAGCCGCGCCAGCACCGGCTCTAGCTTGGTGTGGTTGAAGCAGTCATGACACTCTTTGTCCACGACCGGCTCGCCCGGCCGCGGCGCGATCTCCTCGCAGTATTCCGCGCCCCAGCTTCCACGGATCAGGTGCTCGTCGACCTTGAACACCGTGAACTCGGGGTTGTCAGGCTCGCGCACCGAGTGGACGTAGATCACCGGCACGCCCGCTGCCCGCGCGCGGTCGAGCAGGCTCGCCAGCGGCCGTAGGATCGCCTCGCCCCGCTCGCCCATGTAGCGTTTGCCGCCCGGGCTGCAGAACTCGTTCTCCACGTCGACGACGACCATCGCGGTGTGCGCGGGATCGAGCGCCAGCGGGCGCGGCTCGGGAGCCTCCAACCGTACGGTTACCTCGGCCATGCTACTCCTCCAAGCGTGAAGCGCCCCGCTGGCCCGCGGCCCGGGGCGGACCTGCCTCGGCGACAGGATACCCCAGCCGGCGGCCACCGCGCCGCCGGCTTGCTCCTACGGTAACGCCCCGGCGCCGGCCCTGCAAGTGCTGCGTGTCTCAGCGAGCGCGCGGCGCGGCCACAACCGATACTCTCCCATCGTTGCCGAGTCCGTTCAGGAGCGTCGGACCAGACAGCAATACGCCACGCGGGACATAAGCCGTGGTTTAGACTAGGGAGAGCGGGCGCGGCGCGCGAGGCCAGCCGTCCGCGGACCGCGCGGGCGCGCACCCCACGCGATCCACCCACCTCGGAGGCCAGCGTGAGGAATCCCTCGGTCGCTGTGCGCCCCACGATCGCGTGGACCGCTGGGGCGGAGTGAGGATGCATGGCGGCTGATCAGTCGGCCCCCCTGGGGCGCCAGGCGACGGTCCCTGCCCTTGAGACGCCGTCCGCCCTCGACAACGCCCTGGCGCCGCCCGGCGCCGTCCGGGCCATTCGCGAGCGCCCGCCCGCCTCGGCGCGGCGCGCCGCGCCACGCCAGACGCTCCGCTCTCCTTGGGCGGACGCGGCGGTGCTGCTCGCGCTGGCCCTACTCATGCGCCTGCCGTACCAGACGAACACGCTCTACCATTGGGACTCCGTACTATATGCCCGTGCCCTCGCCCACTTCGACGTGAGCGAGAGCCAGCCACATCCTCCCGGCTACCTGTTCTACGTCGGCGCGGCGCGCCTGGCGCAATTAGCGCTCGGTGACGCCAACGCGAGCCTTGTCGCCGTGAGCTTGCTGGCCGGCGCGCTGGCGGTGGCGCTGACCTACCTGGTCGGGCGCCGGCTCTATGGCCGCGGCACCGGCATCGCTGCTGCCCTGCTGCTCGCCACGGCGCCGCCCTTCTGGCTGTACGCCGGCGTCGCCTACCCCTACACGGTGCTGGCGGCGGGCAGCCTCGCGCTGGCCGGGCTCGCGCTGGCGCACTGGCGACGCGGCTGGCCCCCGCCGTTCTGGCTCGGCCTGGCCCTCGGCCTGGCGGGCGGCTTCCGCACCGATCTGGTGCTGTTCCTGGCGCCGCTGCTCGCCGTTGCGCACCTCGCCTACTGGCGCCGCTCGCTGCGCCTAACGACCCTGCTCGCACCCATCTCGGCCGCCGCGCTGGGCACGCTGGCCTGGCTGGCGCCCAGTGCCGTTCTGTCCCAGGGCTGGGGGGTCTACTGGCCGCTGCTGTGGCAGCAGGGCGCTTACGTGGAAGGCAGCTACTCGCTCTGGTCGCACGGCTGGCCAGCTTTCCAGTCGAACGGCTGGCAAGTGCTGGTCTACGCTCATGAGGGGCTGGGCCTTGCGCTGCTGCCGCTAGCTTACGGATTCGCGTGGGGCGTTTCGGCCTGGTGGCGAGCCGGGCGCCCGCGACCTCGCTGGGCGCGGCCGACGTCAGCGCTGGTGCTGGCGCTGTGGCTGCTGCCGCCGGTGCTGTTCTATACGCTGGTTCACATCGGCGACCGGGGCTACAGCTTCAGCTATCTGCCCGGTCTCTGCATCGCCGCGGCCGCCGGGCTGCGCCTCCTCGCTCGTGACCTTCGACGCCTGGCGGCAGGGCACGGGCGACAATTCACCGCCCGCATCCTCCGAGGGAAACCGCGGGCGCGCCTGCTTTGCGGGGCTATGTTGGCCCTGTTGCTCGGCGCAAATCTCCAGAGCTTCCTGCTGGGCCGCAGCCGCTTGTCGGCGTACGAGGTGGATTGTCTGAACCGCAGCTTGCCACAGGCCCTGACCATCGTGCGACGCGATTTCGATCCCGCTGATACACTGATCTTCGCCTCGTTTTTCTACCAGCAGGCCCGCTACTATCTACCCGATTACCGTGTCTGGTGGTTCGATCCGCTGACGCGACCAGTGTTCCGCGAGACTGTGCCAGAGGGCGTTCATCGCGTGTTGCTCTGGGGCGACTCCCTCCGGCCCGCCAACCAGCCCAATGGCAGCTCGTACCCCCTGCCGTGCGGGCGGCGGCTGTACTATTTCTTCAATGTCGAGCCGGGGGCGCAGCTTGTCTTCCGCCCGCCGCTGCTCAGTGTGCGCAACGCGCCGTAGAGGGCCACTCCCCCGCCGGCGCGCAGCCAGCGCCACGCCTCCCAAGCCGCCAGCGCTCCGAGCGGCGCCAGGTACAGCACATAGCCGCCGCCATCCATGCCTGCCAGGTGGGTCTGCGCCCAGTACATGCTGAGCGGCGCGGTGGCCGAGAACCCCAGCGCCACCCAGGCCGTCCGGCTCCTCGGGTCGCCCAGCGCCGCGAGGGCGAGGGGCCAGGTGTAGTACCAGGGAAGCACCCACGTGTTCACGCCAAGCAAGAACACGAGGAGCACCCGGGCGCAGGCGAGCGGCAGGTCCGTGGCGTGGCGAATCCGCAACGTCGCGGTGGCCAGGAAGGCCAGAAACCCGACGCGCACGAGCTGACGCTCGATGCCGAAGATGAGCTGTTCGGCACTGTCCCAGTCGAGCCAGCCTGCTGCCCAGACGCGGTCCCGTACCCAGGCGGCCACGCCGAGGGGCGCGTAGTGCGCGTAGAGTGGTGTGCTGAGCCAGTAGATGATCGGCCCGAACGTCGCCGTGCCGCGCCACCAGGGCAGATAGGCGAGGGCCAGCGCGACCCCCGCCGCCAGGCCGACGCCCGTGGCGAGCGCCACGCGTCGCCAGCTACGTCGGTGCCGCGTGGCCCACCAGAGCAACAGTGGCAGGAGGAGCACCGTCGTGTACTTGGTGGCCACCGAGAGCATGAGCGCCGCCACCGCCGCCCAGGCCCGGCCGCGCACCACCAGTCCCATGGCGACCAGCAGGAAGAAGATGAGCAGCCCGTCGTTGTGGCCGCTGGCGGCGAACTCGACGACGACGAGCGGGTTCCACGCGTACAGCGCGAGGCCGAACGGCGCGCCGCCCGGCCGCAGTCGCCGCAAGGCCCACCATAGCGCCGCCAGGTTCGCCCAGTGACACATGTCCGCGATCAACCGGTAGACGAGCGCCTGGACCAGCACGTTCCCGCCCCAGATGGCCCCCACCGCGGCAGAGAGCGCGGTCCAGACCGGACCGTACACGGACGGGGCGTCGCGCCAGAGCGGATTGATGAGCAGGTACAGGGGGTGGCTTGGAAAGTCGTCGGGCGCTTGCACGTAGGGGCTGCCGCCCAGACGCCCGGCCACTTCGCCGTAAAACGCGTAGGAGAACACGTCCGTGCTGAACACTCCCGGCAGCGGCAGGAGCACGAGCTGGAAGGCTAGAGTCGTCGCCGCGACGGCGAGGACGACCTTGCGCCCGGACGCTCTTAGAGCCAGCCAGAGGGCGAGGCCATAAAGCCAGAAGAGCGCGACGAGCAGGACCAGAAAGAGCACGCGCGTGCCCTCGTACGATGACACGGCGGCCGGCACCAGCGCACGAAGCAGGCCAAGCTGCGCCGCTAGCGCCCGTGCGATCGCGGGAAAGGCGCCCAGCAGGAGATCCGCGTACTCGAACCGCTCATTCAGCCGGAAGGCGGGCGTCCAGAGCAGCCAATAGAGGCCGAGCCAGCCAAGGGCGACCCCCAGCAGTCCGCGAGCCGCATCCCTGCTCGCCAACCCCGGTCCCCTAGCTCTGGTGCAGCGCGCCGTTCGTCGCCTCGACGCGCTGCGCGTAGAGGGTGAAGATGTCGCCGAGATCCACCGGCACCAGGCGTGCCGCCAGGCCTAAACGCCAGGCGGCGCGCTGCAGGGCCGCGGCGAGCGAGGGCGACCAGCGCTCCGCCCGCGACAGCACGTAGCTCAACCGCACGATTCGCCGGTGGGGCGTGACGGCCACTACTCGGAACCCGCAGCGCTCCATGAGAGCGCTTAGCGTTCGCACGGAGAAGTAGTACAGGTGCATCTGCATGAGCCACGGCCAGCGCGGCCCGAGGAGGCGAGCGACCAGACTCTCCACGTTCATCGTGGTAATCCCGACCAGTCCGCCCGGTCGCAGCAGCCGGTGCACCTCACGCACCTCCGCGGCGGGATCCGGGAAATGCTCGATCACGTCCCACATCGTGACCACGTCGAACGAGCCTGGGGCGAATGCGCTGCCCCGCAGCGTGCCGCACGCCACGTTCAGGCCCCGGTCGCGCGCCACGTCGGCCGCCCAGCGTGACGGCTCGACGCCTACCGCACTCCAGCCCCGCGCGGTCGCCAATTCGAGGAACACGCCGATGTGGCAGCCCACGTCCAGCAGGCGCCCGCGTGGCGGGTCCGACGCGGGCTGATGCGCGACGCCATTGGTCCCGGCCCCTGTGGAGAAGAGATAGACCGTCGGCATCCCCGGGCCGGGGGCCGCCAGACCCCGCCGGACCTGCTCCAGCTCGTCCAGCGCGCGGGCGAAGGTGTGGACCCGCCCCTCGCGCTCTTCCAGGTAGCGGGTGTCGGCCACTTGTTCGTAGGCGGCCTCGACAGCGTCGGCGGCGAACCGAGGGCGCAGGTATACCAGCCCGCACTCCCGGCAGCGCACCACCGGGCCATAGCGTCCGTAGTGCGAGCTGGTACACGCGTAAACCTGTTGCGGGTCCAGGCGCACGGTGGCGAGATCTATCGTGCCACGATACAAGGGCGCCGCGTCCCACGAGCCACAGAGATTACACGGCACCTGTTCTAGGCGAGGGGGCGCCGCCAGCATCTCGGTGGGGGGGCGGCTGAGCACACTCATCCTCGTTACCTCCTGAGGCCGACAGATGGCTGGCGGGGCTCGCATGCACATGCGCTCTTCAGCGCGCCGAGTGCGCCGTGCCCATAGCAGCCGACGTGCCAGCGCGTGCCAGCCTTGAGTGAGGTCCGAGCTTTGGGCCACGCGAAGGGCAGCTCGCGGTCTGGCGCCGGGCACCTCGCGAGCACACGGGGCAACAACGAGCGCGCACACGACCTGGGTATGTTACTGGCATGGGATTCAGCGCCTGCCAGAATCGTAGGAGCTTGCGCGCGCGGATGCGGGCTCGCTCATTGCCACTAAATGCTGACGTATTCTAAGCGGGCGGCCAGACGCGAGCAATGCTTTGTGTAAGCAGCCCGAGTGCAGGATGCGGGCCACGGTGTTGGCCTCTGCCCCCAGGTCCAGGGGAGCGCCGGCTGGCCCGCAGCGCGCTTACCGACTCGTGGGGCCGTGCAAGCCGCGCGCCGTCTCGGGTAGTGCAAGGTTCGCGGCCAGCATGCCAAAGCCCGTAGCGACGGTCGGCAGCAGCGCGAGGGTGAACGAGCCGAGCGCATCGCGCAGCGCCCCGGCCAGCAATGGGCTCACCAGGGCGGCGCCATAGCCGACGGTGAAGACCAGCGACACGGTGGGCCCGGCGCGGCGGGGATCAAGCAGGTCGGTGGGCAGCGCGAGAGCGATCGTGAAGACGATCCCGATGCCCCCGCCGGCGAGCGCCGTCCAGAGCCAGGCGGGGTGTAGCGGCGAGAGCAGCAGCCCAGCCATGCCCGCGAGCAGCATGAGCGCGCCCGTGGCGACGAACGGGCGCCGTCGCCGCACACGGTCAGAGAGGTAGGAGGCGAGCAGCCCGCAGGGAAGGCTAGCAAGGTTCAAAACCGTGAACGGCACGCTAGCCGCTTCCAGGCTCAGCCCCAGTTCCTGATAGTAGCTCGGCAGCCAGCCGACGAGCTGGTAGAACCCCATGCTCTGCAGCAAGAAGAGGACCGTGATGAGCCAGGCCACGCGGTCACGCCAGATCGGGGCCGGGCGGACGGTCGGCGACCCGACGCCGGATGGCCGTGGCGGCGCGCCCGGGTCCGGCTGCGCCACGCCTGGCGTGCTCTGCGCCACGGGCCCACGCGGGCCGAGGGCCAGCCAGGCGGTGAGGCTTAGCGCCGCAAACGCGGCCCACAGCAGGCAAGTGCCGCGCCAGGAGAGAGCGCCCAGGGACGGTAGCAGCAGCGCGGTCACCGAGGCGCCGAGGACTGCCCCACCGGTCAGCCCTGCGGAGTAAACCCCGGTGGCGAAGGCGCGTCGCGTCGGGAATCGCTGTGCCACGAGCCGAGGCAGGCTGGGTTGGGCGAGGCCAATGCCCGCCCCGAACAGCGCCGTAAGCGCCAGCATCGTCCAGTAGTTCGGCGCAAGCGCCCGCAGGCCGCCGCCCGTCACGAGGAGTGCCAGGCTCAGCGCGATGGCCCGCCAGGGACCCCAGCGGTCGACCAAGCGGCGGCCGGGCTCGGCCCACAGCCCCATCATGGCGATTGGAAGCGCGAAGAGCACCCCGGCTAGCGCATAGCTGACGGCAAAATCCGCGCGCACCAGCGGAAGCACGGGCGACACGCCCACGGAGACCGAGCGCAGATTGAGCGAGATGAGACACATGAGCGCCAGCACGAGCGGTCCGCCCCCGCTGGAGCGCGCCAGGCCCATGGCGGGCGAGCCGCCGACGCGGGCCGCCGGCCTCAGCGGCTCAGCCCGCACTTGCGCAACAGCGCTCGCGCCGCCCCCTCCATGTACCCAGCGAGGAAGGCGCGCAAGACCGACCGCTCGCGGTCCGGGTAGCCGCGCGTCGTGATGAGGCCGCGTAGGGAATCGGCAAGTCGAAGTGCATACGTTCCTCGAGTGGGCCACCTCGCGCGCGGCGCTCAGACAGCCCGCATGATTGTAACAGACACCCCGTTGCTCTCTTGGTCGATCGCCCGTACCAGGGTGGCCGAGCGCCCAGTGGCTGAACCGGAGCCGCGGGCCTACCCGTTCAGCAGATCCCACCACGCGCGTCCCGCAATGGTACTGATGATTACCGCGAGAAGCAGGCGGAGTACACGGGGCGACAGGCGGCCGCTCGCTCGCGCCCCGAGCACGACGCCCGGCAGGGTGCCGAGGAGCATGGCGAGGGCCAGTTCCACTGGGATCAGCCCCGTCGCAGCCTTGCCCAGCGCAGCCGCCGCGGCGGCGAAAATCGCGACGCCCAGCGTGCTGCCAATCGTGACCCGCGTGGGGACGTGCAGCAAGTGCAGAAACGCGGGCGCCAGGACAAACGTGCCCGAGCCGACCAGGCCAACGAGCGTGCCTGCCGCCGCCCCCGCCACTACCGCCCACGGCCGGCTAAACGGACCCGACCAGGAGGCCTCCTCGGCCGGCTGGCGTGCCGGCAGAAACATGACGGCACCCGCGCTCGTCGCGACGACCGCGAACACCGCGACCAGGAGGCGCGGCGGCAGCGCCGCCGAGCAGATCGCGGCGAGCGCGCTCGCCGCCGTCATAGCCGGCCCTACTGCCAGGACCAGCCGCCGGTCGACCAGCCCGCGCCGGCCATGTACGAACGCGCCGCCGAGGGTGGCGAACAACACCTGGGTCGCCGCCAGCGCCGTGGCCGTGCCCACGCCTAACGCGGGCAGGCCAACGGCGGGCGGCAAGTAAAGCAGTAAGGGCAACACTAGGATCGCGCCGCCAATCCCGAGCAGCGCCGACGCGAAAGCGCCCGCCAGCCCCGTCATAGCGACGAACACGGCGATGAGCAAGCAGGCCTCCGCCGGGGCGCAGGAGTCGATCGCGGGCCCGACGGGGCGCGCCGCGTCGCACTACATCCTAGAAGCTGGCGGCGGCGCCGCGCTACTGCGCCAGGGGTGACGCACGGCGAGCGACGTGAGCGTTCTTCGGTTAGCGGTGGGCGCGGGCAGCGGCCTCAAGAGCGGCGGCGAGGTGCTTCAGCCCGGCCTCCAGCTCGCCCTGCAACCGGATGGCGCGCACGGGCCGGCCGCGTTCTTGTAGGGCCTGCAGATCGCCGAGCGCCTGCGCGCGCTCCAGCGTGCCGAACGTATAGGGCTGACCAGGGATTGGCACATCGTTGGGCTCGTCAGCGGTGAACTGCAAGAATAGGCCCGTCTGGGGCCCGCCCTTGTGAAGCTGGCCCGTCGAGTGCAGGAAGCGCGGCCCGAAGCCGAGGGTAGTGGCGATGCGCAGGCGGTCACGCAGCCGCGCGCGCAGGTCCGCCAGCGCGGCTCGGACGCTCTCGTGGTACGGCAGATACGCTTGCAGCGCCAGATAGTCGCCCGGCCGCGCGGCGACTAGGAAGCTCGCCAGCGCGTCCTCGACGGACGTTGTCCCGGCGGCGCCCAGCACGGCGAGGCCGTTCGCGCGCGCGGCCGACTCCGGCTCAGGTAGCCGGCCCAGCCGCTGGAACTCTTGCAGGACCCGCTTCGTGTTGTCCTTCGATTCCTGCACGTTGGGCTCATCGAAGGGATTGATGCGCAGCACCGCCCCGGCCACGGCGGTGGCGAACTCCCAGCGGAAGAACTCGCCCCCCAGGTCGAGGGTGTCGCGCAGCGGGATCGTGACCAGTGGCTGGCCCGCTTGCTCTAGCGCCGCTAGCCGCGCGTCGGGCGCCTCACCCTCCAGGGTCAGCGCCACGAACAGGCGGTCGCCGCCGTACACGTCGGGCGCCCCGAGCGGCTCGCCCACCACCGGCACCAGCCCCTTCCCCTGCTTGCCCGTGCTCTCCGCGAGAAGCTGCTCGACCCAGTCGCCGAAGGCGGCGATTCGCTCCGGCAGGACAAGGGTCAGCTTGTCGCGCCCGGCCAATGCCGCGGCGCCCAGGACCGCCCCGAGCTGCAGGCCCGGCCCGCCGCTCGGCGGGTGGGCGCCGTCGCCGCCCGGTCGGCAGGCCTCGGCCATCCGCGCCGCCCGGTCCAGCAGCGCCCCGAGGTCTACGCCGAGCAGCGCGCCCGGCACCAATCCGAAGTAGGAAAGCGCTGAATAGCGGCCGCCGATGTCCGCCGGGTTCACGAACACGCGGCGGAAGCCGCGCTCGCGGGCCAGCGCCTCCAGGGGCGTGCCGGCGTCGGTGATGGCGACGAACTGGTCGCCGCGGCCGTCCGTCTTCGCCCAGAAGTACGCGAGGTGCGACAGCGTCTCGATCGTCGTGCCGGACTTGCTGGCGACGAGGAACAGCGTCTGGCCCAGGTCGAGCGACCGGTCGAGCTGCGCGAGCGTGGCGGGGTCGGTGGTGTCGAGCACGTCGAGGTCAAGGTAGCCGCGGGCCGTGCCGAACGTCTGGCGGAGCACCTCCGGCGCCAGGCTGCTGCCGCCCATGCCGAGCAGCACCGCGCGCCGGAAGCCCGCCGCGCGCACCTCGTCGGCGAACGCGCGCAAGCTGTCCACCCGCTCCTGCATCGTCTCGACCACAGTGAGCCAGCCCAGCCGGTTCGCGATGTTGCGGTCCGCCAGAGCGTCCTGTCCCCACAGCCCCGCGTCGTGCGCCCAGATGCGGCGCACCGCGTCGGCCTCGCCGAGCGCGCGCGTCGCGCGCTCCACGTCGGCGGCGATCGGCCCGAGGTGCGTTTCGACGCGCCGCTCCGCGCCCTTGAGCGCCACCGCGCGCTTGTCTGCAATCGCCGCGAGCAACTGGTCGAACGACTGGGCGAACGCGGCCACGCCCTCGTCCTGAAGCTGCTCGGTCACCGCGTCCAGGTCTACGCCGTGGCGGGCGAGCGCGTCGAGCGCGGCCTGCGCCTCGGCCACGTCCTCGTCCACGCTGCGGCGCACGTAGCCGTGCTCCTTGAAGGCTTCGATCGTGGCGGGCGGCATGGTGTTGATGGTGTTCGGCCCGATCAGCTCCTCGACATACAGCACGTCGCGGTAGGCCGGGTTCTTGGTGCTGGTGCTCGCCCAGAGGGGCCGCTGCACCATCGCGCCGGCCGCGGCGAGCCGCTGCCAGCGCGCGTCGCTGAAGCGCTTCAGGAACCGCTGGTACGCCAGCTTGGCGTTGGCGATCGCGGCGGTGCCGAGCAGCGCCTGCAGCGCCGCGCGCTCGTGCTCGTCGGTTGCCGCCTGGAGCTTCGCTTCGAGCTGCTTGTCCACGGCCGTGTCCACCCGGCTGACGAAGAAGCTCGCCACGCTGGCGACGTGGTCCACGGGCCGGCCAGCCTGCGCCCGCTCCTCCAGCCCGGCCAGGTAGGCTTCCATAACCTCTTCGTAGCGCTGCTGCGAGAACAGCAGCGTGATGTTGACGTTGATGCCCTCGGCGATGAGCTGCCGGATGGCGGGGATGCCGGGCGGGGTCGCGGGCACCTTGATCATCACGTTTGGCCGGTCGACCTCGCGCCACAGGCGGCGCCCCTCCTCGATCGTGCCGGCCGTGTTCATCGCCAGCTCGGCATCCACCTCGATCGAGGCGTAGCCGTCCTGGCGCTCGGTGAGGTCGTAGATCGGGCGGAGCTGGTCGGCGGCCTCGCGGATGTCGTCGATCCAGAGGCGGATGGCGATCTCCCGCGGCGACAGCTCCTGACGGGCGAGGACCTGCATGGCCGCCTCGTAGTCGGTGCTGCCCGAGACGGCCTTCTCCAGAATGGTCGGGTTCGAGGTGACGCCGGTGATGCCCTCGCGCACCATGCGGCGGAACTCGCCGGTCTCCAGCAGACCGCGGCGGATGTTGTCCACCCAGGCGCTTTGCCCCTCGCCCTGCAGCTCGAGCAGGGGGAAGCGCTTATCGAGCTTCGCGAGCTTGGCGAGGCGGCGGCAGTGGCGCTCCTCGCCGCTGAAGCGCGCCTCCAGCCAGGTGCGCGTCAGCTCCCAGGCCAACGCCTCGCCGAGCACGCGCGCGCCAAGGCACAGCACGTTGGCGTCGTCGTGCTCGACGCTCTGCCGCACCGAGTACGTGTCCAGCGCGAGCGCGGCGCGCACGCCCGGGATCTTGTTGCTGGTCATGACGCCGCCCTGGCCGGAGCCGCAGACGAAGATGCCCCGCTCGGCGTGGCCGAGGACGACGTGCTCGGCGACCCGGCGCGCGTAGTCAGGATAATCCGACGGCTCCGTGCTATGCGCGCCCAGGTCGTCGACGGCGTAGCCCGCTGCTTGTAGCTGGCGCTTGAGCTGCTCCTTCAGCGGGAAGCCCGCGTGGTCTGCCGCGATGGCTAGCTTCATGGTGTTCCCTCCTCCGGAGCGTCCGGCCGCCTCGCGGCCTGCGGCGCCTACTCCAAGCATAACAACAACGTATCTCTCATAGTCTGCGCTGCCCGGCAGAGCTTCGACAAGCGGGCGCGGGGCCGCGCGGCGCCGGGTCGGGTCGCCGTGGCCCGCGCGCCGGGCCGCGTGGCGGCAGCGACAAATGACCGAGGTCCGGTTAAACGGTTAGACCTCCAAGGGCCAAATTTCGGGTTCCGGGTAAGCGAAGCCGGCGCGCGCTCCGGTGGGGCGCGCGAGCGGGCTGGTGGCGGCCCCCGGCCCGGCGGGTTGGGCGGGCGGGGGACGCGCCTGGGAAGGGCGCGGGGTCGCGGAGGCCGCATCCGCCAGCGCGGTCCGCGGGCGCTGGTGCTCCCGGCGGGGACGTCAGGCCGCCGGGCAGGCCCGGGGAGCAGGCGCTTCTCCGATAAGGGTATGCGAGTGGTCGCGGCCTGGCGGGTCGGTGGGGTGCCCTCCGCGGCAGATAGCACCGGGTGGGGAGGGGCCGCGACGGGTGGGAGCGCGGGCGGCCGCGCCTGGGACGGCCGCCGCGCTCGGGTGGCTCACTGGGTACCAGGCTGGATCTTGTCGGCGCACCTCCTGGCGGGTTGATGGGGCCTTTACTCTGTGAGGGGATTCCGAGAAGGGATTCGTCCGGGTGGCGCAGACAGAAGGTCTGCCATCGCCGCAGGGACAACAAACAGAGAGTTTACGTTTTGCTTACGCGCTGTATACCGAGCAATTTACTTCCGGCCGGTAGGCTGAGGGTGGAGATAGGAGAGGGGCCTTTCTCCGGCAGTCGCTGGGACGGTGGACGGCCGGCCGAGCGGCGGCCCCAGGCATACGGGTGGCGGACCGCTGACGATGCGGGCTCCGGCGCGCCGGTCGCTCCCTTCGAGCCCCAGCGCCGCTCCTGGCCCGAGGGGCGGCGCGGCGGGGGGCGCCGGCCGCCGGGCGGTCCATCGTCCAGACGTGGCGAGGGCAGATGAAGCCCCACCGGCGGCGCCTCAATTGGGTGCGCGTCACCCGCGATCCCGCCGTGGCCGAGGCGCATGAGCGTAGCGCCGAAGCCAGCGACGCATGGACGCTGGCGCTGATCGAGGCGCTGCGTTCCCAGCCTGATCTCGCGCCCCCCATCCGTATTGCCCGCCGCCCAGGCCCACCCGAGCAGCCCGCGCTGCCGATGGAGCTGGACGCGGCGTCGTAGACGCCTACGGCGGGCGCGGGAAGCGGGCATGCGCGCGGAGGGTGCGCTCCATAGCGCGGCGGGGCTAGTCGAGCGCCAGCAGCGCGCGAAGGAGACGGGGCGAACGCGCGGCTCGCCCCGTCTCTCAATGGGATCGAAATTGGGTCAGGCGGTGGCGGCGACGGGCGCCTCCTGGCGGCGGAAGGCCAGGTGGCCGTCCGCGACGGTGACCTCGATCGTGTCGCCGTCGTGGAAGTCGCCCTGCAGCAGCTTCACCGCCAGCGGCTGCACGATCTCCTTCTGGATCGTGCGCTTCAGCGGCCGCGCGCCGTAGACCGGGTCGAAGCCCTCGCGCGCCAGCAGCTCCTTGGCGGGCGCGGTCAGCTCCAGGCTGATCTTGCGCTCGGCCAGGCGCTTGCGCAGGCCGCCGAGCTGGATCTCGACGATCTGCTGGATCTGCTCCAGGCCGAGGGGCCGGAAGATCACGATCTCGTCGATGCGGTTCAGCAGCTCGGGGCGGAAGTGCTCGCGCACCGCCACCATCACGCGGTCCTTGATCTGCTCCCAGCTCAGGCCGCGCTCGGTGATCCATTGGCTGCCCAGGTTGCTCGTCATAATGACGATGGTGTTGCGGAAGTCCACCGTGCGGCCCTGGGCGTCCGTCAGCCGGCCGTCGTCGAGGAGCTGGAGCAGCACGTTGAGGACCTCGGCGTGGGCCTTCTCGACCTCGTCGAACAGGATCACCGAGTAGGGGCGGCGCCGCACCGCCTCCGTGAGCTGGCCGGCCTCCTCGTAGCCGACGTAGCCCGGCGGCGCGCCGATCAAGCGCGAGACCGTGTGCTTCTCCTGGTACTCGCTCATGTCGATGCGCACCATGGCCTGCTCGTCGTCGAACAGGAACTCGGCGAGCGCCCGCGCCGTCTCGGTCTTGCCGACGCCCGTCGGCCCGAGGAACAGGAAGCTGCCCAGCGGCCGGTTGGGGTCCTGCAGGCCGGCGCGGGCCGCGCGCACGGCGTTCGCCGCCGCCGTGATCGCCTCGTCCTGGCCGATCACGCGCTCGCGCAGGCGCTCCTCCATCTGGATGAGCTTCTGGACCTCGCCCTCCAGCAGCTTGGTGATCGGGATGCCGGTCCACTTGCTGACGACGGCGGCAATGTCCTCCTCGTCCACCTCCTCCTTGACGAGCGTGTGGCCGTCGCGGCGGCGCTCGACGGCGGCCTTCTCCGCCTCGTCGCGCTTGCGCTCCAGCTCGCTCACCTCGTACTTCAGGCGCGCGGCGCGCTCCCAGTCGGCCCGCAGCGCCGCCTGGTCCAGCTCCGTGCGCGCGGCGTCGAGCTGCTCCTGGATGCGGCCCGCCTGGTCCAGCTCGCTCAGCTCCTGCTGCCAGCGGGCCTCCAGCGCCGTGGCCTGCTCCTTCAGGCCGGCCAGCTCCTGCTCCAGCTTGCCGAGGCGCTCCTGCGAGGCGGGGTCCTTCTCCTTGCGCAGGCCCTCGCGCTCGATCTCGAGCTGCATGATGCGCCGCTTCACCTCGTCGAGCTCGACGGGCATGCTGGTCGCCTCCATGCGGATCTTGGAGGCGGCCTCGTCCACCAGGTCAATGGCCTTGTCGGGCAGGAAGCGGTCGGCGATGTAGCGGTGCGACAGCACGGCCGCGGCCACGAGGGCGGCGTCTTTGATGCGGACCTTATGGTGCTGCTCGTAGCGCTCGCGCAGGCCGCGCAGGATGCTGATCGTGTCCTCGACGCTCGGCTCGCCCACGAACACCGGCTGGAAGCGCCGCTCCAGCGCCGCGTCCTTCTCGACGTGCTTGCGGTACTCGGCCAGGGTCGTCGCGCCGACGACGTGCAGCTCGCCGCGGGCCAGCATCGGCTTCAGCATGTTCGAGGCGTCCATGGCGCCCTCGGCCGCGCCCGCGCCGACGACGGTGTGCAGCTCGTCGATGAACAGGATGATCTGCCCCTCGGACTCCTGCACCTCCTTGAGGACGGCCTTCAGCCGCTCCTCGAACTCGCCGCGGTACTTCGCGCCCGCAACCATGCCGGCCAGGTCGAGCGCCACCACACGGCGGTCCTTCAGGCCCTCGGGCACGTCGCCGCGCACGATGCGCTGGGCCAGCCCCTCGACGATCGCCGTCTTGCCGACGCCCGGCTCGCCAATGAGCACCGGGTTGTTCTTCGTGCGGCGCGACAGCACCTGAATGACGCGGCGAATCTCCTCGTCGCGGCCGATCACGGGGTCGAGCTTGCCCTGGCGCGCCAGCGCGGTCAGGTCGCGGCCATAGCGCTCGAGCGCCTGGTACGTCGTCTCGGGGTTCTGGCTCGTCACGCGCTGGCCGCCGCGCACGTCCTGCAGCGCCTGGTAGATCCGGTCGCGGGTGACGTTCGCGCGCTTAAGGATCTGCCCGGCCTGGCCGGGACTGTCGGCGAGCGCGAGCAGGAAATGCTCGGTGGAGATGTATTCGTCCTTGAGGCGCTCCGCCTCTTGCTGCGCGGCCTCGTAGACCTGGCGAAATGCCTGCGACACGTAGAGCTGCGTCGGCCCGGCGGCGCGCGCCAGGCCGTTCACGGCGGCCTCGGCCTGCTGCGCGATCGTGCGTGCCGGCACGCCGAGCTTTTCCAGCACGGCGGGCACCACGCCGTCCTGCTGCTGGACCAGCGTTACCAGCAGGTGGTCGGGCTCGAGCTGCGTGTTGTGGTGGTCCTCGGCCAGGCGCTGCGCGGCGACCAGCGCCTCCTGCGCCTTCTCCGTCAGCTTGTTCATATTCACTGCCATAGCTTACCTCCCGCGGGGAATCGCGGTGCGAAATCTCTACACTACATGGTAGTGGCTCGCCGTAAACGCCATCGTTGCTCCCGGCAAGCGCGCTGTTAGAACCGCGTTGGAAATCGGTAAGACGGGAGCGCCGCACGCGCCCCTCACCCGCGTCTGGCCATCTGCCGGCGAGGCCGGAAGCTATGCCTCTGATCGCGCACTGCCGAACTCGCGCTGGACCACGCCGACGAAGTGCTCCAGCGTGGCGCCGAATCGGCGGCTGGCCAGGTCAAGCATGGGCTCGATTTCGCTACGGAAGTGCTGCCACGCGGCGGGCGAGTCCCAGCCGCGGACGATCACCAGGTGGTCGGGGGTGTCGAGGTCCTGGTACACACGACGGTAGCAGAAGCCCGGCATGGTGCGGATCCGCGGGCCCGCGTCTCGGAGCACGAAAGCGCGGGTCACCTCGTGCTGGCCGGGCGGACTCACGATCAGGACGCACTCCATGGCCGTGGCGTGCGCCCGCGGGTTCTGGTAGGCGACCCAGCGCCGTAGCAAGTAGCGTCGCGGTGGCTCCGCGCACAACGGATCGAGGCGCGCGTCGATAGCGCTCTGCTCGGTATGGTGCAGATACGCTTCACGGTTGGGCCAGGTGGCCAGATAGAGCATCTGGCGCGGGTCGAGCAGGCCCTGAAAGACCTGGCCGCTCTCTTCGGTCTGGCGCTGTGGAGCGATCTGCGCCATCTGCGCCATGCTAGCGGCGAGGAGCGCCTCTTCCTGGCCGGGGCGCGCCCACCGACGGGTCATCACGGTGATCCGCATGCCACCTCCTGGTTGGGCGCAGTGTAGCAGACACTCCCGCACCACGCGGGGGCCAACTGCCTCGTCGTGGCGAATCACGGCGGCTCGGTCAGACACTCCTGCACCGCGCGGGGGCCAGCGACCGACGAGGTGACTGGGCGAGGGCAGGCGCCGCGCCGACCGGAGCGGAGGCAGGCGCCGGGCGCTTTTGCCCGGCGCACGCGTGGGCGGGTATACTGGAAGGGCAGCGGCTGGGTGGGGCGCGGCGCGCGCAGGGATGCGCGCCGCGCGGCGTGCGCCGGTTCCCTCTGGCGCGGGCAATCACCAGCCGTTATTAGCATCAGGCGGAGTAGCTCAGCGGTAGAGCAGGGGACTCATAAGCCCTTGGTCGGGGGTTCAAATCCCTCCTCCGCCACCAATTCCAAGTGAAATCAAGGCCAAACGCCAATCCCGATCTATGGCCTACCGGGCATAGTACAAGGGCTTGAAAGTTCCTTGGTCTAGTGCCCGAATCCGCCGTTCATCTTGAAGCTAGCAAGTCCGCCAAGAATCGCTGGCTGCTTTTCATCCGCGGGCCAGGGGGCCAAGAACCTCTGGATGACCTGGCCAAGAGACTGGTACTCCTGACTGTGCGTTGGTCCCCGTGCAGCTACGACAGAGCAATGACTGCATGAGCGGGAGCGGGCCGTCGGTTCGCGAGTCAGCCACAGAGATTTGAGGCAGCGTCCTACCAGGGCGCACCAGAGCTGTAAGCAGACGAATGGTCACGCCTCGCCAGGCGCGACTGTGCCTGATCGTGTCCCCTGGCCGAGATCCTCGAAAATGAGCCGCGCTTCCCATCCCTCACGAAGTATCTCTTGAGCTGTGTGTAGGCTGATCGCGGTCGATCGCCCTTTGAGGTATCGATACACTGCGTGCTCCGGCCAGTAGATCTGCTCAACGAAGGTACCGAAACGCCGGCCATCCGCCAGCGCTCTGGAGATGCAACGTTGCTCGAGCTTGCGCTGCTCAACTTGGTCTGACTCCCGCGGCGCTAGGTCTACGGCCAGGTCAAGGTCGCCGATCCGCTCGCTATCGGTTGAGATGAAGCTGCCAAAGACGTACGCCCGTTTCACTCTGTAAGCATAATCTCTCGACTGGTTGACAGCCGCCACACGGGTCAGGAACTCCTGCAGCTTGCGCTCGGCAGTGACACGGGATATACGCCCAGTGGCTCGTGCATAGGCCAGACGCTCTCCGCCTGGGGTGCAGCGCCATAGGTTCGTGGCGCCCTGGTCGGGCACGATGTAGCCCGCGTCCAGCAGAGCACAAATGAGGCGCTCGCGGGCTTCAGGCGAGGACGAGCCGAAGGCGGTCGAGAAGTCGTCAGCAGAATACTCCGCTCCAGTCCGCAAGAAGTTCCGGACGGCCAAGATCGGGAAGCCGGCAATGTTAGTCCGGGGATCGATGTTCATGACACGCGCTCCCGTGCTGAACTCATGTCTCGCGGCGCTCCGTTACCGGGATGCCATGCTCATAGAAGAACGCAAGCTCCCTCTCTGCCTGGCCGCGAAACCCAATGGATATATGAGCGGGCGCGCCTTCGGGTGTTGTGTAGCGATAGGACAGGCAGCGGAAGCCACCCTTGGGACCGCGGACGACGACTACGTCTTGAGCACTCTTGAGCGCTTCCCATCGACGCGCTTCCTCGTCCGCGGCGGCGCGGAGGTAGGCCTCGTCGATGATCTCCAGACTGCTCCACAGCACGTCCAGCGTGCCGATGCCTGGGAAGTGAACACCGACGAAGCGGTCGAAACTTCGGCTCCAAGGGCCATATCGGCCCACAGTGTATCCTTCGGAGCCGGCTACGAGGCCCGCCAAGTACGCCGTGAGGTCTACTTTCAGGCGGACCTTTACGCGCGGTTCGCCAAATGCGGCGTCCATGGTCTCACTCCGTCCTGCTGCCACTGAAGCCTGGTTGCCCGAGCGGATGAGTAGTCCACAGGCGTGCCTTCCTCTGCAGCGAGCAGCCTCCAACATTATAGCACGCATGTTCTGCAAACGCCTGGTTGACTTGGTTGCTGGTGTTCGCGTAGGGTGAAGGTGTCAACATGAGGAGACTGACATGTCCCAGCCGGTCGCGCCCGGCCAGCGCCGCAGCTCGGGCCGGGAGAAATATGAAGAGGCCAGGCATGCTGCGCCTGACAGTGCGGTGGAGGCGGCGACGCGCATGTTGGAGCTGAGCCGAAAGCCGAATCTCGGTCCCGTTGTGTCTCGGGTGCTCCACGCCGTCGCCGACGTAACGACGCAACTGAGCCAGCAGGCAGCTAGTCACGCCGCTGGCGAGCGGACGAACATGGGTGTCCTTCTCCGCATCCTGGAGGAAGCGGCCCCGCTCGGCCTCGAAGCCGAAGACCCGCTGGTCAATGCGCGCTTGCGGTGGATCGTCGATCGACGCCGGCTGGCGCACGCTGAGGGCCGCCCCCTGCCCACCCGCGAGGTCGAGGCCCTGCTTGGTATCTCTCGCCAGGCGGTAGCCAAGGCCCGAGCGGACGGCCGCCTGGTGGGCCTTCCAGCGGGGAGCGGCCAGTACGTGTATCCGTCGTGGCAGTTCGGCGCGTCGGGCGTGCTTGCCGGACTTCGCGAGGTGCGCCGAGCGCTCAGGGGCGGGGACGACCCTTGGACCTTCACTGCCTTCATGGTGTCCCCCAATGCTCGTTTGGATGAGGGGACGCCGTTGGCCGTGCTGCGACGGGGGGAGCTGAATAACGTGATGCGCGCCGCCGAGGCCCATGGCGAGCACGGCGCGGGCTAGCCACTCGGGATGGCGATGCAGCCTGGCCCGGCTGATGCCATGCTCCCGCCGCCGGATCTGCGTCGACGTCGGCTCCCCATCATTCGCCTTGCGGGCCCCTGGGTGCGCATCCACAGGGTGGAACACGATCCGCTATTCTTTGGAACCACTGCGCTATCCGGCCGTCGCCGCTCCCGGTGCGCCTGCCCGATCTGTACTCGCGGGCGGTGCACACTGCAGGCGAGGCATCACCTCGCGGGCGAACAGCTCCAGGCTGCGCACGGTCTCCCAGTGCGTCATGGTGCCGATCTGGAGCAGGGCCAGCAGGATGCCACAGCCGAGGCGCCGGGTGTGCGCCGCGAGCTGGTCGGCGACCGAGGCCGGGTCGCCCACGATTACCCAGCCCTCCTTCACGAATTCCGCGAAGCTGTACTGCGAGAAGTGCCGGCGGCCGCCCACGGCAAGCTGACTCCGCTCCGTGAGGTAGCCGGGCGGGAAGAAATAGTGCTGCGGCATCTTCAGGCCCTTGTGGAAGAGCCACAGCACATGCGGCTCGGCCGCCTCCATTGCCCGCGCCTCGGTGTCGGCCAGGTAGACGGGCACCATCCAGCCAAGCTGCTCGGGCGGCGCGGTATAGCCGACGGCCTGGGCGGCGGCCTTGTACTGATCGAAGCGCGTCTCGACGGTCTGCAGGGCGGAGTACACCAGCATCAGCGGATAGCGCTTCGCCGCCGCCCACTCGATTGACTCGGCGCTGCCCTGCGAGGGAATCCAGATGGGTGGGTGCGGCTGCTGCAGGGGGCGCGGCCAGACATTCACATGGCGGAAGCGGTAGTGCTTGCCCTCGAAGCGGAAGGGGCCAGGCTCGGTCCAGGCGCGGATGATCAAGTCGTGCGCTTCGTCGAACCGCTCGCGCGAGTAGGTCGGGTTCAGGCTGAACGAATGGTACTCCGCACCGATGCCCCGCACGAAGGCGCTGATGATGCGCCCGCCGCTGATGACATCCATCATGGCGACCTCTTCCGCCACCCGCAGCGGATGGTCGCGCAGCGGCAGGCCGTTGCCCACCAGCGCGATCTTCAGCTTCGTCGTCCGGCGCACGAGCATGCTCGCGATGACGTTGGGCGAGGGCATGAGGCCGTAGGCGTTCTGGTGGTGCTCGTTCACGCAGACGCCGTCGAAGCCGAGCCGCTCGGCGTACTCCAACTCGTCCAGGTAGCGGTTGTACAGCTCATGGCCGAGCCGTGGATCGAACTGCGTGTTGGGGAAATCCACCCACGCGCTGTGGTACCGCTCGTCGAAGTCGGCGGGCAGGTAGGGCCACGGCATCAGGTGAAAGAAATAGAACTCCACGGCGCGCTCCTTGTAACGGCCCTACCGGCCCGGATGGCTGGCGACGAAATCGGCTACGAGGTCGGCGGTGCACTCTGGCTGCTCGATGGGCGGCAGGTGTCCCGCGCCGGGGACTACCGCCAGCCGCGCGCCCGCGATCGCCGCGGCCCACGCCTCGCCCATCGCGACCGGGAACAGGCGGTCGCGCTCGCCCCAGACGATCAGCGCCGGCGCCTGGACGCGGTGGAGCCGCTGCATCAGCTTGGGGCTGTACAGGTACGGGTTCCAGCCGACGCGGGCGAGCGTCACCTGGCCTTTCAGCCGCTGAGCCGTAAGCTCGGGCGTTTCCGGGACGGCCAGCAGGCGCTCGGCGACCGCCGGGTCCGCGACCAGCAGGCGGATGGTCTGCTCGTGGCTCAGCGTGAACAGGTCGGGCGCCTCGTGGCCGGGCAGGTAGAGTCCCGCGGCGTCGACCAGCGTAAGGCTTTTCAAACGGTCCGAAGCCCAGACGGCCAACTCGGCGGCGATCCAGCCCCCGAGCGACAGGCCGACCAGGTGGACGTGCTCGACCCCCAGCGCGTCCAGCAGGTCCAGGTAGTGGACGACGAAGTCCTGCACGTCGTCGAGCCAGTCGGGGCGGTCGCTCTGGCCGAAGCCCAGCAGGTCCGGGGCGAGCAGGCGGCAGCGCGCCGCGAGCCGCGCGTGAAACGGCAGCCAGGCGTTCGTGGCGCCCGCGCCGTGCAGATAGAGCACCGGCTCGCCGCTGCCGCCGCTGAGCAGGTGGACCCGCACCCCCCGCACGGAGAGCATTTCGTCGCGGTGCGTCGTCTCGGCCACGCGCTCCCCTCCAGCCCGGTCGCCGGGCGGCCAGCCGCTCTAGTGGATCGCCTCCAGCGCTCCGTCTTTGGCGATGAGCGGGTAGAAGTCCCAGGTGATGCGCCCGGCCGGGGTGATGTCCTTTGAGCGCAGCACGCCCGGGAAGCCCTTCAGGTTCATCAGCGCCTGCCGCGTCTTCTCGCGCGCCTCGGCCGGCGGCGTGCTGCCGGTGATCCCGGCGTTGCGCATCGCCTGGATGAGCATCGAGGCGTCGTCGTAGGTCTGGATCTCGCAGGCGTAGCCGATGATCGGCTTCTCGCCGCCCGGGTTCTCGGCCATCACCTCCGCCTCGTACTTCGCCAGCCACTCCTGCACGCGCGGCTTCTGCGCCTCGTCCGGGCTGAAGAAGAACGTCTGCACCATGCCATCCGCCGTCTTGCCCATGATCTTCGGCAGCGGCGGCACCGTCTGCAGGTGCGCCGAGCTGACAACCGGCAGGTGCGTGCCCTGGCGCTCCAACTCCTGCAGCAGGTTCGGCGCCGCCGGTGAGAGCGAGCTGATGGCGATGCCCTCGGCCCCCGAGGCGCGGATGCGCGTGGCGATGGGCGTGAAATCGCTCGTGTTGAACTGGTAGGTGATCGTGTCCACGATCTCGTAGCCGCGCTCGGGGAGAACCTTCGGCCACACGTCGCGCAGCGTGACCGCGGTCACCGCCGTCTGGTTGTCGCCCACGACGACAATCTTCTTAACGTTGGAGTAGACTTTCTTGAAGCCATCGAGGGCGATCGAGACGGTGCGCTCCTCGGAGCTATCGGCGAGGAACGACCACTCATTCGGCTCCACGACGCCCGGATGCGTCGCGGCCGGCGTGTAGCCGAGCGCGGGCACCTTCAGCTCCTTCAGGAGCGGTACGGCCGCCTGCATCTCGCCGGTGTAGTACGGCCCCAGGATGGCGACCACCTTGTCGTCGTTGGCCAGCCGCCGCAGTCCAGTCACCGTCTGGTTCGGGTTGTTCGGGCTGTCGAAGGTGACGAGCTCGACGGGGCTGCCGTTGATCCCGCCCGCCTCGTTCGCCTCCTTCACGACGAGCGCCGGCGCGTACTTCAGCGCGGCACCGTAGGGCGCCACCGGGCCGCTGAGCGGCGCGATGAAGCCGATCTTGACCGGTGGCCCGCTCGGCGCGCCGCCGGAGGTGCTCGCCGCCGGCTGCCCCTGGGGCGCCGGGGCGCCGCCAGCGGGCTTCGCGGGGGCCGCGCCGGTGGCCGGGCTGCTCGCGGGCGCGCCGCAGGCCCCGAGGACGACCGCCAGGGCCAGCGCGAAGCCGATCCAGGACCGCTCGAAGCGCTTCATGTTTCCTCCCTCAGCCTTGGTCGTGTCCGGCCGCGGCGATTCGGCCCCAGCCGCCGTCACCGCGTGGGCGGGTAGGGCTCTCCCTGCGGCGCGCTGGCCAGCCCCGGCGGCTTGCGGCCCAGCCGCGCGAGGCGCCGCGCCGCGCCGACGATCTGCTCCTGCATGTGGCGCGTGTACAGCCCCTCGGGGCGCACGGCGATGATCGCCATAACGGCCAGCCCGAACACCAGCAGCCGCCACTCCTTAAGCGGCTGGAAGTACTCGGGTAGGAGCGTCACGACGGCCGCCCCCAGCACGGGGCCGACGACCGTCTGCGGGCCGCCGATGGCGACGTAGAACGCCGGCCAGATGGACTGGAAGAAGCCGAACAGCTCGGGCGAGATGAAGTACAGGTAGTGGCCGTACAGCGCGCCCGCGAGCGCGGCGAACGCGGCGCCCGTGCTGAACGATAGCAGCTTGAGGTAGGTCGTATTCAGGCCGAGCGTGCTGGCCACCACCTCGTTCTCGCGCACGGCCTGCAGCGAGCGCGCCAGCCGCGAGTGCTGCAAGCGCAGCAGCAGGAGCCCGAGCAGCGCCACGAGCAGGTAGACGATGGGCAGCGTCGTCCCCTGGAGGCCATAGAAGCCGACCTGCGCGCCCGTGTAGTCGAGGTTGATGAACAGGTTCTCCACCAGGAAGGCCAGCGCGATGGTGGCGAGCGCGAGGTAGATGCCGCGGATGCGCAGCGCGGGCAGTCCCACCAGCCAGCCGATCACCGCGCCCACCACCACGGCGAGCAGCAGCCCGACCGGGTAGGGCGCCTGAAACTTCACCGTGGCCACGCCCGCCGCGTACGCGCCGAGTGCCATGAAGCCGGCATTGCCGAAGGAGAACTGGCCCGACAGGAGGATGACGTAGAAGCTCCACCCCATCAGGATGTTGATCCCCATCAGCACGAACACCGATTGGTCGAGCATCGCGCCTCTCGCCGGTCAGATGGACTCACGCTGCAGGCGCGTGCCGAGCAGGCCCGAGGGCTTGAACAGCAGCACCACGAGCAGCAGCACCCAGGCCGCGACGCCGGAGTACGCCTGCGACAGGAAGGCCAGCGTCATCACGTCCACCAGCCCGACGAGCAGGCCGGCGATCATCGCGCCGCGCACGTTGCCCAGGCCGCCGATGACCATAACGGCCAGCGCGCGCAGGCCGTAGGACAGGGCGACGTTCGAGTCGGCCAGTCCCAGGCGCAGGGCGAGCAGCATACCGGCGAACGCGGCCAGCACGCCCGACAGCAAGAAGGCCAGCACGACGGTGTACTGCACATTCACGCCCAGGAGCTGCGCCACCTCGCGCTGCTCGGCAACCGCCCGCAACGCCAGGCCGATGCGGGTGCGCTGGAGCATCAGGTCCACGGCCAGCATCAGGCCAAGCGAGCACGCCAGGATCACGAGCTGGATGCTGGATACCTGGAATAGCCCGAGATCAACGCTGAAGCCGGGGACCTCCGGCAGGCGCCGCGGCTCGGCACCCCAGATCTTCACCACGACCTCGGTCAATACCAGGGCGAACGCCACCGACGAGATCGCCGAGGCCAGCTCGTTGCCGCGGCGCTCGGCCGGCCGGAAGCACAGCAGCTCCGTCGCCAGCCCCAGCGCCGCGCCGCCGACGATCACCAGCAGCACGGCCAGCGGCAGCGGCAGCGTGAGCGTGGCGACGCCGGCGAACAGGAAGAAGCCGCCGAGCGCGAACACGTTCGGGTGCGCGAAGTTCAGCATGCTCAGGATGCCGAAGACCAGCGTGTAGCCGATCGCCACCAGCGCGTAGTTGCTCCCGAGCATCAGCGCGTTCAGTAGCTGCTGCGCGATCACGCCACGCCCTCCGCTCCCCGCGTCGAGCGTCGGCCCAGGTACGCGCGCACCAGGCTCTCGTCGGCCAGCAGCTCGGCCGAGCGCCCTTGCAGCACCACGCGCCCGACCTCCATCACGTAGGCGCGGTCGGCGATGCGCAGGCCGGCGCGGGTGTTCTGCTCCACCAGCAGCACCGCCGCGCGCTCGCGCACGGCCGCGATCATGCGGAACACCTCGGCCACCAGCAGCGGCGCGAGGCCCAACGAGGGCTCGTCCAGGAGCATGAGCCGTGGCCGCGCCATCCAGGCCCGCGCGATGGCGAGCATCTGCTGCTGGCCGCCCGACAGCACGCCGGCCAGCTCGCGGGCGCGCTCGCGCAGGACCGGGAAGCGCTCGCACAGCTCCTCCAGGTCACGCGCGATCTCGCCATCGCGGCGAGCGAAGGCGCCCATCTTCAGGTTCTCCAGCACCGTCATCCGCGTGAGGATGCCGCGCCCCTCGGGCACGTGGGCGATGCCCCGCGCGACCATGGCGTGCGGCGGCAGGCGGCTGAGGTCGGCGCCGTCGTACTCCAGCGTGCCGGCGCGGGGGCGCAGCAGCCCGGAGATAGTGCGCAGCAGCGTCGTCTTGCCGGCGCCGTTCGCGCCAAGCACTGTGACGACCTCGCCGGGGCACACCTCCAGCGAGACGTCTTTCAGCGCGGCGATCGGCCCGTAGTTAACGGACAGGCTCTGGATGCGCAACAGCGGCGCTGTCGTCTTCTCGGCCAAGGTACGCCTCTACGACGATCGGGTTGTCCTGGATCTCCGCCGGCGAGCCCTCCGCGATCTTCTCGCCAAAGTTCAGCACGGCGATGCGCTCGCACACCTCCATGACTACCGACATGTCGTGCTCGATGAGCACGATACTGATGCCGAGGTCGCGGATGCGCCGGATGTCGCCGGTCAGCTCGCGGCTCTCCTCCTCGTTGCAGCCGGCCGCCGGCTCGTCGAGCAGGAGCACTTGCGGCCGGCTGGCGAGGGCGCGCGCGATTTCCGCCTTGCGCTGGATGGCGTAGGGCAGGTCGCGCGCGGGCGCCGCGGCGTAGTCGCGCAGGCCCAGGAAGTCGAGCGCGCGATAGGCCTCGGTTCGCAGCGCGGCCTCGCGGCGGTCGGCGACGATGGGCACCAGGCTGAGCAGGCCGGTGTGCGCGAAGCGGCTCTGGCCCATGAGCACGTTGTCGAGCACCGACATTCCAGCGAAGAGGTGGATGCTCTGGAACGTCCGGGCCACGCCCGCCTGGGCGATCGCCGCCGGCTTGCGGTTGGTGATCTCGCGGTCGCCGACGAAGATCTGCCCGGCGGAGACCGGGTAGATGCCGTTGACCAGGTTGAAGAGCGTGGTCTTGCCGGCGCCGTTCGGCCCGATGACCCCGTAGACCTCGCCGCGCGCGACTTCCAGGAACACGTTGGAGAGCGCCGCGACGCCGCCGAAGTGCTTGGACAGAGCGACGATGCGCAGCACGCTCATCGGCTGTCTTCCCCCAGCGGGCCGCGCGCGTGAGTAAGGCCCGAACGGTGGCGAATTCTAGGGCCGCCCCCCGGCCCTGTCAAGCGCGCGGCCCGCAGCCTGGCCTATGCCTATGGGGGTGGACAGTCGGCCCCTGGACTCACCGCCTGGGGAGCGCCTACAGATGGTAGAAGCGCCGCGCGTTCTCGCCCAGGATCTTGCGTTTCTGCGCCGTCGTGAGGTCGCCGCGCCCGGCGATGTCCTGCAGCGAGTTCTCGCGCGCCTCCATGTGCGGCATGTCCGCGGAGGCCATCATCTGGTCCTCGCCGAGCCACTCCAGCACCGTCGGCAGCAGCTTCTCGTCGCCCTCGCAGGTGAAGTACACGTTACCCCGACGCAGGTAGGCGCTTGGCGGCTCGCTCGCCAGCGTGGCCCACTTTAGGCGGGCGTCCACGCCATAGTACTGGTCCATGCGCTGGACCATATACGGCAGCCAGTCGGCGCCGGCCTCCAGAAAGCACACCCGCAGGTCGGGGTGCCGCTCGAGGATGCCGCCGCCCAGGAAGCTGAAGTAGGCCATCAGCACCGGCAGCGTGAAGCCGACGATCTGCGCGGCGAATACGTCGGTGCCGCTCGCGAGCAGCCCCGGGTGGCTCCAGCCGGTGTGCACGCAGATGGGCACGCCCAGGCGGCTGGCCTCGGCCCAGAACGGGTCGAACTGGCGCTCGTGGAGCATCGTCTCGCCCACCGTGCCGTAAGTGACGGCGCACACGGCTCCCAGCTCGCGGGTGCGGCGCAGCTCCGCGATCGCGTCGGCGACGCTGTGCAGCGGCATCACCGCCGCCCACTTCAGGCGCTCTGGCTGCTGGGCGCACTGGCCGCTCATCCAGGTGTTGTAGCTGCGCATCAGCGCCGTCTGGAAGCCATCGTCGTCGGTGTGCCGCTCCAGGAAGACCGTCGGATAGATCACCTGGATATCGATGCCGGCGCGGTCCAGGTCCTGAATGCGGGCGGCGGGGTCGCTCAGCGTCTGGCTCGGGATGCTGAACGGCTTCATCTGCCCGAACGTCGAGCTGACCGGGGTCGCGTAGACCGTCGAGCCGCGGCCCTTGAGCCGGGGCAGCACACGGCCGTCGATCACCCAGAAGGCGTCCTGAATCGTCAGGCCGGGGGCGCCGCGTTGCTCGACCACGAGCGGCGGCCGCTCGGCGTAGGGCGGCTCGAGATATCGCCAGGTGTCCTCGATCTCCTCGACGTGGGAGTCGGCATCAACCACGAACTGTCCGTTGATCATGGCACGCTCCTGCTCGCCGCTCGGGCGCCGTCAGCTTAACGCGCCCCAAACATACCACACGGCGCCCGCGGCGGATCAGGTTGCCGTCTCCAGGGAGAGCGGGCTGGCCAGCGTGAAGGTGCCCACGGTGCGGAGATAGTGCGCCCGCTCGAAGGCAGCCGGCTCGGCCACGCGGCGCTGGCACATGCTGCCGCGGAGCTGGGCGACCGACTCGTACTCGTGCTCGTCCAGCCACGTGTCGAGCGCCGCGCGGATCGCGGCGAGCCGATCGACGCCGTGCAGCAGCAGGGTGGACGCCAGCATCGTCACGTGCGCGCCGACCATTAGCAGCTTTAGCACGTCCTCCGCCGCGTGTACGCCGCCGCTCGCCGCGAGGTCCACGGGCACGCGGCTGCACAGGATCGCGATCCAGCGCAGCGGCAGCCGCAGCGCCTCGCCGTGGCCGTTGCGGCTGATGAGCGGCCGCGGCACCACCTCCAGCGTCTCCAGGTCGATGTCGGGCTGATTGAAGCGGTTGAACAGCACCAGCCCGTCCGCGCCGGCCTCGCCTAGCAGGTGCGCCAGGTGCGCCAGGTTGCTGTAGTAGGGGCTGAGCTTCACCGCCACGGGGATATGCACCGTACGCCGGACCTCGCGCACCAGCTCGACCGTGCTCTGCTCGATCGCCGCGCCGCTGAGCAGCGGGTCGGTTGGGACGAAGTAGACGTTTAGCTCGAGCGCGTCGGCGCCGGCCTGCTCGATCAGCCGCGCGTAGTCGGTCCAGCCGCCGCTGGAGACGCCGTTCAGGCTGCCGATGATGGGGATGTCTACGGCCTCCTTGGCCGCGCGCACGTGCTCCAGGTACTGCTCGGGGGGCAGCACGAAGTCCGACGGCTCGGGATAGTAGGTGATGGCCTCCCAGTAGCTATCGGCGCTGACCGAGAGGTAGCGGTCCAGCACCGTGCTCTCGAAGGTGAGCTGCTCCTCGAAGAGCGAGTGCAGCACGACCGCGGCGGCGCCGGCGTCCTCCATGCGCTTGACGTTGTCAACGCTCCGCGAGAGCGGCGACGCCGAGGGCACCAGCGGGTTGGCGAGGGGCAGCCCCAGGTAGGTGGTGGATAGGTCGGCCATGCAGGCTTCCTTTCTGACCAGCGGCCGCTGGTGATCGGTCAAGGATCTGGGGCGGGCGGGAGCAGCCCGCCCGCCCGTCCCGCGTTAGGCTGTTCATGCCGAGCTAGGCATCGGTGGGCGCCGCCGGGGCTCGCTCCGGGGACGGCCCATGAGGGGCAGCCGGCGGCGCCTCGGCCGCGGCCTCCTCCTGCGCCAGGCGCTCGTAGCGCCGCCAGCGCGCGCGCACGTCTTCCTGGGCGAGCTTCAGCAGCCGCCGCGCCTCGGCGGGATCGCTCTGCGTCAGCATGCGGTAGCGCGTCTCGGCGTAAAGGTAGTCCTCCAGCGGGATGCTCGGCGCCTTGGAGTCGAGTTGGAAGGCGTGCTCGCCCTGGGCCGCCCGCCGTGGGTCGTAGCGGTACAGCGGCCAGTGGCCCGAGAGCGTGGCCTTCTTCTGCTGCTCCAGCCCGTAGCGCAGATCGTAGCCGTGGGCGATGCAGTGGCTGTAGGCGATGATGAGCGACGGCCCATCGTACGCCTCGGCCTCCAGAAAGGCGCGCACCGTGTGGGTGTCGTTCGCCCCCATCGCGACGCGGGCCACGTACACGTTGCCATAGCCCATCGCCAGCAGGCCGAGGTCCTTCTTGGCCAGCTTCTTGCCCGCCGCGGCGAACTTCGCGACAGCGCCCCGCGGCGTGGCCTTCGACATCTGCCCCCCCGTGTTCGAGTAGACCTCCGTGTCGAGCACGAGCACGTTCACGTTGCGGCCCGAGGCGAGCACGTGGTCAAGCCCCCCGTAGCCGATGTCGTAGGCCCAGCCGTCGCCACCCACGAGCCACACGCTGCGCCGCACCAGCACGTCCGCCAGGCTGAGCAGGTCCTGCACGTCGCGCGGGTCGGCGCCCGCGAGGGCGGCTCGCCCGTTGCCGGCGGCTCCGGCGGCCTCGGCGGCCGCCAGCTTGGCCTTCAGCGCCTCCACCCGCCGCCGCTGCTCGTAGAGCCCGGTCTGCGTGGACTGGTGGGCGGTCAGCAGGCCGTTGACCAGCTCGGCGCCCAGGTAGGGCTGCAAACGCCGCAGCAGCTCGTGAGCGAATTCGGTCTGCTTGTCCACCGTCAGGCGGAAGCCAAGGCCGAACTCCGCGTTGTCCTCGAACAGCGAGTTGCTCCAGGCCGGCCCGCGCCCCTCGCGGTTTACCGCCCAGGGCGTGGTCGGCAGGTTGCCGCCGTAGATCGATGAGCAGCCGGTGGCGTTCGCGATCAGCGCGCGGTCGCCGAAGAGCTGCGAGAGCAGCTTCAGGTACGGCGTCTCGCCGCAGCCGGCGCAGGCGCCCGAGAACTCGAATAGGGGCTGCAGGAGCTGCGAGTCCTTCACGGTGCTGAGGTTGAGCGCGGCGGGGTCCACCTCGGGCAGCCGGTTCAGGAAGAATTCCCAGTTGGCTGCCTCTCGCTCGCGCCGCGGCGGCTGCGGCACCATGTTGATGGCCTTGCGACTCGTGTCGCTCTTGTTCTTGGCCGGGCAGGCCTCCACGCACAGCCCGCAGCCAGTGCAGTCCTCGGGCGAGACCTGCAGGGTGTAGAGCGCGCCCGGGAACTCCTTCCAGCGGGCGGGGACGCTCAAGAAGCCCTCCGGCGCCCCCTCCAGCGCTGCCGGCTCGTACACTTTGGCGCGGATCACCGCGTGGGGGCAGACGAGCACGCACTTGTCGCACTGGATGCAGACGGCCGGGTCCCACTCGGGGATCTCGATCGCGATGTTGCGCTTCTCCCACTGGGTGGTGCCGGTCGGGTAGGTGCCGTCCACCGGCAGGGCGCTCACCGGTAGCTCATCCCCGCGGCCGGCGATCATCGGCGCGGTGACCTCTTGGACGAACGCCGGCGCCTGCTCGGGGACCGGGCGCCGCAGCTCGATCGGGCTCGTCACCGCCGCGGGGACGGCGACCTCGTGCAGGTGGGCGAGCGCCTGGTCCACGGCGGCGAAGTTGCGCTGCACGACGGCCTCGCCGCGCTTGCCGTAGCTTTTCTCGATCGCGTGCTTGATGGCCGCGATCGCCGCCTCGCGCGGCAGCACTCCCGACAGGGCGAAGAAGCAGGTCTGCATGATCGTGTTCACGCGCCCGCCCATACCGGCCGCGCGCGCCACGCCGTAGCCGTCGATCACGTAGAAGTGCAGACGCTTGTCGTGGATCGCCTGCTGGACGGGCCGTGGCAGGTGGTCCCACACCTCGTCGGGGCCGAACGGGCTGTTCAGCAGGAACGTCGCCCCCTCGCGGGCCGCGCCGAGCATGTCGAAGCGCTCGAGGAAGGCGAACTGGTGGCAGGCGACGAAGTCGGCCTGGCCGATCAGGTAGGGCGCGCGGATCGGCGCCGGGCCGAACCGCAGGTGCGACACGGTGACCGAGCCGGACTTCTTCGAGTCGTAGACGAAGTAGCCCTGCGCGTACAGGTCGGTGGCCTCGCCGATGATCTTGATCGAGTTCTTGTTCGCCCCGACCGTCCCGTCAGAGCCCAGTCCGTAGAAGACGCAGCGCACGGTGCCCGGCGGCTCCACGTCGAGGTTCTCGCCGACTGGCAGGCTGGTGTGGGTCACGTCGTCGTGGATGCCGACCGTGAAGTGGTTCTTCGGCTCGGCCTGCGCCAGGTTGTCGAAGATCGCCTTCACCATCGCCGGCGTGAACTCCTTGGAGGAGAGCCCATAGCGGCCGCCCACCACGCGCGGGAAGGCGGCAAAGGGCGCCTTGCCCGCGGTAAACGCCTCGGTCACCGCCATCACCACGTCGGCGTACAGCGGCTCGCCGGCGGCGCCCGGCTCCTTCGTGCGGTCGAGCACGGCCAGCGCCCGAACGCTGGGCGGCAGCGCGGCCAGGAACGCTTCCGCGGCGAAGGGCCGGTACAGCCGCACCTTCACCACGCCGACGCGCTCGCCGCTGGCATTCAGGGCCCGCACGGTCTCCTCCACGGTCTCCGCGCCCGAGCCCATCACCACGATCACGCGCTCCGCGTCGGGCGCGCCCACGTAGTCGAAGAGGTGATACTGGCGGCCCACGCGCGCGGCGAGCTGGTCCATGGCGTCCTGGACGATCGCCGGGCAGGCGAGATAGAAGGGGTTGCTCGCCTCGCGTGCCTGGAAGTACACGTCGGGGTTCTGGGCGGTGCCGCGCATGAACGGCCGATCGGGGTTCAGACCGCGCGCGCGGTGCGCCCGCACCAGCTCGTCGTCGATCAGCGCCCGCAGGTCCGCCTCGCTCAGCCGCTCGATCTTCATGACCTCGTGCGACGTGCGAAAGCCGTCGAAAAAGTGCATGAACGGCACGCGCGCACGCAGCGTCGCGGCGTGGGCGACGAGCGCCAGGTCCTGCGCCTCCTGCACCGACGCCGACGCGAGCATTGCCCAGCCGGTCTGGCGCGCTGCCATGACGTCCGAGTGGTCGCCGAAGATCGAGAGGCCCTGCGTCGCCAGCGACCGCGCGGCGACGTGGAACACCGTGGAGGTCAGCTCGCCGGCGATCTTGTATAAGTTGGGGATCATCAGCAATAGTCCCTGCGACGCCGTGAACGTGGTCGACAGGGAGCCGGTTTGCAGCGCGCCGTGGATCGTGCCGGCCGCGCCCGCCTCGCTCTGCATCTCGACGACGAGCGGGACGGTGCCCCAGATATTCGGCTGGCCCTCCGCCGTCCACTGGTCGGCAAACTCGCCCATCGGCGACGACGGGGTGATCGGGTAGATGGCAATGACCTCGCTCAGCTTGTGGGCGACGTAGCCGGCGGCCTCGTTGCCGTCCACGGTCACGAACTCGCGGCGCGCGACGGGCGCGTCAGGTCTATCTGCCGTGGGGTGAAGAGCGACCATGGGCAGGCACCTCCAGGCCAGTTCCGCTTTCTGGGATTGTCGGCCGTGCGCCACACGCGGCCGAAGCTCGGCTGCTGCCTCCGGCGGCTCGCTGCTGGTCCGAAACCTGCAGGGTCCGTACCCGCGCCAGGAGGCTACGATGGAAGAAGCACACAACGCCGCCGATGGCGGCTTGACCTTCCCGCCTTACGCTGACCGCGAGGCGGGCGAACGCCTCGTGGAGGAGACGATCCTCGGCGACGAGGAGCCGGCCGAGGCGGATGCGCCGAGTGGGCGGGCAGAACACACGAACGACCCGCGAGGCGGCAGCCAGCATCAAGCAACTTCCTGACACGCGCTCGGTACCACGGGCGTCTGGCGTGGCTGCCCGCGGCGAATCTGTTTATGTTGTACGGCGCCGAGGTTACCGACTCGGTAAATGGCGGTGGCTGGCAAGTTACCCCGGGCGGTAACCTGCATTTAGGACAAGCAATGGCATCCCCGCGCGCGGCCCTGCGAGGCTCGGGCTGCGGGGGCGGAAGCCGCGTAATGCCAGCTTCTGCGGCGTCACTCGTCAGCACGCGCGCAGCCGGCGCCTGCCGCGCGCCCGAAAGGAGCTAGGAGTGCCACCATCGCCTGTCAAAGTGCCGCCGCCAACCGACGACAAGCGCTGGCGGATCGTCGAGACCGCCATGCGCCGCCAGGGATTCGCGCCCCGCGCCCTCATCGAGGCGCTACACACCGTCCAGCAGTCGTTCGGCTACCTCGACGAGCCCGCGATGCGGTACGTTGCGGCGAGCCTGCAGGTGCCGCCGAGCCGCGTGTACGGCGTGGCGACCTTCTATCATTACTTCAGCCTGAAGCCGCAGGGGCGGCACACCTGCGTCGTCTGCCTCGGCACGGCGTGCTACATCAAGGGGAGCGCGGCGGTGCTCAAGGCGGTCGAGGACGAGTACGCGGTGCGCCCGGGCGAGACGACCGAGGATGGTGGGCTGTCGCTGCTCACCGCCCGCTGCCTCGGCACGTGCGGGCTGGCGCCGGTCGCCGTCGTGGACGGTCAAGTGCTCGGCATGCTGGGGCCTGCCGAGCTGCTGGGGCGATTGGGGGACGTGGTGGACCATGACGCCTGAAGAGCTGGCCCAACTAGCGACGGCCGAGCGGGAGGCCGAGGCGCGGTACACGCACCGCATCAACGTGTGTACGGCGACGGCCTGCCAGTCGGCCGGCAGCGAGGCGATCAAGGACGCGCTCGCGGCGGAGGTCAAGCAGCGGGGCCTGGACGACCGCTGTGTGGTGAAGAGCGTCGGCTGCCCGGGCCTCTGCGCCGCCGCGCCCCTCGTAGCCGTCGAGCCGGGCGGGGTGCTCTACCAGCACGTGGCCACGACCGACGCGCCGGACATCGCGCAGTCCGTGGCGAGCGCGCCGGTCGCGCGCCTCCAGGCGCGCACCGACATCCCCTTCTTCCAGCGCCAGCACCGCATCGTGCTCGAGCACGCCGGCCGGATCGACCCGGAGCGCATCGAGGATTACCTGGCCGTCGGCGGCTACCAGGCGCTGTTCCAGGTGCTGGAGGACCTGGCGCCGCAACAGGTGATCGACCTGGTCGTGCGCAGCGGCCTCCGCGGGCGAGGCGGCGCCGGCTACCCCACCGGCCTGAAGTGGCAGACGGTCGCCAAGGCGCGCGGGCCGGAGAAGTATGTCATCTGCAACGGCGACGAGGGCGACCCCGGCGCCTTCATGGACCGCAGCGTCATGGAGAGCGACCCGCACCGCGTGCTGGAGGGCATGGCGATCGCCGGCTACGCGGTCGGCGCCACCCAGGGCTACCTCTACGTGCGCGCCGAGTATCCGCTGGCGGTGAAGCGGCTCAACCACGCGGTCCACCAGGCCAAGCGGCTCGGCGTGCTGGGCGACAACATCGGCGGATCGAGCTTCAGCTTCAACGTCGAGACCCGCCTCGGCGCGGGCGCCTTCGTCTGCGGCGAGGAGACGGCGCTGATCGCCTCCATCGAGGGGCTCCGCGGCACGCCGCGGCCGCGGCCGCCGTATCCCGCTGAGGCAGGCCTCTGGGGCCGCCCGACGCTGATCAACAACGTGGAGACCTTCGCGAACATCGCGCCGATCATCCGCCACGGCCCCGAGCGGCTGGCCGCCATCGGCACCGAGAAGAGCAAGGGCACGAAGGTGTTCGCGCTCACCGGGCGCATCAACCACACGGGGCTGATCGAGGTGCCGATGGGCATCACGCTGCGCGAGATCGTCTTCGAGATCGGCGGCGGCATTCCCGACGGCAAGCGCTTCAAGGCCGTGCAGACGGGCGGCCCCTCTGGCGGCTGCATTCCTGAGGAATTCCTCGACATGCCCGTGGACTACGAGTCGCTGACCCGGCTCGGCACGATCATGGGCTCGGGCGGCATGATCGTGATGGACGAGACCTCCAGCATGGTGGACGTGGCGCGCTACTTCATGGAGTTCTCGATGACCGAGTCGTGCGGCAAGTGCATCCCCTGCCGCGTCGGGACCGTGCACATGTACGACTTGCTGACGAAGTTCAGCCAGGGCACGGCGACCGCTGCCGACCTGGAGCAGCTCGAGGAGCTGTGCGACATGGTGGCGCGCACCAGCCTGTGCGGGCTCGGCCAGGCCGCGCCGAACCCTGTGCTCAGCACGCTTCGGTATTTCCGCGACGAGTACGTGGCCCAGACGGCGGCCGCCGCGAGAAAGTGAGGGACCCCCGATGGCTGTGCCGATGCCCATGCGGCCCGTGCTGAGCCCGGCGGTGGCCAGCGAACAGGTGCACACGCTCGCGATCGACGGCCGCGAGGTCGGCGCCGGCGAGCGCGAGACCATCTTCGAGGTGGCCCGCGAGAACGGCATCGCGATCCCCGCGCTCTGCTATCTCGACGGCCTGTCGGCGGTGGGCGCGTGCCGCCTCTGCCTCGTGGAGGTGGAGGGCTTGCCGCGGCCGCAGCCCGCCTGCGTCACCCGCGTCGCCGAGGGCATGCGCGTCACGACGCAGTCCGACCGCCTGCGGCGGTACCGGCGGATGATCCTCGAGATGCTGTTCTCGGAAGGCAACCACATCTGCTCGGTCTGCGTCGCCAACGGCCACTGCGAGCTGCAGACGCTAGCCCAGGAGCACGAGGTAGACCACATCCGCTTTCCCTACCTCTACGCGCGCCGCGGCATCGACGCCTCCCACGATCGCTTTGCCATCGACCACACGCGCTGCATCCTCTGCACGCGCTGCGTGCGCGTCTGCGCGGAGGTGGAGGGCGCGCACACCTGGGACGTCATGGGGCGTGGCGCCACGGCGCGCGTCATCACCGACCTGAAGGAGCCGTGGGGCGAGTCCGAGACCTGCACGAGCTGCGGCAAGTGCGTGAACGTCTGCCCGACCGGCGCCCTCTTCGTCAAGGGACGCGGCGTGGCCGAGTCAGTGCGGGACCCAGACTTCCTGACTCGCCTGCTACGCATGCGGGAGCGGGACTGATGAGCCAAGCGAACGCCGAGGCGCCCCGCCGGCTGCGGCTCGCCACCGTCTGGCTGGACGGCTGCTCGGGCTGCCACATGTCGTTCCTCGACCTCGACGAGCGGCTGATCGACCTGGCCGACAAGGTCGACGTCGTTTACACGCCGTTCATCGACGCCAAGGAGTTCCCCCCGGGCGTGGACGTGACGCTCGTTGAGGGCGCCGTGGGCACGGAGGCCGACCTGGAGAAGATCTTGCAGGTCCGCGAGCGCACCAAGACCCTCGTCTCGTTCGGCGACTGCGCCGTCAATGGCAACGTGCCCTCCTATCGCAACCTCTTCCCCGTCGACGCCGTGCTCCACCGGTCGTACGTCGAGAACGTGGACCTCGATCCGCGGGTGCCGTCGCAAGAGCTGCCGAAGCTTCTGCCGCGCGAGCGCCCAGTGCACGAGGTCCTGAAGGTCGACGTGTTCCTGCAAGGGTGTCCGCCGTCGCCCGACGCGATCTACACGCTGCTGAACGGGCTGCTGGCCGGCGAGGTGCCCGACCTGACCGAGATCACGCGCTTCGGGCAGTAGGAGAAGGCTATGGCGCGGCGCATCGTCATCGAACCGGTGACCCGCATCGAGGGCCACGCGAAGATCACCATCCAGCTCGACGAGCAGGGCGCCGTGCAGGACGCCCATTTCCACATCACCCAGTTCCGCGGCTTCGAGAAGCTGTGCGAGGGGCGCTCGTTCGCCGAGATGCCGGGGCTGACCGAGCGCATCTGTGGCATCTGCCCGGTGAGTCACGTCGTCGCCTCGGCCAAAGCGTGCGACGCGCTGCTGGCCGTGGAGGCGCCGCCCACGGCTACCAAGCTGCGCTGCGTGATAAACCTCGGGCAGATCATGCAGTCGCACGCGCTGAGTCTCTTCCACCTCTCCTCACCCGATCTCCTGCTCGGGATGGACGCCGATCCCGCGCAGCGCAACATCTTCGCGCTGATGCGCACCCACCCGCAGGTCGCGCGCGACGGCATCCGCCTCCGCCAGATTGGCCAGCGGGTGATTGAGCTGCTGGGCGGCAAGCGCATCCACCCGGCCTGGGCCGTGCCGGGCGGCGTGAACGAGCCGCTCACCGCGGAGAAGCGCGCCGAGATGCTCGCGATGCTGCCCGACGCCTTCGCCATCGTCGAGCGGACCCTGCCGTGGGTGGAGGCCGCGACCGAGCGCTTTCCCGACGAGGTGCGCACCTTCGCCAGCTTCCCGTCGCTGTTCATGGCCCTGCTGGACGAGCAGGGCCAGGTCGACTACTACGACGGCCGCCTCCGTATCGTAGACGCCGATCGGAACGTCGTCGCGGACGATCTCGACCCGACGGACTACCAGACGTTCGTCGGCGAGGCGGTGGACCCGGAGAGCTACCTCAAGCCGACCTACTACAAGCCCGCCGGCTATCCCGACGGCATCTACCGCGTCGGGCCGCTCGCGCGGATGAACGTGGCCAGCGGCTATCCCGGCCCCCGGACGGCGCGCGCCTGGGACGCCTTCCGCCAGCTAAGCCCGGGCGCGGTGCTCGGCTCGTTCTACTACCACCACGCGCGGGTGATCGAGATCCTCGACTGCCTGGAGCGGCTGGAAGCGCTGCTGAACGACCCCGATATCCTCGATCCGCACGTTCGCGCTCATGCTGAGCCGAGCCGCCATGAGGGCATCGGCGTGGCCGAGGCGCCGCGCGGCACGCTCATCCATCATTACCGCATCGACGACGACGGCCTCATCACCTGGCTGAACCTGATCATCGCCACCGGCCACAACGCGCTCGCCATGAATCGCGGCGTGCTGCAGACGGCGCGCGAGTTCGTCGCCGGCGACCGGCTGCAGGAGGGGATGCTGAACCGGGTGGAGGCGGTCATCCGCACCTTCGATCCCTGCCTGAGCTGCTCCTCGCACGCGCTCGGCCAGATGCCCCTGCGCATCGAGCTGCGCGCGGCCGATGGCGCGCTCCTCGATCAGCTCGTGCGCGACTGAGGCGCGATGGCCGCGCTGCTCATTGGCTACGGCAACCCGCTGCGGCAGGACGACGGCCTGGGCTGGCAGGTGGCGGCGCGTCTGGAGGCGGTGCCATCGGGCCTACAGGTGATCGCCTGCCACCAGCTCACGCCCGAGCTAGCCGAACCCATCAGCCGTGCCGACCGCGTGGTCTTCGTGGACGCGCGGCGAGGGCAGACGGCCGGGCGCGTCGCGTCCCATCCCGTCGCCCCCGACATGGCCGCCTCGGCATTCAGCCACCACCTGGCGCCGGGTGTGCTGCTCGCGCTGGCGCTGGCGCTCTACGGGAGCTGCCCGCCGGCCTGGGTGGTGACCGTCGCTGGCGCCACCTTCGGCCACGGGCCTGATCTCTCGCCGGCGGTCGCTGCCGCCGTCCCCGCCGTCGTGCGACACGTCCGCGCGCTCCTCCGGGGATATCTCAGCGGTCCCGAGAGCGCGGCAGCCCCGCGGGGCCCGCGATGATCGGCGCCGCGCGGGCTGGCCCCCCTGCCTCATGGGGGTTCATCGAACGCCGCGACCCGGTTCTGCGCGATGGTCTGACGATACCAGTAGCCGCTGTCTTTGACGATGCGCCGCTGAGTCGCGTAGTCCATATAAGTGATGCCGAAGCGCTTCGTGTAGCCGTGGGCCCACTCGAAGTTGTCCAGCAGCGACCACACGAAGTAGCCCTTCAGCGGCACCCGCTGGGCGGCCTCGCTGGCGGCCGATAGGTGCTGGGCCAGAAAGCGCGTGCGGCGCAGATCGGCCACGCGGTCGCCCCGCGGCAACGGGTCGGGGTGGGCCGCGCCATTCTCGGTGATGTACAGGCTGCCGACC
>Ga0070741_10001961_pt1 | contig 58017 bp, 66 predicted proteins | sample Coa_R1_4_FD_66440 | JGI IMG/M metagenome (GOLD analysis project Ga0070741, IMG submission 66440) | Surface soil microbial communities from Centralia Pennsylvania, which are recovering from an underground coalmine fire - Coalmine... | ecosystem: Environmental > Terrestrial > Soil > Unclassified ... | reverse complement strand
TCGTTGTATTCGCGACACACGGGCAATGTCTCGGCGATGGCGGCGGCACGCAACTGCTTCGCTGGGCCGGGCGACGCCTCGCCATCAGGCGACACCCTCCTGCCGTGAGCGCCCTGACTGTTGGTCCCTGACCGAAAGGCTGTCGCCATGGTCTACCGGTCGGCGAGATGATCGTTCGCGTGCCTCGGGCTGGCGGCCGCTGCGTGTGTGATCCTTTGGTGCCGGGGTCGGTCAGTCCTCGCGTCTGTCGTCGTCCTGGTGTTCGACATCCGGGAAGTCCCGGAAGATGGCCGGCAATTCCTCCTCGAGATCGATGAGACGAACATGTGCTCCATCGGTCGCGGTGAAGTCGGCCACCGAGCGGACAAGGGGTCCGAATTGCTCAGCGAAGAGCTGGCGCTCCCTTGGGGAGCGATCGAGAGCCCATTTGGCCGTCGCCCTGCTGGTGCGCAGGAACCTGAGTGGGCGTGGGCCGAGGACGTAGAGCTCGGCTCGGCGTCCCGAACCCTCCGCGGCGAGGTGCACGAGGTCCTTGAAGACCTGACGCTTGCGAGTCGCGTCCGTCCCCTGCCAGCGAGCCAGCTTGAACTCAGCGACCCGGCGATCGGTCTCGATGTCGAAGGGTCTCGACGGGTCATTCCCGGCAGCGAGCGAGGGTCTGACGAGCCGCTCACGTGGCTCTAGTACGTGCGGAAGAGCTAGTGCGATCGCGGTGGCGTGGATGAGGTCGTTCAGGCGGCCGAGGTGCTGTCGCGACAGGAACGCCGCGCTTAGCAACCGCTGATCTACAGCGGCCTGTTCGAGGACCCCAGGGATTGCATCGATAGCGGTGCCGGTTAACCGCTCCTCGAGCCGGGCGATGCGGGCCGTGAGCGGCTCATTACCGAGGAAGGCGAGCAGGACGTCAAGCGCGGCCCGGAGGCGGTCGTCGTCTCCCGGGCCTGACGGGTGCCGGCGCTCGGGCACCTGAGCCTCGACCGCGTCCGGACGATCGACCTCGACCGCTTCTACGCCCGCCTGCGAGCCGGTGACGAAGGTGCGGGCCGAAAGCCGCTCTCGGCCCGCACCGTGCGCCTGTGCCACACCGTCGTGCGTCAGGCGTTGGACCAGGCGCGGAAGTGGGGCTTCGTCGCGTTCAACGTCGCGAGCGATGCGACCCTGCCGCGCGGCCGGAAGAAGGAGATCAAGCCGCCCTCGGTCGATGTGCTTTGTCAGCTGCTCGACCTCGCCGCGTCGGAGGACGCCGAGATTGCGTTGTACTTGCGCGTGCTCGCCGCGACCGGCTGCCGGCGAGCGTCTGCCGATAGTCGCCTTCGCCGGGCCAACTGAGGATCTCCTCGAAGACGTTCAGGATTCGCCGAACTTGCCCAGCATCCGACCAGTCGACTTCGGCCGTGTACCTGTCGAAGGTCCCGCGCCGTTGTCCGGGCGCGTACCAGTCGCGGTCCTGATCGATCGTCGAATCCTTCGTCCTCGAATGCTCGTCCAATCTGGCGCACGACGCCGTAGTCGGAGACCGCCTCCCGGAACGCACTTCGAACACGGGGATGGATCAGCTCACGGGTCATCGCTCGATGACCTGAAGTACCTGCCGGTTCCAGTAGAGCCGGTCGTATCGCGCTGACCCGTAGGGTTCGAGAACGCCGAGGTCGACCAGTGCGCCGATCGCATTGCGGTTCGCCTGGTTGGAGCGTCCATAGCGGCGCTGCGCGTCGGCAACTGACAGGACCGGATAAGCAATCAGGTCATCGGCGATCTCAATTGCGAGTCGTGCTCGTGGAAGTGCGGTTCGCACCACGGCCGCGATCTCCTCGCGGAACGCGAGGAGGCGCATGATCCGGTCGTGGCTGGCGCGGGACTCATCGCGAACAGCGCGAGCGAAGAAGTCGATCCATGGCGCCCAGTCGCCCGTCGTGCTCACGGCCAGAAGGTGGTCGCGGTACTCGTCCGCGTGCTCCTCGAGCCAGGGCGACACCGCGAGCACCGGCGCTCGAAGTGCCTTCTCTCGAAGAATCTGAAGCACGGTGATCAGGCGCCCAACGCGGCCGTTGCCGTCAGTGAACGGGTGAAGGGTCTCGAACTGGTAGTGCGCCATGGCCACGCGAGCGATGAGTTGGATGTTGGCTACCGCCTCGTCGGCGGTGAGCCAGTCGACCCACCGTTCGCACAGCGAGCGGAGCGGGTCACCCGGCGGCGGCGGAATGAAGCGCGCCTCGCTCACGCGTCGGTTCTTCGCACCGATGAAGACCTGAGTCGTACGAAGAGCGCCCGATTCGGGCCCGTCGCTTGAAGTGCCGCGGACGATCTCGGCCTGCAAGGCGCAAAGCAGGCTCAGAGTGATCGGCCGATCCGCAATCCATGCGTAGGCGGCGTCCGCGGCCCTCGTGTAGTTCATGACCTCCCGCACGTTCGGCGGGACGTCAGCGTCCTGTTCGGCGCGAGGGAGCACTTCGGCGGCGAACACCTCGCTGAGCTCGGCATAGGTGCCCTCCAGCGCCGAGGTGCCCACGGCTTCGGTGCGGGTCGCGATGCGGGCGATGAGCTGCGGATTCGGAATCAAGCTCGCAGCGGCATCGAGCCTGCCCAGCTCCGTCATCGCCTCGCTGACGGTCATCCACACGGCCCCCGGCAAGTCGACTCGCTCCGGAAGGTCGTTCGGGATGAAGGCCTCGGCCTCGTAGTCCTCGCCGAATCGTGCGTCGTGACCGGTGATCGGCAGGACGTGGCCGAGCGCCGAGGACCGCAGGGCATCAAACTTGGACTCTGACGGCACAAGCCAAGTCTCGCGCGTGAAACTTGGAATTGCACCTCTGTAATCCAAGTGCCGCAAAACCGGAGCCCGGGACGCCGCCTCCCCGGTCGTGTTGGCCATCCAATTGGCCATCTACTGCGCCAGAGATGGCCAAACGAGACGTCACGCGTCGCGACCCGCAACGCCGTGACCAGCGGTAACGTCAGTGCACCGCATCAGGCAGACACCCTGACGGCGCCTACGGATCAGAAGGTTGGGGGTTCGAATCCCTCCGAGCGCGCAAGATCCGAGTCGCGGCAGGCACGGATCCAGTGACCGGGCGGACGTTGCAGCGATCGGTGACGTTCCACGGCTCGGCGGAGGACGCCAACGAGTACCGCTGGCAGCTCGCCGGCGAGTACGCGGAACGTCGGGGAGTGACCCGGGCGGCGCCGATGCTCACGACCGCGGAGCTGTTGGAGCGATGGTCGACGCGGGCGGCTGCCGAGAACTTCCACGCTTGAGCGTTGATAGACACCCCCGGCACGCACATCACGGTGGAGGTAGACACGTCGGGATGACCCACTCCGAGGCCGGCCAAGTGCCGGTGCGAGATCGGCAGCTGCTCGCCCGCGGTGTGCTGCTCGAGCGCTTCACCTTGGCGTGGAATGTCGTGGGGATTGCGGTGTTGGCGGTCGCGGCGCTCGCGGTCGGTTCGGTGGCTCTGGCCGGCTTCGGACTCGACAGCTTGATCGAGATCGGTGCCAGCACCGTTGTGCTCTGGGAGCTCGCTGGGACCGGAGAGGAACGACAGCGGCGCGCCCTGCGGCTGATCGGCGGCGCCTTCGCTGGCCTGGCCGTGTACATGGCCATCCAATCGACGTTCGTGCTCGCCAGCGGCTACCACGCGCGCCACAGTTCGCTCGGTATCGCCTGGACCGCGGTCACTGCCGCGGTGATGTTCGCCCTGGCCGCAGGCAAGGCACGCGCCGGCCGCGCCCTTGCGAACCCGGTTCTGGTCACCGAGGGACGTGTCACCTTCATCGACGGTCTCCTCGCCGTCGCCGTGCTCATCGGTCTCGCCGCGAACGCCGCAGAGGGATGGTGGTGGGCGGACCCAGTTGCCGCCTACGTCATCTTGTTCTACGGCGCCCGTGAGGCGCACGCCATCTTCAGCGAGCACTGACATGCGATTCGCGCTCGGAGTCGTTGTCACCCTGCTCGCCCTGTGGGCGGTGTTCATGCTCGCTCTCGTGGCACTCCGGCCCCGCGGGATGAACCTCCGTGAAGCGTGGCGAACGGTGCCAGACACCGTTCGACTTCTGCGCGACTTGCGGAACGACCGAACGCTGCCGCGCGGTGTCCGGCGATGGCTCACCGCTCTACTCGTCTATTTGGCCGTACCGTTCGATCTCGTGCCGGACTTCGTTCCGGTGCTCGGCTACGCCGACGACGTCATCATCGTCGCCCTCGTGCTCCGGCGTGTGATCCGTCTCGCCGGCCCAGCAACCCTCGACCGCCACTGGCAGGGCACGCCCAACGGACTTGCTGCGATCAAACGCCTCGCTGGCATCCCCGGCCTCGAGCACTGACGCCGAATGCGATCAAGCACCGCGCGTAGCGGTTGGTTCTATCCGAGACCCGCGTACACGATGGCCTCGCGTGTGACCGCCGCCGACGCCCTGGCTCAGTGCTATCGGCGGGATGCGACGACCAGGTGGTGGTCGGTGATTCGGTAGCGGAAGAACTCGCCTTCGTTCCATCGGTCGGTGCCGTAGAACCACCCGACCGAGCCGCCGCTGGAGATGGTGACGCCGTGAAACGTGCGGTGTTCGGTTACCTCTCCGCTGAATGGATGCAGGCCGAATTCGCCTTTGTTCGACGGGTCGCCCCAGCGGTCGAAGACCAACGATTGGATGCAGCGGGGGAGCAGCGCTGTGGGCAGCCAGATCCCTTCGCCGGCCGCTCGTTCAGCGGAGCTGCGGGACACATCGGGTCCGTCGGCGTGCACCAGCCGGACGAGCCCAGCGAGCTTCCAGTCCATGCCGCCGCTTCCGGCGGCGTACTGGTCGGACCCGGATATGAGACCGGCGATGCGCGCGGTCCAGACCGTTCCGCGATGCGGGGCGAGGAGTTGGCTGGCCCGGAACGGCAACCAGCGTCCCAGCTTGATGTGGCCGCGAATTCGCAGATGCGCCGCTAGCGCGAGCGGAGTGCCGGGCGCGATGGCGAGTTGTAGGTGCCGTCGAACCGGCTCGGGGAGTCCGACGAGTTCGTCGTCGCTGAAGACTGCGTCGACGGGATCTTGCGTGAGCGCGGCGTCAAGCGCGGTGGCCATCATCGCGTTCGCTGTGCGCGCCCACGAAGACCTCCCGCTCGCGATCGAAGCAACGGACATCCTCACGACAAGTGAGGCGGCTCTGCGTCGTCTTCGTGCATCCGCTCACGAGGTCGCCAGAGGCCGGGGCCCACAAGATCAGGGGCTGGTCAGTGCCTCCGAGGTTCGGGCGTGGTCGAGGGTGCGGTGCCGGCCGGATTCCGTTTGCGAACGGCACGGTGACGGCGCTGACCTCGTCCACGCGTCCTCCCTCCCGCCGAAGGTACTGGCCGCTTCACTCGGGCGGTTGGCGCGGCCCGGTCATGACCTCGAGGAGCACCCCGAGGGCACGGTCAGCGGGCAAACGGGATCTCGGCACGGAGGGTCGCTTCGCCACGTCGAACCGGCAACGTTCCGTCTCTTGCATTGGGCTGTGCTCGCCAAGCTGGAGACTCATTCCCGACATGCCCGAGGTGTTCGATGTCTGGGCGGCGTTTGGCACCGACAAGGTCCGTGGTGCTGACCTGGCGCCACACGCCTGATACGAGCGATACGAGTTCGACTCACACGTTGCGGCGAGGCGATGTCGACCGATGGTGACAGTTCATGTCGGTTCGGTATGCAGCGCATGCCCGTGCTCGCGGGCGTGGTTGACGGCGTCGTCGAGATCGTGGAAGAGGTGGCGCTCGTGTGCGAGGTGCTCCAGTGCGCCTACAGCTGTGAGCACGCGATGGTGGTCCGGCCTGACGCCTTTGATGAGGACGGTGATGTGGCGGCTCTCGAGCTCCGAGACGATCTCGCCGAGTGCCTGCGCCCCGGTGGCGTCGAGCACCTGTAGGTCGGGCATGCGGAGGATGACGACCTTGGCATCGGTGACGTTGGTGAGCTCGGTGAGGAATCGCTGGGCGGCGCCGAAGAAGAGTGCGCCGTCGAGCCGGTAGGTGATGATCTGCTCGGAGAGAAGGTGTCGCTCAGCGGTGTCGTCGATCTCGGTCGGAATGTACGCCGGCGTGGCAACGGCGGCGAGGGCAACCTGGCGGAGGGCGAGCACGGCGGCGACCGCGATGCCGATCTCGATGGCGACGATGAGATCGAACGCGATGGTGGCGACGGCGGTGAGTGTGAACACGGCGGCGTCCGAACGCGTGGCTCGCACGACGGCGCGGACGTTGTGGCGTTCGACCATGCGCGTGGCGGTCACCATGAGCACAGCGGCGAGTGCGGCGACCGGGATCCTCTCAACCAGCGCGCCGCCGACGAGGGCAACCACGAGCAGGGCGAGGGCGTGGGTGAGGGCAGAGATCCGGGTACGCGCCCCCGCGCGCACGTTGACCGCGGTGCGAGCGATGGCGCCCGTCGCAGGCATGCCGCCGAAGAGCGGCGACACGATGTTGGCGAGACCCTGTCCAAAGAGCTCGCGATCGGACTGATGACGGCCGACGTCGCTCATCCCATCGGCGACCTTGGCCGACAGCAGGCTCTCGATCGCGGCGAGGGCAGCGACCGCGAGCGCGGCACCGAACAGGTCGCTGATCCCACTGAACGACAGCGACGGCAGCCGCGGTGCGGGCAGACCGGCAGGCAGCGACCCGATCCGGCGAACGTCGAGGCTGAACACCTCGGCCACGAGCGTCGCGCCGGCCACCGCGAACAATGAGGCCGGCAACGAGCGATGCAGACGCGGAACACCGACCATGATGACCACGACGAGCACCACCACGCCGACGGCGCCGAAGCTACCGTCTGCCGACCTGGTCGCGGCGCGGACAGCGACGACGAGCGGGTTCTCACCGTCCGGCGTGGCCACGCCGAGCGCGGCTGGCACCTGCTGCAAGAAGATGATCGTGCCGATTCCAACGGTGAAGCCCTCGATCACGGGCCATGGCACGAACGCCATGTACCGCCCGACACGGAGCAGGGACGCCGCGGCCACCAACATCCCGGCCATCAACCCGACGGTGAAGACCGCGTCGACTCCGTAGCGGTGCACGATCGGCACCAGCACCACCGTCATCGCCCCGGTCGGTCCCGACACCTGCACGTTGGATCCGCCGAGGACGCCAGCGACGATGCCGGCGACCACCGCGGTGGCGAGCCCGGCCCGTGCGCCCATGCCGCTCGTGATGCCAAAGCCGAGTGCCAACGGAAGGGCCACGACGGCAACGGTGAGGCCCGCGAGGACATCGGAACGCCATGTCCTCGACGCGCCCGCGTAGTCAGCTCGACGGGGGAGGAGGTCGCGGGCCGATCTCATGCGCTGGCGCGCGGGCCGGCGAGAAGATCGTTCGTCTCGTTCAGCGCCTCGATCAGCTGCTCCGTGGCGACGCGGCCGACGTCGACCATGAGCTCCTCGCTCACATCGGTTGCCGCGTCGACGTGCCGCTTCTGTAACGAGCGCGGCACCCGGACTACCGACTCGGGTGCCGGCTCATCCGTCGACATGCTCGCCGCCACCGGTTCGGTGGCCAGGCCGACCCTGAGATTCTTGCCGAGCAGACCCCTCACACTGCGCCGCGCAGATCAGCGAGGAGGTCGGTCGTCTCCGACAGCGAGTTGATCAGCAACCGCTTCGCCACCGCCAGCAGCTCGACGACGATGTCGTCCTTCACGGCGTAGAACACCGTCGAGCCTTCCTTCCGCGCCGTCAGCAGCCGAGCCCGGCGCAACACCGCGAGCTGCTGGGACAGGTGCGACAGCTCGATGCCCACCAACGGCTGCATGTCACCGACCGACCGCGGCCCCTCCGAAAGGACCTCCAAGATCCGGATCCGGGCCGGATGCGCCAGCGCCTTGAACAGCTCGGCCTTGATCTCCGAGATCGGCTGGCTGACCACGTCCGCGCCAGCAGCGGTTCCCCGGGCATGTGATCGCTTTGCCATCCATCGCTACCATAGCGTGTCTGAGCACTTGATAGAAGTGTCAGATGACATGGTTATGCTCTTGTGCAGCGGCGGCGCCGTGGCGCACGACGGGGGATCGCGATGCCCACCACTGAAGCGACGACCGAAGCGGCAGACGACAGGGTCGCGACTGCGTCGGGCGCAAAGGTCAGACCCATTCCGCCCGACACCGCGACGACGTTCCTCGCCCGCGTCGGCGAACCCGCGTTCGGCACGATCACCGTCGCGTTCGGTGCACACGAGGACGACGGCACCCTGATCGGTGTCGCGGTGCTCGGCGCCCGAACGCGCTACACCTCGTCTCGCGAATGCGCTGGTCAGCGCGTCGCCTCACCTTCTGACATGCAGTCAAGAAGGCTCGGGGAACTCGGGGGAAACGAGCACGCCTGAGCACGATCGAAGGCGGCCGACCTGCGGTTCTGGCCGAAGAACCTTCTGCCGCCAACTCAGAAGGTGCAGTAGCAGCGCTGGTCATCGAGGCGGTGCGGCGTCCGCAGTCGTGCCGTGTCAGTTGTTCCGAGAGGACACCTCGGAGGAGCAGTTCGTACACCATGTTCGGTGTCGTGTTCGCAAGTGCGGCGAAACCCGCTGATCCGCGAGAGCCCGGTGCCGACCGGGACAGCGGCGCTGGCTCGTCGTACGCCACCGCGACGTTGTGCGGGTTCGACACCGGTCGCTTCCGAGGGTGCGGCCGACATCAGGAGCTCACACCGACACCGCTCACGCGACGGCTCGCGACGGCGCGTGTCGCGAGCGGACTGACGAGCGCGGTCAGGAGCACGAACCCGGCAGCAACTGCCCCGAGATGAACGCCGTCCTCATGCGTTACGCCGAGGCTGGCGATGACGATGGAGAACTCGCCCCGAGCAGCGAGCGTGGTCCCCGCCCGGAGCCTGCCGGCCGAGCCGATACCCGAAGCGCGCCCGGCGAACCATCCCGTTGCCACCTTCGTCGCTGTGCCTATGACCGCCAACGCGGCGGCCGGCACGAGCGCACCACGGAGGTCGCTGGGGTCGATCTGAAACGAGAAGAACACGAAGAACACGGCTGCGAACAGGTCGCGCAGCGGTCCGATGAGCGTTCCGGCGCGATGTTGCACGGGACCGGAAAGAGCGAGTCCGACGAGGAAGGCGCCGATCGCAGCTGAGACTTCGAGCCGTTGCGCCAAGCCGCCGACGACGAGCGTGAGACCGAACACCGCCAGCAACAACGACTCGTCATTGCCCTTGTCGAGGAAGGCGCTGAGGCGGCCACTCATTCGCAACGCGAGACCGAGGATCGTCACTACCGCGGCGAACGCGACGACGATCGTCGTGATCGTGTCGGCGACGTTCCTGCCGATGACGAGAGCTGACGCCACGGGGAGGAACACCGCCATGGCGAGATCCTCCAGCACCAGGAGGTTCAGGATCGCTGGTGTCTCGCGATTGCCGAGGCGATCGAGATCAGCGAGGACCTTCGAGATGATCCCCGACGAGCTCACCCAGGTGACACCACCGAGTAGGACCGCGACCGACGGATGCCAGCCGAGAACGAGACCTGCGAGGAATCCGGGGACGAAGTTCAAGGTCGCATCGACGGCACCGGAGCTCAGGCCGGTCCGGAGCCCGTGCCGGAGCTCGTCGGCGGAGTACTCGAGACCGAGCGTCAACAGGAGCAGAAGCACGCCGATCTCGGCGACGAGCGCGATGAAGTCGTGGCTGACGTCGAGCGGTATGAGCCCGCCTTTGCCGACCGCGAGCCCGGCGAGGAGATACAGCGGTATGGCGGTGAAGCCGAACCGGCCCGCGATCCGCGACAGCATGGCGAGCGCGAGGGCGACGGTGCCGACCTCGAGGAACGCGGCGGTCGCGTTCGCGCTCGCGGCGGCGACGATCACGAGCCGAGCAGCGTGCGCAGAAGTTCGAGCCCTTGAGGTGTCCCGACGGCGACGATGACATCGTCCGCGCGGAATGACGTCGTCGGCTCGGGCGCAGGAATGGTCGTCTCATCGCGGACGATGGCGACGATGGACGCGCCGGTCTTCGTGCGGAACTCGCCGTCGGCGATCGTCGCTCCGGCAAACCGTGAGGTGGTCGGGAGGGTCAGCCAGTCGATGGCCAGGCCTTGCAACTGCTGCGCCCCGCGGACGGTCTCGCTGACCTGATTGACGCCGAGCAGGTCGCCGAGGGCGGTGGTGTCCTCACCGCTGAGATGCAGGACGGTTCGGCAGCGGTCAGGGTCATCTCGGTCGTAGACGGCGAGCTCTCGGCGGCCACTGCGGTGGGTGAGAAGCGACAACCGTTCGCCGCCCGCAGTCGTGAACTCGTGACGCACGCCCACGCCCGGGAGGAGAGTCTCCTTGATGTCTGGCATCTCACCATCCTCGCGTCGGGACGCCGAACGCGACGACGCGGGCCGATCTGGCTCTCAACAGGTGTGTTCACATTCCGGTCATGGTCAGGACGCAGGGTGGAAACTGATTCGAGTTAGCGCGGGCGAGTGTCGCCTGTCGTCTGTAACGACAGTCGTTGGTCGGACATGTCGGGGTTGAACAGTCCGGCACCGTCGCCTCGTGGCGGTGAAACGCTGGGATGGAGTGCCAATGCCTGACGACACGATCGGCGTCTTGATCCGAGACGCAGACCCTGCGCTCTTGCTGTGCGACGCGGACCTCGACCGAGCCCTTGATGCGATCGGCGAGCGGATCATGGCGAAGCCAGCCTCGCCGCAGGGGAAAAGGCGCGTCTCGAGGCGCCGGGTTGCAGTCGGCGTCACCCTCGCCGCGGTTCTCGCAGCCGGTGCACCTGCGGCGGCGAACTGGGTGTCTGCACGCTCGGGATGGTTCGGCGACCCGCACCACACAGAAGAAGACGCCTCCGAGTGGATTCGGCTCGACTCGCCGGAGCTCCGAGAGATCGTGAGCACTGACGTCCGTAACCTCGGCTTCGAGCTGCCCGGGGAGGTGAGCCCAGCCGACGTCGTTTCTGGCGTCCTGCGCCGCGTGACCGTCGACGGTGACACGGGGCCCCGACTCATGCAGGAGGGCGCACTGCGAAACGTCATCGGCTGGGAGGTCGCGTGCCGTTGGGGAACCGTTTGGCTCGATTCAGCCGACGCTCCCCAGGCGACGAGCGCGCGGGCGCGCATGGCGGAAATCGCTAGCCGGGTCGATGCGCTGCCCGCCGCGCGCGGCTCGGATGACGAAGCGCTGCGCCAGCAGCTGCGAGTGAACTGCGATGTCGAGGCGGGCAAGTGACGACGCCCTCGAACGCGGAGCAACGCTTCGAGGAGATCTACCGGTCCACTCGACGCGATGTGCTCGCCTTCCTGGTCCGTCGCGTTGCCCAGCCGGCCGATGCAGCCGACCTACTGGCTGAGGTGTACCTCATTGTCTGGCGCCGACTCGACGTCGTCCCTCCGGACGATGAGGCGCGCCTTTGGCTCTTCGGAGTGGCCCGGCGAGTGCTCGCCAATCACCACCGCGACGGACGTCGACGTGAACGGTTCACCGAGGACCTCGCGGCCGCGCTGGTCGACGCGACGAGAGCGTCCGCTCCGGCTGATGCATCGGTCGTCCACAACGACCGCGTACGAGACGTGAGGCGAGCAATCGAAGCGCTGAACCCCGTCGACAGGGAAGTGCTCACGCTCTTCGCGTGGGACCACCTGAGTGCTGCGGAGATCTCCGCCGTCACGGGCGCCACGCCCGGTGCAATGCGTGTTCGTCTCCACCGGGCGCGTGAGCGTGTGCGCGCCGCGCTCGCGAAGGGCGGCCGCCCCTACCCGGAGCTGTCGACAACCTGATGACAAGGCCGGTGGCCACGTGCGGGAGACCCGAGAACGAGGGCGCGAGCGCGTGGGGTCGGCGAATGCGGAGCCGCTGGGGTCTCATTGGGCAGGCACGGTGAGTTCGAGCGCCCAGTGCTGCCCGACGAGGTCTGCACCAAAGCTGTGGTGCGCTTCTTCTTCGACGAGCCTGAAGCCTGCACGTTCGTAGATACGACGAGCATCCACGAGCACGTCGTTGGTCCAAAGGACGAGGGATCGGTACCCCGCGTCGCGGGCGAACTCGATGCACTGGTTCACCAGCGTCGATCCCACGCCAAGACCTCGGGTGTGGGGCTCGGCGAGCAGAAGGCGGAGTTGCGCAGTTTCGTCATCACGACGGACACAGAAGACGCATCCGGCCGGCGCCCCCGCGACTTCTGCGATCCAAGCCGCCTCACGCGCCGGGTCGTGATCCTCCAGGTAGTCGACGACGATGCGGGCCACGAGCGCCTCGAAGGTGTGATCCCAGCCGTACTCCGAGCTGTAGATCGCTCCGTGGCGCTCGACAACCCAGCCGTACTCGCCGGCGAGCGGTGAACGCAGGGTTACCTCTGAAGCCATGCCGTCCGATGCCAGAATGCCCTTGATCACATCCATGGCGCTGAGAAGTCGACGTTGCACGGGCTCGGCGTGGCGTCCCAGAAGATTCTGGATGTCCTTCGCCGACCGTCGATTCAACGTCGCGAATTCCTTGCCTCCGTTCTTCGTCAGGCTGATCACCTGTCGCCGTCCGTCTTCGTCTGAACGTCGGCGCGAGATCAGGCCCTGGGCTTCGAGGCGGGCGAGGATGCGACTGAAGTAGCCGGAGTCGAGGCCGAGGTCGTGCCGCAGCGCCGCGGTGTCGGCGTCCCCGCGGGTCGCGATCTCGAAGATCACGCGCGCCTCGCTGACGTTCCACCGGGTGTGGAGGTAGGCGTCGTTCAAGATGCCGATCACTCGCGTGTAGAAGCGGTTGAACGAACGCACTCTCGCCACCCGTTCGGCGGTGCCGGCATCCATCGCAGCTCCGATACGATCTCTGACTGAGTCAGAGAATACACGGACGGACGACTTGACGGTGGCGATTGGTCGCGTACCGTCGTCGGTGTGACGCCGGAGGAGATCGCCGACCTCGGCCACCTGCGCCGGGCCCGCGACCTGATGGACCGCGACTACGCGCAGCCCCTCGACGTTCCGGCCATGGCGCGTGCCGCGCTCATGTCGCCCGCCCACTTCTCGCGCAAGTTCCGTGCGGCGTATGGCGAGACGCCCTACTCCTATCTCATGACGCGACGCATCGAGCGTGCCAAGGCGCTTCTGCGTCAGGGGCTGTCGGTCACCGACACCTGCCTCGCCGTCGGTTGCACGTCGCTCGGCTCGTTCAGCTCGCGCTTCACCGAGATCGTCGGGGAAACGCCGTCGCGGTACCGCGCACGCGACCACCGCGACCTCCAGGTCGTCCCGTCGTGCGTCAGCATGGTCGCCACGCGACCGCGGCGCACCCCGGTCAAGGTCTGAGCCCTCATGCCCGGCCTGCGCCAGCACCGAGCAGGATCGGAGAAGCACACGACGGGTGGTCCTCGTATGGTCCTCGCATGGCAGTCACCGTCTCGGCAATGTTCATCCCCGTCCACGACCCCGACGCCGCGCTGGGCTTCTACCGCGACGCACTCGGGCTCGATGTCCGCAACGACGTGGCGTCCGACGGCTTCCGCTGGGTCACCGTCGGCGCCCCGGGGCACGACGTCGACATCGTCCTGTTCCAGCCGCACGGCGGCCGTTCCCAGGCCGAGGGCGACGCCCTCCTGTCGCTCGTGACGCAGGGGTCGCTGCAGGCGGCGATCTTCCGCTCCGACGACCTCGACGCCACCTTCGAAAGGGTCCGGGCGTCGGGCGCCGAGGTGCTCCAGGAACCGGCATCGCAGCCCTGGGGAGCGCGCGACTGCGCGTTCCGCGACCCCTCGGGCAACCTCGTCCGCATCGCGCAGGCCTGACCGTCGTCCGCTCGGAGCGCGCGTCTGCCGTGCCGCGTCCATGATGGGCCGATGACGACCTGGGGCGCCTTCGCCGCCGCCGAAGCGGAGCTGGCGGCATTCCTGGCGGAGCGGCTGCAGGCGGCGCCTCACAGATGGAGACACCATGAGCAAGGTCACCAGGGCGGACACGCAGTCGCCTGCCGGGCACGATGCCGACCGCCACGATGTGATCCGCGTGCACGGCGCGCGCGAGAACAACCTCAAAGACGTCAGCGTCGAGCTGCCGAAACGCCGGCTGACGGTGTTCACCGGCGTCTCCGGCTCGGGCAAGAGCTCGCTGGTATTCGGCACCATCGCCGCTGAGTCGCAGCGGCTGATCAACGAGACCTACAGCGCCTTCGTGCAGGGCTTCATGCCCACGCTGGCGCGGCCCGAGGTCGACGTCCTCGAAGGGCTGACGACCGCGATCATCGTCGACCAGGAGCGCATGGGCGCCAATGCCCGCTCCACCATCGGCACCGCCACCGACGCCAACGCGATGCTGCGCATCCTCTTCAGCCGTCTCGGCAAGCCGCACATCGGGCCGCCCAACGCGTTCTCCTTCAACGTCCCCTCGGTCCGGGCGAGCGGCTCGATCAGGGTCGAACGCGGTGCGGGCAAGACGAAGACCGAGAAGGCGACCTTCACACGTCTCGGCGGCATGTGCCCGCGCTGCGAGGGCATGGGCTCAGTGACCGATTTCGACCCGGCGGCGCTGTACGACGACAGCTTGTCGCTCAACGAGGGCGCCATCGCCATCCCCGGCTACAGCATGGACGGCTGGTACGGCCGCATCTTCCGCGGCTGCGGGTTCTTCGACCCGGACAAGCCGATCCGCACGTACACCAAGAAGGAACTGCACGACCTGCTCTACAAGGAGCCGGCCAAGATCAAGGTCGAGGGGATCAACCTGACGTACGAGGGGCTGATCCCGAAGATCCAGAGGTCGTTCCTGTCCAAGGACGTCGACGCGTTGCAGCCGCACATCCGCGCCTTCGTGGAGCGGGCAGTGACGTTCGCGACGTGTCCCGAGTGCGACGGCACCCGAATCAGCAAGGAGGCCCGTTCCTCGAAGATCAGGGGAAAGAACATCGCCGACGCCTGCGCGATGCAGATCAGCGACCTGGCCCAGTGGGTCCGCGACCTCGACGAGCCGTCCGTGGCGCCACTGCTGGCGGCACTGCAGCACACGCTCGAGTCGTTCGTCGAGATCGGCCTCGGCTACCTCTCCCTCGACCGACCGTCGGGCACGCTGTCGGGCGGCGAGGCGCAGCGCACGAAGATGATCGGCCACCTCGGATCGTCGCTCACCGACGTCACCTACGTCTTCGACGAGCCCACCATCGGCCTGCACCCCCACGACATCCAGCGGATGAACGACCTGCTGTTGCAGCTGCGCGACAAGGCAACACGGTGCTCGTCATCGAGCACAAGCCGGAGACGATCGCCATCGCCGACCACGTCGTCGACCTCGGCCCCGGCGCGGGTACCGGCGGCGGCGAAGTGGTGTTCGAGGGCACCGTCGAGGGGCTGCGGACCAGCGGTACCATCACCGGCCGCCACCTCGATGACCGGGCCTCCGTGAAGCCGTCGGTGCGGACACTGTCGGGAGTGCTGGAGGTGCGCGGCGCCAACACCCACAACCTGCGGGATGTCGACGTCGACATCCCGCTCGGCGTGCTGGTGGTCGTCACCGGCGTGGCCGGGTCGGGAAAGAGTTCCCTGATCCGCGGCTCGGTGTCGGGGCGGGACGGCGTGGTCTCGGTCGACCAGACTTCGATCCGCGGCTCGCGACGGAGCAACCCGGCGACGTACACCGGCTTGCTCGAGCCGATCCGCAAGGCGTTCGCGAAGGCCAACGGCGTGAAGCCGGCACTGTTCAGCGCCAACTCCGACGGTGCCTGCCCAACCTGTAACGGCGCCGGCGTCGTCTACACCGACCTGGCGATGATGGCCGGCGTCGCCACCACCTGCGAGGAGTGCGAGGGGAAGCGGTTCCAGGCATCGGTGCTCGAGTACCACCTCGGTGGCCGCGACATCAGCGAGGTGCTCGCCATGTCGGTGACCGAGGCCGAGGAGTTCTTCGGCGCCGGCGAGGCGCACACGCCGGCCGCCCACGCCATCCTCGACCGCCTCGCCGACGTGGGACTCGGCTACCTCAGCCTCGGCCAGCCGCTGACGACGCTGTCCGGCGGCGAGCGGCAGCGGCTCAAGCTGGCCACCCACATGGCCGAGAAGGGCGGCCTCTACGTCCTCGATGAGCCGACCGCCGGCCTCCACCTCGCCGACGTGGAGCAGCTGCTCGGCCTGCTCGACCGGCTCGTCGACTCCGGCAAGTCGGTCATCGTCATCGAGCACCACCAGGCGGTCATGGCGCATGCCGATTGGATCATCGACCTCGGTCCCGGCGCCGGCCACGACGGCGGCCGGATCGTGTTCGAGGGCACACCCGCGGACCTCGTCGCCGGGCGCGCCACCCTCACCGGCGAGCACCTGGCGGCCTACGTCGGCACCTGACCGGCGTAGACCGCGCGCACACCGTGCCGGTCAGGTGAGATCGAAGCGATCGAGGTTCATGACCTTGTCCCATGCAGCGACGAAGTCACGGACGAGCTTCTCTTTCGCGTCGTTGGATGCGTAGACCTCGGCGATGGCTCGGAGCTGGGAGTTCGAACCGAGGACCAGGTCGACGCTCGTCGCCGTCCACTTGACGGCACCCGTCGAGCGGTCGTGGCCCTCGTAGACGTGTTCGTCGGTGGCGGATGCCCGCCATTCCGTGCTCGCGTCGAGCAGCTTCACGAAGAAGTCGTTGGTCAACGTCCCGGGCCGATCGGTGAAGACGCCATGCGGCACGCCCCCTGCGTTGGCGTTGAGGGCCCGCATGCCGCCGATGAGCACCGTCATCTCAGGAGCGGTCAGCGTCAGCAGGTTGGCCCGATCCAGCAGCCGCTGCTCGGGCGGCAGCTTCTCGCCCGCCCGGTAGTAGTTGCGGAACCCGTCGGCCGTGGGCTCGAGCGGGGCGAAGGACTCCACGTCGGTCTGCTCCTGCGAGGCGTCCGTCCGACCCGGAGCGAACGGGACGGTGACGTCGAAGCCGGCGTCCCTGGCTGCCTGCTCGACGGCCGCGCACCCGCCCAGGACGATCAGGTCAGCGAGCGATACCCGCTTGCCGCCGGACTGCGAGCCGTTGAAGTCCTGCTGGACTCGCTCGAGGGCCTGCAGCGCGGTGGACAGCTCAGCCGGATCGTTGACCTCCCAGTCCTTCTGCGGCGCCAGGCGAACCCGCGCGCCGTTGGCGCCGCCCCGCATGTCGGTCCCGCGGAAGCTCGCGGCCGACGCCCACGCGGTCGAGACGAGCTGGGGAACCGAGAGGCCCGAGGCGAGGATCACCTGCTTCAGCGCGGCGATGTCCTTGTCATCGATCAGCTCATGGTCGACGGCGGGAACCGGATCCTGCCAGAGCTGCGGCTCGGGGACCCATGGACCGAGGTAGCGCCCGACGGGTCCCATGTCGCGGTGCAGCAGCTTGTACCAGGCCTTGGCGAACGCCTCGGCGAGCTGGTCCGGGTTCTCCAGGAAACGGCGCGAGATCGGCTCGTAGATCGGGTCCATGCGCAGCGCCAGGTCCGTCGTCGCCATCATCGGGGCATGGCGGATGTTCGGGTCCTGCGCGTCGGGCACCAGGTCAGCGCCTGCACCCCCCTTGGGCTTCCATTGCTTCGCGCCGGCCGGACTCGCGGTCAGTTCCCACTCGAAGCCGAAGAGCGTCTCGAAGAAGCTGTTGTCCCACGTGGTCGGCGTGGGCGTCCACGCGCCTTCGAGCCCGCTGGTGATCGTGTCCGTGCCCTTCCCCGTGCCGAACGCGCTCTTCCACCCGAGGCCCTGGTGCTCGACCGGGCAACCCTCGGGCTCGGGGCCGACCAGGTTGGGATCGCCCGCACCATGGCACTTGCCGAACGTATGACCGCCGGCGATGAGCGCGACGGTCTCCTCGTCGTTCATCGCCATCCGGGCGAAGGTCTCCCGGATGTCGCGGGCGGCTGCGAGCGGATCGGGGTTGCCGCCCGGGCCCTCCGGGTTCACGTAGATGAGGCCCATCTGGACGGCGCCGAACGGTCCGGCGAGCTCGCGATCACCGCTGTAGCGCTCGTCGCCGAGCCACGCGTCCTCGGGGCCCCAGAAGATCTCCTCGGGCTCCCAGATGTCCTCCCGTCCGAAGCCGAAGCCGAACGTTTCGAACCCCATCGACTCCAGCGCGACGTTGCCGGCGAAGACGAGGAGGTCGGCCCACGAGATCTTCTGCCCGTACTTCTGCTTGACCGGCCACAGCAGCCGGCGTGCCTTGTCGAGGTTGGCGTTGTCCGGCCAGCTGTTGAGCGGCGCGAAGCGCTGGCCACCGTCGCCTCCACCGCCGCGGCCGTCGGCGATCCGGTAGGTGCCCGCCTGGTGCCAGGTCATCCGGATGAACAGCGGCCCGTAGTGGCCGTAGTCGGCCGGCCACCAGTCCTGCGAGGTCGTCATCACTTCGATGATGTCCTGCTTGAGGGCCTCCAGATCGAGGGCCGCGAACGCCGCCGCGTAGTCGAAGTCCTCGCCCAGGGGGTTCCCTCGCGGTGAGTGCTGATGCAGGACGGAGAGGTCCAGCTGGTTCGGCCACCAGTCCCGGTTCGACCTCGGCCTCGTCGCCTTGGGCGTCGGGGGCGAGATGGCCGGGTTCTCGCTCTCGCTCGTGCTCTGCGTCGCTTCCTTGTTGTCACTCACGTCGCCCGTCCTCTCTCGATGTGCTGTGCAGATCGGCTGCTCGTCGGTTGGTGGGGTGCTGTACGGCGGTGGTGCAGGTGCGGTCGCATTCAGGCGGACGTCGCGGAGGCGGCTGCGAGGCACTCGGGACATCGGCCCCAGTAGATGACCTCGGCCTCGTCGATCTCGTACGCCAGGTCATCGGCGGCCGTGAGGCACGGCGTGTAGCCCACGGCACAGTCCACGTCGACCATTCGCCGGCAGGACCGGCAGATGAGGTGGTGGTGGTTGTCGTCGACGCGAGTCTCGTAGCGGGCCGGCGACCCGGCGGGCTGGATCCGCCGGAGCAGGCCCTTGTCGGCGAGGGTGCTGAGCCCGTCGTACACGGCCTGTCGTGAGATGGTGCCGATCTCTTGCCGGACGAGCTTGTCGATGTCTTCCGCGGTGCTGTGCGGACGAGCGGACACCGCCCGGAGCACGGCCAATCGCTGGGCCGTGACCTGCAGACCGTGCCGGCGCAGAAGGGCACCGTTCACGTGGGTCTCGCCGGTGCGGGTCTCGCCGGTGCGGGTCTCGCCGGGCACGCCGGGGACCATACCATGATTCTGGCTTCAGTCAAAATTTAGAGGAACACCAGAATACGGTGGGGCGCGGAAAGGGCAGCGGCACGAGCAACGCGCCCGGTTCAGACCGCGTGGGGCACCTTGCCCGTCCGGGTGAACACGAACCGCATGAGCTTGTGGCCCACGTCGGCAGTGGGCTCGAACATGAGCGGGCAACCGCCGTCGATCACGGTGATCCCGTGGTCCCGGCCGTACACGGTGGCCGCGTCGCACACGCTCCCGGCCCCGAACGAGCGGTGCATCCACGCCTGGGTGATGCCCAACTCGGCGCACTCCCGCATGGTCGCCTCGGTGGCGTCGGGCCGGGTGGCCATGACCACCGCGCCCACCCCGCCGGGGATGCTCCGCAGGTCGGGATAGCTCGGGTCGCCCTCCACCTCGGTGGCGTTGGGGTTGACGGCGAAGACCTCGTAGCCGCGGTCCCGCAGGCGTTTGTACACGGCGTTGCTGCCGTGACCCTGGGGCTTGCGGGAGACGCCGGTCACGGCGATGCGCTTGTTGGCCAGGAAGGCCGAGGCGGCCTCTTTGACGGTGACCATCTGTCTCTCCTCTCGGGAGGGCTGCACCTCCGATCGTCCCCGGTGCAGCGGGCCGGGACCAGGGCTGAACGGCCCTACGCGGCTGCCCCACTCGCAGCCGTCCCGATGGTCGCCCGCTTCCTCGACCACCCTGCGTCGTAGCATCCGACCATGGTTGATTCGCTCGCAATCGACGCATCTCCCGGTGACGTGGTGGTGCTGGTGGGTACCACCAAGGGCCTGTTCGTACTGGCCGCCGGTCCCGACCGCCAGGACTGGGACCTCCGGGGCCCGTGGTTCCGCGGCGAGGAGATCTACGCCGCCACCCTCGACTGCCGCAACGGCCGCACCCGCCTGCTGGTTGGCGCCACCAGCTCGCACTGGGGCCCATCCGTGTACCGCTCCGACGACCTGGGCGCGACATGGATCGAGCCCCAGCCCACCACCCTCGCCTTCCCGGAGCACACGGGCGCGGCCGTGGCCCGCGTGTGGCAGCTCCAGCTCGCGGGCGACGCCCAGCCCGACGTGGTGTACGCGGGCGTGGAGCCGGCCGCCCTCTTCCGCTCGGACGACGGCGGCGAGTCGTTCCGGCTGGACGAGACCCTCTGGGACCACCCGCACCGGCCGCAATGGCAGCCCGGCGGCGGGGGACTGTGCCTGCACACCATCGTTCCCGACCCGTCCGGCGGGCCCCGCATGGGCGTGGCCGTGTCCGCCGCCGGCTTCTACCGCACCCTCGACGGGCAGACCTGGGAAGCGGCCAACCGGGGCATCGTGGCGCCCTTCCTGCCCGACCCCGACGTCGAGTTCGGCCAGTGCGTGCACAAGGTCGACCGCCATCCCACCGAGCCGGACACCCTCTTCCTCCAGCACCATTGGGGCGTGTACCGGTCGGACGACTTCGGCGGGAAGTGGGCGGAGATCGGGACGGACGCCCTGCCCTCCACCTTTGGCTTCCCGGTGGTGGCCGACCCCAACCACGCGGGCACGGCCTACGTGCTGCCCCTCACGTCCGATTTCTTCCGCTGCACGCCCGACGGCCGCCTCCGCGTCTACCGCACCAGCGACGGCGGCCAGTCGTGGGATGCCCTCGAGCACGGCCTGCCCCAGGAGAACGCCTGGCTCACCGTGCTGCGGGACGGCTTCGCCGCCGACGCCCTCGATCCGGCCGGCCTCTACGTCGGCACCCGCACCGGCGATGTGTTCGCGTCGCCCGATGCCGGCGCCTCGTGGCAGGAGCTGGCCCGCCACCTGCCGCCCGTGGTGTGCGTGAAGACGGCGGTGCTGCGCTGAAGGTCGTCGTCCGCCTGGCATCGGCCCTGCGCGTGCACGCGGGTGGGGCGCCCACGGTCGAGCTCGACCTCCCCGCGCCCGTCACCATCGGCGCCGTCATCGATGCCGTGGCCGCTGCCCACCCGGCCGTGGGCCGGCGCGTGCGTGACGAGGCGGGCACGTTGCGCCGGCACGTCAACGTGTTCGTGGGGGCCGACAACGCTCGCGATCTCGACGGCGTCGACACGGTGGTGAGCGAGGGCCAGGAGGTGGCCGTGCTGCCCGCTGTGTCCGGGGGCTGATCGGCGTAGCGTCTGACCCGTGAAGTACGCGGACGGCCCCACCGTCGAGGTCGAGGTGCTGATCGACGCCCCCGCCGAGCGCGTGTGGGCCCTCGTGAGCGACATCGACCTGCCCGCCCGCTTCTCGTCCGAGTTCCTGGGCAGCCGTTGGATCGACGGGGCCATCGGCCCGGCACCGGGCGCTCGCTTCGTCGGCCGCAATCGCCACCCGGTCGGGGGCGAATGGGAGACGACGTGCGTGGTCGACGTGTACGAGCCGGGCCGCTCCTTCGGGTGGGCCGTGGGCGACCCCGACTACCCGTCGGCCAGCTGGTGCTTCGACATCGAGCCCGAGCAGGACGGCGTGCGCCTGCGCCAGTGGGCCCGGTTGGGGCCGGCGCCGTCGGGTCTCACGCCGGCCATCGAGGCCATGCCCGACAAGGAGGAGCGCATCGTCGCCCGCCGGTTGGACGAGCACCGGGCCAACATGCAGGCCACCGTCGAGGGGGTGAAGGCGCTGGCCGAAGACGAAGGCCGATGAGCCTGCGGGTGGGGGTGAGCGCCCTGCCGTTCGACGCCGAGGGGGTGGACTTCGTGCGGCAGGCGGAGCGCCTGGGAGCGCACTCGGTGTGGGTGCCCGAGTTCTGGGGCTACGACGCGCTCACTCCCCTCGCTCACCTGGCCGCCCGCACCGACCGCATCCGCCTGGCCACCGGCATCGTGCAGCTGGGCACGCGCACGCCGGCCATGCTCGCCATGTCGGCCATGTCCCTCCAGGCGCTGTCGGGCGGCCGCTTCATCCTCGGCGTGGGGACCAGCGGCCCGCAAGTGATGGAGGGCTGGCACGGCGTGGCCTTCGACCGACCCATCCAGCGCACCCGGGAGACGGTCGAGATCGTCCGGGCCATCGCCCGCGGCGACCGCCTCGAACACGAGGGCGCGGTCTACACGCTGCCCCTGCCCGGCGGCGAGGGCCGCAGCATCCGGTCCGTGGCCCCGCCGGTGGACGTGCCCATCTACATCGCGTCGCTCGGCCCCGCCAACCTCAGGCTCACGGGCGAGGTGGCCGACGGGTGGATCGGCAACTCGTTCCTGCCCGAGACGGCCGAGGTGTTCTTCGACCCCATCCGCCGAGGCGCCGAAGGGGCCGGGCGCCGCCTCGACGACCTCGACCTCACGGTGGCGGTCGGCGTCGAGTTCACCGACGACGTGGACGAGGCCGCCCGCCGCCACGCCCGCGGCTACGCCTTCACCTTCGGGGCCATGGGGTCGGCCACCCACAACTTCTACAACGACGCCTTCGCCCGCCAGGGCTTCGGCGACGACGTGGCCGCGGTGCAGCGGCTGTGGCGGTCCGGCGATCGCCCGGCGGCCGAGGCCCGGGTGCCGGTGGAGATCGGCTTCAAGACCAACCTGCTCGGTCCGCCGCCTGTGGTCACCGAGCGGTTGCGGCGCTACCGCGACGCCGGCGTCACCACGTTGCGGGCCGGCCTGGGTGAGGGCGACCTCGACACCCGGCTGTCCGCGTTGGGCCAACTCCTCGAGTTGGTGACGGCGGTGAACGCCGAGCCCACCTCCGCCTGACCGGCCGATTGGGGCTTCCTTCTTGCGGCGTGTTTTTCTGTAGGGGACTTGACAGTTGTAGGTTAGGTCAGCCTAACTTTCAGCCGTCCGAAGGCCGAACGGTCGGCACGAGGCTGGCGAAGGAGAGAGATCGATGAAGCACATGGTCCGGGTGGTGCTGCTCGCGGTCGCGGTGGCGCTGGTGGCGGGAGCCTGCTCGAACTCGAAGAAGGACACGGCGAGCGCCAACGCGAGCTCGCCCGAGGACAAGCGCACGTCGGCGGCGGCCGTGGCCACGGGCTTGAAGAAGATCGAGGCGACCGCCACCGACATTGCCAAATCGATCACTACCGACAAGGCTCGGGCCAAGAAGCTCACCGGGGACATCGAGCCCGTGTGGGAGGGCATCGAGGGCACCGTGAAGGCCAACGACCAGGACTCGTACATCACCTTCGAGGACAACTTCGCCGTGTTGGAGAAGGCGGCGGAGGACGGCGACGCGACCAAGGCCCAGCAGGGCGCTGACGCGGTTTCGAAGGCGGTCAGCAGCTACCTGGCCAAGTACCCCGGGTGACGAACCTGGCCCGCCGCGCCGCGCTGTTGGGGATGACGGGGCTGCTCGCCGTCCTCGCGCTGTTCCTGGTCGCCACGCCGGCCCAGGCAGCCGCCCCTGCGGTGTCGCGGGCCGAGGCCATCCGGCAACTGGACATCGTCCGGGAGTCCATCGACCGCACCTTGACCCTGATCAAGGACGGTCAGGCCGACAAGGCGTTCGCCGAGGCCAAGGCCGGCTACCTCAGCCACTTCGAGTTCGTCGAGGTGCCGTTGCGGGTGGTCGACCCCCGGCTGACGTCCGACGCCGAGACCAAGTTCGCCGAGATCCGCGGTCTCATCAGCTCGGGTGCACCGGTGGGTGAGGTGCGGTCCAACATCGTGGAGCTGCGGTCGCTGATCGACAACGCCGAGCGCCGCCTCACCGACCAGGGGGTGGGGGCGCCGGCGGTGGTGTTCGGCCAGTCCTTCCTGATCATCTTCCGGGAGGGGCTGGAGGCGGTGCTGCTGGTGTCGGTCCTCCTCGGCTACCTCGAGGCGGCCAAGGCCACGCAGTACCGGCGGCCCATCCTCCTCGGCATGGCCGGGGCGGCGGTGGCCACCGTCCTCACCTTCCTCGTGCTGCGCACGGTGCTGGCCGCCCTGCCCCTCGGCCGGGAGATGCTCGAAGCGGTCACCGCGCTGGTGGCCGTGGTCGTGCTGTTCTACGTCTCCTTCTGGCTGGTGGCGCGCCTGGAGCAGAAGCGGTGGTTGGAGTTCCTGCGGGCGCGGGTGTGGACGGCGGTGTCGGTGGGATCGACGGCCGCGCTCGCGCTCGTGGGCTTCACCGCCGTGTACCGCGAGGGGTTCGAGACCGCGCTCTTCTACCAGGCCCTGCTGTCGTTCGGCCCCGGCCTGGGGCAGTGGGTGGCGGCCGGCCTGGGCGCGGGCATCGTGGTGCTGACCGCAGTGTCGTGGGTGATCTTCCGCCTGGGCCGGCGGGTGCCGGTGAAGGCCTTCCTGTCCAGCGCCGTGGTGCTGCTGATGGCGACGTCCGTGGCGTTCTTCGGCAACGCCGTGCGCTCCCTGCAGGAGGCCGACGTCATCGGGCTCCATCGCTGGACGGGCTGGCCCCGTGCGCCCATCTTCCTGTCGCAGTCGCTCGGGTACTGGCCCACCCGGGAGACGCTCGTGGCCCAGGCCGCGCTGTCGGCCGTCTACGTCGTGGGCGCGCTGTACCTCTTCGTGCTACGGCCCCGGCTCCGGCAGGCCCCGGCCGCCGCTCCGGTGGCTGCCACCAACCCCCGCTGAGCCGTGTCCATCCGGGTCGGCGTCGACGTCGGGGGAACCTTCACCAAGGCCATCGCCTTCGACACGGGCGCGGGCACGATGGTGGCCCAGGCCGTCGTCCCCACCACGCACGACCACGCCCATGGCGTGGCCGCCGGTGTGGTCGAGGTGGTGGAGCGCATCGCCAATGAGGTCGGGCCCGGGCGCATCGAGCTGGTCACCCACTCCACGACCCAGGCGGTCAACGCCTTGCTGGAGGGCGACGTGGCCACCGTGGGCATGATCGGCATGGGCCGGGCACCCGACCTGCGCAAGGCCCGGCGACGCACGGTCGAGCCCCGCATCGAACTGAGCGAGGGAAGGCAGCTGCCCACCGTTCCCGAGTTCCTCGACGTCACCGCCGGGCTCGACGCGGCCGCGGCCGGCGCCGCCATCGCCCGGGTTCGCGCCGCCGGGGCCCAGGCCATCGCCGTGGCCGAGGCCTTCGCCCCTGACGACCTGACCAACGAGGCCACCATCCGGGCCGCGGCCGCCGCCGCCGGCCTGCCCGTCACCACGTCGGCCGAGCTCACCGGCCTGTACGGCCTGGAGTTGCGGGCCGTCACCGCCGCCCTCAACGCCTCCATCCTTCCCATCGCCCTGCGCACGGCCGAAGTGGTGGGCGAGGGCGTGGCCGCCGCGGGTGTGGCCAGCCCGGTGATGGTCATGCGGGGCGACGGCGGCGCCACCGACCTGGCCGGCTTCCGCCAGGCCCCCGCCCGCACGCTGTACTCGGGCCCGGCCGCGTCGGTGGCCGGGGCCCTCCGGTCGGGCCGGGTCGGCGATGGCGTCATCGTCGAGGTGGGCGGCACGTCCACCAACGTGGCCGCCATCCGGCGGGGGCGCCCGGCGCTGTCGTACGTGCAGGTGGCCAGCCACGCCACCGCCATCAGGGCCCTCGACGTGCGCGTGCTCGGCGTGGCCGGCGGGTCGATGCTGCGCGCTCGCCGAGGCCGGGTGTACGGCGTCGGTCCCCGCAGCGCCCACATCGCCGGCTACCCGTATGCCTGCTTCCTCACCGAGGCCGACTTCGCCGGCGCCGTCACCGAACTCGTGGCACCCCGCCCGGGCGACCCGGTCGACTACCTCGCCCTCCGCCTCGCCGACGGCCGCCACGTGGCCCTCACCAACACCTGCGCGGCCAATGCGTTGGGCGTGGTCCACGAGGGCGACTACGCCCGGGGCGACACCGCCGCGGCTCTGGCCGCCTTCGCCGTGGCCGGGCGCGAACTGCGCCTGCCCGCCGAGGAGGTGGCCCGGCGCATGCTGCAGGCGTCGACCCAGGCGGTGGGCGACCTGGTGGCGGCCGTGGCGCGCGACCACCACCTGCAACGGCCCACGTTGGTGGCCGTCGGCGGTGGTGCGGGCGCCCTGGGCCGGGCCGTCGCCGCGGCCATGGACCTGGACCTGGTGGTGCCGCCCCACGCCGAGGTCATCAGCGCCATCGGCGATGCCCTCTCCCTCATCAGGGCCGAGCGGGAGCGGACCTTCCACGAGCCCACGCCGGCCGACACCCAGCGGCTCATCGCCGAGGTCGAGGCCGAAGCCCTGCGGGCCGGCGCGGGCGCCGCCGACCTCGACGTGCGGGTCGAGCACAACGCCGAGCGCAGCGCCGTGCGGGTCACCGTGACCGGCGCCGTCGGCCTCAGCTCCGGTGCCATGCCCGGGCGCCAGCCGGCCACGGCCGACGAAGCCGGCGCCGCCGCCCGCGAGCGGGGCTACCAGGACGTCGTGCCCGTGGGCCAGTTCTGGGTGGCGACCGGCGGCGACCGCGTCGTCCTCTTCGACCGCTACGCCGACCTCGTCATCGACGCCAAGGGCGAGGCCGTGCCCGGCCCCCACGAGGAGACGCCGGTCGCCGAGATCGTGGCCCGCCACACCCGCAGGGTCGGTCCCGTCACCATCGCCCCCGACGCGTGGGTGATCAGCGGCGCCCGCTTCCTCCAGGTGCCCGACGCCACCGCCCGCGCCATCCTCGACACCGCCGCGGCCCTCACCGTCGACGGCGCCGCCCCCACCGTGATCATCGGAAGAGAGTGACTCGTGGCCCTCTACGTACCCGCCGGTCGCCGCCGCCGCCGTGCCCTCGCCCTGGCCATGGCCGGCCTTGCCATCGGGCTCGTCTTCGGCGTGCTCATCGGCCGGTCGTCGGCTTCCTCGGTCGAGGACCGCGTCCGCAGCGTGCAGGCCGACGCCCGCCAGACAGCGGCCGGCCTGCGCGTCATCGCCCTGCACGACCAGGCCGGCGCCATCGCCAATGAGGCGCCTGGCAACGGCGGAGCCGACCTGGTCCTGCGGCGCACCCGTACCGAGCTGCAGCACGAGTTCGCCCGAGCGCCATGGCTGAAGCAGGCGGAGCGCGACGACCTGCTGCGTGCTCTCGACGCCCTGGCCGCCATCACCGACCGCACCGGCGCCGCGTTCGGCCAGGCGGCCGATGCCCTGGCCGGCAAGATCGAGACGACGTTCGGCGCATAGCCGCCCACCCGTTCTGGGAGCAGGGCCGGGTCAGGCATAGGTCCGGACCAGGGCCAGCACGGCGCCGGCGTCGGGGCCCTCGCCCCGCAAGGCCGTGCTGCTCCCCTCGACCCGGCGCCCGGCCACCAGGCACAGCTCCAGGGCGTCGCCCCGGATCACCGTCTGGGGATCGACATCCATCCCGAACGCCCACGTGTCGCCGGCCGGCCCGGTGAGCTCGAACCCCACCGGCCCGGCCAGCTCCCGTCCCTCCCGGGTGAAGGCGTAGGGCAGCGTGCGCCAGGCCAGGCGGGCGATCAGCCGCAGCCGGTCGGTGGGCGGGAGCGGCCGGCCCAGCCCCCCGGCGACATCGCCCGTGTGGATCCACGTCTCCGCCAGCCGGGTGGTGGCCAGCGTCTGGACCGACAGCTCGCCCGCCACCCACTGCACTCGGTCTCCCGGATCGTGGGCGGCCAGGGCGTCCCGCAGCCGGGCGACGCTCGACCGCCACCGATCGAAGATGGCGGCGGCCGGAACAGTGCGGTCCCGGGCCACCATGAGCTCGGCGCCCTCGTCCACCGACGCGGCCGGTCCCAGCCCGGCGGTGAGGTCGGCCAGGGCTTCGTCGAACCGGCCGGTGGCGCTGCCGATGGCCATCTCGTTGGTCTGCGCCAGGTGGAGCACGACGTCGGCCACCGTCCAGCCCGGGCACGCCGACGGCCGCCGCCACGCGGCCTCGTCCAAGCCGTCCACCAGCGCGGCCAGCTCGGCCTGCTGTGCGGCCAACGCCCCCAATGCGTCCACATCGAGGACTGTACGCTCCGACCCGACATGGCCGTCATGGAGATCGACACCTTCCAGCTGGCCGAAGGCGTCGAGGAGGCCGACTTCCTGGACGCCGACCGCCGCATGCAGGCGGACTTCGCCCACCAGCAGCCGGGCATCCTCCGGCGCACGACAGCCCGCACCACCGACGGCGAGAAGTGGGTCGTCGTGGTGCTGTGGGCGTCGGAGGCCGATGCCGACGCGGCGGCCACCATGCTGCACAGCGACCCCGTGGCCGGTGCATTCATGGCCCTGGTGGACCCGGCGTCCCTGGAACGCACCCGGGTCACCACGCTCGGCTGACCCGCCCCCGGCGGCCGCCTACTGCTGCACGAGCATCAGGTAGTTGCCTTCGGGGTCACTGATGGCGGCCAGCGTGGGCCCGCCGGGCACGTCGAAGGGCTCGATCACCACGGCCCCGCCCATGGCACTCGCCTGCTCGAGCGACGCCCGCAGGTCTCGCACCTGGACGTACAGCGTGATGCCGGTGCGGTCGCCAGCCCGGATGTGCCCGCCCGGCCCGGGCTCCGGGCCCCCGATGCCGGGTGGGATCTGCATGATGGGACCGTCGCCGATGGTCCAGTTGAACAGCCCGCTGTAGAAGGCCCGCTGCCGTTCCGGGTCGAGCGCCTGGAGCTCCCAGTGCACGACCGGTCGTGCCCAGTCATCGCCCATGCCCAGACGGTACCCACGCGAGCGCGGGCAGCGCTTCCCTCCAATTGACATGACCGGTGTGTCCCATGTACGCTATCGATTGATCAATCGACAAATTCTGTTGAACACCGATTCCCTGTTGAGCACCTTCGGAGGAGCGATGACGGAGCAGGTCGAAGACCGGGCCCAGGATCCCCGTCTGGCGGTCCGCTACGAGCGCTGGGACGAGATGAGCGACGAGTACCGCACCGCGGCGGCCAAGGTGGCGTCGTTCCAGGCGTTGGCCGAGCTCGTCGGCGTCCTCCCGTTCAACGAGTGGATGGACCGGGTGCCGGACTACGCCCGCAAGCAGATGCTCGTGGCCAAGATCCAGGACGAGGTGGGGCACGGGCATGTCACCGCCCGGGTGGCCGAGGACCTCGGCGTCACCCGTGAGGAGATCCTCGAGGACTTCGCTGCCGGCAAGACCAAGCTCCTCAACATCTTCCACTACGGCTTCGCGACCTGGGAGGAGATCGGCCCGGCCGCCCTGCTCATGAACTCGGCCGCCATCGTCCAGTTCCAGTCGCTCGACCAGGGCACGTACCTGCCCTACACCCGGGCGCTCAAGAAGATCGAGAAGGAAGAGGGCTTCCACTACCACCACGCCCTCGACCTCACGCACCAGATCATGCAGGAGGGCGAGGCCGAACAGCGGGCCATCGTGCAGGACGCCTTCGACACCTGGTTCCCGCGCCTGCTGGCCTACTTCGGCCCGCCCGACAGCGATCGCTACCACGACAACGTCGGGTACAAGTTCGGTCTGAAGGTCGACTCCAACGACGACCTGCGCCAGCGCTGGATCGCCAAGATCGTCCCCGTGTTCCGCGAGCTGGGCGTGCACGTGTCCGACGACCTGGCCTCGTGTGACGAGGAGAGCGGCGAGTGGTCCTACGTCGCCGTCGACTGGGCGGCGTCCAAGAAGCTCATCGCCGAAGGCGGTCCCAAGTACCAGGAGTGGGTCGACACGGTCCGCGGCTCGCTGGAGCGCAACGAGCGCTACCGGAAGGCCGCTCTGGCGCTGGCGGCCTGACGTGCACGCGGCCGACGACGATCCCAACGCCTACGAGGTGTTCGTCCAGATAGGCGGCTCGGGCAAGCCCGTGCAATACGTGGGCAGCGTCCGGGGCGCCGACCCGGTGCTGGCTTGGCACGCGGCCAAGGAAGTGTTCACCCGGCGGGAGGACTGCACCCAGCTGTGGGTGGTACCCCGCGCCGCGGTGGTGCGCAGCGACGCCGAGGACGAGCTCGTCCTGGCCAAGGGCAGTGCTCGGCGCTACCGACTCCCCAGCTATCCAAGCAGCCGCCGCCGGATGCGCAGCCGCTCGGAGGTGGCGTGATCCATGCACCGCTGGTCGTCGCCTGGTGCGACGACCTCTTCCTCCAAGGCCACCAGCTCGCTCGCTGGATCACCGACTACGTCGATCTCGAGGAGTCGCTCGCCATGGGCTCCGTCGCCCAGGAACACCTGGCCCACGCGGCCGCGCTCCTCGGCGCCTGCGAGATGAACGAGTACGAACGCGACGCCCACGTGTACGAGCGGCCCGCGGACCAGTGGTTCCCGTCCGCCCTCAGCTTCCTGCCCCGGCAGGACTGGCCCGCCACCGTGGCCCACGCCCTCTTCCTCAACCAAGGGCTGCTGGTGTTGCGCAGCCACGTGCAGCTGCCCGACAAGCCGCGCGTCCAGCAGCTGGCCGAGATCATCCGGGCCGAGCAGGACCTGCACGCCCGCCACTGGGCACGCTGGGTCCGGGTGTTCGCATCCGACCCCGAGCTGGCCGACGAGTTCGGCGACCGGGTGGCCAAAGCCGCGGGCATGGCGGTCGACCTCTTCGGTTTCCCGGCCGGCGTCGACGGTCCCGACGCTCTGGTGGGCGACACCGACCCGGCCGACATGCAGCGGGAGTGGGCCAAGGCGACCACCTGCGTCCTCGAGGAGGCCGGCATCACCGCACCGGACCTGCCGGACACCCCGCAGCCCCGCCAGCCGGGCGACACCCGCGAGCCGCTGACCCAGGTCCTCGCCGAACTGCGCTGGGCGCGGGGCCCGGGAGGTGCCAACCGCTACGAGGTCTACCGGTGACCTCGGCCATCGAGGACGCCCTGGCCAAGGTCGAGGATCCCGAGGTCCCGGTCACCCTGCTGGATCTGGGCGTGCTGCGGAGCGTCACCGTCGACGCCGACCGCGTGGTGGTCCTGCTCCGCCCCACCCGGCTCGGATGCCCGGGCCGCGACCGCATGGAGCGGGACGTGACCACCGCCGTGCACGCCGTCGACCCCCACCTGGCCGTCGAGGTGGCGTGGGAGCCGCTGCCCTGGCGGGAGCAGGACGTCACCCCCGCGGGGCGGGCCGCCCTCAAGGACATCGGGTACGCCGTGCTGCTGGGTGGGCCGGCCCGGTGCCCGTACTGCGGGTCGGAGGACGCGAAGTCGGAAGGCGAGTTCGGCGGCGCGCTGTGCAAGGCGCCCTACACCTGCCGGTCGTGTGGCTCGACGTTCGATGCCATGCGCTCGGCCCTGGCGGCGTTGGGAGAGGCGTGAGCGCAACCGAGGAGATCCTGTACGAGATCAACGGCGGCGTCGCTCGCGTCACCATCAACCGCGCCCACCGCATGAACGCCTTCACGCTGGAGGGCGCCGAGCGGTTGGTGACCTGCATCCAGCAGGCCGGGGCCGACCCGGAGGTCGGCGTCATCGTCCTCACCGGCGCGGGCGAGCGGGCCTTCTGTACGGGCGGGGACGTGGGCGACTTCGAGAGCTTCACCATCGACGTCGACCGGGCCATGAACACGACCCTGCTCCGCCTATCGCACGAACTGCGGACGTGCGGCAAGCCGGTGATCGCACGGGTGAACGGCTACTGCATCGGCGCCGGCAACGAGCTCAACATGCTGTGCGACCTCACCATCGCGGCCGAGCACGCCCGCTTCGGGCAGACGGGCCCGAAGATGGGGAGCGTGCCCAACTGGTGGGTCACGCAACTGCTGCCCCGCTCGGTGGGCGAGAAGCGGGCGCGGGAGATCGTCTATCTCTGCCTCCAGTACTCGGCCGAGGAAGCCAGGGACATGGGCTGGGTCAACCGCGTGGTACCCAAAGAGGAGCTGGACGCGGCCGTGGCCGAGTGGTGCGAGCGCCTGCTGACCATGAGCCCGACCGCCCTGCGCCTGGCCAAGATGGCGATCAACCAGGGAAGCGACCAGGCGTTCGCGGCGGTGACGCAGGGCATGGAGCTGATCACCTTCTTCCACGACACCGACGAGTCGAGGGAAGGCATGCGGGCCTTCTTGGAGAAGCGGCCGCCCAAGTTTCGCTGAGCCGCACGCGGCCGGCGGCAGTTCCGTTGGCGGCCGAGCGGGCTAGAGCATGGCGTAGCCACCGTTGACGCTGAGCGTCTGACCGGTGATCCACTCCGACCGCTCGTCCAGGAAGAAGCGCACGGCGTTGGCGGCGTCCTCGGGCCGGCCCAAGCGGCCCATGGGATAGAAGCGGGGCATGCGCTCCAACTGCCGCTCGTCGAACGTCTCCAGGGCACCGGGTGTGACCGTGGTGGAAAGCGACACGCAGTTCACGGTGATGCCGTGCTTGCCGACCTCTTTGGCCAGCGACCGGCTGAACCCGGCCACTCCCGCCTTGGCCGCGGCGTAGACGGCCACGCCGGGCTCGCCGGTGCGGCCGGAGTCCGACACGATGCTCACGATGCGGCCCCAGCCCCGCTCGATCATCCCGGGCAGCACGAGATGGCTGAGGTGGACGGGGCCCATCAGGTTGATGGCGATCTCGTCCTCCCACTGGGAAGGCGCGGCGTCGAGGAAGGGGCCCCACGTCCAGCGGCCGGCGTTGTTCACCAGCGCGTCGATCCGGCCGATGCCGGCCACGGCGGCGGCCAGTTGGTCGCGGTCGCGCACGTCGGCCACGTGGGTGGACACCCGCTCGGGCGGCAGCGCCGCGGCCATGGACTCGAGACGATCACCGTCCCGATCGACCGCGGCCACCACGTAGCCGGCGTCGACCAGTTCGGTGGCGATCTGCTCGCCCACGCCCTGGCCCGCGCCGGTGACCAGCGCGACCCGCTCTTCGCTCACGGTGCTTCCGGCAGGCCGATGAGGTTGCAGAACACGTCGGCCACGCCCGCGGGGTCGAGCGTCCGACCGGGCCGGTACCAGTGGTACATCCAGCAGACCATGCCCACCACGCCCTCGGTGACGATGGTGGTGGGGGCGTCGCTGGGGAAGGTGCCGTCGTCCTGTAGCTGCTTCACCAACTTGCTGATGCGGGCCATGAAGGCCTTCTCGTCCTTGGTCACCGCGGCCCGCAGGTCTTCGGGGAACGAGGAGTCGAGCTCCTTCCAGTAGACGGCGAACGTCTCCTGGTTCTCGATGACGGCGGCCACGAAGGCGCCGATGATGGCCCGGAGCTGGGCGGCCGGGGGCGCGTCGGGATCGGCGGCATCGAGCGAAGCCAGGATGTCGTGGTCGACCTGGAGGGCGATCTGGCGCAGCAGATCGTCCTTCGACCCGACGTAGTGGTAGATCGCCGGCTGGCTCAGCCCCACCTCGGCGGCGATCTCCTTGGTGGTCCCGGCCGCGAACCCCCGGCGGTAGAACACCAGCGCCGCGCCTCGCAGGATGTCCCGGCGCTTCCGCTCGAATCCCGCCGACCGGTCGATGACAGGCGCCGGCTCACTCGCTGATTTGGCCACGTCCCCTTCCCTCCCCCGGCTGGCGCCTCATGTGTGCCCGCACGAGAGGCCACCGTCGACGTACAGTACTTGGCCGCTTACGTAGCCAGCCGATTCGCTCAGCAGAAACCCGCACACATTGGCAACGTCTGCCGCTGATCCGGCCCGGCGAGCAGGCACCCGGGACAGGAACTTCTCGTAGGCCGCGGGCGCCGCCTCCCGGAAACTGGCATTGGCCGGCGTCTCGATCACCCCCGGGCACAGCACGTTGGCCGTGATCCCGGAACGGCCACCCTCGATGGCCGCCGTCTTGGCCAACCCCACCAGGCCGGCCTTGGCCGCCGCGTAGTTGGCCTGCCCGAAGTTGCCGTCCTTGGCCACCGACGACATGGCCACGAACCGGCCGAAGCCGTGGTCGACCATCTGGGGCCACAGGGCTCGCAGCAGGCGAAAGGGCCCGGTGAGGTCGACGTCGAGCACGCGGCCCCAGCGGTCGTCGTCCAGCTTGGGCACGCGGTCGTCGAGGAAGATCCCGGCGTTGGCCACGCCGGCCACCACCGGGCCGAGGGCGGTGGCGTCGTCGATCAGGGCGGCCAGCGTGTCGCCGTCCGACGCGTCGCCCACCCGCGTCACCACGCCCGGGCCCTTCAGATCGGCCAGGCCGGCGCCGTCCAGGTCCAGGGCGGCGACGCGCCACCCGCCGTCGAGCAACACGCGAGCCACGGCCGCGCCGATGCCCTGGCCGGCGCCGGTGACGACAGCGACGGCGCCCTCGGGGCGCGGTGGGTTGGACGCGGTGGTTCTTCGGTCGATCGGTCAATAGAATCAGGTCCGTGCCAGAAGGTCAACGACCGCTCCTCGTCGATCTCGACGACGGCGTGCTGGAGCTGACGCTCAACCGGCCCCACGTGCGCAACGCCCTCGACCACGACATGGAGGCCATGCTCGAGACGGCGTTGCAGCACGCCCACGACGACCCGGCGGTCCGGGCCGTCACCCTCACCGGCGCGGGCGGTGCGTTCTGTGCGGGCGCCGACCTGTCGGCCATGAAGTCCCGACCCCATCGGGCCGACCTGCCGCCCGAGGATCGGGTCCGGGCCCGGGCCGACGAGCGGGACCGCCTCACGTGGGCCTTCGCCAATGTGGTCCGCCTGGCCGAGCTGCCCCAGCCCACCATCGCTGCCCTGCAGGGGCCGGTCGCCGGCGCCGGCATCGGCCTGGCCGCGGCGTGCGACATCCGCATCGCGGCGGCGAGCACCCGCTTCGCCATGGCCTTCGCCCGCGTGGGCCTGCCCGGGGACTGGGGCGTCACCCTGCTGCTCTCCGACCTGGTGGGCCGGGCCCGGGCTCGCCAGTTGTTGTTGCGAGCGGCCGTGGTCGACGCCAAGGAGGCCCAGGGCCTCGGCCTGGTGGACGAGGTGGTGCCCGACGACCATCTGGACGACGCCCGGCGCACCCTGGCCGCCGAGTTGGCCGCGGGACCGTCGGCCGCCTACGCGGCCACCAAGCGGCTGACCGCCCTGCCCGGCCTGCGCGACCGCATCCGGCAGGAGATCGAGGCCACGCTCGAATGCCAGGAGACGGCCGACCACGCCGAGGGCGTGCGGGCCTTCCTGGACAAGCGCCCGCCGACGTTCACTGGCCGCTGACCCCACCCCCCCCTTCCGTTCTCGTGACCCACACTGGGTCTCTGGCGGCGCCAGCGTCACGAGCATGCCGGGTGGGTCAGGTGGCGTCGGCCCGGCCCGCCTCCAGGACCCACTCGGGCAGGGGTTGGGGCTTCATGGTCGACATGTCGACCCACACCCGCACGATGCGGCCCCGCCCCACGACCGTGCCCTCCTGGTTGGTGAACTCGTGCTCGCACGTGAAGCTCGTGCGCCCGCCGGGGACGATGCGGATGTGCTGCAGGATGCTGTCCCCCGCGCCGGTGGGCGCCACGAAGTCGCACTCGGCGTGGACGGCCGGGCACGTGGTGCCCGAACCGGCGTGCTCGGCCACGGGATGGCCCAAAGCCTCCATGTAGTCCTGGTCGCCCTCGGACATGTACCGGAAGTAGCTGGCGAAGAAGATGAGCCCGGACAGGTCGTCGTCACCCAGGTAGACGGTCCGCCGCCGTTCGAAGGGCATCAGGAACCAGCCACCCAGGCGACCTCGCCTCGCGCCACCTCGGTGCCGTCGGCCCCGACGGCCCGCACGTCGGCCACCACCAGGTCGCCTTCGGTGCCGCGCACGGTCACCTCGGTGGTGAGCACGCTGCCCGGGAACACCGGGGCGGTGAGGTCGACCTTGAGGCGGCGCAGGTTGTCGACGCCGACGTGACGGCTCACCGCCGCGCCCACGTAGGACACGGCGAAGGTGCCGTGGGCGATGACGCTCGGGAGCCCGATGTCCTTGGCGAACTCGTCGTCCACGTGCACGGGGTTGGGATCGCGCATGGCCACGGCCATGTAGGCCAGGCGCATGCGGCTGATCTCCGGCGTGGTGAGGGGCGGGGGGGTGGTGGGGGTGGGGTCGGTCATGTCGGTCAGCCTCGTTGGATGGTGGTCGAACGCTCCCGGGCGGCGAGGGTGCCGTCGGGTAGGCGGTACTCGGTGGTGAGCTCCACGAAGGTGAGGTCGCCTCGGGAGCCCGACTTGGTGAAGTGGTTGGACACGAAGGGCGCCACGGTGAGGGTGTCGCCCACCCGGATGGGGGCGAAGAACTCGGCGTCCATGCCGCCGTACACGGCCTTGCGGAAGTCGATGTGGAACGAGTCGTGCACAGCGTCGGCGCCGTACATGGTCACGTACATCAGGAAACCGGGTGGGACGGGGTTGCCCGGCTCGGGTGCCCACCCCTCCTCGGGGGCGACGCCCAGGGCCTCGACATAGAGGCCGACCCGCCAGGGGTCGAGGGTCACGGTCTTCTCGGGGAAGCGATGGCCGGCTTCGACGGGCACGGCGCTCCTCTCGGTCCTCGGCGCTAGTCGATCAATGAATCGATCAGGAGAGGATAGGGACGCAGTCGCGCTCGATGCAACCGTCCGTCCCGTCGTTGACACCGGAGGTATCCGTAGGTTAAATAGATCGATAAATCGACTCGGCCGCTCAGGCCGGGTGGTCGGAACGCGAGGGGGGTGCATGCGAGACGTCGCGGTCGTCGGTACCGGCGTGACCAAGTTCGGCAAGTTCCTGGACGTCCCGCTCCGGGCGTTGGCCCACGAAGCGGTGGGCAAGGCTCTGGTCGATGCAGGGGTCGACGCCAAGGCCATCGAGGCTGCGTACTGCGGGAACGCCATCGCCGGCCTGATCACCGGGCAGGAGATGGTGCGGGGCCAGGTCGCCCTGCGCACGATGGGCATCGGCGGCATCCCCGTGGTCAACACCGAGAACGCCTGCGCCAGCGCGTCCACCGCCCTGCAACTCGGGTGGATGTCCGTGGCCGCCGGGCTCTACGACATCGTCCTCGTCCTGGGCGCCGAGAAGATGACGCACCCGGACAAGCGCCGTTCGATCATGGCCGTGGCCGCCGCCCTCGACGTGGAGGAGCCGGTGGACCCCGACGCCATCTCGCCCTTCATGGACGTGTACGCCGAAAAGGTGCGGTCCTACCTCGATCACTCGGCCGCCACGGCCGAGGACTTCGGGCTGGTGGTGCGCAAGGCCCAGCACAACGGGTCGCTGAACCCCATCGCCCAGTATGGCGGCGACGTGTCGGTGGCGGACGTGCTGGCGTCGCCCATGGTGGCGCCGCCCCTGACCCGCATGATGTGCTCGCCCATCGGCGACGGCGCCGCCGCCCTCGTCCTCACCTCGGCCGACGCCCTGGCCCGGTTGGGTGACGTGCAGCCGGTGTGGATCAGGGCGTCCGTGCTTCAGTCGGGATCGGACCCCGGCGACGGACCCCAGGCGGGCGCCCGCGTGGCGGCCAAGGCGTACGAGATGGCGGGCATCGGTCCCGAGGACGTCGACGTGATCGAGCTGCACGACGCCACCGCCTCGGCCGAGATCATGCGCTACGAGACCCTGGGCCTGGCGCCCGAGGGCGACGGGGCCAAGCTCATCCGCGAGGGCATCACCGAGCTGGGCGGTCGCCTGCCCGTCAACCCCAGCGGCGGGCTGCTGGCCCGGGGCCACCCCATCGGGGCCACCGGCTGCGCCCAGGTCGTGGAGCTGTGCGACCAGCTGCGGGGCCGGGCCGGCGCTCGCCAGGTGCCGGGGGCGCGGGTGGCGGTGGCGCAGAACGGCGGTGGTTGGGTCCGAGGAGATTCGGCGGCTGACTGCATGCACGTCCTGACCACGTGACCGACTGATGGCGACCCTGATGACCGAGATCCAGCCGGCGGCAGCAACACACCATTGGCAGCCTTCGGGGCCGGGCCGCATCGATGACGAGGTCCGGGAGCGCCTGGCCACGCTGCCCATCGGGAAGGCCATCCGGGCTCGGGCCACGCTCACGCCGGGCGACGCGGTGGTACGGGTGAAGGAAGGGGGGGTGTACCGCACCCGCACCTGGCGCCAGTACGCCGAGGACATCGAGGTGTTCGCCCGGGGCCTGCTCACGCTGGGCGTGGAGCCCGGTGACACCGTCGCCATCATGGGCGACCCCGCCTACTGGTGGATGGTGGCCGACGCCGCCGTCATCTCCATCGGCGCCGTCTCCTTCGGCATCTACACGACGTGCTCGCCCGAGGAGATCCGCCACCAGGTGTCGACCGCCGGCGCCCGGGTGTTCATCGCCGAGAACCAGGAGTACGTCGACAAGCTGCTGAGCCTGGGCTCGGCCTGTCCCTCTGTCGAGCACATCGTGGTGGACGACGTGCGTGCGCTCTTCGGGTACGACGACGAGCGCATCATGCCCCTGGCCGACGTGGCCGATCGGGGCCGGTCGGCGGGGCCGGACCTGCAGGCCCGGTTCGCGGAACGGCTGGCTGCCACGGACGCCGACGACGTAGCGCTGCTGGTCTTCACGTCCGGCACCACGGGGCCGTCCAAGGCGGCCACCATCAGCCATCGCAACTTCCTCGTGGGTGGCGCCTTGGAGTTCTGCGACACCTTCAAGGACATGACCGGCCCGGGCGAGCGCCGGGTGCTGGCCCACCTGTCGTTGGCCCACGCCTTCGAGCGCATCTTCGCCCTCTACACGCCCATCCTGTCGGCCGAGGTCGTGCACATCGGCGAGGACCTGGAGTCGCTCGAGCAGACGCTGTTCGAGGTCCAGCCCTACTACTTCCACGCCGTCCCCCGCATCTGGCAGAAGATGGCCGCCCGGGCCGTCACCAACATCGAGCGGTCGAGTTGGATCAAGCGCCGGTCGTACCAGGTGGCCATGGGCATCGCCCGCCGCCGGGTGGCCGGCCTGTGGGAGGGCAAGCGGTCGCTGCCGGTCGGCGTCGCCTACGCCCTGGCCCGGTTGGTGGTGTTCCGGCCCATGCTGCGCAAGTTCGGTCTGGCCCAGGCTCGCTACGGCCTCACCGCCGGGACCCACGTGCCGCCCGAGGTGCAACGGGTGTGGCAGTGCTGGGGCCTCAACCTGGTCAACGGGCTGGGCATGACCGAGGTCGGTTACGTCGCCTTCCAACGGCAGCGGTTCCCCAAGCCCGGCTCGGTGGGCCAGAAGGTGCGCGACCTCGAGGTGAAGGTGGCCGAGGACGGCGAGCTGCTCTACCGGGGCGCCGGCGTGTTCAAGGGCTACCTGGGCCAGCCCGAGGGCACGGCCGAAGTCATCACCCCCGACGGGTGGTTCCACAGCGGGGACGTGGGCCGCATCGAGCCCAACGGCGAGGTCGTCCTCGTCGACCGCAAGAAGGACATCATGATCACCGCGGGCGGCAAGAACATCACGCCCAGCCTGATCGAGAACCTGATGAAGGCGAGCCCGTTCATGAGCGAGTTCGTCCTCATCGCCGACAACCGCAAGTTCCCGTCGGCCCTGGTCGAGCTGGACTACGAGACGGTGTCGGAGTGGGCCCAGAACAAGGGCCTGGTGTTCACCGGCTTCACCAGCCTCACGCAGCTGTCCGAGGTCCAGTCGCTGATCGCGGCCGAGATCGACAAGGGCAACGTCGAGCTGGCCCGGGTCGAGCAGGTGAAGAAGTTCAAGATCATCCCCAAGGAGCTGGACCCTGAGGAGGGGGACACCACCCCGACCCGCAAGGTTCGCCGCCGGCAGTTCGAGTCGATGTTCCAAGACCTCATCGACGAGATGTACGCCGACGAAGCTGCCGAGTTCGAACGACTCGGCTGATCACACCAGACAGCAACAACACACACATGGAGGGGGTTGCACAACGTGCGAAGCTGGCGTAGCTGGAGCGCTCTGCTCGTCGTGCTCGCGCTGTTCGCCGGCGCGTGTGGCGGCAGCGGGGGCAGCAAAGGCGCGAGCAGTGACACCACTGCCGCGGCCGGGAAGAAGGCGACGGGCGAGCCGATCCGTGTCGGGTGGTTGACCGACGCGACGTCGGTGACCCGGGGGACGTACTTCCCCGAGTACGAGGGGGCGAAGCTCTTCTTCTCGAACCTGAACGACAACGGGGGCATCGATGGTCGCCCGGTCGAGCTGTTGGTCGAGGACATGAAGATCGACCCGCAGTTGGCGGTCACGGCCGCCACCAAGCTCATCAAGGAGCGCAACGTCATCATGCTGGCGGGGGGCACCATCGAAGGTCGCCTGCCACCGGTGTTCGAAGTGGTCCGGGCCAACGGCGTGCCGTTCCTCACGGGGCACAGTGCCCGGCCCGACATGTTCCCGCCCAAGCCCGACCCGCTGCTGTTCACCGCGGGCAACGTGTTCGAGGCCATGTCCGACGCCCGGGTGAAGTTGTGGCCGAAGGTGTTCGACAAGGACTTCCCGAACGGTGGCACGTCGGCCTGCTACATCCACGAGGCGCCTGCCGCCTTCGCGGTGTGCAACCGCTGGCTGGATCAGCAGCAGAAGGCCACCCCGCAGTGGAAGCCCGGCACCATCGCCAAGGCCCCGCTGCAGACCACGGACTTCACCAACTACATCCGCCCGGTGGTGGACTCCAAGCCCACGGTGTTCTTCGACATCTCCATCGCCTCGCACGCCATCGGTGCCGCGGTCAGCGCTCGGAACCTGGGTTACCAGGGCCCCATCGCCTTCTCGATGACGGCTACGCCGGAGACCGACATCAACGAGGTCATCAAGCAGGTGGGCGGCCAGAACATCTACGCCCTGAGCAACGTGACGTCGATCGACGAGACCCAGGTCCCCGAGGTCAAGAAGGTGATCGACATGGCCAAGAAGTACGGCACGGAGATCGCCCCCAACTCGGGCACCCTCAACGGGTGGATGATGGCGATGATCATCGCCGACTCCCTGAAGCGCTGCGGCGCCGGCTGCGACCGGACCAAGCTGCGTGACGCGGTGGAGAAGACGAACATCGACACCAAGGGCCTCACTGGCGGCAACATCGCCTACGGCCCCGACGATCACGTGGGCAAGCGGTACTGGACGGCCTACAAGTACGACACCTCCAAGAAGACGCTGGTTCGTGTCGTCAAGGACTGGATCACGTTCGACCCCAAGACCGATCTGCTGGCGCCACTCGCCAAGTAGCGGTCTGACCTGTTCTCGGCCCGCGCCCCTGTTCCCCCCCGGGGCGCGGGCCGACGACCACCTGAGGAATCCCCCGGACAACCATGGATCTCACCGTCTTCGTCGACATCGCCAAGCTCGCCGGCATCTACCTGGGGATGGCCCTCGGCTTCGTGATCGTCTACCGGGCCTCGCGGGTGCTGAACCTGGCCCAGCCCGGACTGATCATGCTCGGCGCCTTCGCGACGTTGACCTATCTCCCGAAGTACGACAGCGGTCCGCGAGCCACGCCCGCGTTCTGGCTCACGGCCCTGGCTCTCGTGGCCGGCGGCGCCGTGGTCGGTCTCGTGGTGTACGTGGCGCTGGTGCGGCCCATGGCCGGCGAGAGCCGCGTGTCGATCGTGCTCATGACGCTCGCCGTGCTGTTCCTGCTCGAAGCCGCCGTCGAGGTGCACTGGCGGGGCGAGCGGGGCTTCATGTCCTTGCCCGGCAACCAGGTCAACTACACGATCTTCGGTACCCACGTGCGCCTCTTCGACCTCGTCCCCCTGGTCGTGGGCCTGGCCATGTGGTCGGGCGTGGCCGCCTTCTACAAGTGGTCGAAGGCGGGCATCCGCATCCGGGCCGTGGCCGAGAGTCCCGCCCTGGCCGCCCGGCGGGGCATCAACATCGATCGGATCGGCGCCCTGTCGTGGGCGCTGGCCGTCGCCGTCGCCGTCGTGTCCGCCTTCACCAGCGGGACGCAGGGGCCGGTGAGCGGGCTGCTCGTGGGCAGCGCGCTGAAGGGCTTCACCGTCGCCCTGGTCGGCGGGCTGGACAGCATCGGTGGGTTGTTGCCGGCGGCGCTGATCGTGGCCGCCAGCGAGGTCATCACGGTGCGCTGGGTGGACCAGCAATGGGGTGAGGCCATCCCCTTCGTGGTGCTGCTCGTCGTCCTGATGATCAAGCCATGGGGCCTGGCGGGCACGGTCGAGGAGCTCGAACGTGTCTAGCGCCACGCGCCTGCTGGAGCGCTCGCCGTACCTCCACGAGGACTACTCGTCCGACCTGGCCCTGTTCCCCTACTCGGCCAAGCGCATCGCCGCCATCGTCATCCTGGTCGCCGCCGCCCTGGCCCTGCCCATGGTGGCCACCGACTTCATCGTCAACGTCGTCAACTTCACCTTGATCGCGGTGATCGGGGCCATCGGACTGCAACTGCTCACGGGCATGGCCGGGCAACTGTCGCTGGGCCACGCCGCCTTCCTGGGCACGGGCGCGCTGGTGTCGTCGGGCCTGTGGTTCCACTTCGAGCTCCCGTTCTGGCAGGCCGTCCCCCTGGCCGCGGTGGCCGGCGGCCTGGTGGGCCTGCTGGCCGGCATTCCCGCCCTGCGCCTACGGGGCCTGTACCTGGGCATCACCACCCTGGCCGTGCAGGCCATCGTGGCCGTGGCCGGCCTGAAGTACCAGCTGTACCTCCAGCGCCGGTACGGCACCGGTGCCGACCTCAACGTGCCCCGCCCCAACATCGGCTTCTTCACCGTCGAGACGGTGCGGCAGTGGTACTTCCTGCTGGCCGTGATCGCCTTGGTGGGCCTGGGCTTTGCCGCCAACCTGGCCCGGTCGCGGCTCGGCCGGGACTGGGTGGCGCTGCGCCGGCGGGAGGTCGTGGCCGAGAGCCTGGGCGTGAACGTGGCCCGCCAGAAGCTCGTGGCCTTCGTGCTGAGCGGCGTGTTCGGTGGGATCGCCGGCGCCCTGCTCGCCTACTACTTCCGCAACGTCAGCATCGAGGACTTCAACCTGCAACTGTCGGTCGAGTACCTGGCCATGATCATCGTGGGCGGTCTCGGATCAGTGCAGGGCACGGTGTACGGCGCCGCCTTCGTGACGGCGACGCCGTTCGTGGTGGGCGAGGCCGTCGACCGGTTGGGGCTCACGAAGTCGCTGGGCGCCAACCTGCGGGGCATCGAGCTGGGTGTGTTCGCCCTGGCCATGATGGCGTTCCTGCTCTTCGAGTCGGACGGCCTGGCCGGCGTGTGGAAGCGGCTGAAGGCGTACTTCGTGCGCTGGCCGTACCGGTACACGAGCCTGTCGCGGGGATCGCGCTGATGCTCGAACTGCGGCAGGTGGAGGTCGTCTACAACAAGCTGGCCACGGCCGTCTCCGGCGTGTCGTTGTCGGTGGAGCAGGGCGCCATCACCACGCTGCTGGGTACCAACGGGGCGGGCAAGACGACAACGCTCAAGACCATCTCGGGGTTCCTGCGTTCCGAGAACGCCGACATCACCGAGGGCGAGATCCTCTTCGAGGGCAGGGACATCCGGGGCCTGGCGCCCCACGAGGTGAGCAAGCTGGGCATCGCCCTGGTGCCCGAGCGGGACAAGGTGTTCGACACGCTCACGGTCGACGAGAACCTGCGGGCTGCGTCAGTCACCAGCGCGGGGGTGACCGAGGCCTACGAGCTGTTCGAGCGCCTCAACCAGGTGCGCACCCGCCTGGCCGGGTACCTGTCCGGCGGCGAGAAGCAGCTGCTGGCCATGGCCATGGCCCTGAGCACGAAGCCCCGGCTGCTGCTGGTGGACGAGCTGTCGTTGGGCCTGGCGCCCATCATCGTCTCCCGCTTGCTGGCCGACCTCCAGCGGGTCCAGAAGGACCTGGGCCTGACCGTGCTGCTGGTCGAGCAGAACGCGGCCGCCGCCCTGCGGGTGGCGAACTACGGGTACGTGATCGAGGACGGGCGCATCGTGTTCGACGGCGACGCCGACCGCCTCCTGAACCACGGCGACATCATGGAGTTCTACCTGGGCGCCGAGGACGACGAGGGCGAGCGACGGTCGTACCGGGACGTGCGCCAGTACCGGAGGAAGCGCCGGTGGTGGGGATGACGGTGGTGGGGATGACGGCGCCGGCGGGCGGGCCGATCTTGGAGGTGCGGGACGTCAGCATCCGCTTCGGCGGGGTGGCGGCCGTGTCGGACACGAGCTTCACCGTGGGCGACGACGAGTTGGTCGCCCTGGTGGGCCCCAACGGTGCCGGCAAGACGGCGCTGCTCAACGCCATCTGCGGCATCTACCGGCCGTTGTCGGGAACGATCCTGCTCGACGGTCGCGAGATCCAGGGCAAGCACGTGCACCGCATCGCGGCGATGGGCGTGGGACGGTCGTTCCAGCACGCCGAGGTGCTGGAGGAGCTCACGGTCGTCGAGAACCTCCTTGCTGCCCGCCACCTCGCGCTGGGCAGCAACGTGCTGGCCATGGGGCTGTACTTCGGGCCCTACAAGCGGCGGGAGATCGCGGCCCGGCAGGCGATCGAGGAGGTCATCGACTTCTTCGAGATCGAACGCTACCGGCACCAGCACGTCGGGTCGCTGGCGTTCGGCGTGCAGAAGATGGTGGGCGTGGCCCGCGCCGTGTGCATGGAGCCGCGGGTGTTGCTGCTGGACGAGCCCTCGTCGGGGCTCACCCGGCAGGAGAAGGAGGACTTCGCCCGCTTCCTGCTCCGGCTCCGGTACGACCGCAAGCTGCCCGTGCTGTGGGTCGAGCACGACATGCAGATGGTCACCGACCTGGCGGACCGCCTGATCGTCCTCGACTACGGCCGCAAGATCGCCGACGGCGTGCCCAACGAGGTCATGCGCCTCCCCGAGGTGGCCGCCGCCTACCTGGGCGTGGAGACCGAGGAGCTGGCCGACGGCGTTTGACCGCGCTTCGTACGGTATTTCGGACGAAGCGCGGCCAAAACTCGTGCGGTTAGCGGCGGGCGAGGATGCCGGTGGTGTCGAACGACAGCATCGGCTCGCCGGCTTCGTCCCGCAGCATGAACGCCCAGTTGACGATGCCGTGCCCCTTGGAGCTGACCCGATGTTCGCCGATGGTGACGGTGGCGCGCACGGTGTCGCCCGGGCGCAGGGGCTTGTACCAGCGCACGCGCTCCATGGCGATGCCGCCCCGCCCGTCCTCGCCCTGCAACCCCATGTCGAGCCACAGCTGCCACGCCACCGCCAGCGTCATGAACCCCGATGCGATGAGCCCGCCGAACGGGCTGGCGGCCGCCGCCGCCGGGTCGGTGTGCATGGGCTGGTTGTCGTAGCGCCGGGCGAACTCGATCATCTCGTCCTGTGACACCGTGCGGGTGCCGGACACGAACTCCTGCCCCTCCTTGAAGTCCTCGAACTTCATGCCCGGCCTCCCGTGAACAACGACGATGACAGTGCGTTCAGCAAGCTCTCGGTGGTGCCGCCCGCGATGGTCCAGCCTCGCAGCTGGCGGTACCACAGCTCGGCTGGGTGCTCCCGGTCCCGCACCATGCCCCGCCACCCCTGCAACTGCACGGCCTGCTCGGCCAGCTGCACGGCCGTGCGGGACGCCAGCAGCTTGGCCGCGGCGGCCTCGCGGGCGGGCGGGAACCGGTGCTCGTCCCGGTCGGCCAACCGGGCGGCCCGGTAGGTCAACAGCCGGGCCTGCTCCAGTGCCAGCGCCAGCTCGGTGACGCGCCAGCGCAGCCCTTGGAAGTCGGCCAGCGGCTGGCCGAACTGGTGCCGCGACTCCAGGTGGGCGACGACGTGGTCGAGCACGGCCTGCCCGGCACCCACGCACATGGCGGCGATGCCCAGACGCATGGTGTTGTAGCTCTGCATGGCGGGCTTGAAGCCCTCGACCACCACGCAGTCGGCCGGCACCACGCAGCGGTCGAAGCGCACCACCGCCTCGGGGATGGCGTTGCCGCCGATCTTGTGCCACGACCGCTCGACGGTCACCCCGGGTGTAGCCCCGTCGACCAGCACGTACCCCAGGCCCGACAGGCCCGGGCCCGGCCCGCCGGCGAACCGGCCCAGCACCAGGTGGGCACCTGCCAGACCGCCCGCGGTCACGAAGCACTTGGTGCCCTCGACCACGACGGTGTCGCCGTCCCGTTCGAACGACGTGGCGACGTCAGCCAACGACGAGCCTGCGTCCTCCTCGGTGATGGCGATGGTGACGAGCGTCGTGCCCGCCAGCACGCCCGGCAGCAACCGCTTTCGCAACGACTTCGAACCGAGCCGGCTGATGGCGTAGGGCGGGCCGTTCAGCGCGATCTGGGCCACCTCGGCGAGCGTGAGCGAGCGGTAAGCGAGCTGTTCCTGGACGACCACCGACGTCAGCCGGTCGGCGCCCTGGCCACCGTCCTCCTTGGGGAGGGTCAGGCCCAACATGCCGGACGCGGCCAAGGCCTCGACCGACTCGGCCGGGTACCGGGCCTCCTCGTCCCACCCGTACTCGTCCACGGGCAGCCCGTCCGCCACCGTGCGGGCCCAGTCCCGGGCGGCCACGTGGGCGGGCGTGAGGTCGAGGTCGGCGGCGTCCATCACGCCAGCCCGAACAGGCGAGCGGCGTTGCCCCACATGACGGCCTCGATGGTGGCGGCCTCGTACGGGAGCTCGGCCATCTGGGCGATGAGCCGGGAGGGCGGCGGGGACGACGGCCAGTCGGTGCCCCACACCACCTTGTCCCGCACCCGGTCCAACTCGGGGAACCACTCGGGCAACCGCTTGGGAGGCAGCCCCGACAGCTCCATCCACACGTTCTGCCGCATGCGCACGAGGGAGTACACCTGGCTGGTCCAGAACCCCCGGCCGGCGTGGGCGCAGATCAGCAGGAGGTCGGGGAAGTCGGCCGCCACCTCGTCGACCAGCAGCGGGTCGCAGAACCGCATCTTGGCGCCGGGAAACACCGACGACCCGACGTGCACGAGCACCGGCACGCGCAGGCGCTCGGCCACCTCGTACAGCGGGTAGAGGGCCCGGTCGTTGGGCGGCAGTTGGTACGTGGCCGGGTGGACCTTCAGCCCGCGTGCCCCGGCGGCGATGGCGGCCTCGAACCGGGCCCGGGCTCCCGGCTCGGCCCGAGGGTCGTACTGCACGAAGGGCAACAGCATCCCGTCCGACGCGGCCGTGTAGGAGAGCGTCTGCTCCTCCACGGCCCGCCGCCCGGGCGGGATGGCGATGGCGTGGGTGACGCCCTGGCCCTTGAGGTAGGCGGCCACGCGTGCCCCGTCGACGTCGTGCGACAGCAGCTCCATGGTCTTGGGGTCGCTCAGCTCGCTCGCCAGGTGCAAGCCCTCGGGGATCCATTCGCTCGTGGCGCCCACGTGGACGTGGAAGTCGAAGACACGCTCGATATCGGCCATGGACCCGGGATATTATCGACTGATCAATCGAGAGTTGGCCTGGGGTTGGCGCAAGCCTGGGGCATGACGACGCGGAGGGGAAAGGCCATGACGACGTTCACCGTGCGGGCCCCGCACGACCAATCCGTAGTGGGCCGGGTGGAGCTGGACGACGAACGGTCGGTCGACCGCAAGGTCGCCGCCGCCCAGAAGGCCATGGCCGACTGGTCCGGCCGCAACGCCATGGAGCGGGCCGAGGTCCTCCTGCGCATCGCCTCCGCCACTCGCGACGACATGAGCCGCCTGGCCCATGCCCTCTCCGTGGAGCAGGGCAAGACGATCAAGGAGGCCTTCCTCGAACTCGACCGTTACGTCGGCCCCTTCGTGCAGTACGCGGGCCTGGCCACGTCGGTCGGCGGGCGCCGGGTGTCGCTGGGCGGCGGCGTCGAAGGCGTGGTGGAGCGGGAACCGGTGGGCGTGGCCGTGGGCGTGGTGCCGTGGAACTTCCCGGCCTCGCTCTTTGCCAGCAAGGCGGCCGCCGCCCTGGCCGCCGGGTGTGGCTTCCTCATCAAGCCGGCCGAGAGCACCAGCATCATCACCATCGAGCTGGCCAAGCTGGCCCAGCAGTTCCTGCCCGAGGGCTTGGTGGACGTGGTGGTCGGCGGTGCCGACGTGGGCCGCTACCTCGTCACCCACCCGGGCGTGGCCCGCGTCGCCTTCACCGGTTCCACCGGCGTGGGCAAGGACATCGCCGCCCACGCGGGGGCCGCGCTGAAGCGCCTCAGCCTGGAGCTGGGCGGCTGCGACCCCTTCGTGGTGCTGGAGGACGCCAACCTGCGCTCGGCCACCCGCTCGCTCATGGGCACCCGCTTCTACAACGCCGGCCAGGTGTGCGTGGCGCCCAAGCGGCTGATCGTCCACCGGGCCGTGGCCGACGAGATGATCGACGCCGTGTCCGAGCGCATGGCCCGCATCGTCGTCGGCCCTGGGCGCGACCAGCACAGCACCATGGGCCCCCTGCACACCGAGTCGGGCCGGACGAATCTCGAAGCGCAGGTGGCCGACGCCGTGGACAAGGGCGCCGAGTTGGTGGGCGGCGGTCGGCCCGACGAGCCGGGCACGGCCAGCGGCTGGTTCGTCAACCCGGCGCTGGTGATCGACCCGCCGGCCCATGCCCGGGTGCGCACCGAGGAGACGTTCGGCCCTGTGCTCACCGTGGTGCGGGTGGACGACGACGACGAAGCGGTGGCCGTGGCCAACGAGACGCCGTTCGGGCTGGGCGCATCGGTGTGGAGCGCGGACCTGGGCCGGGCTCGGGCGCTCGCCCGGCGCATCCCTGCCGGGTACACGTGGCTCAACGCGCTGGGCCGGGTGTACGACGAGCTGCCCTTCGGCGGCGTGCGGGACTCGGGCTTCGGCCGGGAGCACGGCGTGGAAGCGCTCGACTCCTTCCTCGAAGACCGCACCTACGTGATCGGCTGATGGACTTCAGCTTCGCCGAGGTGCTCGGCGCCCTCGCCGTTCCCTTCGCCGCCAAGGAAGCCGTCGTCGACGGCGAGCGCCGGTTCACGTGGGCCCAGTTCGACGCCCGCACGCGCGGGTTCGCCGCCTTCCTCGCCAGGCTGGGGCTGCACCCCCGCGCCGAGCGGGCCGACCTGGCCAACCACGAGTCGGGTCAGCACCACCTGGCCATCTACCTCCACAACTCGGCCGAGTTCCTGGAGGCACTGGTCGGTGCCACCCGCGCCCGCCTGGCCCCGTTCAACGTCAACTACCGGTACCAGGCCGCCGAGCTGACCTACCTCCTCGATGACGCGTCGCCCTCCGTGGTCGTCTACGAGGGCGCCTTCGCCCCCGTGCTGGCCGAGGTGCTGCCCCGGTTGCGGCGCCGCCCGGTGCTCGTGCAGGTCGACCGGGGCCACGGCGACCTGCTGCCCGATGCCATCCCCTATGAGGCGGCGGTGGCCGCGCACAGCGCCCTGCCCGAGGCCAACGGCGACGACCTCTACATCCTCTACACGGGAGGCACGACGGGCATGCCCAAGGGCGTGCTCTGGCGGCAGGCCGACATCTTCGTCACCGCCCTCGGGGGCCGGAACTTCCGGGGCGGCGGGGCTGAGTGGTCAAGCGTCGAGGACCTGGTGGAGGCCGCCATCAAGCGCCCCGGCCCTCGCCTCCTGCCCGCCCCGCCGTTCATGCACGGCACGGGCCAGTGGACCGCCCTCCAGGCCCTCGTCGCCGGAGGCACGGCCATCATCCAACCGGGCGCCACCCGCTTCGACCCCCACACCGTGCTCGACACCATCGAGCGGGAGCGGGTCGAAGTGCTGGTGATCGTGGGCGACGCCTTCGCCCGTCCCCTGGTGGAGGCCCTCGACGGGAGTGACCGGCACCGGGACCTGTCGTCGCTCGTCGCCATCGTCTCCAGCGGCGCCGCCGTCACCAGCACGACCAGGGAGGCCATCGCCCGCCTCCTCCCGCACGTGAAGCTGAAGGACGTGGTCGGGTCGTCCGAGAGCGGGCCCCAGGCCGACGCCCAGGAGGGCCGGGTGTTCGTGCCCCGGCCGGGCACGCTGGTGGTGTCGACCGATCGCGCTCGGGTCCTGTCGCCGACCGGCGAAGCCGGCGAGGAAGGGTGGCTGGCGTCGTCCGGCCGCGTACCCCTCGGGTACCTGGGCGACCCGGCCAAGACGGCCGACACCTTCCCCGTCATCGACGGCGTGCGCTTCTCCATCCCCGGCGACCGGGCGCGCTACGTGGACGACGGTGCCATCGAGGTGCTGGGCCGGGACTCCATGACCATCAACACCGGGGGCGAGAAGGTGTTCGCCGAAGAGGTCGAGTCCGTGCTGTGCGACCACCCAGCGGTGGCCGACGCCCTGGTGGTGGGCAGGCCCAGCGAGCGTTGGGGTTCCGAGGTCGTGGCCGTGGTACAGCTCACCAGCGCCACGACCGACACCGAGTTGCTGGCCCACTGCACCGACCACCTGGCCCGCTACAAGGCGCCCAAGCAGATCGTGTTCGTCGACGCCGTGCGCCGCTCGCCGGCGGGCAAGCCCGACTACGCCTGGGCGTCCGAGGTGGCCAGGGCCTGATCGGCCATCCGGTTGGCCACGGCGGCCACGACCTCGTTCTTGGGCATGGCCGGGGCGAAGAGGAAGCCCTGTCCCAACGTGCAGCCGTGGGCCTGGAGCACGCGCAGCTGGTGGGGCCGCTCGATGCCCTCGGCCACCGTCGTGATGCCGAGGGCCCGGGCCAGGTCGATGATGGCCTTCACCAGTTGCAGGCCGGCCTCGTCGTCGATCGCGTCCACGAAGCTGCGGTCGATCTTGATCTCGTCGAGCGGGAAGTCGCGCACGTAGGACAGCGCCGAGTACCCGGTGCCGAAGTCATCCAGGGCCACGCGCACGCCCAGGGCCTTGAGGGCGGTCAACTGGGTGATGGCCTTGTCCCGCCCCCGCAGCGCGCTCTCGGTGATCTCGAGGGTGAGCAGGTGGGCCGGCAGCCCGCTGGTCTCGAGGGCAGCGCGCACCTCGCCCACCAGGTCGCCGTCGAACTGGCGGACCGATACGTTGACGCTCACTGCGTAGTCCCTGCGCAACGTGAGTCGCCACGCGGCGGCTTGGCGGCAGGCGTCGGTCAGCACGAATCGGCCGATCTCGGCGATGAGCCCGCTCTCCTCGGCTACGGGGATGAAGCGGGCCGGGGGGATGGCGCCGGCCGTGGGGTGGTTCCACCGGGCCAGGGCCTCGAAACCCACGATCTCTCGGTTGTGGATGGAGACGATGGGTTGGTAGTGGACGTCCAAGTCGCCTTGGCGCACGGCCTGGATGAGATCGTTGCGCAGGGCGACCCGCTGCTGCAGGCGCTCTTGCATGACAGGGACGAACAGCTCGATGCGGCCCTTGCCCGCTCCTTTGGCCTGGTACATCGCGATGTCGGCGGCCCGCAGCAGCTCGTGAACAGAGTGGGGCTCGTCGCCCGGGCCGACGACGGCCACGCCCACGCTCGTGGTGACCATGAGATGGAACCCGTGCAGGACGAAGGGCCGCTCGAAGGCCGCCAGGATGCGCTGGGCGGCGTCGAGGGCGCCCTCGGGGCCGCTCACGTCGTCCAGCAGCACGGCGAACTCGTCACCGCCGAGGCGGGCAGGCACGTCCCGCGGGCGCAAGGCCGTCCGCAGCCGGTGGGAGACGGCGCGGAGCAGGTCGTCGCCGACGTTGTGGCCGAGCGTGTCGTTCACGTTCTTGAAGTCGTCCAGGTCGATGAACACCAGCGCCGCCCTCGTGTCGGGGTTCAGGCAGGTTCGCTCCACGTACTGCACGAACTCGTCGCGGTTGACCAGACCGGTGAGGGCGTCGTGGCTGGCCCGGTGGATGAGCAACTGCTCGAGCAGCTTGTGTTCGGTCACGTCCCGGAGGGTGACGAGCACTGCCCCTTCGGGCCCCCCGGCATAGGACGGGTTGGCGATGGCCTCGATCGTGCGCCGGCGGCCGTGGGTGTCGGTGCTGCGCCACTCGGCGTGCTCCAGGTCGTTGGCCGTCCGGGCGTCATCGACCACGGACGCCGCTCCCCGCGCGCTGGACACTCCGAGGCTCCCCAGCCGACGACCGACGAGATCGTTCTCGTTCAGGCCCACCAGGGCCGCCGCCGACGGCGAGGCGAAGGTGACGCGGTTGTCGGGCCCGGTGACCATGATGCCGTCGGCCGCGTTCTGGACCAGGGCCCGGAACCGCAACTCGCTCTCGGCCATGACCGTGGCCCGCTCGTGCGAGGCCACGGCGTGCAGGCGGTGCCGGTTGGCCCGCAGGACGATGAAGGTGATCAGGCCCCCGGCACTCATCATGGCCAGGAGGGAGCCGACCCGCAGCCACCACACCGCCCGTTCGGCGGAGCGGGTCGCCTGGTTGCTGGTCTCCTTGAGGACGTCATGGAGCTGGTCGAAGGCGGGGTCCACCCGCTCCTCGTCGACCTTGATGGCAGCGCCGAGGTCACCCTGGCGCAGGAGCTTGAACTCCTCGGTCACCCCGTCCCGGTATTCACGGAAGGGCGCGGCGGCGTTTTCGTACCAGCGCGACCGGGTCGAGACCTGGGCGAGGAGGTCGTCGGCGCGGGCCAGATCGGACGTCATCTTCATCTCGATCTCAGGGGTGACGGTCCCCACGGCCCGAGCCCGCCACTCGTCGGCGTCTATGGCCTCGGCCACGGCCTGCAGCCTGGCGGCGCGCAGGGCGGCCTTGTGGTGCTCCTCAGCCGTGCTGGTCAGGCCCAGCACCGACCAACCGGCGACAGCCACAACGGCCACGACCAGCACTGGAGCTACCCACAAGCCGTGTCGCCCGCTTCTCCGCCAGTCTCCACGCATACCGGTCCCAGTCGCTGGTCTCCCAGGAATTTCATCGTCGTGCCTGACAGTCGACTTGACGACCAAAATTCGCACTTTGGACACTTTGGTGTGCAGCGGTCGGTAGCGCCCCGGTCGTCGTGTGCGGGGGAATGCCGTCGTACACTTTTCCGAGTATGCGCAGGACAGGAGGCGTCCGCGGCGCGACAGGTCTTTTCCCCGGAGATCACGTCCGCCGGACGTACGCCGAAGACGACGAGCACTGCCAGGCGCTGGACGCCTCCTTCGCCGACGGGATCACTGCCGGCGAGAAGCTGCTGTCCTTGGGGCCCGCCGGCGCCGTGGCCGGGGAGGTCGATGTCACCCAGAGCGAGCTGGTGGAGACGCTTCGACGCGCATTGTTGGAGGCGTCACCGACGTTCCGGAACGTGTGGTCGCTCCTCGGGCATGGCGACCGGGCATTGGTGGCGTCGAGCTGATGCATACGACGACGGGATTTCGTCACGAGGCGTTGCTCTACGCCGGGATGGACGGGTTCCTGGACGCCACGCTGCCCTTCATCGAGGAAGCCGTGGCCGCGGGCGAGCCCACCCTCGTCGTGGTGAACGAGGAGAAGATCGAACTGCTGCGCTCCCACCTCGGCCGCGACAGCGGCGCCGTGTGCTTCCTCGACATGGCCTGGGTGGGCCGCAACCCGGCGTGCATCATCCCCGCCTGGGGCGACTTCCTGGCCGAGCACGCGACCAGTGGCCGTCACATGCGGGGCATCGGCGAGCCCGTGTGGGCGGGTCGCGACGAGGCCGAGCTGGCCGAGTGCCAGCGACACGAGTCGTTGTTGAACGTGGCTTTCGGGGAGGGCCCAGCCTGGTGGTTGCTGTGCCCGTACGATGTCGACACCCTCCCTGCCGATGTCGTCCGCGCCGCCGAGCGCTCCCATCCGTTCGTGGTCGAGGGCGAGCAGCGACGGGCCAGCGCCGCCCACGCGGCGACGAAGGCCGACGATCCCTTTGCCGGGACCCTGCCCGAGCCGGTCGTCCCGGTGGCGGAGCGGCCGTTCGCCAGGGGCCCGCTCAACGCGTTGCGCCGCTTCGTGGTCGACCAGGCCGTGGCCGCCGGCCTCGACCGGGTCCGCACCGACGACCTGGTGCTGGCCGTCACCGAGGCGGCGTCCAACAGCCTGCGCCACGGCGGTGGGCAGGGCACCCTGCGGGTGTGGTGGGACGACCGCGCCCTGGTCTGCGAGATCCGCGACCACGGTCGCATCACCCACCCGCTCGCCGGCCGGGAGCGGCCATCCGATGAGCGGGTCGGGGGGCGGGGCCTGTGGCTTGTCAACCATTTGTGCGATTTGGTCCAGGTTCGTTCCTCGGCATTGGGGACGATCTTGCGCTTGCACATGCGGCTTTGATCGGTACCCTCACTTTCCAACGGGGAGGTACCGGGGTGGACGGAGCGAGGGACCAGCTGGCGACCGCGATTCGGGCCGCCGCGGGTGAGGCGGAGGCGTGGGAGCGGGCTGAGCTGCATCTCCTGGAGCAGGGCCTCCGGGAGCGCTTGGCCATCCTGCAGGTCGAACCCACGCCGGAGGTGGCCGCCGCGCTGATGGCGGTGGCGTGCTACTTCGGCGAACACACCCCCGAGTGGGGCGGCGACACCCGCACCACGCTGTGCGAGATCGCCCGGTTGGGCCTACGCCTCCTGGAGGGCGACGACCCCACCTGAGCCGTTTGGCCAACGCGCCGGTGGTTGGGGCGGGGCTACTGCTGGCGGACGGCCTCGGCTGCCAGCTCGATCTTGACCTGCTTGCCCACCAGCCAGCCGCCCGCCTCCAGGGCCTGGTTCCACGTGAGGCCCCAGTCCTCGCGGTTGACCTCGGTCTCGGCCGAGAACGCGATGCGGACGTTGTCCCATGGGTCGGTGGTCCCGCCCTCGAACACCACCTCGAGGGTGACGGCCCGGGTCGTCCCCCTGATGGTGAGCTCGCCTTCGAGGAGCCAGTCGTCCTTGTCCCGGGTGAGCTGGCGGGACCGGAAGTCGATGGTCGGGTGGTGCTCGACGTCGAGGAAGTCGGCGCTGCGCAGATGGGCGTCGCGATCGGCGTTGCCGGTGTCGATGGACGAGGCGTCGATGGTCACCCGGGTGGACGACTCGAACGGATCCTCACCGATCTCGATGACGCCCTGGAACTCGGTGAACCGCCCGCGCACCTTGGCCAGGCCCAGGTGGCGGACGACGAACTCGACGGCGGAGTGGGCCGGATCGATCACGTAGGTCCCGGCTTCGGGAACGGTCAGACCGCCGATGGTACGGACGGCGACTGCGGTGGCCATGAGCTGCCTCCTCTGCTCGCTTCCCCCGGCTCCATCCCTACCCGGGGCGGTTCGGAGGCCACACGCGCGGCTGGTACCGTCGCTCGGGATGGTGCTCCTGGTGTTCGGGGAAGGCGTTGCCATCGCCCTCCTCGCCGTGCTGGTGGCGGGGCTGCTTCGCAGCCACGCCCAGATCCTTGCCCAACTGCATACGTTGACCGCGGCGCCCTCGCCGGGGTCCACCCCTGTGGCGAGCCCGGCCGCCATCTCGCCGCGCGCGGTGGTGGACGGCGGCACCGTGGTGGACCTGGTCGGCGTCACCCCGGCCGACGAGACGCTGAACATCGCCGTGCGCACGCCTCGCGTCGACACCCTGCTCGCCTTCCTGAGCACCGGCTGCACCACCTGCTCGGCGTTGTGGACCGGCCTCCAAGAGGGCGAGGGGCCGGAGCTGCCGGACCGCACCCGGCTGGTGGTCGTCACCCTCGGCCCGGGTGACGAGAGCCCGGCCCGCTTGCGCCGGCTGCAGCCCGACGGCGTGCCCGTCGTGATGTCGAGCGAGGCCTGGCAGGACTACAAGGTCCCGGGCTCGCCCTACTTCATCTGGGTGGACGGGACGAACGGCCGGGTGCGGGGCGAGGGTTCGGCCCGCAGCTGGCCCGAGGTGGTCTCGCTCATCGGCGACGCCACCGCTGATGCCGCCGGCGACACGGACGGTCGCACGCGAGAAGCGCGGGTCGACGCCGAGCTGGCCGCCGCCGGCATCTTCCCCGGCGACCCTCGACTGCACCCCCAGCCGTCCCTGCAGCACCAAACAACCCCTCAGCACCAAACAACCCCTCAGCACCAAACAACCCCTCAGCACCAACCAACAGAGTGACGGTCGCCCTTGGCATCGTCGCCGCCCTCGTCGCGGCGATCCGTTCGGCCTGGTCGCCCTGAGGAGAGTCGATGCTGGCCAGCATCCACCCGCTCGGTGAGCGGGCACGAGACAACCGGTGGAGTGTCACGGTGGCGGCCTTCGTCGCCGGGTCGGTCGCGGGCGGGGTGGTGCTGGGCGCCGCCCTGGGCGCGCTGGGCCAGGTGGCCGGCGTGGGCGGCCGCACCGCGTTGGTCGCCGCCGCGGCCGTCACCGCCGTGGCCGCGGCCGCCGACCTGGCCCGCCGGGACCGGCTTTGGCCGACCGTCCGGCGCCAGGTCGACGACGAGTGGATGACCGAGTACCGGGGCTGGATCTACGGCGTGGGCTTCGGGTTCCAGCTCGGCCTCGGCCTGGTGACCATCGTGACCTCGGCGGCCGTGCACGCCGTGGTGGTGCTGGCCTTCCTCACCGGTTCGACGGTCCCCGGTGCCGTGGTGGGCGCGGTGTTCGGGTTGGCCCGGGCGTTGCCGGTGCTGGCCCTTCGTGGCATCGACGGACCCGACCGCCTCTGGCAGTTCCACCGCCGGTTCCAGGCCCTCGCCGTGCCCGTGCGCCGCTGGGGCGCGGGCGTGCTGTTGGCCGCCGCGGCCGTGGGCATGGCGGTGGGGAGATGACGACGATCGCCCGGTGGGGCCTGGCCGCCAAGCTGCCGTTGGGGTGGGAGGCCCGCATCTTCAAGCGAGCGCCGGAAGCGGCCGCCGAGTCCACCAACCCCGTCCTGCACGCGGCCAGCTTCGCCCTGCCCGCCGACCGGGGCGACTTCGGCAGCGGGGCCGTCGACCTCATGGGCCCGGACGACGTGTTCGTGACGGTGATCGAGTACGACCGCTCTGCCGCCGGCACCGCCCTCTTCGCCCGCCAGGGCTTGCCCCGGTCGGTCGACCGCAGCCAGTTCAGCCCCACCACCTTGCAGCGCATGATCCCGGGCCAGGCAGGCGCGCAGCTCTTCTTCTCCGACCGGGGCCGGGCCTTCTGCCTCTACGTGGTGCTCGGCTCGTGGGCTCGGGCCGACGCCCTGATCCCCAAGGCCAACGCCCTCATCGCCGGCCTCATGATCGAGTGATCGAGCATCCAATGAACATTCCCTTCTGGTACGGGCCGTTCGCGGCGGCGGCGGCTCTCCTCGTGGCCGCCGGCGGGGCCAAGATCTGGCGCCCGGGCACCACCACCAAGGCGTTGCGCCAGGCCGGGCTGCCCGCTCGGGACACGGCCGTCCGGGTGGGCGCGGCAGTCGAGGTCGTCGTGGGCGTCGCCGCCCTGGCGGGCAACACCGCCGGCGCTGCCGCGGTGGCGATGTCGTACCTGTTGTTCGCCGCCTTCGTGGGCCTGGGCCTGCGCAAGGGGTCGCCCATCAGCACGTGCGGCTGTTTCGGCGAGCCCGACGCCGCCCCCACGGCCATCCACCTCGTGTTCAACCTGGCCGCCGCCCTGGTGGCGGCGTGGGCCGCGGTCGGGTCGGCGGTGGTGCCGCTCCGACGCGTGCTGGCCCACCAACCGCTGGCCGGGCTGCCCTTCCTCGTGATCACCGGCGTCACCGGCTACCTGGCCTACCTGGCCATGTCCGTGCTGCCCCGCCTGCGGGGGGTGCGGGCGTGAGCCAACGGCTGGTCGAGTACGTCGCTACTCGCATCGCCTCGCATCCCAGCAACCGCCGGGACTTCCTGGTGCGCACGGCGGTGGCCGGCTCGGCCCTGGCCACGCGGCCCTGGCGCTACCTGTCCCGCCCGGGCACCGCTTACGAGGTGGTCACTGCCGCGGCCACCAGCCCCAGCCGGGCCTGCCCGCCCGGCGCCCTGTGCAAGGCCGACGCGTACGCCGAGTTCTGCTGCACCATCAACCGGGGGGTGAACGCCTGCCCGGCCGGCACCATCGCCGGCGGGTGGTGGAAGGCGGACGGGTCCATCTACTGCAACGGCCCCCGCTACTACATCGACTGCGTGGGCACGTGCAGCCGGTGCACGGACGGTTGCAACACGCACTTCTGCCCGGACTGCGACACCGTCGCCGCGTGTGATTGCGCCCTGGGCAACTGCAACAACCGGCGGGTCGGGTGCCGCACCTTCCGCTACGGCCAGTGCAACCTCGACGTGGCCTGCGTGGGCCGGCTGTCCTGCCGGGTGGTGTCGTGCACGCCGGCGTGGCAGATGGACCCGTCGTGCACGACGTCCAGCGCCACCGACAACCGCACGGCCAACCACACCGCGCCCTGCCTCTCGGATTCCGGCAACCCGCCCGTGGTGAGCATCGGCGCCGCTCCCGACGGCCAGGGCTACTGGCTGGCGGCGGCCGACGGGGGCGTCTTCGCCTACGGCTCGGCCACCTTCGAGGGCTCGGCCGGCGGGCAGCAGTTGAACGAGGCCATCGTGGCCATGGCCGTCGACCGGGTGCACTCGGCCTACTGGCTGGTGGCCGGGGACGGCGGGATCTTCGCCTACGGGGCGCCCTACCAGGGGTCCCAGGGCGGCCAGCGTCTCAACCAGCCCATCGTGGGCATGGCCTCGACGCCCGACGGCCAGGG